>Ga0081455_10006553_pt1 | contig 12458 bp, 12 predicted proteins | sample TabmetS3T2R1_FD_70207 | JGI IMG/M metagenome (GOLD analysis project Ga0081455, IMG submission 70207) | Tabebuia heterophylla rhizosphere microbial communities from the University of Puerto Rico - S3T2R1 | ecosystem: Host-associated > Plants > Roots > Rhizosphere ... | reverse complement strand
GCGAGGGCGAGGTCGAGACTCCGAACGTCACCCTCTCGTTCTGGGCGCCTGAGGACGACGGCGACCCATTCAAGGCCAACACGGCCGGCATCGCGCTGCGGGTCGCCGACGTCGAGGCTGCGGTCGAGGAGTTCCGCGAGGCCGGCGGCGAGGTGATCGGCATCGTGGACAGCGGCGTCTGCCACATGGGCTTCGTCAAGGATCTCGACGGAAACGTCCTTATCCTCCACCGGCGTTATGCCGCGAAGGAGAAGCGTGAGCAGGGCTGAGCTCCTCGAGCGCTACCGGGCGCTGCCGCTGCCGACGACGACCGAGGAGTCGTGGCGCTTCACCGATCTCAAGGGGTTCGATCCGGATTCGTTCGTCACCGACGGCGCCACCAAGACTTTGCAACACAGTGTTACCAAGTCGTCGATGCTGGACATCGACGTGTCCGGCCTGGCAACCGTCGACGGAGGCATCGAGATCGAGCGCGCGCCGGAGGGGATCCGGTTCGAGGCGCTCGACGAGTCCCACCCCCAGCTCGGCGAGCTGGTCGGCGCCGACGACAAGTTCTCGGCCCAGAACGCCGCGAGCTGGACGCACGGGCTGCTCGTCCACGTCCCGAAGGGAGTCGTCCTCGAACGGCCGCTCTACGTCCGCGTCGCGAACCCGCCCGACGGCGGCGCGATCTTCTGGCGCCTGCTCGTCGTCGCCGAGGCGGGGAGCCGCTTCAGCCTGATCGAGGAGCTCTCGACGCCGGATCCAGGGCTCGCGGGCTACTCGAACGCCGTCGTCGAGCTCTTCGTCGGCCAGGAGGCGAAGGTCGAGTACGTCTCGCTCCAGAACCTCGCGCGCGAGACGTGGCACTTCGCTTCGCATCGCGCGCGCGTCGAGCGGGACGCCGAGCTCGACTGGGTCGCCGGTGGCTTCGGCTCCAAGAAGGGCAAGGTGCGGATCGAGAATGACCTCGCCGGCCAGGGCGCGACCTCGCGGGTCACGGGCGCGTACTTCGCCGACGGAGACCAGCACCTCGACTTCGACACGCTCCAGGAGCACCTGGCGCCGAACACGACCTCGGACTTCGCCTTCAAGGGCGCGCTCCGCGACGAGGCGACCGCGGTCTGGCGCGGGATGATCCGCGTCGAGCCGGACGCGCAGAAGACGAACGCCTACCAGGAGAACCGCAACCTGCTCCTGTCGCCGAAGGCTCACGCCGACTCGATTCCAGGCCTCGAGATCCGGGCGAACGACGTTCGCTGCACGCACGGCGCGACCGTGAGCCAGGTCGACCGCGACCAGCTCTTCTACGCGATGGCGCGCGGGCTCACGCGGCCCGATGCGGAGCGCCTGATCCTGCGCGGGTTCTTCCAGGACGTGCTCGATCGAATCGAGCTCGAGCCGGTACGCGAGGCGCTGGGCGAGGCCCTCGAGGCCCGCATCCCGCAGGGCTAGCGGAAAACGCTTCGAAAATTCGCATCGGGTCTTAACAATCCGGTCCTATGCTCGGACTCGTGCCGCGCGCAATCGTCCTGGGAGCGCTGCTGGCCGGCCTCGTCGGTCTCGCCGCTATCCCCTCCGTGGCCGCACCGCCTGGAAGCGGCAAGATCGCCTACGCCGCCTTCAACGACGGCCTCTATACCCTGAACCCTGACGGGAGCGACGTCGCCCGCCTACGGCCCGGAGCCGTCTCCGACCCGCGTTGGTCGCCGGACGGTACGAAGATCGCGTTCACCGAGTACACCGGGACGGTCGGGGAGTTTCGGCTCGTCGTCATGAACGCCGACGGCACCGACGAGCAAGTGATCGTGACGACCGGGGGCATCGGGCTCGGCAAGCAGCCCTGGTCTCCGGACGGCGCTCGAATCGCATGGGGGCCGTGGCCGGGCCAGGCCGGTGACATCTACACGGCGAGAGCAGCGGGCGGAGACCTGCGCCGCATCACGACCGACGTCGCTCGTAAGGAACCGCCCTCGTGGTCGCCGACGGGTGAGCGCCTGCTGTACGCCGCGACGGTGCTCGAGTCGTCGAGCCAGGTGTGGGAGCTGTTCGTCGCCCGCGACGACGGCGCACCGCCGGTGCAGATCACGAACGGCGGCTCGGGAGCCGTGCAGAGCGTGCATCCGAGCTGGTCTCCGGACGGGAGCTCGATCGCTTTTCTGAGGCAGTTCGGCGCGGCCAACCCGGCGATCTACGTGGTTCATCCGGACGGGACCGAGCTGCACCGCGTGGTCGACGTCTCCTGGACTTCGACGGGCGAGCCGGTCTGGTCACCGGACGGTATGAAGATCGCCTACACGGACGGGGTCAACGGCTTCTATTCAAGGGGCGGCCATGTGGGCCAGGAGATCTTCGTCGTCGACGCTGACGGAGGGGGCGCGCACAAACTGACGGAAACGGCTCCGCGGGGGTACAACGACGCGACGCCGGCCTGGTCGCCCGACGGCGACCGGATCCTGTTCATGCGCCCCGCCGGCGGGCCCGCGGGAGAGATGAATCTGGTGACCATGAATGTGGACGGGACATGCGAGGGGGCTCTCCCCCTTGGGACGGCGATCGTGTACTCGTCACCTTCCTGGCAGACCGTCCCCGGAGGCGTGCCGGCCGGCGAGAAGGCCTGCCGCGCGGTGGCTGTCGCCGGCAGCGGTTCGCCCAATCGCTATCGCTCGAAGATCTACCTCTACGCGACGGTCACGAACGAAGGCACGGAGCCGCTCACCAACGTGACCGTGACGATCTCGAACCCTCGCCACGATCTCGCGCTCGGCGGGGTCCCTCACTACGGATGCGTCAAGCGCAATGCGGAGGCTGTCTGCTCCATCGACCGGATCGCGCGCGGACAGTCGGGCACAGTCGTTGCAGTCGGGACAGCCAGGCGAGTCGGTCGAGACCAGCGCGGCATCGATCTCAAGCTGCTCGCTCAGCTCCAGGTGAACGCGGAGGGACCGCTCCTGCCGACACAGCGCGAGACCGATTTGGTCGCGTTCACTTCGAACACGTGCTCGTCATCCGACCCGGGCCGCGGGCGCATCGACGGGACGCGCTTCCCGGACCGGATCTGCGGCCGGCGCGGCGCTGACGAGATCGACCCGCTCGCCGGCAAGGACTTCGTCTTCGCCGGGGCCGGACCGGACCGCATCTACGCTCGGGACGTCAATGGGGACGTCATCCGTTGCGGCCCCGGCAAGGACGTCGTGCTCGCGGACCGGAAAGACGTCGTCGCCCGGGACTGCGAGCTGGTCCGCCGCGGCCGACCGGCCTGATGCGTCCCGACGCGCAACGCCACCTTGCGCGGCTTCTTCAAGGTCGTGCTCTCGCGATCCCGGCAACGCTCCTGGTAGCACTCGTCTGCGCCGTTCCGTCGTCGGCGCGAATGGGTAGCGGCAAGATCGGGATCAACGCCCTAGACGGCATCTACACGATGAACGCCGACGGTAGCGAGTTGACGTTGATCAGGCCTGCGCCGCCGTCGTGTCAGCAGCGCTGCTCTCGCCCGACTCCGCGGTGGTCGCCGGACGGCTCTCTGATCGCTTTCGTGGAGGACGGCGACGTCAAGGTCATGGACGCCGCAGGCGGTCACGTGAGGACGGTCCTGCGCGCGGAGGTCGACCTCGGCCCGCAAGCTTGGTCGCCGGACTCGAAGGAGCTCGTGTTCGGCAGCGTGGGCGTGCTCGGCCTGAGCGTCGTCTCGGTCGAGGACGGAAGGGTGCGACAGCTGGTCGGCGAGCCGACTTTCGACGCTGCGTGGTCGCCCACCGGTTCCTCGATCGCCTACGCGCGAGGCGGGGACCTCATGCTGATCGACGCTGACGGTGGGCCTCCGAGGACGATCGTTTTCGGGCGAGTGGACGGGCGCCCGACCTGGTCGCCGGACGGTCGACGCATTGCCTACATGCAGAACGGAAGTCTCTGGCTCGTCGACCTCGACGGGACCGGGGGACGTCTGCTCGATAACGCCCTTGGGTACCTCGGGTGGCCCGCTTGGTCGCCTGACGGGAGGAAGCTGCTGTTCACCAAACGGCTCTCCTACGACGAGTGGACCAGGCCTCACGACGTGTTCTCGGTCGAGATCGCCACGCTGGCAGAAACTCGGCTTACCTACGATGCGCTCACGGGTGGATCGAGCCAGGACGCGGCCTGGTCCCCCGACGGGTCGTGGATCACGACGCAGCGAGCGGGCGGCCGCGCGATGAACGCCGACGGCACGTGCGGACGGGATCTCCCCGGTGCACGTGGCGAAGTGTTCTGGCAACCCCTTCCCGACGAGCCGCCCTTGGAGAGGTACACGTGCCACGCCCTGCGAGTGACGGTGACCTCGAAGAGCGTAGGCAGAGGCACCGTCGAGCTCAAGGTCCGGGTCGAGAACGACGGCACGGAGCCCCTTACCGGCGTTCGTCTCCGCCGGTTGTCCGGAACCGACTTCACACCCCTGGCCGTGCGCGCGACCGGTGCTTCGTGCTCGTTGCGAGGCAGACCGGATCTGTGCCGCATCGGACCGCTGCGCGGAGGTGAGACCGTTCGCGTGACGATCCGGGCGGACGTTCGTCGTGTGACTGACGGAGGCTGGAGCTTCACGCGCGTCAGCGCGCGGGCAAACGAGGGCCTGACGGACCCGGACGCATCATCGCTCCCGTATGCGCCTTACCTCGGCGGATGCTGGACGAGGACACCGGGCGGTGGGCTCATCGAGGGCTCGGAATACGGCGAGCTGATCTGTGGCCGGCGGGGGAGCGACTGGATCGAGCCGATGGCGGGTGGAGACCGGATCCGCGCCGGGGCCGGAAACGACCTCGTGTTCGCCCGTGATAACGAGCGCGACGTCGTCTCCTGCGGCCCTGGACGCGACCTGGTCTATGTCGACCATCGAGATGTGGTCAGCCGCGACTGCGAGCGCGTGCGGCGAGCCGGCTAGGTTGCCGTGTCGCGTCTCGTCGCCTTCCTTTCAGCCACGGCCATCGTCTTGACCGGGATCGGCCAGGCGGCGCCGCCTCCGGTGCAGCCGGGCTTCGACACGGCGCCCAAGATCTCGCCGAACGGGAGCTGGCTGTTGTTCCAGCGGCTCTCCGGAGGCGGGAGATACACGCCGCCGGACACGTCGCTCCACATCGCCCGGGCGGACGGGACTGGGGACCGCGAGCTCGTCGGGCGTCGTGTCTGGCCCAGCCTGGACGCGCTCTGGACTCCTGACAACCTCGTCGAGGTCATCGAGTCGCGGCAGGACGGGACGCTCCTCACCACGCTCCGGCGTCCCGAGGACGGGAGCGTCGTACGGCAGTTGCCGGTCGCGCCGCGCGCATGGTCCCCGGACGGCCGCTGGATCACCTTCAACATCGCTCCCGAAGCACCTCATGCGGCGGTGATGGCGGTCCACCCCAGCGGCAGCAGCCTGCATACGATCCGGCGCTCGGGCAACCGGTTCGAGCTGTTCAAGCCGGTGTGGTCCCCGACGGCCGCAAGTTCCTGGTCGGCTGCTTCGACGTCCGAGCCCAGATCGACAAGCTCTGCGTCATGAACGGCAACGGACGCAACCTCCACGTCGTCGTCGCCACGCCAGACTTCGTGAACTTCCCGGCCTGGGGATCCCACCCACCCGAGCACTGAGGCGGAACGGATGACGACGTCCATGGGCCCTCCCGCGGCGGTGCCCGACGCTAGCGCTGGCGCCGCGGGCGAGGGGAGCCGGCGGCGCGAGACAGGACGGGGAAGGGTCGCCGGTCGACGACACGCTTCATCACGATGGTCGAGGTGAGCCGCTGCACGCCGGGTAGGGTCGCCAGCTGCTCGTCGCGGAGCCTCTGGTAGGTGGCGATGTCGGCGGTGGCGACACGGAGGAGGTAATCAGGGTCGCCGAACAGCCGTTCGGCGTGGCGCACCTCGGCCACCTCTGCCAGGCCGCGCTCGAACGCCGCGATCGTCGCCGCGTCCTCTCGATCCATCGTCACCTGCACCAGGACCTCAAAGCCAAGACCGATCGCTGCCGGGTCGATGATGGCCTGGTACCCGCGGATCGCCCCCGCCTGCTCCAGGGCGCGCAGTCGTCGGTGGCACGAGGCGACGCTGAGGTTGACCCGCTGCGCCAGCGCGGTCACGGTGAGCCGCCCCTCCGCTTCCAGCACAGCAATTATCTTCCGGTCAATCACGTCCATCGCGAAAATAATTGCAGATGTCCACCTGAGTGCGCAAGAGTTGCAAACAAATTACGCGTCGTCTGACGTAGTCTTATCGAGACATCCTCATCTGCGGGAAGCTGGCGACCATCATGGGCGGCCTCCTCGACTACGCGCCGATCGTTGCCGCGGCGTTCGCCGTCCCCCAGTTCCTGCCCCAGCTCCTCAAGCTCCGGCGCACCGACGACACCGCCGGCGTCTCCTGGCCGTGGGCGGCGCTCACCAGCGTCAACAACGCCGCCTGGTTCGCCTACTTCGCGCTGTCGGCGTACTGGGCCGCGCTGGTGCCATCCTCCTCCGCGACGGTGCTCGCCGGCGCGCTCGCGACGATGCTCGCCCGACGTGGACAGGCAAGGGCGCGCCCGGCGGTCCTGGTCGGCGCCTGGGCCGCGCTGCTCGCCGCGGCCTTCGCCGTCGCCGGCCGCGCCGGCCTGGGAACGCTGCTCACGGCGGCCTTCGTCCTGCAGGTCATCCCGTCGATCTGGACCGCCTACCGGACCGCCCGCCCCACCGGGATCTCGCAGGGAACCTGGCTGCTCATCCTCGGCGAGCTGGCCTGCTGGGCCGCCTTCGGCCTGCACAGGTCCGATCCGCGTCTCATCGTCCTCGGCTTCACCGGGGTTGCCGCGAGCCTATTCATGCTCACCCGAATCCGGCGCACGACCGCGGACCACGACGGCGTCGCCCACCGAGATGCGACCGTCGTTGAGGATGTCGGCGGTGAGCCCGGCCCGGTGGATCAGCTCCTTGATGATCCCCGGCCGCGTCAGCTGCTGCAGGTGCAGGCACGGCTCGCACAGCTCGACCCCCAGGCACTCGACGTCACCGACCCGGAAGCGCTTGCCGACCAGGTCGTTGAGTCGCACGCCGCGCACCACCACCTGCCGGCGGGACTCGGCGCCGGTGAGGTCGACGCTCTCCAGCACCTCCGCCTCGATCAGGGTGAGCGCCTCGCCGGGCGCGGCGCCCTCCCGGTAGAAGTGGCGGTCGCCCTGGAGCCCCTTGCCGGCGAAGGCGCTGGCCGCCTGGACCGGCGCGATCGCGTCGGAGGGACCGATGTTGATCGCCTCGACCTTCATGGCTTGATCATGTCGGTGGACCACGGCCGCGTCCAGCGCAATATCAAGGCCGCTCCTCCACGAGCGGAGCTCAGGACCAGAGCTCGTCGAACAGGTACTGGTCGAAGGGCACCAGCCAGCACTCGGCGATCTTGCCGTCGGCGATGCGGAACACCCCCACGGTCTGCCAGGTCCGCAGCTGGCCGTCGCGCTCCACCTGGCCGTCGGCCAGCTGGACCGCCCGCTCGTCGTCGGCCAGGATGGCGCGTGGTCGCACCCGGAAGGTGGCCTTGGCATGGGCTCGGCGGGCGGCGAAATAGCCCAGGACCTCCTGGTGGCCGTGGTAGTTGCTGGCGATCGGGCTGCGCCCAGGCACGTGCCAGACAATGTCGTCGGCCAGCAGGCCGCGTAGGGCCGTGGTGTCGTCACCACCGGCGTAGAAGGCTCCTTGAGCCTGGTAGAAGGCCTCGAGCAGGCGCGCGTTGGGATGCACCGGCCGGGGTCGAGGGGTGTCAGCTGGAAATGGACCGTCCTGCCGGTCCTGGCTCGACCCAGGCGATGGGCCAACGGCACCAGCACACCGTGCAGCAATGGGTGCTTGCGGGCCAGCAGGCGGGCGGCGCGCCGGGACTCGGCGCCCTCCAGGCGCCTGGCCGTGGCCTGGATGCCCGGGCCGGTCGGTCGGCCGCGGGCCGTCGACGGCGCGATGTCCACCCTGGGGTTGTGGCGGATGCGCCGGGTCTTGCCGGCCTTCTCGAAGCTGCGGAGATAGGCGTGGTCGCCGTCGACGGCCAGGCTGACCGGGGTGCCCACCGGCCGGCCGTCTTGGCGGTAGGTGGTCACCAGCACCGTCTTCTGGCGTAGGAACCGGGCCAGTACCGGGCTGGCGGCTGGGGTGACCTCACCGACGACCCAGCCAAGCTGGCCCAGCCGCGCGACCAGCGCGGCCGCGGTCAGCAGCGACAGGGCGGCCAGGCCCCAGGGGTCGCCGCCGTGGCCGCCCAGGTCGAGGTCGACGGCGTGGTTGACGGCATGGGTGGTGTTGGCGACCAGGAAGCCGGCCAGCGCTAGGGCGAGCCCGTCGCGCCAGGCCACTGCCAGCAGCAGCGTAACGCCGATGCCGAGCTGGAAGGCGCCGGCGTCGTGGACGAAGTGGGTGTGGCGGGGGAAGCCGGCGGCGTCGGCGAACCACCCCGGCGCCAGCAGCGCCGCCATGCCGACGGCGGTCATGAACAGCCCGGCCAGCAGGGTCACGGCCAGGACGAAGCGGCGGCCCCGGTCCGTCGACCGGGCAGGCGACCATCCGCCGGTCGGGTTCCTGATGGTCGTGTGGCTGCTCATGACGCTGGCTCCCCGCGGGGGTCATCGAACATGACGGCCCTCATCGGCTCAGTAGTTGCCGACGAAGGTGGCGATGGCGCCAGCCAGGGCCCGTGGCTGGTCAATGGGAATCAGGGTCCGGCTGTCTGGGATCTCGATGAAGCGCGAGTCGGGAAACGCCGCGGCCAGCCGCCGACCGGCCGCGATCGGCATCACCTTGTCCTCGGCGGCCCAGGCAACCAGCACCGGCTTACCGAAGTCAGCTAGGCGCGGATTGGCCTTGACCAGCTGTTGCCTGCCCTGTCGGGTGTCGCCGGCGTACTTGCGCAGGTCGCCCCGGATCGCAGGATTGGTCAGGGCCGGTTCCAGCCACTGGTCGAACAGCTCATCGGGGATCGGGCGCTTGGACATCAGGCCGAAGGTCATCGGCAGCCGACGCAGCGCCTTGAAGCGCAGCGGTTTCAGGACGGCGACCAGGCCGCCGGGTAGGCGGGCGGCCAGGGCGGCGACGCGGCCGGGCAGGCCGGGCGGGTAGTTGTCGTCGGTCTCACACGAGGTCAGGACCAACCGCCCGACCCGCCCGTCCCAGCCCTCAGCGACCAGGAGCTGCGCCCCGCACCAGTCGTTGAAGACCAGCGTCACCTCTTCCAGCTCCAGCCGCTCAAGGAACTCCGCGAGAAGACGAACCTGGCCGCGCAGCGACAGGTCGGCCTCCGGGCGCATTGGTCGTCGGTGGGCGCCCAGCGGCAGCGTGGGTCGAACACAACGAAAGCCGGACCCCAGCTCCTCCACCACCTCGTCCCAGAGCGAGGCCGTCATCAGCAGCCCATGGCACAGGACGACCACCGGCCCGTCCCCGCCGGTGTCGTCGTACCGGATCGCTCCGGCCGACAGCTCAATCTCCGCCATCGCCTCGCCCATGCAGGTCATCGCCGGACGCCCCGGGAGCAAGCTCAGGGGACGGGAGAACTGGCGGACTGTCCAGCCCGAGCACGCCGGCGACCGCTCGGGCTGCCAGCAGCTCGTCGTGGGGGGCTTGCCCGGCGAGCGCGATCACGGCCCCTTCGAGCGCCCCCCAGAACGCCAGCGCCACCGCCTTGGCGGGCGGGCCGGGTGGAATCGACCCGTCCTTGCGGCCCGCTTCGATCAGACGGGCGCAGCGCTTCATCAGCGTTTGTGAGACCCGCTTGATCTCGCGCCCGACCGGATGGTCCTGGCCGCTGAACTCGACCCTGAGCGCCATCATGACGCGGGCGACGTCTCGTCGGCAGTAGACGGCGTGACCACGGGCCAGCGCGAGCAGCGCGGCGACCGGATCGGGCTGCTGCTCGGCCGGTGTGCCCACCTCGCGCGACCAGGTCTCGTTGACCCAGTCGAGTACCGCCAAGGCCAGATCCTCCTTGTCCTTGAACTGGTGGTAGAGGGCGCCGCGCGTGTAGCCGGCCTCGCGGGCCACCTGTTCGAGCACCAGGTTGCCGTAGCCGTAGCGCGACAGCCCCCGCGCGGCCGACTCCAACAACGCGGCCCGCGAACGCGCGCGGCGCTGAGCCTGGGTGGGCCGCGGGCGACCTGGCAGCGCGGTTGAGCGACTCATCGAACGTGACGTGCGTACATGCATGTATGTATAATACACGAAGTCGGCAAGGGGACGTTCACGTGATGGGCCACCTCCTCGAGCAGGCCAGCCGCGGGCTGAGGTGAGAAGGAGTGAGATGGATGAACGTTGAATTGGCGATCGCCGCGCTGGGCTGCCTCATCCTGGCCCTCGGCCACACCACGGTCGGTCTGCGCTGGGTCCTCCCCAACCTCACCAAGGGAAGCCTGCCGAGCACCCCGTTTGGCTCGCCCTCGATGACGCTCGGCATGGTGCGCTTCACCTGGCATGTCGTCAGCGTCCTGCTCCTGAGCTTCGGCATCCTCCTCATGGCGCTCGCCTGGGCTCCGGGCGCCGATCCGAAGACCCTGCTGCTGCGCTGGTTTGCCGTCCTCTGGCTTGCTGCGACGGCACTGGCCTGTTGGAGCGCGCGCCGCCGTCCCTCCAGCCTCCTGCGCCTTCCGGTGGCGCCGGTCTTCCTGGTGATCGCGGCGCTGTGCTGGACAGCATCGACGTGAGCCGTGCCCCGTTCGTCATCCCGGCTTAGGACGACGGCGAACGTTCCACCCGCCCTTGGCGGATCCATGAGATCGCCTCAGCAGCCAATCCGCCTTCTTATGGCTGCCCGGTCGCTTGCTTAATGGTGTCGCCCGGGCAGCGCCTGCCAGTCGGGCTGGATGTCGAACGCCGGGTGCTGCGTTCGGTTCACCTGCCGGCTGCCGTTGGCGCGCATCGTGTAGATCTCGTCGTTCCCGTCGCGGTCGGTCGCGAAGGCGATCTTGCGGCCGTCTGGGGACCAGGCGGGGCCGAAGTCGAACGCCTCGTCGAAGGTCAGCCGGGTCTGGTCGCTGCCGTTGGCGCGCATGGTGTAGATCTCGAAGTTCTCGTCGCGGTCGGTCGCGAAGGCGATGTGGCGGCTGTCCGGAGACCAGTCCGGGAACCCGTCGAACGGCCCGTCGTTGGCGGTGAGCTGGCGCACCCGCGCGCCGTCGGGCCGCATCGTGTAGACCTCGTGGTCCCCGTCGCGGTCGCTCGCGAAGGCGATCCTGCGGCCGTCGGGTGACCAGTCCCCATCCTGGTCGTCGATGCCTGGCGAGCGGGTGAGGTTGCGCTGGCGGTTGCCGTCCGCCTTCATCGTGAACAGGTCATAGTCGACCTGGCCGGCGACCGGGTCGAAGTCGCGCTGGAACACCAGGTTGCGGCCGTCGGGCGACCAGCTCGGGAACTCGTCGTCGAACCGGTTGGCGGTGAGCTGCCGCAGCCCTGATCCGTCGGCGTTCATGACGAAGATCTCGAAGTCTTCCTCGGGATTGATCGCCGTCGCCCGGTTGCTCATGAACGCGAGCTTGCGCCCGTCCGGCCGCCAGCTCGGGCCGAAGTCGTCCGCCGCGGAGTCTGCGGTCAAGTTGACGGGATTGCCGCCGTTTGGATGCATCGACCAGATGTCCAGGTCCTCGCCGGTGCGGCGGTCGCTGGCGAAGGCGATCCTGCCGTTCTCGCCTGGGCCCTCCGTCCCGAAAACGGGCGGCATCCCAACCGCAAGAACGGCGACCACGGTCACGACCAGAACGCCAAATCTCCGCAATGACATGATGCCCCCTCTACAAGCCCTCCCCGCTGACTCGCGGAATCTACACCCCATCGGATTTCCGGTGATAGGCCTTCTGTCGTGGCACCAACACCATCCCATCGCCCGACTGAGGCGGCATGCCCCGATATCGGGTTGGTAGCGGTCAATGGCCGCATCCGCTAGGCTTGAAATAGCACAGGTTCACGGTTGACTTGGTCGTTCACGGTCGAGCTTGTCCCTTTGCCGCCAGCGCCATTCAGGACGGCGGCTCGTTGCAGGACGGCCAAGCCGTCGAGTTCGACAATCACGCAGGGCCAGAAGGGCCCGCACGGCGACTGGCCGGCGGTTCGGCCAGCCGCCTGCCGAGGGAGGAGGCCGCCATGGCCCCACTACCGCAGTCCGCCACCACCCCGTCGGAGGGCTGCTCGTCCGGACCGCCGCCGCAAGGGTGCCGCTCCACCGGCGTGAGCGGCAAACCTCATACTGGAGAGGATTCGGTTGCTGGGCGGTGCGCCTGGTGCCCTGAGCGGATCGCGTACCAGCACCCTCGAGGGCTGGGCCGTGTCGACCAGACAGCTGCTCTCCGCCAACCCGCGATGGCTCAGGAGGATCCGATGAAGGCGGTCGTCCACTCCAGGTACGGCCCACCTGATGCCCTCGAACTAAGGGACATCGACACGCCGGCAGTCGGCGACGATGCGGTGCTGGTCCAGGTGCACGCGGCTGCTGTCGGGAAAGGTGACTGGCTGACGGTGCGAGGTCTTCCGTAT
>Ga0081455_10006552_pt1 | contig 12459 bp, 10 predicted proteins | sample TabmetS3T2R1_FD_70207 | JGI IMG/M metagenome (GOLD analysis project Ga0081455, IMG submission 70207) | Tabebuia heterophylla rhizosphere microbial communities from the University of Puerto Rico - S3T2R1 | ecosystem: Host-associated > Plants > Roots > Rhizosphere ... | reverse complement strand
ATCATCGATCTCAGCCCGGGCGGCGCACAGCCAATGCATTCGGCGGATCGGCGCTACGTCATTACGTTCAACGGCGAGATTTACAACTATCGCGATATCCGTCGCGAGCTGCTGGCGGCCGGGCGTCCTATGCGCAGCGAGTCCGATACCGAGGTTCTGCTCGAAGCCTGTGCGTTGTGGGGCGTCGAGGCTGCGATCGAACGTGTGGTTGGCATGTTCGCCTTCGCGCTCTGGGACCGCAAGACTCGCAGCCTGATGCTGGCGCGCGATCGGCTCGGCATCAAGCCGCTCTACTTTGCGGCGATGCCGGAACGGGTCATCTTCGCGTCACAGCTCAAGGCATTTCGCGCTACACCCGATTGGAAGCCTACCATCGATGCGGACGCGGTTGTTGGCTATCTGCGGCACGCCTACATTGCCCAGCCGCGCACCATCTATCGCGAAGCTCAGAAACTCGCGTCCGGCCATATCTTGACGCTCCGCCAAGGCACGTCGCCGGTGTCGAAATGCTTCTGGGATCTGCGCAGCATCGCGGTCGCGGGACAGCGGCGCAACGATCCAGCGCCGGACGCAGACGAGGCGGTCGAGCGCCTCGATGCGCTTCTACGCGATTCCGTCGGCCTGCGGATGATTGCCGACGTGCCGCTTGGTGCATTCCTGTCAGGCGGCATCGATTCCTCGACCGTGGTCGCGCTGATGCAGGCGCAGAGCTCCCGGCCGGTAAAGACGTTCTCCATCGGCTTTCACGAGATCGGATACGATGAAGCCCAATGCGCGAAACAGGTCGCTGCCCATCTCGGCACCGACCATACTGAATTCTACGTCGAGCCGCGACATGCGCTCGACGTCATTCCACATCTCGCGGATTGGTTCGACGAGCCGTTCGCCGACCCCTCCCAGATCCCGACCTATCTGGTCTCTGAGTTAACTCGCAAACACGTGACCGTGGCATTGTCAGGCGATGGCGGCGACGAGCTGTTCGCCGGCTACAATCGCTATCTGTGGGCCGAACGGCTCGCGCGTGCGGTGAAGCTCGTACCGCGTCCCCTGCGCCAGGTCTCGGCCGCTGCCTTGCGTTCGCTCGCCCCGCAGACCTGGAATCGTTTGTTTGCCGTTGTACCTGCGTCGTGGCGGCCGGCGCTGGCCGGCGACAAGCTGCACAAGGTCACGACGCTCCTCGACAATCCGGAGCCGGATGCGATCTACCGCCGCCTCGTGAGCCAATGGGAGCGGCCTGACGAGGTCGCCGCTGCGGGCGTGGAGCCGCGCGGACCGTTGTGGGACGCCAGCATCGCGCAGGATTTCCCTGATCTTGTCGCACGCATGCAGTTTCTCGATATGGTCAGCTACCTTCCCGAGGACATTCTGACCAAGGTCGACCGGGCGACGATGGCCGTGGGCCTCGAGGGTCGGGTGCCGCTGTTGGATCATCGGGTTATTGCTTACTCCTGGAGCTTGCCGCTCGCCTTTAAGGTACGCGGCGGGCGCGGCAAATGGTTGTTGCGCCGGGTGCTCGATCGCTACGTGCCGAGGTCGCTGGTGGAGCGACCGAAGATGGGCTTTGGCGTGCCGATCGACGCCTGGCTGCGAGGTCCCCTGCGGGAATGGGCGGAATCGCTGCTTGCGCCGGCGCGGCTTGCGGCGGATGGGATGGTGCGGGTCGAGCCGGTGCGCCGAGCTTGGCAAGAGCATCTCGAGCGCAGCCGCAACTGGCAATATCCGTTGTGGACCGTGCTGATGCTGCAGGCGTGGCGCGCAAGGTGGGCGTGAGCCTGCGGCCGCTTAAGATCGTCTATGTGACGCCGGGTCTGCGGGGCGGCGGTGCCGAAGCGACGCTGGCGCGGCTCGCAACGGCGCGGCCCGGCGTCGCCGACGAAATCACGATCGTGAGCCTTCTTCCCGCTGAGGCCCACATGGCACGCTTACGGGCCGCAGGCGTGGAAGTCATCGAGCTGCGTTTCGACAAACCCGGCGGCATCGCCACGGGTCTCTTGAAGCTCGCAAAGCTCATCGCCGAGAGTGGGCCCGACATCGTGCAGGGGTGGATGTATTACGGCGATCTTGCAGCCCTTGTCGCGCTCGCCTTATCGGGACGGCGCAGACAGACGCGCCTTGTTTGGGGCATCCGCTGCTCGGCGATGCCCTGGCGCAGCTATGGCTTCGGGCTGGCGCTGGTGGTGAAAGGCTGCGCGTTGCTATCACGATACCCCGATATTGTGACGGCCAATTCCGCCGTTGGCCTTAAGTCGCATTTGGCGCTGGGATATCATCCGCGGCGCGCGCAGGTGGTCGCCAACGGGATCGACGTTGACGAATTCCGGCCTAATACAGCGGCGCGGCATGCGGTGCGGACCGAGCTCGGCATTGCCCAGGATGCAATCGTGCTGGCGCACGTCGCACGTGTCGATCCGATGAAGGACCACGGCAGCTTTCTCGCTGCGATGGCGGCATTGCCCGATCTATCCGCATTGCTGGTCGGTGCCGGCACCGAAAAACTTCCCGCCGCGCCCAATCTATTTCGCCTCGGCCGCCGCTGCGACGTGGCGCGGTTATTTGCCGCCGCGGATTTTGTGGTATCGAGCTCGCGCTTCGGCGAAGGATTCTCCAACGTGCTGGCGGAAGGAATGGCCTGCGGTGTATCGGCCGTTGCGACCGATGTCGGCGATGCGAAGGTCATCGTTGGCGACACGGGCCTCGTCGTGCCGCCCGAAAGGCCTCATACGCTCGCTGCAGCCATAGCGACATTGGCCGCGGAATCAGCGCCAGCGCGGATTGAACGAGGACGGAAGGCACGCGCGCGCATTGTGGAGAACTTTGCGATCAGGCGCGCTGTCCAGCACTATGCGGACCTTTACGCATCACTTAGCTCATCCCGGGGCTGACGCCTAAGAGTTTCCGTCGAGGAGCCACTTTCAAGGACAAGTGCGGCAGCCAACAATGCCACATCGTCCGAGGCTCGAGGAGATTGCTGCGCCCGCATCTGTCACGACATTTCATTCACTTCGATTCGAGGCCCTGGCATCCGAGTTCGAACAGCCGCGGAAGCGCAAGGGGCGGCTACTCCTGACGGCGTGTGGTCCGCCCCTGCCTTGGTAGCCATCCAGCCTTGCCGCGCCGGCAGAGGAAATGATAAGTCGTCTCCACCGACTGAGGCGCAGGCGTCATCATCGATACCACTTTAACTTTGAAGGAGGCGCCATGAGGCGACTTGCGGAGCTCAAGGCGCCGATTACGACGGTATGGTCCAGATGTCGCGTGGCCCGTTGATCAAAGGCTTCACCACCAATCCATCGCTCATGCGAAAGGCTGGGGTCAGCGATTACGAGGCTTTTGCGCGCGCGATTCTAGCCGCAATCCCGGACCGGCCGGTGTTGTTCGAGGCCTTTGCTGACGATTTCGCAAGCATGGCCGAACAGGCGCGTATGATTGCGGCAGGGGGACCGAACGTGAACGTGAAAGTTCCGGTCACCAACACGAACGCGCAGTCCGCAACCGAACTCATCCGTGCGCTGTCCTCCGAAGGCGTGACGCTCAACGTGACCGCGATCTTCACCCTCGATCAAATGCGCACTGTCGCTGACGCGCTCGATCCTGCAGCGACGGCGATCATCTCGGTTTTTGCCGGGCGGATCGCCGATACTGGCATCGATCCCATCCCGCACAGGGCTCGCGGCCAAGCAAGTCCTTACCGCGCGTCCGAAGGCACAATTGCTTTGGGCGAGCAGCCGCGAGCTCTTGAACATTTTTCACGCCGAGGAGAGGGGCTGCGACATCGTTACGGTGCCAAACGAATTGCTAAACAAGCTCAATCTCATCGGCAAGGATTGTACCGAATATTCGCGCGAGACGGTGGAGGCCTTTTTTCGCGATGCCGCAGCTGCTGCCTATCAAATCAAGACGACCCGCTTTGCCGCGGAGTGAGCGTTCGTCGTCGTCGTTTCTCCGGCTCAGGGTCTCGACTGATCGCGTGAGGACTTGCAGCCCTGCCGGCTTCAGCTCTGAAATGTAATATAATTTAGACCGACCGGTTCACATACGGAGGCTTTCAGATCAGACACGGTAGAGCGTTATGTTGTGGCGACGTATTGTGAGCTGTAAGGGTCGGAAGCCGTGGACAACTATCGGTATTGCACTGAATTCGCAGCCCGGGTGATCGGGGATAAGGTTGGTGTGGCCAAGGTTCTCGATTTCGGTTGCGGGGCCGGTCAGATCGTTAAGCTGTTGCGGAACATTGGCATCTCTGCGGTCGGTTGCGACACGTTTTATGGCGGAGGTGCAGATCCCATTCCAGACGAGGTATCCGGCTTCATCTTCGCAATGCACGACAACGTTATTCCTTTCCCAAGCTGCACGTTTGATGTGGTCATCAACAATCAGGTGATGGAGCACGTCGTAGACATTGATGCTGCTCTCTTCGAGATCCATCGCGTCCTAAAACCGGGCGGAACTCTTCTCAGTCTTTTCCCTGATAACAGCATTTGGCGCGAAGGACACTGTGGTGTGCCATTTCTCCATTGGTTCTCCAAGCAGAGCACGCTTCGCATCTATTATGCTCTATTCTGGCGCAGCATCGGATTCGGAAAATTTACCGAGGGGAAGTCCCGCTTCGAATGGTCCAAGGAGTTTTGTGCCTGGCTCGATCAATGGACTGTGTATCGCAGTTATGGGGAAATCGTGATGGCTTATGGAAAGTATTTCTCGAGGATCCAGCACATTGAGGATCATTGGCTTGACAGCCGGCTCGGATTGGTAGCGCGTCCATTGCCCACGTATTTGAAGCAAATATTCGTGAATAAATTCGCCGGGATGGTATTCACCTGTACAAAGATCGATCGCGCGCAGCAGCTGCTGCCTGCATTCTAGTCCACACGTGCGGAACATGTTACGTCCCGGCTAGGGAGCCAGGATGGCGGGGAGGTTGAGTGTCGCACGGACGAAGCATTGCAGTGATCGGCCTCGGCTATGTTGGACTGCCAGTAGCGGTCTCTTTCGCCCGTTCCGGCGTGCCCGTGACTGGCTTCGATGTCGACGCAGGACGAATCGCCGAGCTGCAAGCTGGGCGTGACCGGACCAAGGAGGTAAAACCGAGCGACCTCAACCACCCGACCCTCACCCTGACTTCGGACGAGAAGGCGCTTTCCAGTCGCAACTTCTACATCATCACTGTTCCGACGCCCATCGATCTTGCGCATCGCCCTGATCTCTCGGCCCTGCTACGCGCGTCGGAAATCGTCGGCGGAGCGCTCGCTCAGGGGGACATCGTTGTCTACGAGTCGACGGTGTACCCGGGGGCCACCGAGGAGGATTGCCTTCCTGTTCTTGAGCAATCGTCCGGACTGAGGGCTGGAAGCGACTTCACAGTCGGCTATTCACCGGAGCGTATCAATCCTGGAGACAAGCAGCACCGATTCGAGAACATCCGTAAGGTGGTGGCGGGGCAAGATTCGCGTACTCTGGACATTATTGCCGAGGTGTATGGGTCCGTCGTGGCAGCCGGCATCCACAAAGCCCCTTCTATCAGAGTTGCCGAGGCTGCCAAGGTGATCGAGAACGCCCAGCGCGACTTAAACATCGCCTTTATGAACGAGCTCTCCGCCATTTGCCATTTGCTTGAGATTGACACGACGGACGTGCTGACCGCCGCCGAAACCAAATGGAATTTCCTACCCTTCACGCCGGGGCTGGTCGGGGGCCACTGCATCGGCGTGGATCCCTACTATCTCACCCACCGGGCCGAGAAAGCGGGCTATCACCCCGAAGTTATCTTATCGGGCCGGCGCATCAACGACAACGTCGGGAAGCGCATCGCCCGCGAGTGCTTGCGCCACTTGCTTAAGAGTGGCACATCTCCCGGGCGAGTCACGATCCTCGGCCTGACTTTCAAGGAGAATGTGCCTGACATCCGGAATTCGCGGGTCGTCGATATCGTTCGCGAGCTGCAGTCATTTGGGATCGAGGTGCAGATTTACGATCCGCATGTAGGTACCGAGGAGGCGCGGCACGAGTACGGTCTGACAATCAGCGATCAAGACTCGCTTGCCCCAGCCGACGCAGTCATTCTGGCGGTGGCGCACGAATCTTTTCTTGCCAGCGGTTGGCCCTTCGTCGTCAGCCTACTTAAGGACGGTCGCGGGCTGGTGATGGATGTCAAAGCACGACTGGCGCGATCGCAGAAGCCTGCCGAAATCATCCTGTGGCGGCTTTAGCCTTAGCCTCGCGCCACCGGTTGGACTGGGCGTCATGAGGCAGGTGCAAGAATAGGGGATGGTTCAAGTCTTCCCGGCGGGTAAGTACCAAGACCAACGCTCGAGTATGCGAAGCCATGACGACTCATTTCATCATACCGATAAACATTCCGCAGATCGACAACAACCGGCCGGGCCATCACCTGTTTGAGGATTGTCAGATCGAGCGCTCGGAACTGCTCCCATTCAGTCGCGATGACGAGCGCCTCGGCATCTTCTGCGCATTCGTACGGGCCTTCGGTATAGATGACGTCCGTAAGAATTTTCTTTGCCTGCTCCATCCCGGCGGGATCGAACGCGCGCACTCTTGCGCCCATGTCTTGGAGGGCTGTAATCAGCGCGATCGACGGTGCTTCCCGCATATCGTCGGTGTCCGGCTTGAAGGTTAGGCCGAGAACCGCGATGATCTTGCCACGCAAGCTACCTCCGAGAGCCGCCGCGACCTTTCGCGCCATTGCGCGCTTGCGGGCCTCGTTGACACCGACCATTGCCTCGACGATGCGTAGCGAAACGTCATAGTCATGCGCAGTCTTGATGAGTGCGACGGAGTCCTTGGGAAAGCACGAGCCGCCAAATCCGGGCCCCGGGTGCAGAAACTTCGAGCCAATGCGATTGTCGAGACCGACGCCGCGCGCCACGTCCTGGACGTCGGCGCCCACCTTCTCGCACAGATCGGCGATCTCGTTAATGAAAGTGATTTTGGTGGCGAGAAGGGCGTTTGCCGCATACTTAATCAGCTCGGCCGCTCGCCGTGTGGTGTACAGTATAGGTGCAGCATTGAGGTAAAGTGGCCGATAGAGTTCAGCCATCGCTTCTTTGGCGCGGCTATGCTCGGTCCCTATCACAATTCGGTCCGGGTGCTTGAAGTCGCGGATTGCCGCACCTTCGCGAAGAAACTCGGGATTGGACACAACGGCAAAATCGGCAGTCGGATTGACCTCGCGGATGATGCGTTCGACCTCGTCACTTGTGCCGACGGGAACTGTTGATTTAGTGATCACAACGGTGAAACCGGCTAGAGCGGTTGCGATCTCACGAGCCGCAGCGTAGACAAAGCTGAGATCGGCGTGTCCATCGCCACGACGCGACGGCGTGCCCACGGCGATCAATACCGCGTCGGACATTCGTACCGATTCGGCGAGGTCGGTCGAAAAGGTGAGCCGGCCATCGCGCAGGTTTGTGCCGACGACCTCCCCAAGTCCAGGCTCATAGATCGGCACGATGCCGGAGTTGAGCGAGTTGATCTTGTCGGAGTCCTTATCGACGCAAGTCACGTGATGGCCAAAATCGGCAAAGCAGGCCCCAGATACCAGGCCCACGTAGCCCGTCCCGATCATAGCAACGCGCATATACCAATACCCCTGTGTGGGGCCCTAGAGTTGTCCATTAGATCGTCGCTGTACACGGTGTCTACAGCAGGTGCAACGGCACAGATGAAGACGTGGCCTCAATGAGACGGTCTCACGTTAGCGGCCCGGGCTCCGTCGTGCCACGCGACCTTAGACAACCCTCAAGATTTCCTCTCGGGGAGTGATTTCATTGCCGCATTGGACGACGCGATCCGCGCCGACGAGCGATCGTCAAAGTCGCCGAGTTTGAACGACACAAGCCCTCACGAACCCGGTAAGTATTCCAAACAACTTGTTAACGGCTCCAGCGCCAAACGGGGTCAACGACGTCGCGCTATCTCAGTCCGATGGACTTCGAAACGCATTATCCGGGATCTTGCCGGAAGGGGTGCGGTTAGCTGACTTAGACTAGATCCAACGTCACGAGGTAGTCCCTGCCGCGATCTGCTTCGGCATAATGGGTCCGGACCCCGGTCATCCATTCTTACGTAGGTTGGCGGCCTTCGAACCGTCGTCCTTCGCATCGGCGCGTGCATCGTCGTTCGTACCAGCTCGTCCTTGAACTGACGCCTCCGGCTTCTGCCCAGCCTGCGACGGCCTGACGTTTTCAGTTGGGGCAAGTTCAACGCCGTTGAGCCGCGTGTAGTGCCATAGCCTGAGCGCGATTGGAAGAGGATCAATGTGGACCTTGTCCCACCACGCGGCCTCATCACCCTGGCGATGAAGCTCGCGGTGGTGGGTCCGACAAACCGGGACAGTGAACTCATCGCTGACTCTGTGTCCGAGTGCACGAGGTTGCATAAACGTGAGGTGATGCGCATCCGAGGGCGTCCGGCCGCATACAAGGCATGCCTGCCGGGACACGAACTTCCGGTGCTCCTTATTGCGCAGGCGAACCGTTTTGCCCAAGGCGCGGACCGCACTGTTGCAGGGCGGCTTACTGGACACATTCGAAGGTTTCTGGCTATCGCCCGCATCTGGCCGACCGGCGGGCATTACGTTTCGGACGGAGAGAGCATTGGAAGCCTCGCTAGGGGCCTCGCCCTCGCCGATGGTCGAGAGCCTCCTTTGAAATTCCTCTTCGACAATTCGGGCATCATCCGCGGTAAGCGTGTTCTTGGTGGCGAGATTCTGACGTGCCCAGAGGGCCGCCTCATCGGTTGAATTGATGAGGACCATGTGACCGAGTAAGCGTTTCCGAAGATTTGCCGATTGATCAGATGTGAGAACGGGTCCGCCGGAACGCACAGCGAGCTTTGCACCATCTCGAACTCGTGCCGCAACTGCTGCAGCGCCGGCTGATTGGCTGCGATGATTGGATCGGGACGGAGCCGCAACTCCGGATGTCGCATCGAGGTCTGGCGCGTCAAGATCATCTTCCCCAGCAATGCCGACCAGCGTGAATAGCGCATAGCGCCGGGCATAGGTGAGTGCCGCCCCCATTCGTTGCGTCGAGGCTATATCGGCGATCGGACACACCGGCCATTCCGAAGAGATCCATTCGCCGGATGAATGCGCAAGGACAGTCGTGAGGCGAAGAAGCCCAGCATCTGTGTCGATTGCGGTGGTCTGGATTGTCGCGATCTCGTGCCGGCCAAGGCCCTTGCGGACAATGTCCAGACCGCTCGACAACGGGGCGTAGCGGAAGGTGCGGTCTCCTTCACGGGGGAAGGGGGATCTGATTGTCGCAACAAGCGACTTCTCTGGATTGGCCAGTTCCGCTTGCGCCTTGGCAAGGGCTGCCGCGATGGTGCCGATGGATTCACTGGAGCGGCGGTGCATGACCTTCCTCCATGCTCAAGACGTCAAAGCTCACCGCACCGGATTTGGATCGTTTGGCTCGGATGCCATGGCCGATCGCTTCCTTGGCGTCCTCGGGCATAAGGGCCTTGAGCTCCGTCTTCGCGTTCTCATGCTCGAGGTGAGCCGCGCGCGTGCGCCGAAACGCGCCAGCGAATTCCCCCCAGGCGTTGGATGCACTCATGTCGACGATGCGCACCGCTTCAATCCGCGGGCGGGGTGGGTCGAGTCCAAACAGTCGAGGGGGCTCGCCATTTTCAACGCAGCGCCAAAATTTTTTCTCGGCCGTGCGCAGGAGGTGCTGGTAGAGGCAATCGGCCGGGATAGTGATCTCCACCCATTTGCCACCGCCAGTGATAATCGAGAGCACCGCCGCCTTGGCGTTTACGACCCACATATTGTGCTGGAGCTGCGGCATATATTTTTCGGCCGCCACCTCCTCCGAAAACGACCAGGGCAGCATGAACTTTGCCTCAAAGACGGCGCCGGTCTGCTCGACCATCCCGTCCAGGGTCGCCGCCATCCAGCGGATCACCGGGTGCTGGACCCGCCGCTGCACTTCCGTCACGACGTGCCCGGTATTGCGCTCAAACCAATGTCGATTGAGGGGCTCGGTTACAAGGCCAAGCTGGAGGATGAGATTGTCGGAGAGGTCCTCAGGCTCGGCCTCGCCGCGTTTCTCGCGCCAGAGGCGCAGGAGGGCAGCCTCGTCGCTCCCCATGATAATCCGGGCGTCGGAGCCGCCGATGAAGCCCCGGCGGTTAAGACGTTTGGGAGAAATCTGCGGGGTGTCGAACGGGAGGGTCATGACGCCCTCCAATTCTCATGTTCGCGCATTTCCTCCGCAGCATTGCGGATTACGCACAGCGCGTCGGCCGACAAGTCTCGGAACAGGTTGTCGACGTAGCGGCGATCGAGCGTACCACCTGGAATGTTGTGCGCCGTGTCGGCAATGATCGCGGTGAGATAGACATGCAGCGCCGCGAATACCTTTTCCAGATGATCGGCGCGGCCCTCGAGATCCTCCGAATCGACGTCGGCATAGATGGGGTGCGGCACATTCCGGGCGAGAGCTGCGATGAACTCGATGTGCGCCAGCCCTACCGGGGTTGTGGACTTCGGCGGCCGTCCACGAGACATCAGCTCGCGGATTGCTGTAGTAATACAATCAGCCTGAGCCATGGGTCATCTCCATGTGCTTGGGTTAGGGCCGGTGGCGAGGTGGCTGCCTTGTCGCCGGCCTGCATTTTGGTGTACACGAGAAATCATGCCGAAGCAAGGAAAAAGTGTACACAAAAAAAGGGGGAGGCCTCCCGGGCGTAGGTACGGCGAAACGATCCCAATGCGGCTTTCTTCCGCGCTGAAGGACGAAGTCGACGCTTGGGCCGACAAGCAGCCCGACGCGCCATCGCGATCGGAGGCGCTGCGGCGGCTTGTTGAGCTGGCGCTCGTGGTCAAGGGGAAACGGCGGCGGGCTTGATCGGCGAAGGCGACTAGTTGACGACCAAAATCAAAAGATGCGTTCCGGCTGCTCCGACGGAGAAGTCTCCCGCTTGGGTCGGTTACGGATGAAACTTTTTTGGTGCTCACCAGCAATGCGATGATGACGGCGGCGACCCTTCACCTTTTCTGCGGGAGCGTTTTGCGCGAAATAAAATTGATCCAGCAGGGGGCAACAGTTAAGCTCTGCATGACGTTATGAACGCTGACATCGCGACACCAACATTGACCTATGCGACGCTTGAGCCCGGCGATCCAGCGCCGTGGTTCTTCCAGCGTTCGTACAGCAATCCGCGCTACGCCTTTCACACCGTCGGAGGTCGCTACGTCGTCCTGTGTTTCTTTGCCTCCGCTGCCGATCCGCAGGGAAGCGCCGCACTGGAGGCAGTGCAGGCCAACCGCCAATGTTTTGATGACACGCGCGCCTCCTTTTTCGGCGTCAGCCTTGATCCGGCCGACGAGGCGGAGGGCCGGGTGCGCGATAGCATTCCGGGCGTTCGTTTTTTCTGGGACTTCGACGGCATCATAAGCCGGCGCTACGGCGCCATCCCACGGGAAACCCAGGGGCATCAGGCCGTACGGCGGTTTTGGGTTGTGCTCGACCCGACCTTGCGTGTTCTGGCCGTCATCCCGTTTGCGCCGGATGGAAGCGACCGCGACGCGCTGTTTCGCTTTCTGCGCCAGCTCCCGGAACCGGCACGCTTTGCCGGCATCGAATTACAAGCGCCGATCCTCTTTCTGCCAAATGTGTTTGAGCCGGCGTTCTGCCGCGATTTAATTCGCCTATATGAAGAGCAGGGAGGCAAGGAATCAGGGTTCATGCGCGATGTGGCCGGAAAGACCGTCGCCGTCCATGACCATGTCCACAAGAGCCGTAAAGACTACACTGTCACGGATCAAGAGCTCATTAAGCAAACTCAAGCCCGTGTAATGCGCCGTGTCCTGCCGGAAATCCTCAAAGTCCATCAGTTCAAGGTCACGCGCATGGAGCGATATATCGTATCATGCTACGCGGCCGAAGATGGCGGGCATTTTCAAGCGCATCGTGACAACACCACCAAAGGCACCGCGCATCGCCGCTTCGCGGTCTCGATCATCCTTAATGACGATTTCGATGGCGGAGAGGTCAGCTTCCCGGAATATGGACCCCGCGGGTTCAAGCCTCCACCGGGCGGCGCGGTCGTGTTCTCATGCTCCTTGCTTCATGCGGTCTCGAAGGTGACGCGCGGGCGCCGCTTCGCTTTCCTTCCGTTCCTCTATGACGACGAGGCGGCGAAAATTCGCGAAGCCAACAACCAATTCCTTGGAGAGGGCGTCGGCGCTTACAAGCCTTGAAACATTGGGTTGATACCCTTTTCAGTCGCACCAAATGCCGGCTCTGCCCCGCACCTCCGGAACTCATCGTGGACTATTTAAGCGGATCAGCAGGGGATATCGGCGACAGTAGGCCCAGACCAACCGAGCGCGCCGCCGAGGATGCTGAGCTGACGCTCTGATCCGGCTCGCCCGAATAGATGGGGCTTGGCCAAGACTGGGGGATAGTCGGTTGAATTTCTTTAAAACAA
>Ga0081455_10006551_pt1 | contig 12460 bp, 10 predicted proteins | sample TabmetS3T2R1_FD_70207 | JGI IMG/M metagenome (GOLD analysis project Ga0081455, IMG submission 70207) | Tabebuia heterophylla rhizosphere microbial communities from the University of Puerto Rico - S3T2R1 | ecosystem: Host-associated > Plants > Roots > Rhizosphere ... | reverse complement strand
AACCCGCATCGGCATCAGCACATAGAGCGCGCCCTTGGTGTCGCGGTCCTGGATCAGCGTCGGGGACCCGGGGTCGGCGAGCTTGAGCACGGCGGCTTCGCCTTCGAGCTGGGCGGCGATGTCGAGGAGATAACGAGAATTGAAGCCGATATCGAGCGGCTCGGAGCCGTACTCGACCTCGATTTCCTCGGTCGCGCTGCCGGAATCGGGATTGGTGACCGAAAGCATCAGCTTGCCGTTGCTCAGCGACAGCTTCACCGCGCGGCCGCGTTCGCTCGATACGGTGGAGACCCGGTCGACCGCCTGCTCGAATTCCTTCTTGTCGACGGTGAGCTCCTTGTCGTTGGCGACCGGAATGACGCGGGCATAGTCGGGAAACGTGCCGTCGATGAGCTTGGAGGTAAGCACAGTCTCGCCGATGGTGAAGCGGATCTTGCCCTGCGACAGCTCGACCGTGACTTCGGCGTCGTTGTCCTCGATCAGGCGCTGCACCTCGCCGACGGTCTTACGTGGGACGATGATGCCCGGCATACCGCTCCCTCCCGCGGGCAGCGGTAGCTCGCACTGCGCCAGGCGGTGTCCGTCGGTGGCGACCGCCCGCAGCGTGGGCGCCTTGTTGGTGCCGGCGGTGTGGAGATAGATGCCGTTAAGATAGTACCGCGTCTCCTCGGTCGAGATCGCGAACTGGGTCTTGTCGATCAGCCGCTTGAGATCGGCGGCCGCGAGCTTGAACGTGTGGGTCATCTCGCCGGCGGCGAGATCGGGGAAGTCGCTCTCGGGCAGCGTCTGCAACGTGAAACGGGAGCGCCCGGCGCGGATCGCCAGCACGGCGCGGTCGCCCGAGGCCTCCACCACCACCTGCGCGCCCTCCGGCAGCTTGCGCACGATCTCGTAGAACATGTGCGCGGGCACCGTGGTCGAACCGCCGGCCGCGACCTCGGCGGCGATGGTCTCCGTGACCTCGAGGTCGAGGTCGGTGGCCTTGAAGCCGAGCTTCGATTTGTCCGCCTTGATCAGCACATTGGCAAGAATGGGAATGGTGTTGCGGCGCTCGACCACGCGGTGCACATGGCCAAGCGATTTCAGCAGCGCTGCGCGTTCGACGGTGACTTTCATTCTTCAACCCGCCTGCTCGCGTGGAAGCCTCGAGGGGGCAACGAAGGTGGCGCGTATGGGCGATTTGCGCAAGGGCGACAGCGCCTGGAGGCGGAACTTCCCCAACGAATTTCCCGGGGAATTCACCCCTGCGCTCAGCCGGGACCGCACAGAAAGGCGGCTTACCGGGCGATCGGCGTAACCTTTCGCCGGACCGGGCGCTTTCCTTCCGCCGCGCGCGAGGGAAGGCCCGCTCACTCCTGCAGTTGCCGCTTCAAGAGCTCGATCTCCTCGGCCAGCGCGGTGTCGGTCGTCACCAGGTTTTCGATCTTGCGCACGGCGTGCAGCACCGTGGTGTGGTCACGGCCGCCGAAACGCCGCCCGATCTCCGGTAGCGAGCGCAGCGTGAGCGTCTTGGCGAGATACATGGCCACCTGCCGCGGGCGCACGACGTTCGCGGTGCGCCGCGACGACAACAGGTCGGCACGGCTCACATTGTATTGTCGGGCCACCACCCGTTGAATGTCCTCGATCTTGACGCGCTTGGGCTCCTGCGGGCGGATCAGGTCGCGCACCTCACGCTCGGCCATTTCCAGCGTGATGGGCTGGCCGGTGAGCTTGCTGTGGGCGAGGAGGCGGTTGAGCGCGCCTTCGAGGTCGCGGCCGTTGTGGGTGACGGTCTTGGCGATGAAGGCGAGCACTGCGGGGGGAACGTCGAAACCGGGATGATGCTGGCGGGCGGCGGCGGCGCGGCATTTGAGGATTTCGAGGCGCAGCTCCTCGCCGAGCGAGCCCATCTCGACCACGAGCCCGCCGGCCAGCCGCGAGCGCACGCGCTCCTCCAGGCTCTCGAGGTCGGCGGGCGGGCGGTCGGCGGCAACCACGACTTGGCGGCCGGCGTCGATGAGGGCATTGAGCGTGTGGCAGAACTCGGCCTGGGTCGACTTGCCCTGCAGGAATTGCAGGTCATCGATCACCAGCACATCGATGGCGCGCAGCGCCTCCTTGAAGGCCAGCGCATTCTGCGCCCGCAGCGCCGCCACGAAGCCGTACATGAATTTTTCGGCGGTCAGATAGAGCACCTTGCGCTCGGCGCTGGCATTGCCGGCCCAGGCCAGGGATTGCAGCAGATGCGTCTTCCCGAGCCCGACCCCGGCGTGGATGTAGAGCGGGTTGAACATCACCACGTCGCCGCGCCTGGCCTGAGCGACCTGCTTGGCGGCGGCATGGGCGAGGGTGTTGGAACGGCCGACGACGAAGGTCTCGAAGGTCAGGCGCGGGTCGAGCGGCGAGCCGCCGAGGGCTTCGTGCACGGTGGAGATCGGGCCGACGCTATGGCGCAGGTCGCTGCCGTTGACCTTGCTCTCGCGCGTCTCGCGCGCATGCGCGGGCGTCTCGGTCGGCTTGAGCTTCGGCGGCAGCGTGCGGATCACCGCGGAACGGACCGTGAGCTCGATGCGCGAAAACCCCGGTTGCTCGGCCTGCCAGCAGGCAAGCACTCGCTCGGCGTAGTGGGATTGGATCCAGCTCTTGAGAAAGCGCGTCGGCACCGACAGCTTGACGGTATCCCCCTCGCTGCCGTCGAGTTCCATGCGCGCGAACCAACTCGAATAGACGTCGTCGCCCACCTCGGCTCGAAGGCGATCCTTCACACGCGTCCAGCGGTCCTGGTCCATGCTCGTCATATTGCGTGTCTCTTTTTCTCGATCGGCACAAACGATGGGGGAACACGGTGGAGACGCGATACCTGAACGCGATACTTGGAGGCGTGCCCTCGACGCGGGCGCGACCTGACGCGAACCCAGCAAACGAAAGCGAAGCGAGATCAGGAGAGCGTGGTAGGCCCGAGCGGCGAGCGCGCGGGCGAAGCGTCAGCGCCGGGGTGGCGCCGGACCGCGAGCAGCGATGACAAAATGAAACAAGGGTCCATTTCTCTGGCGCCCAACGGCGCGAACTCCGGACCCGTGGACCCGCCTTGTTGTCATGCTACCCCCCTGTCCATTGCCGCCATTCTTCTAATCGCGAGGGCTATGCTCAGGTTTTTCGAAGTATTCCAGGGTTCTCCTCGTGCCGCCGTCGACTACAAATCCGGCGCCACGAAGCTCAAGCCCACATCCGTGCACGCGAAGCCTGCCCGGCATCGAAGGTGAAGGAGAGAACGACTAGACATGATTCATCCGTCCTCATCTTCGATGGGCTTCAATACGAACCTTTTACTGAGAGCCGCCGGTGGGCCAACGGCAATTGGAAAATAGCACGGCCTCGCCCCCCTGCAACGGGCTCGCAGACACCGAGACCGCGTCAGTTCCGCTCAAATCGCACGGGACCGCTCCGAGCAGCGCCTGCAGCGCTGTCATAATATTTTGAATTAACTGACATATTCGGAGCGCTCGTGGACGTGGCGGCGCCGCGCCGAAGCGGACGATTCGATCGACAACGCGACATTCCTGCGGCGCGCGATCACCCCAGAATCAAAGTCCTTCGTGCTGCTTTCTATGTAAGCTGTTCTGCAAACAGATATTTCTTTGAGCGGAAACGCAGGGTAACCCTCGGCCGGCGCAACCGGTCGAGCACCGGCGAAATGACATTGATGCAATAGCTGTCAACACGCGAGAACACACTTTATTTCATTATCGCGATTAATGTGACACTTCTGCAACAAGCGCGACGCATATCCGAATTATCGAGTGCAATTTGGCGGACGCGGTCGTCCACCGTCCCGCGGCACGGATCATCGGCGTATCGAAACGATGCTCAGCCGGGCGAAGCTATTTGCCGAGCTTGGCGATCCTGAGCGTCAATCGCGACACTTTGCGGCTCGCGGCGTTGCGATGCACGATGCCCTTCTGCGCCGAGCGCACGATCACCGGCTCAGCTTCCTTGAGTGCCGCAAGCGCCTGGGTTCGGTCGCCGGCCGCGATCGCTTCCTCGACCTTGCGCACGAAGTTCCGCATTTTCGATCGCCGCGCCTTGTTGATCTCGGTGCGTCGGGCGATTTTGCGGGTCGCCTTGCGGGCGGAAGTGGTATTGGCCATGCCTGTGCTCGTCTCGCGGGGCTGCGTGTGGCCCGCCTACTCAATCATCGTAAAAGCGCGCGGCGGCGAGGGTCTCGCCGCCAATGCGCGCCGCTTATAGTGACCTCGCCCGGGAGCGTCAACGGCCGCTTTCCAGCGCGCAGACTGGACAGGCCGTCCGTCCGCTCATCCGAGCCGGGCGCCTTCGACCTGGGCTCTTTTTGTGCCCGCCCCGGGCTGCGCGCCGCGCGCCCGCAGCGCGTCATAGCTCGCCGCGACCGCCGCGCGCTCCGGGGCGGAAAAGACGGCGAGCGGCGGCTTGACCCGCGCCCAGCTCGCTTCGCCGTGGATGTGCGCGATGAGCCCCTTCACTCCCGGCACCAGCTGCTTGCCGTCGAACAGCTTGCGGATCGAGACCGCAGCTTCGAGGGCGCCGGCCTCGCCGTGGCGCCAGGCGCGCGCGCACAGGTCGGCATTGACGTTGGCGGTGGCGGAGATGCAGCCGGCGAAGACGCCGCTGCGCGCTTCCAGCAGCACCGCTTCGGTCGAGGGGAACACCTTGAAGGTGGCGGCGATGCTCGCGGCCTCGCGCGCATAGGCCATGTCGCCGGAGGAATCCTTCAAGCCGACGATGCGCGCGCCGAACTCGTCGAGCAGACGGCGGATGAGCTCGACGCGCCAGGGCAAGCCGGACTGGGACGGGAAGTGATAGAGATAGATCGGGATCGGCCGTGCGGTCGTCGCCTGCACAATCGCTGCGACATAGGCGGCGAGCCCGTCATCGGGCACGCCTTTGTAGTAGAACGGCGGGAGCAGCAGCGCCCCCGCAAAGCCGAGCTCGGCGGCGTGCCGCGTCAGCGTCACCGCATCGGCGACCGCGGCCGCTCCGGTGCCGACCATGAGGCGATCGAGCGGCAGGCCGGCGTCGCGATAGGCGGTCATCACGCGCTTGCGCTGCTCGAGCGAGAACGACGTGGCCTCGCCAGTGGTACCCAGCACGTTCAATGCATCGCAGCCATTGGCCAGCAGGAAGCGCGCCAACGCGGTCGACCGTGCGCAATCCGGCTCTCCCGCTTCGTCGACCGCGGTGGCGACGGCGGCAATCACACCCTGGAGCTTGCTGGTGGTCATGGGATCTCCTCGTTCGGCATGGCGAACAGCCAGCGGTAAAGTGGCGTTCGCCAGCCATCGCTACTCGCTATTCGATATTCGCTCCTCCGTCATCCGCCCACGTTGAACGCCGCGAGCGCGGCCATGTTGACGAGCTGAGCGTCGTTGGCCGAGAGCGGCACGATCTGCACCGAGCGGTCGAGCCCGACCAGGATCGGACCGATCACGGTCGCGCCACCCAGCTCCTGCAGCAGCTTGGTCGAAATCGAGGCGGAATGGAATGCCGGCATGATCAGCACATTGGCCGGCCCCGACAGGCGGCAGAACGGATAAGCCTCGCGCAATTCCATATTGAGCGCGACGTCGGCGGCCATGTCGCCGTCGTATTCGAAGTCGACGCGGCGTTGGTCGAGAATGCGCACTGCTCCTTGGACGTGCGCCGCGCGCTCGCCCGGCGGATGGCCGAAGGTCGAGAATGCCAGCAGCGCGATGCGCGGTTCGTAGCCGAAGCGGCGCGCAACGCCGGCCGCCTCGACCGCGATGTCCGCCAGGATCTCGGCGCTCGGCATTTCCGTGACTGCGGTGTCGGCAACCAGCACCGTGCGCCCGCGCGCCAGCACCAGCGATACTCCCATCACCCGGTGACCAGGCTTGGGGTCGATGCAGCGGCGGACGTCCTCGAGCGCCACCGAGAAGTTGCGCGTCACCCCGGTCACCATGGCGTCGGCGTCCCCGAGGGCCACCATGCAAGCGGCGAAATGGTTGCGGTCCTGGTTGACCAAGCGCTGCACATCGCGCTGGAGGAAGCCGTGGCGCTGCAGCCGTTCGTACAGAAAGGCCGCATAGGATGCGTTGCGTTGCGACAGCCGCGCATTGATGATCTCGATGCCGCCGCCGAGCTCGATTCCCAGCCCGCGCGCGCTGGCGCGTACGCGATCCTCGCGTCCGACGAGCAGCGCGGTGCCGAGACCCTCCTGCACGAAGCTCGCCGCGGCGCGGATCACCTGCTCCTCCTCGCCCTCGGCGAAGACCACGCGTTGCGGCCGTCGCCGCAGCCGCTCGTAGACGCGCTGCAGGACGCCGGCCACGGGATCGCGGCGGGACCGTAGTTGCGCTCGGTAGGCGTCCATGTCGACGATCGGCCGCCGGGCGACGCCGGTGTCCATGGCGGCGCTGGCGACCGCGGGCGGTACGAACGAGATCAAGCGCGGATCGAACGGCACCGGAATGATGTATTCGGGACCGTATTTCGGGCGGGCGCCGTAGGCGGCGGCGACCTCGTCGGGAACGTCCTCGCGCGCGAGGTCCGCGAGCGCCTGCGCGGCGGCGATCTTCATCTCCATGTTGATCGCCGTCGCGCGCACGTCGAGGGCGCCGCGAAAGATGTAGGGGAAACCGAGCACGTTGTTGATCTGGTTGGGATAGTCCGAGCGCCCGGTCGCCATGATGGCGTCATTGCGCACTTCGGCCACCTCCTCGGCGGTGATCTCCGGGTCGGGATTGGCCATGGCGAAAATGATCGGCTTCGGCGCCATCGACTTGACCATCTCCTTGGTCACCGCGCCCTTGACCGAGAGCCCGAAGAACACGTCTGCTCCTGCGAGCGCTTGCGCGAGGGTGCGGGTCGAGGTCTTCGCCGCATGCGCCGATTTCCATTGGTTCATGCCCTCTGTGCGGCCCTGATAGACCACGCCCTTGGTGTCGCAGAGAATGATGTTGTCGGCGGTGAAGCCGATCGCCTTGAGCAGCTCGAGACAGGCGATGCCGGCGGCGCCAGCGCCGTTGCACACGAGCTTGGTCGTCTTGATGTCGCGCCCGGTGAGATCGAGTGCGTTGATCAAGCCCGCCGCCGCGATGATCGCGGTGCCGTGCTGGTCGTCGTGGAATACCGGAATGTCGAGGAGCTCCCGCAGCCGCTGTTCGATGACGAAGCATTCCGGGGCGCGGATGTCCTCGAGGTTGATGCCGCCCCAGCTCTTGCCGAGCAGCTTGACGCAGTTGACGATCTCGTCGGGATCCTCGGACGAGACTTCCAGGTCGATCGAATCGATGTCGGCGAAGCGTTTGAACAGGACCGCCTTGCCTTCCATCACCGGCTTAGCCGCCAGCGCGCCGCGATTGCCGAGCCCGAGGATGGCCGTGCCGTTGGTGATGACGGCGACGAAATTGCCCTTGGTGGTGTAGTCGAAGGCGCGATCCTCGGCCTCCGCGATCGCCAGCACCGGGACGGCGACGCCGGGCGAATAGGCGAGCGACAGATCGCGCTGGGTCGCCATCGGCTTGGTGGCCACCACTTCGAGCTTGCCGGGACGGCCTTGGCTATGGAACAGCAGCGCTTCCTGGTCGGTGAACGTAGGTCGCGAGCCGCGGCCATTGTTTTTCGAAGACATCTCAACCCCTTGCTAGAGCCGACGCCGGACGGTCCGGCAGCCTCGGACGGCGCATGGAATGCCCGTTGCCGGCGCAAAAGTCATCCAGCCGTGACCTCGCCCTATCCGCGCCATCATGCGGGCGCCGACATAGTGGCGTCCAGAGCCGCAGGTTGTCCGAACCGGCGATAATTGAACGGCAGGAGCGAGCAGGGTAACCGGTGGATGGGCGACGCATCCTTCTCCGCGCGTAGAACGGCCAGGTCATGATTCGTTTTGTATTTCGGTTCATCGGTCTGGTGTCGCTCGCCTTGGGTTTCCTAGTGCTGGTTCACGACGGCACCAAGTCGATCGCCGATCAGAAAGTGTATATCAGCAGCGTGGAGTCGACCTGGGACAATATCCACCAGAGCTCGCTCGCGGCGCTGGAGCCCGCGGTCGAGAAGCTGGCGGGAACGTGGGTCTGGACCGGTGTCATCCAACCTTATTTCCTCAAGCAGCCGGTCTCGCTCGTGCTCGCCATCGTCGGGGCTATCCTGATCCTGCTGGGGCGAAAGAAGAAGCCGCTGATCGGTTACGCGCGGGATTGAAAACGACGAACCGCGGCGTTGGAGCCGCGGTCCCCGTCACCTCCTCGGTAGCGCCTACTTGACGGTATCGGCCCCGGCCTTGCACGCCACGCCGTCCTGGTCTCCGGTGGCGCCGCTGCAGCCGATCGCGCCAATGATCTTGCCGCCCTCGACCAGCGGGAAGCCCCCATGCGATGCGACCAGCGTCGGATCGAGCGTGGAGGCGAAGGCGCCGGCGGGGGTCTGCATGAGATTGAAGAAGGCGCCCGACGGACGCCGGAAGCGCGCCGCGGTGCGGGCCTTGCCCTGCGCGATGTTGATCGACGCCACCTGCGTCTGGTCCATCTTGTAGAAGTAGACGAGGTCGCCGTTCGGATCGACCACCGCGATCGCCAGCTTCCAGTTGCGGGGCGACTTCTTGGCCTCGGCCACCGCGGCGGCGACCACTTGGGCGGCACGGTCGGCGCTGATCGCCGGCCCGTACGGAATGTCGAATGGCATCTGGTCGGGGACCGCCGCCGGCGCGGGTGCCGGCGCTTGCCCCGATGCCGGCCCGGCCACGGCAACCGTCGCGCAGGCGGCCAACAACGTCACAACGAAGCTACGCATGAATCTTTCCTCCCAACTGGTTCATTGCCGGCCGCGGATGGGTGCGGCATTTTGCGGGACGCGAGAATAGAGCTTTGCGGGTGCTCACGAAACCGCCTTGCGCCGGCCGATCGTCTGGCCTGTGACCGACGCGCAAGGTCGCGCCGACGGGATGTGATGGCGCGAGCGGCTTGAAGACGGATGCGGATCGGCCGCGCCGCGCCTATATTGGGCCGGCGATCACCGGAGACGTCACCATGTTCACGTTCAAGAAAAAGCTCGAAATGCCGTCGGCCGCGGAGGCCTTGCCCGGACGTTCCACGCCGATCCCGACCGCGCGCGAGCATTTCGTCTTGCACCGACCGCTCAAGGGGCCGTATCCCGAGGGCTTCGAGACCGCGATGTTCGGCATGGGCTGCTTCTGGGGCGCCGAACGCAAGTTCTGGGAACTGGGCGAGGGCATCCACACTACCGCCGTCGGCTACGCTGGCGGCCACACGCCCAACCCGACCTACCAGGAGGTCTGCACCGGCCGCACCGGCCACAACGAGGTGGTGCTGGTGGTCTATGACCCGAACAAGATCTCCTACGAACGGTTGCTCAAGACATTCTGGGAGAACCACGATCCGACCCAGGGCATGCGCCAGGGCAATGACGTGGGCACCCAGTACCGCTCCGGCATCTATGCGTTCACGCCCGCGCAGCGCAAAGCCGCCGAGGCTGCGAAAGCGGACTACGAGCGCGAGCTCAAGGCGCAGCGCTTCGGTGCGATCACCACGGAAATCCTCGATGCGCCGCCGTTCTACTTCGCCGAGGACTATCACCAGCAATATCTGGCGAAGAACCCGATGGGCTATTGCGGCCTGGGTGGGACCGGCGTGAGCTGTCCGATCGGGGTCGCGAGCAAGTCGGCGCAGCCCGCGCAAGCTTGACCCGCTTGGGCGCCGACGGCTCGTCGCGAACATAATCGCAGGAGGCTACTGCGCGGTCCCCGGCCTACCATTCGGTGGCCGCGCAGCTCTTTCTGAATGATCGGGGATCGATCGGCATTCGCGGAGCCCGCCCATGCGCAAGGTCGAGCTGGTTATCGAGGCAATCATTTTCCAGAGCCGGTGGCTGCTGGCGCCATTCTATCTCGGGCTCGCCTTCTGCCTATTGCTGCTGCTCTATCATTTCGGCGTGCAGGTCTACGAATTCGTGCTGCGGATCCCGCACGCGAGCGAAACCGACGTGATCCTCGGCCTGTTGAGCCTCATCGACGTCGTGTTCACCGGCAATCTGGTGCTGATCGTGGTGCTGTCGGGCTACGAGAATTTCGTGTCGCGGATCGAAAGCGGCGATCACGATCGGCCGGACTGGATGACCAAGGTCGACTTCGGTGGGCTCAAGCACAAGCTCATGACATCGATCGTGGCGATTTCGGCGATCCAGCTGCTGCGGGCATTCATGAATATCGACCAGTACGACAATACCAAGCTTGGCTGGCTTGCGGGTATTCACATCGTTTTCCTGACGTCGATGCTGGTCGTCGCGCTCGCTGATCGCCTCTCGGCCGACCGAGGAACGCCGGAGCACACTCAGCCCGCGAAAAGGTCCCGATGAGGCGCAGGGCTGGGTTCGGGCGAGCCGGCCGCGGCTCGTGCATTCCGCTCCGAGGCCGCACCATCCGCTGCGCGGTGAGCGGGCCGGACACCACGTCCGGCCCGCACCGGTTTCAAGCGCACTCGGCGATACGCCGGCGCGGTTCCTCTCTGTCCGCTACTTCTTCAGATGCTTGCGCAGGAAGTCCGTGGTGCGCTGCCAGGCGGTCTTGGCGCTCTCCGAATGAAAGCTTCCGCGCTCATCGCAGTGGAAGCCATGTTGCGCCTCGGGATAGACGTAGATTTCCGAATCGCCGCCGCGTTTCTTCTTGACCGTCTCGACGTCGGTCATCGGGATCGAGGCATCTTTCTCGCCGAAATGCATCATGGTCGGCACCTTCGGCTTCTCGTCGGCGTTCTTGGCGATCTGCCCGCCGTAATAGCAGACGGCGGCCGAGAGCCCGTTGAGCTTGCAGGCGGCGAGAAAGGCGATGGTGCCGCCCATGCAGAATCCCATGATGGCGACCGGGCCGTCCTTCTTGAGGTCGTCGATCGCCGCCTGCGTGTCGCGCAGCATCGCGCCCCAATCGGGATTGGCGACGAACTTGCGCGCGTTGGCGATCTCGTCCGGCGTATAGCCGCTTTCGAAGTCCTTGTGCTGGCGGTCGAACAGCGCTGGCGCCACAGCGGCGTAGCCGTCGGTGGCGAGCCGGTCGCAGACCGCGCGGATGTGGTGATTGACGCCGAAGATTTCCTGGATGACCACGATGCCGCCCTTAGCGGGGCCGGACGGATCGGCGCGATAGGCACCCAGCTGAAACTTGTCGGATGATGTGAGCGAGAAATGCTTACCCAAGTGGACCTCCTGTGACTACGGCGGCCGGGAGAGACGCGAGGCCCCGGCATCGGACCGGCGCAATGTCACGCTTTCGCCGCGACAAAGCAACTACCGCGCGGGCGTGCGCGGCCGCCATGGCGGGCGCGTGGAACCGGGGACCTCGCTACCGGCGCAGGCCGAATGCCTCCGCCAGCAACTCGTAGGAGCGGCGCCGCGCGCCGTGATCGTAGAGCATGGTCGTGACCATCACTTCATCGGCCTTGGTTGCAGCGATCATCGCGGAGAGCTGCGCGCGCACCTTGGCCTGGGCGCCTACGAACAATCGCGCGCGATTGCGCGCGATCAGGCCGCGCTCGGCCGGCGAATAGGGATAGGCAGCGGCCTCCTCCGGAGATGCGAGCGGCAGATATTCGCCGCGGCTCCTGCGCACGAAGTTGAGATCGATGGTGGACGCGAGCCGTTCCGCCTCGGCGTCGCTGTCGGCACACACCACGGCGCAGGCGAAGATGGCATAGGGACTTGACCGCGCTGGCGACGGCCTGAACTGGTCGCGATAGCTCAGCATGGCGGCGGCCGCGTCGTGGTCGGCGAAATGGTGCGCGAACGCAAAGCCGGCGCCGACCATGGCGGCAAGCTGCGCGCTGTAGCCGCTCGATCCGAGCAGCCAGATCGGCGGCAGCGCGACGTCCTGCGGCATGGCGCGCACGGAGCGAAACGGATGCCCCTGCGGAAAAGCGCTGCTCTCGAACAGGACGAGCTCCTGGAAGCGCTCGAGGAAATCGTCGTCGCCGCCGGCATCCTGCCGCCGCCGCAGCGCGTAGGAGGTGACGGGGTCGGTGCCTGGCGCGCGGCCCAGCCCGAGATCGATGCGTCCCGGAAACAGCGCCTCCAGCACCTTGAAGCGTTCCGCGACCATCAGCGGCGCGTGATTGGGCAGCATGACGCCGCCGGAGCCGACGCGGATGCGCGCGGTCGCCGCCGCGATCTGCCCAATCATGATGTCGGGCGCGGAGCTGGCGATCGAGGGCAGATTGTGGTGCTCGGCGACCCAGTAGCGGGTGAAGCCGAGCGTGTCGGCGAGCCGGGCGAGGTCAAGCGAGTTGCGCAAGGCCGCGGCGCCGGACGAGCCGGCGGCGACCGGCGAAAGATCGAGGATGGAGAGCGGAACCATGGATGCCGCGACGCGGTCCTCAGAACGGCCACGGGCGGCGCAGGCGCCAATCCTTCTTCCAACCCGTCAGCTGCCCGTTGCGGAACTGCAGCGCCAGCGCCGAGTCGACCGGATAGAAGCCGGGGA
>Ga0081455_10006550_pt1 | contig 12460 bp, 11 predicted proteins | sample TabmetS3T2R1_FD_70207 | JGI IMG/M metagenome (GOLD analysis project Ga0081455, IMG submission 70207) | Tabebuia heterophylla rhizosphere microbial communities from the University of Puerto Rico - S3T2R1 | ecosystem: Host-associated > Plants > Roots > Rhizosphere ... | reverse complement strand
GAAGCAGTCGGGCGGGGTGGACCAACGGGTTGTCGACGCCGACCGGAGGCTCGCCGACTCGCAGCGCGACTCCGACAAGGCGGTCGCCGAGGTCGAGGACCGCGCCCGCAAGGCGATCACGAAGGCCGAGGAGCTGGCGAACAAGCAGATCGCCGAGGCCGAGGGCGTCGCGCAGAAACAGGTCGCCGAGGTGGAGGGCAACGCCCAGCGGGCCGTCGCGGAGGCGCAACGGAGCGCCGAGACGATGGTCGCGGACGCCGAGCGGCGTGCCCAGGAGGCCGAGCGGCGTGCCGCCGACGCGGACCGCCGGGTCGCCGAGGCCGATGCCCGGGTGGTCGAGGCCGATGCCCGCGCGGCCGAGGCCGGAGAGGGCGTTCGGCGCAAGGAGTCGGGCGACCGCAAGGTCGGCTCCGAGCTCAAGCGGGTCGAGGGCGAGCGCGACCGGCTGGTGTCCAAGCTGGACGAGGTCGAGCGGGCGATGAGCGAGGCGCAGACCCGTGCCGAGCGCGCCGAACGCGACCTCGCGATCAAGAACCACGAGCTGAGCGCCTCCGCGGACGCCACGGCCTCGGCCGCGGCGCTCCAGGAGCGCGCGACCGCGGCCGAGCGCAAGCTCGTCGACTCGGAGGAGCGCTTCGCCGATGCGCAGGGCCGGCTGTCCGAGGCGCTCGACAAGCTGCGCGAGCTCGAGGAGGCGCGCGCCGCGCTCGACCTGCAGAAGGAGGAGGCGCCGATGCCGCGGGTCGGGTTCGGGGCGGGGGCCGAGCTGGAGGGCCGCATCGCCGAGCTCGAGAACGCCCGTCGCGCCGACGTCGTCGAGCTCCAGCGCGCCCACGAGGCGTTCGCCAACACCCAGCTGGAGCTATCGAACACCACCCGCAAGCTGCGCGAGGCCGAGTCCCGCCTGAAGGAGCTCGATCGCTCGGGCGGGGCGCCCGCGCGCCGGACCGAGCTCGCCGCGGAGGCCGCGGCGGTGCCGACCTACGTGGCGGCAGCCGAGGACCCCGAGGCGTGGAACGAGGTGGAGGACCCGTTCGGGGATTCCTCCGACGCGTTCGCGGATCCACCCGACACGTGGTCCGACCCGACGCCGGGTGAGGGGTCGGTCGAGGACGAGCCCGCCGAGGGCCTGTCCCTGCGGGAGCGGCTCGCGCGCGCGGCCGCGGCTCGCAGGCGCATCAGCTGATCCGCGTGGCGTTCGGCCCCGGCCGACGCTTCGCTCAGGCGACTCGACGCAGCGGGTCGACCGCGTAGGTCGACAGCAGCGCGGTCTCGACCGGACCCGCGGGCAGGACGCGTCGCATCCGATACCCATAGCGGCGTCCGAGCTCGAGGTGGGGTTCGCACAGCGGGACCATCCTGCCGCCGCGATGCCGAACGACCGCCACGCACTCGCTCGGCGCGTGGTCACCCCACAGCGAGAAGCACAGGTAGCACAGGAGCCGCAGCCGCTGCGGGTACGCGAGCTCCGCTCGGAAGCCCCGCTCGTGCTCGACGACCCGGCCCCACAGCGCCACGGAGCCGAGCACCGCCGGGTCGCGGGACTGGCGTAGTTGGTCGGGATCGTTGACCCCGTACAGCCCGCACGTGCACGCGAGCTGCGGGACCAGATGCGTTCGGTGCCGGACGCACGTCGCCGACGCCGGGCGCCCGGGCGGCCACGCCCGCCCGTCGCCGGCGATCGGGGTCAGCCGCACCCGGCGGCCGTCACGCGACCCCGAAAGCGTCCAGCAGCGCCACGCCTGCACGGGTTCGAGCGATGCGCGCGGCGTCTCGACGGCGATCTGGCGGATGCTCACGGAGCGGGCTCGACGGGCTCGGGAACGATCGGCTCGGGCTCGAGCTCCGGCACGTCACCGGGCAGCGGCAGCGAGACGGGCTCGATCTCGATGATCCGCTGCGGGGGACCGATGTCCATGCGGCGCTCCCTCGAACCGGTGCCGAGCCTCGAGCCTACTCCCGTCCGCCCGGAACGGGCCAGGCGCTCGTTACGAGCGGACGAGCCGGTGGATCCCGTCGAAGTCGCTGAAGTAGATGCGTCCGCCCGGACCAACCTCGTAGGACAGCGTGCTCGCGCCGTGGTCGTACACGACCGAGTGGCTCGCGATCTCGGTGCGCTGGCCGTCGAACAGCATCCGCGTGACCGAACCGTTGTTGACGGCACCGCCGAAGGCCGCCCCCTCGCTGCGACGGCCCAGGCCGCATCCCTGACAGAACGCGATGCCCGTGATGCCGATCGTGTTCTCGTAGAACAGCTCGGGCAGGACCGGGTTCGGGCCGTCCTGGTTCGTGTTGGCGGGCGAGGAGCCGTTGCACGTCTCGTTCGGGCCCCAGCCGTAGTTGTCGCCGGCCACGATCCGGTTGACCTCGTCGTTGCACTCGGGCCCGTTCTCGGTCTCCCACAACCGGCCGGTCTGCGGGTCGAACGCGAACCCGAACGAGTTCCGGATCCCGTACGCCCAGATCCGGTCGCCGAACGGGTTCGCGTCGGCCGCGCCGCCGCTCGGGGTCAGACGCAGGATCTTGCCGCGGTTCTCGTCGAGGTCCTGCGCGTTCGAGGAGTCGGTCGCGTCCCCGACGACGACGTAGAGCATGCCGTCGGGGCCGAAGAGGATCCGCCCGCCGTTGTGGGCCGAACTGGTGCTCGCGACCGTCGAGAAGATGATCGTCCGGCCCACGCCGTGGCCGTGGTCGTTGCGGTAGCGCAGGATCTGGTTGCGCAGGGCGCCGCCGGAGCTCCGCGTCGCGTACACGTAGACGAATGGCCTGTCCGGGAAGTCGGGGTGCAGCGCGATGCCGAGCGCTCCGCGCTCGCCGTCGCCGTTGACGCCGCGAACCCGGACGAACCGATGGTCGGCGTCGGTGTCCAGGTCGTGGATCCGGACCTCGCCGGTCGTCTTCTCGGCGTACCAGATCGTGCGGCCGGGCCCGAACGTGAACGCCACCGGCTGGTTGAGGTTGCCCACCACCCGCCGGGCATGGATCGTCGGGGCCGCTGCTGCCGGCGTGCCGGCGATCACGACCGACGCCAGCACCAGGCCCGCGACGACGAAGGCGAGCGCGGCGCGGGCGGTCCACCGATCCATATCCGGGCTCCTCTACAGTTCGGTCCGATGCGCAGCCGATCCCGCGTCATCATCCCGCACGCCCTCGGAAACGGCCGGACCCCCCGCCCGATGCTGCCCGCGCTGGCGCTGGCCGCGTGCCTGCTGGGTGCCTGCTCGTCCTCGGTGGACGACATCACGGCCGCGATCACGGCCTCGCCCTCCTCGGCGCCTCCCGGCTCGACGTCGACGGCGCCCGCGACCGCCCCGAGCATCACGATCGAGACCCCGCTCGCGAGCGGCGAGGTCTCGAGCCCGGTCTCGGTCACCGGGACGGCCGACGTCGAGGGCGACCAGGTGACGGTTCGCGTCCTCGACGGCGCCGGCGCGGAGCTCGCGGCGATCCAGGTCGACGTCGACTGCACGCACCGGTGCCCCGGGACCTTCGCGACCGAGCTGTCCTTCTTCGTCGAGCATCGCGAGCCGGGGTCGATCCAGGTCTCGGGAGACACCCCGGACGGACCGGCCGCCTCGACGGTCCCGGTCGTCCTGTTCCCCGTCTGAGTTAGGGTTCGGCGCCGATGCCCGACCAGTCCGACGAGCCGCTGTGGGAGCGGCGCTACCGCGCGGCCACCCGAACCCTGCCGATCTGGAGCCCGCACGCGCCCGATCGGTTCGCGCTGCTGTCGGACGAGGGGGGCTCGTTCCAGGCCTACGCCTGGGAGCCCGGATCCGAACCCCGGCGCCTCAGCGAGGAGAAGGTCGGCGTCGCGTACGCGACGATCTCGGCCGACGGGGAGCGCGTGATCTGGTTCTCGGATCCGACCGGGGACGAGTCCGGGCGCTGGCTCTGGGTGCCGTTCGAGGGAGGCGAGCCCGAGGAGCTGTTCCCCGGCGCACCGAACGGGTGGCCCGGGGGACTCGCGGTCGGGCTCGAGCGAAGCGTCGGCGTGATCGCGGACCGGGACGGGTTCGCGGTCCACGTGGCCGAACGTGGGGGGCCGGCCAGGGAGATCCATAGGGACGCGGAGCACGTCGGGTTCTCGGACAGCGACTTCCACCGCGAGGGGTTCGACTCGGTGGGCCTGTCGGCGGACGGGGGCCTGATCTGCCTCGAGGTCTCGCAGGACGGGGACGCGATCCACCGCAAGCTGCTGGCGATGGACCCGCACGACGGGTCGATCGTGGCCGAGCTCGCGGACGGTCCGGGGTTCACGCTCAGCGCGTACGCGTGGTCGCCGGTCCCGGGCGATCGGCGGCTGCTCGGCGGGCACGAACGCGAGGGCATGACCCGGCCGACGCTGTGGGATCCCACGACGGGCCAACGCGTCGACATCGCGCTCGATCTGCCCGGCGAGGCGATCCCGGTGGACTGGTGGCCCGACGCCGGGTCGCTCCTGCTCGTGCACCTGTTCCGGGGCCGGGATCAGCTGTACCGGTTCGACCTGGCCACCGGGACGCTGACCGAAGTCCGGCACCCGGTGGGCGAGATCCACGGGGCGCGGGTCCGCCCGGACGGCAGGGTGTGGATCCGGGTCTCGGGCGGCGAGCAGGCTTCCCGCCTCCTCGACGACATGGGCGCCGAGATCCTCGCCGCGCCGCCGGGCGGCGTTCGGGAGGGCAGGCCGTACCGCGAGTGGGCGTTCGAGGGCACCGAGGGGATGGTGCACGGGTGGATCGCGACGCCGGAGGGAGAGGGCCCGTTCCCCGTGTACCTGAAGGTGCACGGCGGGCCGAACTGGCTGTACCTCGACACCTGGTGGCCGGACGTGCAGGCGCTGCTGGACGAGGGGTTCGCCGTCGCGATGGTGAACTACCGGGGCTCGATCGGCTTCGGCCGCGCGTGGCGAGACCGGATCGTCGGCGACATCGGGTTCCCGGAGCTGCAGGACGTGATCTCCGGACTCGACGACCTGGTCGCGCGGGGCATGGCCGATCCCGAACGCGTGGTGATCGCCGGCTGGTCGTGGGGCGGGTACATCGCGCTGCTGGCGCTCGGCACGTACCCCGAGCGGTTCGCGGCGGGCGTGGCCGGCGTGCCGGTGGGCGACTACATGGACTCCTACGACGACTCGGCGCCGTCGCTGCAGGCCTACGACCGGTCGCTCGTGGGCGGCGTCGTGCACGACATCCCCGAGTTCATCGCCGAGCGATCACCGATCACGTACGTGGAGAAGGTGAAGGCGCCGGTGTTCGTCGTGGTGGGCGAGCACGACTCGCGCTGCGTGCCGAGCCAGGTCTACCGGTACGTGCGCGCGCTCCGCAAGGCCGGGGGCGACGTCGAGGTGTACTCGTACGAGGAGGGCCACAGCTCCTACGTCGTGGACGAGGAGGTTCGGGAGTGGGGAGCCGTCCTCGAGTTCCTGCGCAGGCGGATCCGGCTGCCCTGACGGGAGCTACTCGCCGGCGGTGATGAAGTTCCGCCAGACGCCGTCCTCGTCGATCGCCAGCCGCGGGCCCTGGTACCCGGTGCCGCCGTCGATCATGAGCTGGATCTCCTCGTCGGTGTAGCCGAGCGTCGCGAGGTCGTCGCGTTCCTGCTGCGACAGCGCCGAGACGTCGCTGTTCACGAGGTAGGGCCAGAACGTGAAGGTCCCGTAGCCCTGGCCGATGTCGCGGGTCGTCGGCGCCATCTCGAGGATCGCGACCATGAGCTCGAGCTCGGAGGGGTCGGCCCGCCACGCGGGGGTCGGATCGGTCCCGGGCTCCATGTTGTAGTCGAACGTGTTCGGGTCGATGAGCTCGGCGAGGGCGTCGATGTCCTTCGCCTTCGCGGCGTCGTAGATCCGCTGCGCGGTCGCGGCCACGTCCGGTGTGACGCCGGTCAGGTTCGGGCCGGATGGCTGTTGCTGCCCGACGGGGGTCTCGACCGGAACCATGACGGCGCCCAGGCTCGCACCGGTCGCGTCGGGGATCGTGAGCAGGAGCGTGGCCCGACCGTCCGGTGTGCCCTCGACGGAGATCCGCAGATCGAACCGACCGTCCCGGAGCTCCTGACGCGCGGATCCGAGCGACGGCACGAGCGACGGCCCGTCGAACACGTGGGCCTCGATCGCCGGCGCCGAGTCGAACAGCGGCGTGACGTGTCCGGACACGACGAGTGCACCCGGCATGGTTGCCGGGACCTCGGGGCTGAGGGGTACGACGTCGTCGAGCTCGATGAGCGGGGTCGACGCACCGACGACGCTCCAGACCCCGCCGGGCCCGGTGGTGCCGAGCTGACGGACGTGGACCGTGATGGGAGGCACCTGGTCGCCGAAGGAGCGGTTGTCGATCGCGACGTTCGCCTCGCCCTCGGATGCCGCGACGGTGTCGGCACGCACGTCGGCGAGGTTCCAGCCGAGGAGGTTGTTCGCGAGGAGCGTGGCCGTACCCTCCGCCGTCGTTCGGAGCGGCATGTGGCCCTGATCGACGGACACCTGCGTATCGGTCAGCGCCTCGGCATCGGTCTCCGGCCACAGCCCTGCGAAGGTCGCGGGGTTCGGTCCGGTCACCGCCGGCGTCGGGCCGGTTCCGTCGTCGACGAGCCGCAGCGCCGAGACGCTCACCGCGATCAGGGCGACCACGATCGCGACGCCGGCGCCGGCGGTGAGGACCCGCCGGCCGCGCGCCCGACGGAGCGTCCGCGGCGCCGAACCCTCGATGTCCACGGGCATCTCGGTCGCCAGGTCGTGCATGAGGGTGCGCAGCCGGGTCTCCATCACTCCTCCTCCGGGAGCCGTTCGCGAAGGCGCTCGAGCCCTCGGGACACGCTGGACTTGACGGTCCCGATGGGCATGCCGAGCGCCTCGGCCGTCTCGGCCAGGCTCAGGTCCTCGTAGAAGCGCAGCACGATCGCGGCGCGCTGTTCCGGACGAAGGCTCGAGAGCGCGTCACGGAGCCGCTCGCGATCGCCGAGGTCGTGGGGGAAGGGCGCGGCCTCGGCGGGGTGCTGGCGTTCGAGCCACGCTCGTTCGACGCGCCGCCTGCGGAAGTGCGAGGTCGACAGGTTCACGATCGTTCGGCGCAGGTACCACCAGAACGCGTCCCGGTTGCGAAGATCGTGGAACCGGCCCAGCACCTTGACGAACGCGTCCTGGACCAGGTCCTCCGCGAGGGCGCGGTCGCCGGTCAGCAGGTATCCGAGCCGCAGGGCCTCCGCCGCGTGCGCCCGGTACAGGGCGTCCAGGCCTCCCTCGGCCGTGGCCCGCTTGCCTCGATCCACCGACATGACCATCTCATCCCCAAGACGCGGGGCGCGGTTGGCGGGTTCCGTGGGACAGGGTGGAGTCCCGTTCCGGGCGGCGCGCCGATATCGATGTCGGTATCGGAGGGTGGGCGTGCCGCCGAGCGCCATGCCCCCCTAAAGACCGAACGACCAGGCCCGCCCTACACCAGGCCCTGGTCCAGCATCGCGTCCGCCACCTTCACGAACCCCGCGATGTTGGCCCCGTGCACGTAGTTGCCCGCCACGTCGAACGCCTCAGCCGTGTCGCGGCACTGCTGGTGGATCGCCTTCATGATCTGTTTGAGCCGCGCGTCGACCTCCTCGCGCGGCCACGCCAGCCGCAGCGAGTCCTGCGCCATCTCGAGCCCGGACACGGCGACCCCGCCCGCGTTGGCGGCCTTGCCCGGCCCGTACAGCGTCCCCGCGCTCACGAACTGGTCCACGCCCTCGGGCACCGTCGGCATGTTCGCGCCCTCGCTCACCACGAACACGCCTCCCGCGATCATGTTCGCGGCGTCCTTGGCGTTGATCTCGTTCTCGGTGGCGCTCGGGAACGCGCAGTCGGCGGGGATGCTCCAGATCGGGTTCGCGTCCGCCTTGGGGTCGAACGCGGTGAACGTCGCGCCCGGGAACCGCGAAACGTACTCGGCGATCCGCCCGCGCCGTTCGTTCTTCAGGTCCATCACCCACGCGAGCTTCTCGTTGTCGATCCCGTCGGGATCGTGCACGAACCCGTCCGAGTCCGAGAGCGTGACGGCCTTCGCGCCCATGTCGTTCAGCTTCTCGACCGTGTACTGGGCCACGTTCCCGCTGCCCGAGACCAGGCACACCTTGCCCTCGAGGCTGTCGTCGCGCGTGAGCAGCATCTCGTGCGCGAAGTACACCGCGCCGTAGCCGGTCGCCTCGGGGCGGATGCGCGAGCCGCCCCACTCGACGCCCTTGCCGGTCAGCACGCCGGTGAACTCGTTGCGGATCCGCTTGTACTGCCCGAACAGGTAGCCGATCTCGCGCCCGCCCACGCCGATGTCGCCGGCCGGGACGTCGGTGTTGGGGCCGATGTGGCGCTGCAGCTCGGTCATGAACGACTGGCAGAACCGCATCACCTCGTCGTCGCTCTTGCCCTTGGGGTCGAAGTCCGAGCCGCCCTTGCCGCCGCCCATCGGCAGCGTGGTGAGCGCGTTCTTGAACACCTGCTCGAACGCGAGGAACTTCAGCAACCCGAGGTAGACCGTCGGGTGGAAGCGGAGCCCGCCCTTGTACGGGCCGATCGCGCTGCTCATCTCGACGCGGAAGCCGCGGTTGATCCGGATCTCGCCCCCGTCGTCGACCCAGGGCACGCGGAACATCACCACGCGCTCGGGCTCGATCATCCGCTCGAAGAGCTTGGCGTCCCGGTACACAGGCTCGCGCTCGAACAGCAGGTCGATCGAGGGGGCGACCTCCTGCACCGCCTGGTGGAACTCCGGCTCGCCCGGGTTCTTCTCGACGACCTCGGCCATCAGCCGGTCGACGTAGTCGCTCAACGGTGGGTGCCTCCAGGGGAGAGCTGCGCCTCGCAGGCAAGCGTACCCCGTGACCGTCTTCCGGGGCGCCGAGCCCGTCTCAGCCGCCGGAGGCCCTACGCTGGTGGTCGTGAGCCCCTGGATCGTGCTCGGCGCGGTGGTGGCGGCCGTCCTCATCGGGTGGCTCGGGATCACGGCGCTGCGCGCCGTCTCGGGCGTGGGCGTCGACCACACCTCGCCCGAGCCCGAGGACGTGGACGAGCTCGAGGTCTACCTGGTCTGCCGCGAGTGCGGGACCGAGTTCCGGGTCACCAGGATCGGCGAGCTGCAGATCCCCAGGCACTGCGGCGAGCCCATGAGCGTGGTCCGGCGACCGGCGGGCGCGACCGGGGGCTGAGCGCCCGGGTTTCCACATCCGGCTCGCGCGTGCGAGCGGGTTCTCCCGACGTTGTCCACGGTTCCGGGGCGGTTGTCCACATCGGGACCGATCGCGACCCACAGGTGTGGATGAACCTTGGAAGATCACACGGTTGTGATTCGGGAGCCTAGCGCCAGCGGGTGGCGGCGATGAAGCCGGCCCCGATGATGCCCAGGCCGATCCATAGCCAGTGCTGCTGGGTGCCGCCGGGCAGCAGGAAGTCGGCGTAGTTCAGCACGATGATCGCCACGCCGAGCAGGATCAGGCCGATCACGAGGAGGCCGTACCACCGGGGGCTCGCCTTGGGCTTGGGCTTGGTGGGCGGCGGCGCATAGCCGCGCGACCCCTTCTTCTGTCGCTGTCTGGACTTCGGCATGGCGCGACGATGTTACCCGGGGACCAGCACGAGACGGTGCTCGGCGGCGGCCTCGACCGCCGGCCGGGTGAACGGGCAGGCGCGCAGCTCGCCCGCGGCCCACAGCGGCGCCTGGTCGTTCCAGTGTGGCGACGCCGGGTTCCCCGACTGCCCGGTCGAGATGACCGCCATCGTGGCGTCGAGGTTCGACAGGTCCACGACCTGTCGCCACGAGGGCACGACCGTGGCCTCGAACCCCAGCCGGCCGTCCACGCCCGACTGCAGGACCGTCTGCTCGTCCCCGCCGACCTCGTGCTCGGCCGCCACGAACAGCGCCTCGAGCCCCGGCAGCCGCGCGAGCGGATGGGCGAACCGCGCGCGGTGCACCGCGCCCCATCGCCACCCGGACGGATCGGGCCCGAGCTCCTGCTCGAGCCGGTCGAGCCCCTCCTCCAGCACCGAGCCGAGGAGCGCCGGCCAGGTGCCGCCGACGGGCGGCGGGTCTTCGGACTCCAGCATCTCCGGGAGCGCCGAACACACGAACGCCTCTCGGGCGGCGATGTAGGCGGCGAACGTCTCCGGGTCCTCCTCCGCGCCGAACACCACCCGAGCGATCGCGCCGAGCCACGCCTGATACACCGCGGCCTCGCGCGAATCCGCGGACAGGTCCCCGTCCCAGGTTCCGAACCGCTCGAGCGCGTCCCGCGCGCGATCGGACGCGACCGCCGCGCCCAGCAGATGGGGAAGGAGCCGGCGGGCCGCGAGCGAGACCGTGTCGACCTGGATCGCCGCGCACGTCTCCGGCGTCACGGCGTCCTCGGCTCGCAGGCGTTCGGCGATCCGCCGGGCCCGCAGCGGCACGTGCACGTCGATGCCGATCAGGTGCGGGTAGTCCTCGTCGTGGATCCGGTTGTTCGCGGCCACGAGGAAGCCGGGGCCGGGGTCGCGGGACCAGGGCAGCTCGCCGTACGGCACGAACCCGTCCCACTCGTGCTCCGAGGTCCACCCGGCGACGGGCCCGGCGCCGTCGCCCGAACGCCGGAGCGGGTACAGGCCGGTGCACTGCAGGCCGATCGTCCCCTCGACGTCCGCGTACAGGACGTTCTGCCCCGGACACGAGACGCCCCGCAGCGCCTCACGGAACGCGTCGAACGACCCCGCGCGCACGATGTCGATCAGGCATGCGGGTTCGATCAGGCCGTCGGTGGCGGTCCACCGCAGCGCGAACGTGCCCTCGAGGGGGACGAACTCGCTGCTCCGGCTCCCGACCGGGATAGCGTCCAGCAGCGGCCCGTGGCGCGTCTCGCGCACCTCGAGGTCGACCGGGGCCCCGCCGCGCACCTCGATCCGCTCCGAACGCACCTCGAGGGGCTCCCACCCACCATCGAACGCCGCCGCCGACCCGTCCTCGTTCAGCCGCTCGACGTACAGGTCCTGCACGTCGCCGCTCACGTTGGTGATGCCCCACGCGTGATGGGCCGTGGTCCCCGCCACGATCCCCGGCGCGAACGCGAACGCCACGCCCCGGGCCTCGTATCCGGGCGCGCGCAGGTGGATCTCGAACCACGGCTGCGGCTGCTGCACCAACAGGTGCGGGTCGTTGGCGAGCAGCGGCGCCCTGCTGGCGGTCCGTGATCCCGAGACCACCCATCCGTTGGAACCCTGCCCGGCCGACCGCGGCAGCCCGTCCAGCAGCCGCCCGGCGAGCGACGCCGAGGCGAGCTCGGGCGGGTCCGGCGGCAGGGGTGGCAGGAACGTCGCGACGGCGTGCGGTCCCTTCGTCTCGGCCAGGCGCATCCGCAGGAGCTCGCGGTCCCAGTTCCCCGACAGGCCCCATGCCAGGTACGCGAACGCGGCCGCCCACGACCCCAGGTCCTCGGGCAGGGCGGGCGCCGTGGCCAGCATCGCGTACTCGAGCGGCGGCGCGGGCGCCGAGGTCACGAACTCTCGCGCGCCGTCGACGAACCGGCGCATCATCGCGACCGACGCGTCGCTCCAGCGCTCGGCCTCCCGCGCGCCGATCCGCCCGAACCCGACGGTGCGCGCGAACCGGTCCGAGGGCAGCGACAGGTCCGAGAACCACTCGGACAGCCGCCCGGCGGCCGCCCGCAGCGCGAGCTCGATCTGGAAGAGCCGTTCGGACGTCTGGACGTAGCCCTGCGCGAACCACAGGTCCTCCAGCGACGAGGCCGAGAGGTACGGGATGCCCCAGCGGTCCCGGAGGACCTCGACGGGTTCGGCCAGGCCGGGCACCGCGACCTCGCCCTGGACCGGCGCGAGCGCGGCCCGCGCGGCCTCGCGAAGCTCCTCGAGCGGGTCGGCCACGGCCGCGGAGCCTACTCGGTCGCCGCCGAGGCCCCGCTTGAGGGCGCCCGCGCCCGTCTGGAATGATGCCGCGGTGACCGATCACGGCCCGTGGTTCACGAGCTACCCGCCGGGCGTCCCGCACACGCTCGAGCCCTACCCCGACCTGTCGGTGTTCGGGATGCTCGAGGCCTCGGCGCGGGCGCACCCGGACGCGCCGGCGCTGGCGTGGTTCGGTCGCAAGATCTCCTACAGGGAGCTGCTGGCCGAGGTCGAACGCTGCTCGGCGGCCCTGGCCGGGCTCGGGGTCGGCAAGGGCGACCGCGTCGGGCTCGTCATGCCGAACTGCCCCCAGTACGTGATCGCGTTCTACGCCACGGCCAGGCTCGGCGCGATCGTGGTGGGCAACAACCCCTTGTACACGCAGCGCGAGATGGAGCATCAGCTGCGCGACAGCGAGCCGGCGGTCGTGATCGTGCTCGACCTCCTGCACTCGGACTTCGCCCAGGTGTTCGAGGAGGTCGGCACCCCGCACGTCGTGGTCGCTCGGCTGAACGACCACATGTCGTTCCCTAAGAAGCAGCTCGCGCCCCTGCTGAAGTTCCGCAAGCGCCAGCTCGAGGAGGGCAA
>Ga0081455_10006549_pt1 | contig 12461 bp, 13 predicted proteins | sample TabmetS3T2R1_FD_70207 | JGI IMG/M metagenome (GOLD analysis project Ga0081455, IMG submission 70207) | Tabebuia heterophylla rhizosphere microbial communities from the University of Puerto Rico - S3T2R1 | ecosystem: Host-associated > Plants > Roots > Rhizosphere ... | reverse complement strand
TTGATAAGAGTACAAGGGAAAAAATATCGTTGATTACAGCTGCAGTAATAATAGTATTACCTAGCTTAGTTTCCAATAGTCCGAATTGCATTAGAACAATTGTGGTGACTGGGACGGCAGTTATTGATAATAACAATCCAACGAACATAGATTGGACCATTCCAAGACCAAAGAGAGTGGCTATTCCAAAACCGCTTACGTAAGGTATTGAAAATGCTATGGCTGACAAAATTGCCCCACGGAGTCCAGCTTTTCTTATTTCTCTAGGGTCCATCTGTAATCCTGCTAATAGCATAAGAAAGAAAACAGCCAAGTCTGAGAGAACATTCAGGCTGTCACTGGGATTTACTAATTTTAAAACATAAGGGCCAATTATTATTCCTGCAGCTAGCTCGCCAACTAGTGGAGGCATGCGAAGTCTTTGAGAAAACTCTCCTAGTAATCTTGTAGCTACCAAAATGATAACTACACTAATGAATAGTTCCTCCGTGGCCATGATTTATCAAACTTACTCTAACTAGATTTATCCTTTTGGAAAATTACAACTTAATTCATATTAAACTATCTTATATCTAATTAGATAACAATTATTAACAAATATCTTAACGATGATACGCTTAGACGAAGACAGCCAAGTCTATTTTAATTTCACAATTTCACTGGATTCGAAATCAAGAGAATCCTATCGATTCTGACTACTGAAATTTTTGAACTATTGAAAACTCGACCTAATTTCTTTTCTAATGCTCCCAGTACAGGATAATTCGGTACCTGTTATAAAATTCCTTGCTAATCAGAAACTCTCAAAGCAGTACAAAAATCTGATTTTCTCAATAGTAACAGAATGATGTAATACTGAATTGGAAAAAAATCAAAAAGTTTGTCAATGGCAAAAATGTGATTGAAAGGATAGAGGCTATGTTCATGACGAAATATGAAAGATTCCAAGTTTTAGTGAACAACGAATTTGAACTATCTTTTTAATTTTAGCCTATACAGGTATAAGAGTCGGTGCTGTAAGGTCCTTAAGAATTTCAGACCTTGAAAGAATAAATGATTTACAAGATAACAGTTTATGTCGGAGATAAAGAAGAGTACTTTACATTTTGCACTCCAGAAACTGCAAAAGAGACTGATGATTATCTAGAATTCAGGAAAATACACGGAGAGAGGTTTAGTGAAAATTCGTATTTAATAATAGGGATATAACCATGATTAAGTTGGAAATAAATAATCATCAAGAGTTTGCGTCGTTTTATTAAAATCTGATGGGCCTATTATAATGAATCGTAGATTGGTAAATTGAGGCCCACCAGAACGCATACCTGGTTGCCAACTGATGGGAAAGGTGATCTCTACATTGGCGACAAGTAAGAAGACCACTGCACCCATCAGTTGCATTAATAATTATATCGCACAGACAATAAATAACAAACGAAAAAGGTAAAAATTTCCACATTTATAATTCCATTTTGCAATTTTTGTAATTACTGGGCGGGCCATGAAACCGAGCGATAGAGTAATGATAGCCCGCACAGCTTTTGACTTGACGCCTATTAAATAATGGTCGATAAAAAATATAATAATTTAAACGGATGTCCATCAGTCACCGATCCAGGGAAAGGGGACCCATCAGGATGAGTTTGGCATTGGTGTCGATTTGTAAACTTAGTATTCGCAACAAATTATAAAAGAGTTTAAAGCCTGATGGGAGGTCAAAGAAAAGGACAGGACTATGCCAAGTAGGCAGAAACTTATCCTCCCACCAGTGTGTACACTGACAATACCTTCTGAAAAATACCATAAAAAATTTTCGGACTAATCCTGATTCTCAATTACAGTACTATAGTGAATGTAATTTATCTAATACTGTATTAACCGTGACTAGATCCTCAGTAAGCAATCTTCTTATTTGTAATATTCTATTTTTTAATTCTCTAGTATCCTGCACTGAGAAATAGTTTAAGTACCTTCTCACCAACGTTTATAAAAAGTTCCGGTCTCACTTTGACATAATCCCAAGCTTTTGTGGTTCTCGTTCTTTGGTCTGATTTTGATATTAATTCAATTTCACTTTTTACAATCGAAGTATCTTGCTGATTACGTATATTTACAATAATCTCATTAATAATATTCTCGACGAGATCTATTCCATTATTAGTTATAATAATAGATGGGGGATATCCTCCGTTACCAATAGATCCCTTCCCTGTTACTAAATCAGTGTTATATAGGTATGCAATATCTCCATTTATTAGATTCCTATCAATGGTTTTTAATTCTGTTTCTTGAATTATATTCTCTACGGAATGGAGTTTTCTCGTTTGTCCTCCATAATATTTATTATACAAATAGTACAGAACATGAAATCGAATTTCTGGATGTTCCATTAATATATGTTAATCTTCTGTCTCTAAATTCCTTATCTCTTCATTTATCGAAAATTTAATTTCAAGACCCTTATTTGGTTCTAACTGGTATTCATACTTTTCATCCAAGTTTAACGGGATCAATTCAACATTCTCATCACCGCAAAAAGGACATTCGTAAATTTCTATCTTAGTAAAAATAGTTGCTGTCCAGTGACACGATTCGCAAAGCGCAAATGAGCGATTGAGATAATGATATTTATTTTCTAGAATTACTTGATACATCTCAAGGATTAAGTTCAATAAATTATAAAAAAGTTAAATCCTGATTGGAGGTTAAAGAAAAGGACAAGCAATGCCTGGATCAATCAAAAACTCATCCTCCCAATAGCGGAAGTGGTGATCTACTTCTACAATATCGTAAAAAGTTTGCTATTCATTTTTTTGTTACTTTTTAATTGTAAGATTGAAAATAGAAAATCACATTGTCAGGAATGTGGTTAATCGTCGGAAGTCGGTTCAGTTTGTGGGGTATGTGATGAAATAAAAAAACAAATTCCCTGACACTTTCCAACTGGGAATTAGAAAAGTCATGTCATTACTAAATAGTGAATATTATTTTACGTTTATCTATTTAATAATCGCCTATTCCACAAGCAAGAACTTCGTAGCCTACTAAGCCGTCCTGTCCGTTACCTTCTTTATGCGCCTGCGTCAGACATTTCTGCTCGTCGTCTTCACTCAGTTCAAATGCAGGAGAGTTCTTGAATTTTTGCCAGTCAACTGCGTCATGGTTTGTACATTCCTCCATATCCACGCACTTTGAGATCTCACATAGAGAACCCTTCTCGGCCAGCATCTTAAATTCCTTCGATGACGGATTGTTAGAGTCGTGGTCTTTTGGATCCCAATTCATGTGGGCATAGCCATCCTCGCATTTGACTTTTCCCGCAAAAGAGTAGTGCGTCGATGAAAATAACGTTAACACGAGTGCAGCCAATAATACAACAGTAATTTCCCTAAACACAAAAGTTGTTCAAACTTATACTAAATAAATCTTTATTTCTCAACTATTTAGACAATTTTTATAATTCTATAAATAATTTGGGATCTCTAGGCACATAGCGTCTGTAAGTGGTATCATCAATTGGTCCCCTAGGGAATCTTTTCGATTCTTCAATTTCTTTTAGTATTGTCGATCCGTGCTGAAACAGAGTTAGAGTTACGAGAATCTAATATGTCAATTCCCCTACAAGGACCGATACTTAACCAATCTACTCGATCCTGATTGTAACAGGACTTTCTGCTATTTCATCTTGTTTCTGTTCATGTATACACTTTTTTTTGGTATCAAAACAGAAATGACCGTCACAAACTTGGTTGTAACAATACTCCTTATCGTTATGCGAATCAGACCATGCAATATTGAATGAAGTGGGTTGAAAATGAAATAGGCAGTATCTCCATTGTTTCAGGTGATACGTCCTTATAATCATGATCTGGGCTACTCCGGAATACACCTTTTAATTGCCGCACAAATCCAAAGTTAGATCTATCGACTAGGAATCTAATATTAAGATGTACACGTAATCAGCGACATCTTATGTTTTACTGTCATTTTATGCCATTTCCTAGTTTAACTATATCCTTGCCTTAGCTGATTTTTGTTCGAACAATTGCCAGGAAGAATAGGGCAAGAATTGTGAGCGTTAGAGAGGAAATAACTACGTCAGTTATAGGATTATCCAGTGCAGCAATGACATTGTCTAAATAATCTATAAATTGCTGTATAGCAAAGAGTGCAAAAATAATTATGGCATATATTGTTACCTTAAGATGAGTTTTTCTGTACGCAGTGACGGAAAGGGCTAATAATAAGAGGGAAATTACCGTTATACCTAGAGCTATTGCATTTTCTAATCCTTCGAATGAATCGATTTCAGAAATAACTGAAAATAGAACAGTAAACAAATTTAACATAAGATCATCACTTATTCCATCTCCCGGCTGCTAGATAGTGATAGAAACATTTCTACAACTCTCATACTCCACTTGTCCCAAACGCTAGGATAGTAGTTCTTAAGAAGGGTTAGGATATCCTTGGCGTCATCCTGTAGCTGATATCTCTTGTATTTTCCATCTTTGATCTCCTTAATCATTTTGAGAGCAATGAGCCTACCAACATGCCAGCTAATAGATCTAGCGGATATCCTTATACTATTGACAATATCCGTTTGAGTAGGACTATTTTGCTCTATTATAAACATAAGAATTTTCCTCGCAGTTTCATGAGTCAAAACCTCAAGTATATCTTTTTCGTTCTCTCTGAAAAGACCAGCAGGGAAGTAATATTTATACAATCCACGTCTAGTAGATGTTACCCTACCCATCTTTTCTAATTTGTCTAAATGATATTGAACCGTTCCCATTGAAATACCCATTTCCCTTTTGATTCGACGTAAATGAGAGCCCGGGTTACCTTGAATGAAACATAACACTTTATCAACATTACCTTCAGACTCATCCATAAGAAAGAAGCCACCACCCAAAATGCGTAATCAGAGGTAACACGGGGAATAGCAATATGATAATTCCTATTGGAATGATACAATAACTGCTTTTCATAATAATGCCTTTATTTATAATATAGTGGTACAAGGGTGTAAGCGATTAATAGATTCTTCCTTTTATTATTACTAATTCACTGATATGTTTGTATCAAATGTCTTATTAAATATGCAATTTACTTTCGATCTCATGGAAATCAAGTTAATTCTAATGTTTGTAGGATTAATGTCGGCTAGACGGATTTGATTTTTCAAATGGGTCAAATTTGGAGATCTAAATTCAGTAAAAAAATATTCGCATTTTTAAAATCGCCATTGATGCTTTTCTCAATGATGAAAGAGGATATTTCTGGAAAATAGAAAATGAAATTTAGGTGAGTCTGATTTATTGCTAGCATTAATTCATTCATTTTAGATTCCATAAGATCACAAGTCCCAGTATCAGGATTATTCATATTTTCTAGAACCCAGTTTGTCAATTGGATTCTTTTCTGAAAATCACTTTTGTAAGTACTATCGTCTTTATCTGTACTATGCCACTTTTTTGATTCTCGATTTTCTTGCTGTAATGTTTTGTTCTAGTCCGATAAACTGAATTAATAATATGAGGATTAAGATAGCAAGCGCTATGGAGAGCAAGACAGGTCAGCAATCGTGTGCATGACGGATATCTAAATAATTAGATCGTTCTAATACCCAAGGCTTCCGGATTGACTAGGAGATGTCGAGTTTGATGCAGTTGAGGATTGATTGCCTGTTTGATTCGTTTGTTGCGACGAATTTCCTTGATCGAAGGGCCATAATGCCTCTGCTATCATAATTCCACTGCCTATTGTCCAAACTGCCACTGCGAACATAATAAAAAACAGTCTCATCATATTTTGGACTAACATTACAAGAATATAGGATTTTATAGTTTAAATGGGTTATGGGATTAAGAGTATCGAGTCTACTACTGCAGGAGACAGCTTATTCTTCTAGCTTGAATGCAACCACAAGAAATCGTCTGAGAATATCAATCCTCTGAACGGTAACTGATATTAAACAATGTGATTATGGAAATGATCAATTTTACACAATTAAATTCTATCTAATTAACATGAATAATGTTCTATTCATAAATTCAGACAGGAGTGTCACAGGCACAAACAGCATTCGCTGAGAAAGAAGAGATGGTGTCCTTGTCTAGATTGTATTTTCTAACAGTTTGTCAAGAATAGTGGATTTAGTAAAATTGCATCATACTAATCCTTTTACTAGTAAACCAATACCACTTAGAAAAATAACTGAAAAAATGAAGAGAATTATAACGGTACCCGGCGGAATATTAATTAAGTTATCCGGCCCTGCTTCAATGTTTGACTTTTCATTAATGAAGTACGAGTGAACTAGAACAGGAATCGATGACATCGTGATAAGAAATAGTCCAGATCTTGCAATAAGAATTACGCCGGATATCACAAGCGCTTTACTCTTCATTTATGTAGCAACTTCGAAGTCGTATTTACGAATTACTTTCTATTTTATAATATAACCTTTCATTGAAAGTCGTAACAGATTACGATCGCTAATTAAAGTAATTGCACATGCTAGGTTATCCTTTCTATTTACTATATGTCACTTATGATCCTGGTATTTTTATTTAATATTATCGCCTTTCAAACTTTGTCACAGCAAATCGACAGACTGCATGGGAGGACCGGATGTATGATGGCGTTATGAAAGGAACGAAAACAATCCTCCCATGATCCAATGTCTCATCATTACTAATAATGGTTAGTAACTGTATACCAAAGTCTGTAAATTGACAAAATTATGCCACAAAGTGCCTCAAAGCGCCACAAACTGAAAAAGACCAGAAAAAGAATCGTCTATCCAAAAAAGTCGTAAAAGAACAAAAGTTTTTGGTTTGATTCAGTGACCACGTTTCAATATATTGGATACAGGTTATTTGGTCATTATAGCATAAAATCTAGTAGGATTTCCTTGACTTCCGATACCTGACGTGGTGACATCAACTAAAGAGTAGCCATAATGCTTCATAAAATCTATTGCTTCCCAGAAAGGTGCAGTTGTGCCGTTTATCGAAATTAAGATATCTTCTTCCCCTTTCAGAACAATAGTAGATTCACTCTGATACTCCACCTTTATCAGCGGCATTAAGGATTGTAGTTTTTGCTTTACCTCAAAAGCACGAAGTTCAGTAGGGGAGGTTGTATTTAATTGAGCATTCAAATGTGTCGGATTTATTATTATGAACAATAATGTCATGAAAAAACTAAAAATAATAATAATTTTCATATGAACTGAACAATCTCACTGATCCTTTTTAGTTTTTCCATCAAAAAGCAAAATAATTCAATAATTATGTCGATTATTACCTTTGGATATAGTTCACAGGACAAGCATCTAATTTTTTAAGAATGATACGGGGCGTTTGAACAGTAGAAGGTTGTGCTCATTGCCTTTTATCATCATATTATAGTATCTTCCTTACTCGAGAGATATATGATGGACACAATGGATAATTAGAGCCCTCTAGCACCAGTTGATAGTAAATGACTGAGTATGTTGATATGAAATGCGCTATATGTGGTTACGAATGGAAAATTAGTGAAAAACGATATGGCCTTTACCCGTATAAAATATGTGAAAATTGTGCATTGATAGGTCCAAATGAGCCCGCACACTTCAAAGTATCAAAACGAAAGCCTGTACCATCCTTTCTAAAAGACAGGGCATCAATAATAGTATCGGAAGAAGAAATGCACAGACTTTACGATGAATACTATAATCAATTGGCAAATGTTTCGAAATACTTGAAAGAAAAATATGGCACAAAATCTAATGCTATTTGATATTGTAACCCCTCAAACAAAGTCTTAAGGCATCCGAACGACAAATCATTGTAAGTTTTGATCTGTGCTGACTTTTTACTAAAGCCTTGATAGATTCTAATTTGGTAGATTTAATTTGGTAAAATGATTTCTTTGTTACCGCAAAAAATATCCAGAATAAAATCAGTCGGAATATATTTAAAGGATTCGATCACAATATTTATTACAAATCGTTAATAATTTAGCAACTGATGGATTTTCAAGACGAAGCCCATCGTTAATGACAAGAAACAACCGAGCCCACCAGTTGCTGTGTTTAGGTGTTTGTATTAATTCGTGTTCCTAGATTATATAATGACTATGGTGGTAAGTAATTAGAGTTTTGAATAGTAGAAACTGATAACAGTTTCGAATAGAAGAAGGTGATAAGAATTATGAATTTCCAATATGCCATCTTAATCTTAATCTAACTCATTTTATTTTTTCACGTAAAAAATGTGAATGTTTGAAATTTTTGGCATCATTTAATTCATCCTAGTCTGGTGTTAAAAGAGCAACCAGAAATATGTCACACGGTATAAGAACTTGCGTTATCTCAGTTTACTCACTACGAGTGGCATTTGTCCCAAACATAAAACTCTTAACCATCAACTCAAAGTCTGGTAAATATTTTTCAAAATCATTCGTGCTAGCGATATATCTAATAATGTACGGTTCATTATTGTGAAATATCAGGTATTCCAATAGTCGGATATTACCAGAAGTGTCATTTTTGCTACCTTCAATTCTAACAGCCTTTTCTTTACCTACCATAGTATCTTGCCGTGACGTAACGTTGAGAGAGTCATCCTTATTCATTCTAAATTTTACATACAGATCCGGCGGAGCATTCTTTACAGTGTAATCGGAATCTTCTGCAAATACTATTGCTGCAGTTCCGTTACCCATTCCAATATCGCCTTTATCCTGAATAAGTAATTCGGCAAACTTGGCAGGAACCAATACCACGGAAGAATAAGAACTAATCCCTAAAAGATGTTCGATAGGAGGCTCTGGAGTTTCTGTATAAGTCCAACTGTCAGGAACTTCGATAGAAAAAGGAAGACCCCTGAACTTTTCCACGCTGTATGCACTTTGGATGAGAAATAATAATAATAATATCGTAGTTGTTGCGATAAGGATTAAGTACATGTTCTTAGTTAGCAAATCTAAAACTTTTAACCATTTCTTCAACTAATGAGGATGTAAATCACAAAAGCCCCTTTAAGAGAGGACTTGTGGAGGTTGGAAAATTCATTATCCGACGATGAATTATTGAACAGATTCATTGAGGTTGTAAACACCCAAAGCGAATATAATAAAGACTGAGCAATAAAAACAATTCCAATAATCATAGAGCAGATGATAACGAAGCTATTGACTGCATTACAGATCTAAAACTTTTTGAAAAAGAAATGAAATACCTACACGATAATAATTATCGAGTTATAACAATGAATGATCTCGGATACGAGTAAAACACTAATTATTTATACATAAGATCACCGAATGAAATTTCGCAGACTGGGGGCATTGCCTCGGTGTCAACCGCCAACTAATCTTGTATTCGATATTGATGGAGAGACTGGAATAGACCTAGCCACGATGATTAACGCCAACCTGACATCCAGTATATAGTTGCAATTAACTATTGCATGACAACCATGAATAAAGTCTCTTAGTTTTCATGAGTAACTCAATATCTCTAAAAAGAGAATCTATTTTAGTTTTTTTAATTATCAGACATTATCTTATAGGCGATGTTCCAGTTTCATTAAAATCGGATCATAACCTTTTATTTTACTTGTGGTGTGCATGAGGAACAACCAAAACTACATCCATACCAGGTATATCGGATTTAATTACCCTTTCAGTGTTGAGTAAATACATTTCTACCTCATTCAATGGTTTATTGCCATCCATTTCAAGGTGAATTTCTGCTCGCGAGATGATACCAGTCTGTCGCAATTTGATAGATCTCACTCTCACTTCAGCTTCAAATTTTTGCTCTATCAGTCTCTTGATATAATCTGCACTGACAGGATTATGCCAGGCATCAACCAATATCAGTGACGATTGTTTTAAAGAAACATACGCTACAGAAAATATGAACCCTGCAATTACCAATCCTCCTATGGCGTCAGCCTGTAATAATCCAAACTTAGTCGCTAGGAGTACACTCAAGAAACCTATAAAAGAAGCTGATCCGTCCTTTATTGAATTCTTGGCGTCAGTCTTTAATGAAAGTAAATTGTATTTGTTTGCTATACTCCGCATCTGAAATGCTCTGTGTAACGATATACCTCCAGCAATAGCAAGTACTACCATGGTTAGTAACGGTTGCTGAATTTCTTCTGGATGGATAAGTCCCTCATAAGAATGGTAAACTATGAAGGAGCCAATAGCAATCATCCCGATTGCAGCTATCATTGCTGCAAAGCTTTCTACTTTATGGTAACCGAATTGAAACTTTCTGTCTGCAGGTCTGCGTGCAAATCTTAAACCTATCAATACTATAAAAGATATCATAGCATCAGACATCGAATCTACCCCATCGGCTGTAGCCACGACACTTCCACTGATATGACCCATAAGCAACTCTACAATTCCTATGCTGATTAAAGTTATAACAGAGATCTTGGCTATTCTTTGACCAGCGAGCAATCCTTCGTTTACGAGATGCGTGTAAGGTCCTTTGTCCTTAGAAACTGAGTCTGGTTTCAATGAATTCGGAGTAGTTATCTCCTCTGATCTTCTATTATCCAAATTGTGAGTTAACTAACTACATATCGACTCAATTGTTATTAAAGATTGAGAATTATAAAATGGCCATTTGGGCAAAGTTGTAATAATTACAACAATTGAGCAGAATATATGGATAAAGTAGATGGCATTGACAATCTAGCATATTTAACTATACCTTAACTAAAATGTGTACGTCTTCAAAGACGGAGGGATAAGGGGACAAATTAAGATAAGTGTTGATAACGTTACAACCCGTCTCTTTGGATGCAGATAGCACGGCTGATATGGAAGAAGGATAATTTAGTAGGCAGTAAGTTACTAAAATTCGTCCCCATTTTTTTTGCATAAAATATAATCGATTAGTCTTTCTTTTTCTGTATTTATCACTAAAGAGATAGTTTCTATTTTAAATATCAATATGAACTTACTAATTTGATATCAATCTTGTCATATCATCAGAATATTCATCGTTGCAAATATGACACATTAAAATTATTAGCATCAACCTTCACGCCACAATGCCTTCACTTTAGCTAAAAAGACAAAACCTACCAGATATATTGCCAAAACCAGGAATCCGAATTCAATTGACCAGCCTTTTGGTGTGGCGATTCCCATTGTACTTTGTATTATTAGAGATGCATGGGTAGTTGGGACCAAGTAAGAAACATATTGAAACAAGACAGGCAATCTTTCAATACTGTAAAAAACTGGTGGTAAGATTGAGAGAATCACGTTAACAAATGATATAATCTGCGAGACGTTCCTCATGTGCAGCATATGAGATGATAGAAAAAAACCCATAGATGACATCGAAGCCCAAACAAGGAATGTCGTGACTAGCAGTAGTGGAATGTAAATTGCTGATGAGAGAAACAAAGTAGCTAGTGAGATCAATACCAGTAATGCAGGCAATCCGAATAGTATCTGAGAAATTGCCAATCCGACCATGTAAGTAATGGGCGAAACAGGAGAAGCAACAAAGACATCCTGAATCTTGTATTCATTCTTGTAAAAAGAGATATCTTGACCCAGCGATAATCCATATCCAACTAATGCCATTACCAAACTTCCTGTGATAGAGAGTGGCAAATATTTACCTTCGCTGACAATAAACAAAATAAACAACAGAGAGAATGGACTTATTGCAGAAAAAATCAAGGATAAGGGATTTCGTCTTAACCAAAGAATGCCCGTCAAGTATGCAATGAGAAAAATTTGCATTAATGCGGTCTTGCTTTTAACAATTAACATGCCTTGCAAAAGGTGTGTTCCAGATATATAGGATTTTGCGTATCTTAATGATAAATGCCCAAAAAAGAGAGCCGAGTAAAAAAAAATCTGAAATAGATATCGCATTATCTGCTAGAACGAAAAACAACTTGATTCCCTACCTGAACATGTTCAGCATATTTTCAAGAAGGTACATGCCAACGCCGTAAAATATTATGAAGATCCAGCTAAAAGATCGAATTGTCCAAGTCATTTCAGTGAAGGTAATTGTAAAACACCGGTGCTCAGAAGAGTTATTAGAGGCTTTTTATGATACTGGCCTTGTTGAAATGTACCGAATGCGGTTGTAGTCGCGATGACTGCAAAGCAAGCAGATCTCCTCTTGAATGTTCTGAATGTTTATTAAAAGAATGTTGTTGTTGCTTAACTGTACAATATGTCAATTGAGTATGTGTCATCATTACCTAACTAAAATGGACTAGTTGAAAATAAAGCAATTAAGAAAGGAAATACTTTCATGCCTAATAATTACAAAGTCGTTCGCTCAATGTTTTACATATTCGCATGAAATTGCTCAAAACTATGGGAGTAGATTTCAATTATATTTCCAAACGGATCTGAGCAAAAAACCAGCTTGTAGGGTTTATTCGGATTGAGTTCCCAAATCCTAG
>Ga0081455_10006548_pt1 | contig 12463 bp, 12 predicted proteins | sample TabmetS3T2R1_FD_70207 | JGI IMG/M metagenome (GOLD analysis project Ga0081455, IMG submission 70207) | Tabebuia heterophylla rhizosphere microbial communities from the University of Puerto Rico - S3T2R1 | ecosystem: Host-associated > Plants > Roots > Rhizosphere ... | reverse complement strand
GGCGATCCTCACGGCGGAATCGTGAGACGCGAATCCGCGCACAACCGCTGCCGCCGATTGCGACTGTCCCGCGACGTCGAGCACGAGCAGCACAGGCAGACGAAGCCGCGCGGCGATGTCGGCGGTCGCGCCGCTGCGGCCGGGCTCGCTGGCGACGCCGTCGAACAGGCCCATGACGCCTTCGATCACCAGCATGTCTGCGCCGTCCGCGATTTCCACGACGAGGGAGTCGAGCAGCGCCGGCGGCATGGCCCAACTGTCGAGGTTGATGCTGGCCGCGCCGGTCGCCGCGGCGTGAAACGCAGGGTCGATATAGTCCGGCCCCGCCTTCGCTGCCCGCACCGCAACGCCACGCCGTGCAAGCGCGGCGAGGATGGCGAGCGTGATCGTGGTCTTGCCGACGCCCGAGCGCGCGCCCGCGATAATGAGGCCGCGCGCGGTCATCGCCCGGCCTTGTCCGCCATTGCGGAGAGCCGCTCGCGCACCGCGACGATCTCGCCGACCACGACGATCGCCGGTGGCTCAAACCCTTGTGCCCGTGCGTCGGCCGCAACCCGATCGACGGTCGAGACCAGGATGCGTTCTTCGGGCGTCGTCGCGGAGGCGATGACGGCGGCCGGAGTCGCAGGGGCGATTCCGCCGCGCATCAGCGCCTGCGTGATCCTCTCGAGATTGTGCATCACCATGTAGAGGACGATCGGCTGCCCGGCGCGGGCGAGCGGGGCCCAGTCGAAAGCATCGTCCTCGGCGCCGTGGCCGGCCGCGAAAATGATCGCGCGATTGGTGCCGCGCAGCGTGGCGGGAATCGATGCGGAGGCGAGCGCGCCCAGTCCCGCCGTCACCCCCGGGATGATGCGAAATGGCACGCCGGCGGCCGCGAGCGCCATCGCCTCCTCGCCCCCGCGCCCGAACAGGCACGGATCACCCCCTTTGAGTCGCAACACCCGCTGCTTGGCCTGCGCGAGCTCGACGAGAAGTTGCGAGATGTCGGTCTGGGTCGGCGACGGTTTGCCACCGCGCTTGCCGGCGAATTCGAGCCGCGCCTGTGGTCCGGCCAGCGCCAATATGCGCCGGTCGACGAGCGCGTCGTGCACCACGACGTTCGCCTGCGCGAGGCCGGTGAGCGCGTCAAGCGTCAGCAGGCCGGGATCGCCGGGCCCTGCGCCGGCGAGCCAGACGTGGCCCGGGGCCAGGACGGGGACGCCTTCGCGCTGGGTCGCCGACGCGTTCCAAGCCTTCATCTCGCGCTCCTCGCTCGTGACGGCGGCCGCGTGCCGCGCAGGACACCGCCCTGCGGGTGGTCGAAGGCCGCGGCGTCGCAATCGAGGTCGCGGTGTTCGGTCGCGACGGCCGCCTCGTCGGCCGCGCGGATTTTACGGCGGCTCATGCCGCACCCCCGCGAAACCGGCGCCGATAGTCGGGATCGTAGAGGGCGCTCTCGCGGAAGTGTTCGGCGGCGAGCGCCGGTCCAACCAGGACCAGAGCGGTGCGCTCGATCGGCTCGGCGGTGATGACCGCGCGGATGGTGCCGAGCGTGCCCTGCAGGATTCGCTCGTCGGGCCAACTCGCGCGCACGATGACGGCGACCGGACAGTCGGCGCCGTAGAATGGCGTCAACTCCGCCACGATGGCGTCGATGGCGTGAATGGCGAGGTGAATGACGAGCGTGGCCTTGGTAGTTGCAAAGGCGGCAAGCCGCTCGCTCTCGGGCATGCGTGAAGCGCGGCCGCCCACGCGCGTCAGCACGACGCTTTGCGCCGCCTCCGGTATGGTGAGCTCGCGCCCGATCGCCGCGGCGGCGGCGGCGAAGGCCGGCACCCCGGGGGTGAGCGAGTAGGGAATGCCGTGGCGTTCGAGCCGGCGGATTTGCTCGGCCAGGGCGCTGTAGAAGGAGAGGTCGCCGGAGTGAAGGCGCGCCACGTCGAGCCCGCCGGCATGCGCTGCCACGAACTCGGCCTCGATCTGGTCGAGCGTCATTGGCGCAGTGTCGATCAGCCGGGCGTCGGCCGGGCAATAGGCGAGCAGTGCGGCGGGCACGATCGATCCGGCGTAGAGGCAGACCGGGCACCGTGCGATGAGATCGCGGCCGCGGATAGTGATGAGATCCGCGGCGCCGGGACCGGCGCCGATAAAATGCACGGTCATGGCGCGCCTCCGGTGGTCGCGAGGGCGCATGTGGCCGGCCCGATCGCGATCCGTGGCACCAGCAGACGGGCGGTGGCGCCAGCGGCCGCCAGCGCCGCTGCCTCCGCCACCGAGGGCACTCCCATGAGCGCCACCACTCGCTGCGAGCGGGTGACGGCGCGCTCGCCCGCGGTCTCGAGCTCGCTCCTCGGGACAAGGACTAGCGCGACGCCGAGCGCCGACGCGGTTGCCGCAATGCCAGGCTCGTCCCGCTTCGCCACGGGTGCAGCGATGATGTCGAGCGCGTCCTTGGCCACGCCGGCGCGCGCCAGCGCCGCGTCGATGACCGCTGCGATCGCGGCCGCCGGCGTCCCGCGGCGGCATCCGATGCCCGCCACGATCATGGCTTGACCCAAGTCCATTGCGTGACCGGCAGGGCGGGACGCCAGCCGCGCTTGCCACCGATCGCGTCGACACGCGCGATCGCGATGCGGATCAGTTCACCGCCTGCCGCCGCATGACGAGCCAGCAGCAGCGCCTCGGTCTGGAGCGTGACCGCATTGACCACCAGACGCCCTCCGGGACGAAGCATGGCCGTTGCCTTGTCCAGAACTCCGGGCTCGCTGGCGCCACCGCCGACGAAGACGGCATCGGGCGGCGCATGTCCGTCGAGCGCGTCGGGCGCGACTCCTTCCACGACCATCAGTTCCGGCACCCCGAGCGCGGCTGCGTTGCGCCCTATGCGCGCCGCTCGATCCGGGCGCGCCTCGATGGCGATCGCCCGCAGCGACGGATCGCTGAGCATCCATTCGATCGCTATCGAGCCGGCGCCGGCGCCGATATCCCAAAGGAGCTCACCGCGCCGGGGCGCAAGCGACGAGATCGTCAGCGCGCGCACCTCGCGCCTGGTGATTTGGCCATCGTGCTCGAACAGCGCGTCAGGAAGACCCGGCGCGCGTGCAATCACCCGCGCGCCGGATGCAGCGACCACCTCGACTGCGACGGTGTTGAGTGGATCCACGCTGCTCAAATCGAAATCCGCCGCAGTGGTGCTGCGGATTTGCTCGCGCGGTCCGCCCAGCGCCTCCAGCACCGCTAGCCGCGAGGCGCCGAAACCGCTCTCGACGAGCAGGCGAGCGAGCGTGGCCGGTCCCTCGCTGTCCGAGGTCAATGCCAGCACACGGGCGCCCGGCTGCAGGTGCGGGCGCACTAGATCGAGCGTGCGGCCGTGCAATGACAGCAGCGCTGTCTCCGGCAGCGCCCAGCCGAGCCGCGCGGCAGCGAGGCTGAATGCCGACGGAGCCGGCACGACCAGCATGTCCTGCGCCTCGACGCGGCGCGCAAGCAGGGAGCCTACGCCGTAGAGGAAAGGATCGCCCGAGGCGAGAACGCAGACGTCCTGCCCGCGTTGCCTCAATATCTCGTCGATTCCGCGCTCGAACGGACTCGGCCACGGCCGCGCCGCGCCGCAAATGAGCGGCGCCGCCAGAGCGAGATGGCGCTTGCCGCCGAACACGATCTTTGCTCCGGAAATGAGCCCGCGCGCGACCGGGGTGAGCCCCTCGACGCCATCCTCGCCGATGCCGACGATGGACAGCCAGCGCCGCGGCGCGGCAGTCTTGAGCGTGAGCCGATCAGGACGGGACATGCGCATCCTCATTCTCGGCGGCACGGCGGAGGCCCGACGCCTGGCGGAACGCCTTGCCGGCCGTTCCGACCTTGCGGTGACGCTGTCGCTTGCCGGCCGTACTGCCGCGCCCGCCCGTCAGCCGGTGCCGGTGCGCATCGGCGGGTTCGGGGGCGCCGATGGGCTCGCCGACTATCTTTCGGCCGAACGCATCGATGTGCTCATCGACGCCACCCACCCCTACGCCGCCGTCATATCCGCCAATGCCGCGCGCGCGTCGCGATCGGCCGGGGTGCCGCTGCTGGCGCTGCGCCGGCCGCCTTGGCTTCCCGTCCCCGGGGATCGCTGGATCGAGGTGGAGGACGTCCCATCGGCGGTGACTTCCTTGGGCGCCGCGCCGCGTCGAGTCTTTCTCGCGCTCGGCCGCAAGGAACTGGCCCCCTTCGTGGAGGCGCCGCAGCACCGCTATCTCGTGCGCAGCGTCGACCCCGTCGCTCCGCCGCTCGCCGTCCCGCACGCGGCCTACGTGACCGGGCGTGGCCCCTTCACGGAAAATGACGATCGCGCGCTGCTCCGCGCGCATGGCATAGAGGTGGTGGTCGCAAAGAACAGTGGCGGCACGGCCACCTACGGCAAGATCGCGGCCGCGCGCGGACTGGGCCTCCTGGTGATCATGCTGTCCCGGCCACAGCCGCCGCAGGTGAGCGCGGTCGAGACCGTCGAAGATGCGCTTGCGTGGCTCGATCATGTTTGCGCGCCTTGCGCCGATCGCGGGGTGTAGACGAGCGGGGAGCGTCCGGGGCGGGCGATCACGCGGGTTTCCGGCGAACCCACGATGATTAGCGTCGCCATGTCGGCCGCGGCCGGATCGGCGGCCGCGAGCATTGTCACCGTGATGCGCTCATCGGAGCGGCCGACCGCATGGCCGAACACAACCGGCGTCGATTGCGGCAGGTGCCTGCGCAGCCGCTCCAGCGCAGCGCCGAGTTGCCACGGGCGCGCTTGCGAGATCGGGTTGTAGAGCGCGATCACGAAGCCGGCGCTTGCCGCCGCATCGAGCCGGCGTTCGATCAGCTCCCACGGCTTGCGATTGTCCGACAGCGAGAGCGTGCAAAAGTCGTGGCCGAGCGGCGCTCCAATGCGCGCGGCCACGGCGAGCATCGCTGTGACACCCGGCACGATGGCAACATCGAGCGCGCGCCAGGCGTGGGGTCCGGATTCGATCGCTTCGCAAACCGCCGCCGCCATGGCGAACACGCCCGGATCGCCCCCGGAGACCAGGGCCACGCTCGCCCCTTGTGCGGCATGGGCGAGGGCGGCGGCGGCGCGGCAGCCTTCCTCCCGGTTGTCGGATGGATGGCGCGCCTGATTCGACCGGATCGGGACGCGCTCGAGATAGCGGCCGTAGCCGTACAGCGCCTGCGCCGCGGCGAGCGCGGCTTCGGCTTGCGCAGTGAGATAGCGGGAGTCCCCCGGGCCGAGGCCGATGATGGAAAGCTGTCCGCTCACCGCCGCTGCTCCCAGCCGGGCACCAGCACCACCGCGAAATAAGGCGCGCAGTCATCCTGTTTGTCGACGAGCGGCATCACGACTGCGCCAGGCATGGTGCCGCGCTCGACATACATCGCGCGCGCAAGGCGTCCGGTTTGTTCGAGCGCGCGCCGCACCTTGGGCAGATGGCGGCCGAGCTTCATGACGACGACCGCGTCAGTCTCGCGCAGGCGGCGCACCAGCTCCTGCTCCGGCAACGATCCCGGGATCGCGGTGAACACGTCGTCGCCTTGGGCGATCGGCATGCCCGCTGCCGACCAGCAGCCCGACATTCCCGTGACGCCGGCGACGATTTCCGTCGAATAGGTCGCCGCAAGCCGCACGTGCAGATGCATATAGGAGCCGTAGAACAGCGGATCCCCCTCGCAGATCACGGCGACGCTGCGGCCGGCATCGAGATGCGCCGCGACCGCCGCCGCAGCTGCGTCGTAGAATTCGCGCATGGCGTCGCGGTAGAGCGGGTCGTCCTTGCGGACTTCAGTGGTCAGCGGATAGAACAGCGGCAGCTCTTCGATCCCCGACCGCAGCTGGCCCGCGATGATGGCACGGGCATTGCTGCCGTTGCCGCGCTTGGCGAAGTGCGCGACCACGTCGGCTTCCTTGAGCGCGCGCATCGCCTTGAGCGTGAGGAGCTCGGGATCGCCGGGCCCGACACCGACCCCGATGAGTCGCCCGCTGCTCATATGCCGGCCCTCGCCAGTGCATTGACCGCGGCTCCGGCCATGGCGCTGCCGCCCATGCGGCCGCGCACGATCAGAAACGGTACGCCGCGCGGGTCGGCGGCGAGCGCCTCCTTCGATTCCGCCGCGCCAACGAACCCGACCGGGACGCCGATGATCGCAGCCGGCGGCGGCGCTCCCGCGTCGAGCATTTCCATCAGACGGAACAGCGCCGTGGGCGCGTTGCCGATGGCGACCAGCGCGCCAGCGAGCCGATCCGCCCACAGCTCGAGCGCGGCGGCCGAGTGCGTGCTGCCGAGCCGCTCCGCCAGCGCCGGAACGCGCGCATCGCGCAGGGTGCAGACGACCTCGTTACGCACCGGCAACCGCGTCCGTGTGATGCCGTGCGCCACCATCTCGGCATCGCACAGGATCGGCGCGCCGCCTTCGAGCGCCGTTCGCGCGGCCGATACAAAGGCACCACCGAATACGATGTGCTGGGCCGCCGCAACAACGCCGCAGGCATGAATCATGCGCACGGCGATATCGGCTTCCTCGTTGGAAAAGCGCGACAGGTCGGCCTCGGCGCGGATGATCGCGAAGGAGCGCTCGTAGATCGCGCGGCCGTCGCGCAAATAGGCGAAAGGTTCAGGCACGGCCCGCCTCCTGCAGGATGGCGACGATGCGTGCGGCGCCCAGGCGCGACAGCGTGTCGTCAGCGCGCTCGTCCGGCCGGCGCGCGCGCTCGACCTCGCGCGCAAGCTGCGCCAAGCTCGAGGGCAAGGCGTCGGCGGCGATGCTGAGGAGCGGGCGGTCGCAAGCCGCGCCGCTTACGACGACACCGCAGCCGCCGGGCTCCCCCACCATGGTCAGCGCCGCCGCGCGCGCATGCGCGCAGCCTTTCGCGCAGCCCGACAGGTGAAGAGTAAGCGAGCCATCGAGGAGCGAAGCGGCCGCGGTCGCAATCGCCGGTCCGAGCGTGCGCGTCGGCGCCTGCGCCGATGCGCAGAGCGGCATGCCGGAACAGGCCGCGATGTGCCGCCGCGGGTCGGCCGGGCGCACGATGAAGCCTAGGCGCTCGGCCGCGGCGCCGAGCGCCGACGCCATGGCCGGCGCGATGCCGACAATGAGCAGCGCGCGTCCCGGCGCGGCGCGGATTCCGTCCGCGCCCGCGCTTTCCGCCGCCTCGACCAGTTGCCGCAATGCCGTCGCGTCGGTGTGCCCGAAAGGCAGACCCACTCCGCATGCCACGAGCCCATCGTGCAGCCGATGCGTAGCGATCGGCTCGGCTGGGGCGCGCGCGGGCGGCGCGGGTGCATCGGTCAGGAGATCGGCGGCGGCCGCGCGCAACGCACCCGTTCCCACGCTATGGATCAGGTCGCGCGCGCGCGCGTCTCGGCCGTATGTCGCGAGAACTGCCAGCAGTCGCGTCACTGCTTCGACCGCGTGCTCGGGCGCAACCAGACCGATCGGCACGGCAGTGGCGGCATCGCCTCCGAGCGCGATGTGCAGATGCGGGCGCTCGCACCCAAGCTCCACGCGCAACCGCACATCGGCGGCCAGCGCATCGAGGTGCAATGCAGTGCCTCCGTCGACCACGATCGAGACCTTCGGATTTAGGCGCGCAACCAACGCGGTCGCGGCGAGTGCATCGCGCAGTGGCGCGGCGAGGGCATCGGTGTCGAGGGCCGCGTCGGGAGCGAGCCCGGCAAGCGGATCGGCAACGACCGGAACATGACTGCGGCGATCGATCCCGAGCATTGCGACAGCGCGGGCGAAGGCCGGCGCCGAGGCGGCGGTGAGGCCGCGAACCTGAATGCTGCCGAGAGCGGTGACTTCGACGATGCCATTGCCGTGGTCGCGCACCGCAGCGCAAAGGCCGGCGCAGGTGTCGAGCGCAATCGTTCCGGCCGGCGACAGACGGACAAGCAATCCATCGCCAGTCGGCATCGGGGCGGACAGTTCGGGACAAGCACCGCGGCGGAAGGGCGCGTTCATGGCACGGCCTCCGCCCTGAGCGCCGCAAGGTCGGCATCGACGTCGTTGCGGCGCGGGTGCCAGAGGCCGCGGCGGCGCGCCCTGTCGAGCCGGTCGGCGATGGCGCGCGCGGAGCCGGGGCTCTCGCGGATGAGGAAGTCGCGCACGCGTGGGTCGGCGACATAGGCCTCGTGCACGAGGTCGAGCAGCGCACTCGGCACGGCATCCGTCGTTTCCGCGAAGGCCACAAGCCGATCGACTGTTTCGGCAAGCTCCGCCGCGCCGCGCGGTCCGTGCCGCATCAAGCCCTCGATGAAGCGGGGATTGACCGCGCGCGCCCGCACGATGCGCGCCAGTGCTGCCGCGAGCGGGCGCGCACGCGGGCGGCGCGGGTCGGTCGCGTCCAGCATGACCAGGTCGGGTGCACGGCCGAGCGCGCTGGCTGCCGCGGCGAATCCGCCGACGAAGGCTGCGTCCTCCGCCCCCTCCAGGAGGTCGCGGCCGGGATCGTCGCCCGGATGGACGAGAAGGTCCGCCGTTGCCACGCGCGCCGCGAAGGCGCCCGGCGCGGCGGTGCCGGTGCCCTCGGCCCCGCCATAGGCATGCGAGGCGGCCGCGAGATAGGCCGCGCCGATGTCCGCGCGATCGTACTCGCGCCCGATCAGGCTCTCCACTCCGGCGCCGTAGGCGCCGGGCGCGGTGCTGAAGATGCGCGCGAGCGTTGCGGCGCCATTGTCGCCGGATGCTCGAAGCGCAGCCGACAGCGGGTTCTCGTCGTCCGGCTCCTCGCGGAGCGCGACCGCGCGCACCGCCGCGTCGATGAGCGCGAGTTGCGCCGGGAACAGGTCGCGAAAGAGTCCGGACACGCGCCACGTGACGTCGATACGCGCTCGCCCGACGATAGCGGTTGGCAGGACCTCGACTGCAGTGACCCGTCCGGTCGCCTGATCCCAGATCGGCCGGCATCCCATGAAGGCCAAGCCCTGCGCGATCTCCTCGCCGCCGGTGCGCAGCGTCGCGCTGCCCCAGAGGTCGATGACGAGCGCGCGCGGCATCTCTCCGTGAGCTTGCAGGTGGGCGCGGATCACCTCGTCGGCCGCGAGCCGGCCGAAGTCCATGGCGGTCGGCGTCGGCAGCGTGCGCGGATCGGCGGTGAAGAGATTGCGCCCGGTGGGCAGGACGTCGCGTCGTCCGCGCGCGGGAGCGCCGGCCGGGCCGGGCGCCACGCGCCGGCCGTCGAGCGCGGCCAGCAGCGCCGCACGTTCGGCTTCCGCGCTCGCCCGCCAGATCGGATCGAGGCCTGGCAGGTCCGGCGCGCGGCCAAAGACATGGAAGCCGTCCTTGATAGCCAGATCCTTGAGGTCGCAAAGCCAGGCGTCGATCCGGCGCAGGGCGTCGTCCGGGTTGGCATCGCTGGAAATGCCGGCTTCGCGTGCGAGCCCACTGCGCGTCGCCGTCTCGACGATGAGGGCGGCGAGGCGCTCACGGCGCCGGCGGTCGAGGCCGTCGGCCTGGGCATATTCATCCACCAGCCGCTCGAGCGTGCGCGCCTCGCCCGACAACTCGGTCTCGACCAGTGGCGCCGGCAGGTGGCCGATGGTCACCGCCGCGATCCGACGCTTGGCCTGGGCGGCCTCGCCCGGATTGCTGACGATGAAGGGATAGATGACGGGCAGGGAACCCACCAGCGTCTCCGGAAAACAGGTCGAGCTCAGCGCGACCGCCTTGCCCGGCAACCATTCGAGCGTGCCGTGAGCACCCATGTGCAGCAGCGCATCGAGCTTCGCGCCGTGCCGCAGCCACAAGCCGAAGGCGAGAAGCGCATGGCGCGGCGGCAGTGCGGGATCATGATAGTCGGCGCGCCGGTCGGTGGAACGTCCGCGGTCGGGTGGGAACGCCACGATGACGTTGCCGAAGGTGTGGGCGCGGAAGCGGAACACGCCGTCGCGCGCATCGGGATCGCCGGCGGGATCGCCCCAGGCTGCGCGCACACGTTCCACCAGATCCGGCGGCAGGTCGGCGAGGAGGCCGGCATAGGCATCGACGGAGAGCACGGCGTCGGCGCTTGCCGGCTCGAGCGCGGCGAGCAAAGCTTGCGGCGTGCGTGGGGCTGCGCCGACCGTATAGCCTGCCGCGGCAAGATCGCCGAGAACGGTGACGGTGCTCGCGGGCACGTCGAGTCCCACCGCATAGCCGGTACGGCCCGGCGCGCCGGGATAGTCCGGCATCAGCAGCGCGACCCGCCGCTCCCGCCGCGACCTCGTCTGCAGCCGCACGAGCGCCGCGACGCGATCAGCCACCATCGCCACGCGGTCCGGCTCGGGCCGATTGACCAGCGCCGTGAATGCCAGCTCGTCGTGCAACGGCAATGCGTCCTTGAAGGCGATGGCGCCGGCGAGGACTCTGCCGTCGAGCTCGGGCAGCACCACGTGCATGGCGAGGTCGGACACGCCGAGCCCGCGGGTGCTGTCGCGCCATGCCGCACGCTTGGTTGTGGCGACCACGACCTGCAGCACAGGGACGCCGGCGTCGTCGAGCGGCGTCGATGTGCCAGGATCGCCGCCGGCGGCGAAAGCCGTCGTGGTGACGATGACCGCGGGACGAAGCCGCGCCAGCGCCGAGCGCAGGAATTCGGCCGCCGCGGCATCCTTCAGGCTGGTGATCACCAGCGGCGCCGGTGCCAGACCGCGCGCCGCGAGCGCTTCGCAGAGCGCATCGATTGGGGCGGTGTCGGTCGCGAGCAGCATGGATCGATAGAAGAGGATCGCGGCCACCGGGCGGTCCGGCGCCAGCGAAGTTGCCAGGGCATCGAGATCGACCGCGCCCGCTCCGGGGAGATAGCCGGCCATGCGCGGGACCGGCCGCGGCTCGACCGCGGCGAGCGCTATGCCGGCATGCCCCGCGAGCCGGCGCAGCAGCGCCCGCATGTTTTCGCGCCCGCCCTCCCGGAAGAAGCACAGCAGCGTGTCGAGCTCGTGTTGTGGCAAGGTCGAAGCCTCGGCGAGCCGAAGATCGTCGCGATCCTCGCCGGGAAGCACGGCGAGCGCGATGTCGCGCTCGCGCGCGAGCACCGAAAGCCGCTCGACGCCGTAGCGCCACCACTCGAGCCCGCCCAGCAGCCGGACCAGGATCACCTTGGCATGAAGTGCCACGCGGTCGATCCAGAGGTCGACCGACATCGGGTGGCGCAGATCCCGCAGCGAGGCCAGCCGGAGGCTGGGCAGCGCGTCGCGCTCCATCGCCCAGGCAGCGGCGAGACCGGCAAGGTCGCTGTCCGCGAATGATAGTACTGCCAGATCGGCGGGAGTTTGGCCGAGATCGATCGGCTCGACGATCTCATCGAGCGTCGTGGAGCTGGTCGCGAGCAGGTGCATCGCTTACCCGAGCAGCGTACGCGCCACTGCGGCGCGGTCCAATCCCTTCAAGCCGATAATGACGAGGCGGCCCTCGCGCGCCTCCGATGCAGTCCATGGCCGATCGTACTGATGCGTCACGCGCGTGCCTACCGCCTGGAGAAGAAGGCGCATGGGCTTGGCGGCGACCGCCGCGAAACCCTTCACCCGCAGCACGTCGAAGCTCTCCGCGGCGGCGGCAACGCGCGCGGCAAGCGCGGCCGGGTCGGAAATTTCCGGTAGCGCCAAGACGAAGCTGTCGAAGTCGTCGTGATCATGCTCAGGCTCGTCGTCGTGGCGCGTGTGTCGATTGGCGATGTCGTCCTCGGTACCGATGCCGAGGCCGAGGAGTGCGGCGGGATCGACCTTGCCGTCGGCGACGGTGACAACCTTCACGGCACGCGGCAACGCCTCCGCGATGGTCGTAATTGCCTTCTCGGTCCTCGCTGCGTCGAGCAGATCGCGCTTGTTGAGCACGACGAGATCGGCGCAGGCGATCTGATCCTGGAACACCTCCTCGATCGGGTCGTCGTGTTCGAGCGCATTGTCGCTCGCCCGCTGGCGAGCGAGCGCCTCGAGATCGGCGGCCACGCGGCCGTCGGCAAGCGCCGCGCCGTCGACCACGGCGACGACGCCGTCGACCGTCACCCGGCTCTTGATCGCCGGCCAATGGAAAGCCTGAACGAGAGGTTTGGGGAGTGCGAGGCCGGAGGTCTCGATCACGATGTGCTCGACCTTGGGGCTGCGTGCCAGAATGCTGTCGAGCGCCGGAACGAATTCGTCCGCTACTGTGCAGCAGAGGCAGCCATTCGCGAGCTCGACGATGTTATCCTCTGGACAGGCGGCGTCGCCGCACCCCTTGAGGATCTCGCCGTCGATACCGACATCGCCGAACTCGTTCACGATCACCGCGAGGCGGCGGCCTTGCGCATTGGCCAGCACGTGGCGAATCAACGTCGTTTTGCCGGCCCCGAGAAAGCCGGTGACGATCGTGCAGGGCACGCGCGCGAGCGAAGCGTTCATAAGCAATCCTCTTCGAAGTCGATCGGGGGAATTCGGGCGATCAGCCCGCGCTTGAGCGGTTCCGGCCGCCCGCGCCAGGGCAATAGGCCATCGGCGGCGGCAGAGAGGAG
>Ga0081455_10006546_pt1 | contig 12466 bp, 10 predicted proteins | sample TabmetS3T2R1_FD_70207 | JGI IMG/M metagenome (GOLD analysis project Ga0081455, IMG submission 70207) | Tabebuia heterophylla rhizosphere microbial communities from the University of Puerto Rico - S3T2R1 | ecosystem: Host-associated > Plants > Roots > Rhizosphere ... | reverse complement strand
AAACCCAGTGCGCCTTCGCTCCTCCGCCTTGCGAGGCATCCCGCCAGAAACCGCTCGCGACGGCCGGGGATAGGGAGACACGCCCTAGCCGCGGCGCGGCTTCTCCGGGCGTAGCCACTTACCGAGGTCGGCGTCTGTGAGCAACTCCCGGGCCTCCGTCTCGTGATCGTCCGGCACGACGATCCTGGTCTGGATCGCGTTGATGGAGCCCTCGATGACGCTCATGTTGCGGTCGGTGACGTGGTACGGGATGTCGGCCTCGTCGAGCAGACCCTCGATGATCGCGATCAAGCTCGGGTCGTTGGTTCGGAGCAGTTCCGCCATGGGAGGCACCTCCAGGTCGCGAGCACTAGGTGGGTGCGCCGGACGGCGCGCGACCTGCTCACCTTTGACGCTAGCCGGGTAAACCAAGCGGTTTCAGGCGGGCAGGCACCTCCGTTGTCTCAGCGCAGTTGGCTGAATGTCGCCCGCATCTCGGCGGCGAAGATCTCGGGCTCCTCCCACGCGGCGAAGTGGCCGCCCCGGTCGGCCACGTTGAAGTAGGCGAGGCCGGGGTAGACCGCCTCGACCCAGCTGCGCGGGGAAGCCCAGATCTCACCGGGGAACGTGGTGAATCCGACCGGAACCGAGACCGGCGGAGGTGGCTGGCCACTCGCAAGCGCTGCGGCCAGCGCTCGGGCGTCCTCCCAGTACGAGCGGGCCGCCGATATTGCGGTGCCGGTCAGCCAGTACAGCGTGATGTTGTCGAGGATGTTGTCCTGGGTGAGGTTGCCGACCGGCTCACCGTCGACGAACGCGCGGGAGATCTTGTAGTAGCTGTCCGTGTCGTGGTCGAGCATCCAGCCAGCCAGCGCGACCGGTGAATCCAGCAGGGAGTAGCCGATCGTCTGTGGCCGCGTCGCCATCTCGAGGAAGTAGCCGAAGCCGTCCTCTCTGAACATCCCGACCGCCTCGGCCGCTGCGCGTTCTTGTTCGGACTCTTTGGGCAGGTGATCGCCGACGGCGAGCACGGCCGTGAGCAGGCTCAGGTGGTAGCCCACCAGACCCTTGACCGCCTGGCGGCCCATGAGGTCGGTGACGAGTGCGCCCACGTCGCCACCCTGGCCGACGTAGCGGTCGTAGCCGAGCCGGGCCATCAGCTCCGCCCACGCGCGTGCGGTACGGCTGGCGTCCCAGCCGAGCTCGGTGGGCTCGCTCGAGAATCCGTAGCCAGGCAAGGACGGCAGCACCAGGTGGAATGCGTCCTCGGGGCTGCCACCGTGAGCGGTCGGGTCGGTCAGCGGGCCGACAGTCTCAAGCAGTTCGACGACCGAGCCGGGCCAGCCGTGCGTCATGATCAGCGGCAACGCGTTCTCATGCGGCGACCTGACGTGGATGAAGTGGATCTCGACCCCGTCGATCTCTGTCATGAACTGCGGAAGCGCGTTCAGTCTCGCTTCGCAATTGCGCCAGTCGTAGTCGTTCGTCCAGTAGTGGGCGAGCTGCTGGAGGGTCGCCAGCTGCACCCCCTGCGACCGATCATCGACGAGCTCTTTGGTCGGCCAGCGGGTGGCAGCGATGCGCCGCCGCAGGTCGTGGATCTTCTCGTCCGGAACCTGGATCTGGTATGACCGAACTTCGGTCGCGGGGTCGACGGTAGTACTCATGACGCCTCCTAGGCGCACTGCGACCCGAAGGCACCACGGATCTCGGTCGAGAAGAAGACGGCGCCTGCCATGCCGCAATGTGGTTGTCTCCGGCCCGATGCCCACGCCAGGGATGACCGATTGGCGTAGGCGGTGGACTCGAGTTGGTGACCGGTACCGCTCAGCGATGACGCGGGGTGGTGCATCATCGACGGCGCGGGTGCTGCTCAGCCGGGTAGCCGATGCGCACATCACGACCGTGCAGGCCGAACGGACCAAGGCCCTAGAGGCGAAGGTCCCTGCCGTAACCGGCTTGTCCGTTATCCGTAGATCCGACGGATCATCAGGCCTGGCGGCAACAGTGCTGAAGCCAGGTGAACCGAGGTCCACCTGGCTTCAGCACGATGAAGCGATCTGCTTTTCTCCCTACTCCAGCAGGTGGTCGAGCGCCCGGCCCATTACCTCGTTCCGTTCGGCCGCTGTCGAGACGCCCTCCAGGCCGAAGCCCAGCAGCAGCGATTGCGGCGTGGCGATCGCGTTGCCGACCGGGAAGCCCGACGCGTCGGTGCGGATGAAGTTGTTGACGTTCGCTGCGCTGGTGTCGGGCTGGGTGGCCTCCCAGCCGTCGAGTCCGGTCTCGAACGACGTGCTGGTGCCGTCTGGGAGCGTGATGTCGTCCACGAAGACGCCAATGCCCTGGAACGCCCAGTCGCTGGCGTAGGCGATGGAGATCTCGACGTTCTCTCCGGCGTACGCGCCGAGGTCGATGCTCCACTGCTGCCACCCCGCCGAGTTGCCGCTCGCGGCGTTCCAGGCGCCCGTGGTGCCGGTCGGGGCGCAGGTCGCCGGACCCGTCTGGGTCTGATAGTGGTCGAGGTGCGGGTGGAGTGTCCGCCAACCGCCCGAGGTCTGCAGCTTGCAGCTCTCACCGGTGGCCTGCGTCGTGTGCCCGTTGGCGTCCGGCAGCGTCGTCCAGTCGTCACCGCCGGGCGTGCGGGCCTCCACGAAGAGGTGGTCCCACTCGGGCTCGGTGTCGTACGACGTCCAGAACGTCAGCGATCCGCCGCCCGCCGGAACCGCGATCTCCCGCGTGAGCCTCTTGTAGGAGACGTCGGCGATCTGCGAGAAGGCGTACTGGGTCCCGGTATGAGGATCGAACGGGCTTCCCGGCTTGGCGTACCGGGCAACTGCCCGACTGTCGAACTGCGGGAACCGGTCGGTCGGCAGGACGCCGCTGGTGGACAGGAACGACGTCCTCCGGACGTTGTTGGTGGAGAGGTCGACATCGTTGAGGCCCCAGTCAAACCCGGTGAACGGGTCGCCCACGCCCGTCGAGTCGAACGCGGCGCCTCCGGTGTGACCGTCGTTGGCCACCTCGACGTAGCCACCCAGGTAATACTGGAGCACGTCGTGGACGGTGTCGCCACCGAAGGGTGAGCCCCACAAGGACAGGCAACGCCGCGGGTCCGTTCCTGCGGGGAGCGGGCTGCAGGCGATCTCGCCCTTGGGGTCGTAGCGCTGGTTGCCGACGGCGGCGCTCGTGTACTGCTGGCCGGCGGAGTCGCCCGCGAACAGCACCTTGCCGCCCTCGTTCATGTAGGAGCGGAACTGCAGGATCTCGTCGAGCGCCAGCAGATCCGCGTTGCCGCCGGCCCGGCCGGCCGTGCGAGTCACCAGGTCGTCGCCCGTCTCCCAGACCACCGCGTCGTAGTGGCTGAGCACCCCGAGCGCGTCCGGAGCGAGCCGCTCGTCGTCAACGTCGTAGACGTCGGCGTTCTGGCCGTTGGCGGCCAGGGCATCCACGTAGGTGTCGGCGTGGTGCGGGCCGCCCGCCGGCTGCACCGGCGAGGCGCCGGTGTAGTCCTCGGCCGCCACCACGAGCACACGGTTGCCGCTCTCGGAGACGGCGTCGTAGGTGAACGACTCGCTCCGCTGGCCGCCGCCCTCGAACCAGACCTCGACCTCGTCGCCGGGATCGGTTCCGGTCACCACCCCCCGCATCTGGTGGTAGTAGACGGACGCCGGGTTGTAGCGCGACCCGCCCTGCCACTCGGACGTGGGTGCCGACTGCACCGCACCGCCGTTGATGCGGTACTTCACCGTCACGGCGCCGAGGCTCCGCTTGGCGATCACGGCGACCGGCTGCGGGTCGCCGTACGACTTGGTGAAGCTCAGTTGGGTCCCCGGGTTGCTGCGCTTGTAGGGATCCTCGCTGTCGATGTAGAACGGCTTGGTCTCGATCCCGGTGACCGTCTCCGGGTCATCGGGGTCGGTCGCCGAGTTGGCCACCGACTGAGCGAACGGCAGGACGCGCTCGAACTCCGCCTGCACGTCTGCCTCGTTGTCTGGGAAGACGAACCCACAACCGTCGCAGCCCTCAGAGAGTTCAGGCGTCCAGGCCAAGGTGCCGGCCCTCGAGTGCGCGTAGTCGGTGACTTCTCCGTTGGTGACGTAGAGGACGTCCGAGCTCAGGCCTGGGTGAAATTCGGGGATGGCCGGCTCGTCCAGATTGCCGGACAGGGCGTAGTAGATCGGGTCGTCCGCGGTGGGAGTGCTGGTCTGCCAGCCCTCGGGGTAGAGCAGCCACTGGCCGTTGGAGTGCCAGTTGACCTGGAACGCGAAGCCGATCCGGTCGAGCAGCCCCATCATCGCCTGCGTCTCCGGCTCCGACGCCGGTGCCGGGCCCCGGTAGGTCTCACTGGACTGAATGGACGACGAGCCCTCTTCGTCGAAGCCCCAGTGGTTGGGGTAGTTGCGGTTAGGGTCGACGCCGTCGCCGATCTGGGTCTCACCGTCTCCGTTGTTGTCGCGGAGGTTCTTCCGCCACAGCCGCTCGTGGTCGAACGTGTACTGGTAGCCGTCGGGGTTGGCGACCAGGACGAACCAGAGCTCGGTCGTCTGCAGGAGCTTGCGGACCGAGCGGTCGTTGGACCTCCACCCGTCGATGTAGTAGTTCATCAGCCGCCGGTCGACCTCCGTCGCGATCCACTCCCGCGCGTGCTGAGTCGCGCTGTAGAGGACGGCCGGTCGCGCGCCGTCGGGCGTGCCGCGAGCACCCTGGGTCAGCTTGACGGCGATGATCTCTCGACCCTGGCCGGTGTGGCCGAGGACCTCGAGCTTCACCAGCTGGGGGTTGTTGCGCGCCGCGGCGTAGAGCTGGTCGCGTATCCCGCCGGCCTCGTCGTACGAGCGCCAGACGTTGAAGCCGTTGGCGGCCTGCGCTGCCGCGAACTGGCGGACGGTCTTGCCACCCTTGACCCGAGTGAGCTTGACGTCGATGCCCCGGGCCCTGAGCTTGTCGGCCTGCGCCTGGTCCAGGACGACCTCGAGCTCGACCCCATCCTTCACCTGTCGCTGGGCGGTCGCGTCCAAACCCTGGTCGGCGATGGCCGACATCTGGGACGGGGCAACCGTGAGCGTATAGGCATCCAGTTGATCTGGAGGGGGAGCCGCGGCCGGGGGTCCTGCCGCCGTGGGCGTCAATCCCGTTGCCGCGCCCATCACGACTGCAGCTGCTAGTGATCCAAGGAGCCAAACCCGCATCCCGCGCCACCTCCAGGCAGAAGCCCCGAGCCACGTTAGTCTCGCACTGGTGTGCGGACCTCGCAACGGGCGTAAACCGCATTCATACGGAGCCTTCGGGCAAAGACTGACCCATCCTCAAGTCCGCCGCTATTTTGGGCCCGTGACAGCGGTGCCGCCGAGTTTGGTCGCTCTCGGCGGTCGGCTGGCCGAGCTGGGCTGGGTGACGGATCTGTGGATCGCCGGCTCCGTGGCCACCGGGGACTACAGACCGGGTGTGAGCGACATCGACCTCGTAGCGATCGTCGAGGGGGGCCGGTCGATCAGGAGCGTGAAGCCGCGCTGGTGGCCGTACACGAAGAGCTGGACGCAGGCGCAGCGGCGGGGGCTGACCTGGGTTGCGTTTACGTCGAGGAGTGCCTCGCGGACGATCCAGAAGCGCTGCACTCCACCTGGACCCACGGCGTCCTCGTACGCCGCATCCTGTCCGGCATCACTCGTGCCGAGCTCGTACGCCACGGGTCCGAGGTGTTGGGAAGAGCGCCGACAGGGGTGCTGGGGCCCATGACCGACGACGACGTACGCGAGGCGGCGCGGGCGGAGGTGCTCGGCTACTGGGCTTGGGCCTCTCGTCGACCGTGGATGTGGGTGAGTCCGGTGATCGCGGACCTGGGGCTGACCGGGATGGTGCGCGCCCGGTATGCGCTGCGGACCGGTCGGCTGCTGACCAAGACCGACGCCATCGAGCAAGCGCACGCGCCCGCCTGGCTGATCGACCAGCTGCGTGCCCGCCGCTGCGGAGAAGCCGTGACGTCACCGCGGCTGCGTACGGCGTGGATTGCGTGGCGGGACGCCCGCCGGACGGTCAGGTCGTTCTCCCGTCCAGAACACGGATCGCGATCTGAGCGATAGCGTCGCTTCATGACGACTGCCGTGCCGATTCTCCGTGTCACCGACGTGGAGCGCGCCCTTGGCTGGTGGGGGCGGTTGGGCTTTGCCGAGGAGTTCCGGCATCAGTTCGGGCCCGACCTACCGCGCTTCGTGGGGATCAAGCGAAACGACTGCATGATCTACCTGTCGGAGCACCGGGGCGACGCGTCAGGTCCGGGCCTGATCTATCTGTGGGTTGAGGATGTCGAGGCGGTAGCGGCGGAGTTCGGCGCCACGATCGAGGACATGCCGTGGGCTCGGGACTGCGAGATCACCGACCCCGACGGCAACCGCGTCCGCGCCGGCACTCGTACTCAGCCCTGAGGAGACGCAGGCACCTGGCTAGACGCCGAACATGTGCCTACACGCCTCGAGCCCGGTGACCTCGGCGGACGGACGGGTAGCCGTACGCCAGTTGTCGGCGGTCAGCCGGAGGCGGTCGGAGACGAGCGCTTCGTTGCCTCTGGCGTCGCGGGAGATCCCGTCCGGCTCGTAGCCGAGCTTGCGTGAGACCGCTTGCGACGCGTGGTTGTCCTGGAACGCCTCGCTCAGTGCCGCCTCGGCGTGGAGGTGGTCGAAGGCCAGAGTCAGGGCGCCGGCCCTCGCCTCGGTGCCGAAACCGCGTCCGTGGTAAGAGACTCCGAGCCACGATGTCGTCGCGACCTCACGTACGACCGGGAAGTCGCGGGCGTGAAGCATGATCAGTCCGATCGGCTCGTCCGCTTCGGCAAACACGCCGAGGCCCAGGCTCCAGCTCTGGACTTGCCAGTTGGCCAGCTGGTCCCAGTGCGCCTGGAGTACGCCTTGCGCCCGGTCGAGCGGCGAGCCGTCGGTCCACGGCGTCAGAAAGGGTTGCTCGTCGGGACCGTGAATGCCGCTCCCGGCGAGCCGAGCCAGCTGGCCGAGCTCCGCGTCGTTGGGAAGACGTAGCGAGAGGCGGGCGGTCGTGACCCTGAGGGCGAAGGTTGGCCAGATGTCGTCGAGCACGACCGCAGTCTGACTGATCAGGAGGGCACTGTCCTCGGCTTTTCGGACCGACGCGGCGCCTGATCTGACCGTACGAGCCCACGCAGCTCGCTCGGCTTACGCGATGTGAAGGATGCGCGCATAGGCCGGATAGCCGCGGGGACGACCTGGTCCGTCCTGCCGCCGAACCCATTGAGGCTCGCGCCATACCAGTCGGCCTCCCCGATGCGACGGGACGGCACGAGGTCGCCCGCCATGCGATCAGTCTTCCACCGCGGATCAAAGCAGTTGTCGGCGTAGGGTCGGGACGTGGACGCGGGAACGGGGCGCATTCGAGGGAGCGTGGAGCAAGGCTTGTGGCCTCTGGTCGAAGCTTTTCTCGGCTCGCACGACGTGGCAGGCCTGGCGATTGCGGTGGTGCGTGACGAGGAGGTCGTCTGGCGTGGGTTCGGCGTTCGTGATCTCGGCAGCGGCGCGTCGGTCACACCCGAGACGATGTTCCACCTGGCGTCGGTGTCCAAACCCTTCGTCGCGACCGCGATCGTGTCGTTGGCGACCGCTCGGGACGCCGGCGGCGAACCGGTGCTCGATCTGGATGCTCCGATCATCGAATGGGTGCCTGAGTTCACGCTGGCCGACGGTCGGGCAGGGGAGGTCACAGCCCGGCGTCTGTTGAGCCACACGAGCGGTCTCCCCGACGTCGCCGACTATGGCTGGCACGACCCTCAGCTCGGCGACGACGCCCTCAGCGAGTTCGCTGGCAGCCTGTCGGGCTGGCGGCTGCAGGCCGAGCCCGGCTCGGACTTCTCCTACTCCAACGCCGGGTTCGAACTTCTCGGGCTGCTGCTGTCGAGGGCCACGGGTACGACGTTCGAGAACGCCGTCCGGCAGCAGGTCTTCGCCCCACTCGGGATGCGGAATAGCACCTTCCTGCGCGGTGAGGTGCCCGGGAACCTGGCTGCCTCACCGCACGTGGGAATGCCACTGGCGGTGCCCGAGGGCGCCTATCCCTACACCAGGCGCCATGCCCCCAGTTCGACCCTGCACTCCAACCTGGTCGAGATGTGTCGCTGGATGGTGGCCCATTTCGCGCCGGCCGAGGTGGCTGCTGGAGAGGCCGACGCTCGGTGGGCACGACTGGATCCCGGGCTGCTCGACCTGATGTGGCGGCCGGTGGTCCCGGTGGGTGATCCCCCATGGGAGGAAGCGGGTTCGCTCGGCTGGGGGCTCGGCAGCTACCGCGGGCACCGAACGCTGAGCCACAGCGGTGCCGACCCCGGGTTCGGGTCGAGGTTCGTGCTGGTGCCTGAGCGGCGGACCGGGGTTGTTGTGCTGGCCAACTCCAACACCGTCCCCACCTCGACCATCTCGGCGGCAGCGCTCGACATCGCCCTCGCCGACGTCCCCGTCCCGGTGATCTCCGATGTGGCGCCCGACGGGATGGGCGAAGGCGTAGCGGAAATGCGCGCCTTGCTCCCCCCGGTCGTCGGCCCCGTCGCCGAGGCGCTGACGACGTCTGGGCCGGACGCCGCAAAGGCGGCGTTCCACCGACTGGCCGCCGTCGACCCGGCTGAGCACGACCTCGACGACGAGGGGTTCGTCGACGCCGTGTGGGGAGCGATCGAGTTGCACCGCACAAGCCTGGTCTGGCCCCTCCTGCGAGTGTGGACGGACCTGCGTCCGGACTCATCAGATGCCTGGACGATGAGCGGCTGGGCCCATCAGGTAGACGGGCACCTCGACCTGGCGAGGAATCTCCTCCGCCGTGCCCTCGACCTCGACCCCGAGAACCAGGACGCCGCGCTGATCATGAGCAGCCTTCCCTCGGCGTGACTCGGCAAGGTGCGGTGTGCCGAAAGGACCGGCACGGTACGGGCGAGCCCGGTAGGTGCCGGTCGTGGTGTGCATGATGACGGGAAGTCCGGAGAGCTCGGCAATCATGGCAAGACGCCCGGCATCGTGACAGGCGGGACGATCCGCGGCCGTACGTTCGCCGCTGACGCGTTTCGCGCCGGGTGCAAGAGTAGAGACAACGGAGGTGCGAACCGATGGAACCGGAACGGGCTCGGTCGCTGTTGGACGCGGAGCGGGCGCGGGTGCAGCAGCTGCTGGCCGACGTGGACACTGCTCAGACGGATGACCGCGAGGCCGAACGCGAGACGGGCGATATGGCCGATCCGGCGCCCTCACTGGCCGAACAAGGCGTGGACGACGCCGTAGCCGCTGGATTGCGGGACCGACTCGCAGCGGTCGATCGTGCTCTCCAACGGCTTGATGACGGTACCTATGGCCGCTCGATACGCTCCGGCGCGCTGATCCCGGACGAGCGCTTGGAGGCTGACCCGGCGGCCGAGCTCACCGTCCAGGAGGCCGCCGACGATCAAGCGGCCGACCGATAGCCGGCCTGGTCGACGTGAGCATCAAGACCCTGACGTCCGACGTCGTCTACCAGAACCCCTCGTTGTCAGTTCGCGAGGATCAGATCGAGTTCGCCGACGGGACCCGCGGGCTCTACTCGGTGGTCGACCGGCCGGACTTCGCGCTGATCATCCCGGCTGACAGCGACGGGTTCCACCTGGTCGAGCAGTACCGCTACACCACTCAGTCGCGGTCCTGGGAGTTCCCCGCCGGTTCCTTCCCGCCCGGCGTGACAGGGACGCCGGAGGAGATGGCCGCGGCCGAGCTGGCCGAGGAGACCGGCTTCACGGCGGGCAACCTGAGGAGGCTCGGCTACCTCCACTGCGCCAACGGCACGACTGGCGAAGGCGTCCACGTCTTCCTCGCCACCGATCTCGTACCCGGCCAGTCGAACCGCGAGATCGCCGAGCAGGACATGCGCCAACAGTGGTTCCCGCGGCGCGAGGTCGAGCGGATGCTGAAGGATGGCGTGATCACCGACGGCCCGTCCATGGCCGCCTACCTGCTGTTCACGCTGAACGCGTAGCGCGCCCATCGAGCAGATCCGTCGGGTCGTCCCACGCGTAGACCAGCGAATCATCCATGCCCCATGCTCGCATCTGTGATCCCAGCCATGCTGGCGTGCGAGCGACACCATGCGGCCTCAGAGCCTGAGAAAGTCACGGGGCAGTCGTGACGTGTCGGGGTTAGGAGTCTACGGTGAACTCAGAGCCCGCAATGAGGAGAGCCGAGCCATGGCCGAACAGATTCGGCTGGACGGGCGAGAGCTCGCCAGGATCTATAAAGAAGCAGCGGACCGTCGCATGATCGCTCTGCGGCTGCGCCGCCAGGCAGACGCGGAACGCCGGACTGTCCTGGTAACCAGAGTCGGCGACTCCATCTTGCGTGCTCAGGCCGCTGATCGGCGGGTGCTTGCCGCCAGAGCCCGCCGGCAAGCTCGGATGGACGAGAAGCAGGACTCAGGCGAACGCGACCGTGTGGCCGACGAGCGGGAACGGGAAGCCGACGAGCGCGAACGGCTCGCGGACGTACGCGATGCGGCGGCGAGCAAGCGGGAACGTGAGGCCGACGAGCGGCAACGGGCAGCGGATCGACGCGACCGCGACGCCGACGATCGAGATCGAGCAGCCAATCGGCGCGACGCGGCTGTCCTCGATCGAGCTCGGGCCGCGATCCGTGAGCACTCCACGGTCTTCCAGACCCGAAGCCAGCCCACCTGAGTCAGGGTGGCGCGGCCCTATCCGCGCTCGCCGGCTGTCCAATTCGCGCCGGCGAATCAGACCGCCGAACTCGTCCGGACCCGGTCGGCCGGCGCGTCCTCAGCTTCCCAACGCAGCAGGTCCCCTGGCTTGGCAAGGCGCAGATCGATCGGTGAGCGCCGGTCTCAGGCCCTTGGGATGTCCCTTCCGGTCGGGTCGGTTCCTTCCGTCATCGAGCGGAGCGGCAGCCTGTGCTCGGTCAGATCCAGGAGTCGAGCCACATGCGGGACTGCCAGGCGTCGCTGGTCAGCAGGCCGTTGGTCCAGATCGGCCAGAAGTACGCGAACGACACGATCACCGCGACCAGCACGGACACCATGAGCACGCCACCCGCGAGGCGGCGAGTTCTCGGGCCGTCGGCCCGTCCGAGGACCATGCCGAGCACCATCGCCAGCGCCGCACACGTGAAGGGGATGATCGCCGTCGCGTAGAAGGAGAAGATCGGCCGGTCGTCGTATCGGAACCAGGGCAGCCAGGTCGCGACGACCGCGACGATCGGGACGGCGAATCGCCAGTCGCGGCGGACGGTCCACTGCCAGAGGCTCACGACGAGAGCGGCTGCCGCCGGCCACCACACCGCCGGATTGCCGAGCGCCAGGATCTGGCGCAGGCAGGTCGATCCCTCCGGTGCGCCGCAGCCCTGCTCGCCGGGCTTGATGTCGGAGGTCACGGCGACACCGACCGGCCGGTTCAAGACGAGCCAGCCCTGGGGATGCGACTGGTACGGATGGGTCTTGCTCGTCAGGTAGTCGCCGGTGTGGAAGTCGTACACCATCACGTGGTAGTGCCACAGCGACCGCAGGGCCTGGATGGTCTGACCGAACCAGCCGGACGCCGGATCGTCGAGGTAGCTGCCCCAGGGCGCCTCGTCGCCGTAGCCGAATCCGAAGCGCTGCTCGTACGCCTCGTGATGCCACAGCCATCCGGTCCAGGTGAGGACGTAGACGACCAGGGCGACTCCGACGATCGTGACGAACGCCGGAAGCCCGTCAGCCACCAGCGACTTCAGGGACGCGGCCCGCACGCCGATCGCTCGGCGAGCGCCTGAGTCCCAGAACCAGACCAGGAGCCCGAACGCTGCGAGGACGTAGACCGCGCTCCACTTGGTCCCGCAGGCCAGCCCGAAACATACGCCGGCGCCGACCCGCCAGGGCCGCCACAACAGCATCCGGACCGGCCCGAAGCCCTCGTTCGCCGCCGTCTCGGTTGCTGGCTGGTCCGGGAGGCTTCGGGCCAGGCGTGAGCGTCCCCAGTCGCGGTCGGCCACCAGACAGGCGACGGCGCAGACCAACCAGAACGCGAGGAAGACGTCGAGCAGCGCCAGTCGCGACATGACGAAGTGCAGACCGTCGAAGGTCAGCAGGATTCCCGCGACGCACCCGATCAGAGTCGAGCCGCTGAGGCGCCGAACCATCCGGGCCAGCACGAGTACGGTCAGCGCACCGACGACCGCGGCCGATATCCGCCAGCCGGTCGGGTCGAAGCCCAGGACCCACTCGCCGAGCGCGATCATCCACTTGCCGACCTCGGGGTGCACGACCTGGGTCGGCTGATCGGTCAGCAGCCCTTGGTAGTCGCCGTCGAGGATCCGCTCGTTGAGCTCGTTGACGTCCGTTTTGGGGTTGTCGATGCTGCTGTCCCAGTCGCGGACGTAGCCGTGCTCGAGCAGCGAGTGGGCGTCCTTGGCGTAGTAGGTCTCGTCGAACAGCACCGCATGTGGCTGCCCCAGATGCCACAGCCGCAGCA
>Ga0081455_10006545_pt1 | contig 12467 bp, 13 predicted proteins | sample TabmetS3T2R1_FD_70207 | JGI IMG/M metagenome (GOLD analysis project Ga0081455, IMG submission 70207) | Tabebuia heterophylla rhizosphere microbial communities from the University of Puerto Rico - S3T2R1 | ecosystem: Host-associated > Plants > Roots > Rhizosphere ... | reverse complement strand
CGAGCGAAAATACCAGCTGGGGTCGGGAGGTAATAACATACGGAGAGTTCAATCGGGTGTCACATTACACTGCGAACGTTTCTGCTGCCGCCGATTGTTTCCGAGGGCAAAAACAAGCGGCGAGTGTAACTGTGCGTTCACCAGGAGAAGCCAGCAATGCGAACAACCCTGACCCACGCCACCGTAGCGGCACAGCCGGGATGGTTCCTCGCAGTTTTTACCAATAGCGACGGTATCTACGGTGTTCGTTGCGAACAGATCATCGCTTGGGAAATTCAAAGAACGACATCGTCCAACGGACTTGTGATCCGATTTCCGGTGCCAATCACGGCGGAGGGCAAGAATACAGACCTGGATTGCACGATTTGGGGCATCAAACGGCCCGATGGCAAATTTGTGTTTCCCCTGGGCGCAAACGAAGGAATAAGCGAGGAGAAATTGGCAAGGTTTGCGCATTTGTTGGAAACTGAATCACGGATCGAAAAGCTAAGCGTTGCTTCGCCCAGCATAGCTTATGGCGATCCAGAAATGGCCTCTGCCCCGCGGAGCAGTTGATAGCAAACTATTCACCGCATTGACGGAAATTGCCTACCGCATGCGCGATTCGATTTTGTTGGCGTGACGGCGCGTCATTTCGCCGGAAGGTCCGGCTCAATAGTTGCGTGCGGCCGCCAAAGCTCGGTAACACACCGGCGATAGACGCGGGGCGTGCTCGGCAAGACACGAGATCACGCGGCCGCCGCCGGATGGAGTGTCACCGCACAACAGCCGCATTTCCTCGCCGCAAATCCGCAGGATCGCCAGCGCCGTGCGGGGACGCAGCGCAGGCATCGGTGTAAGCGGAGCAACCGCAGAGGGTGTCGCATTCTCGGCAGGCGTCGCCGGTGGCGACGCAGTCACGCCTTCAGTGACGGCGGCGAGAGCGGTCTTACACGGCGGCGAAAGCTGCCCGGCGTTGCGCTGGAGGCAACGCAATGCTTGCGCCCCGCCAGGCTGAACCGCGGAACAATGCGATATGAAGTCAGAGCGGCAAGCCACTCGGATCGCGTTTTTCTGCTCGCCAGTTGGCTTGCGAAGCATGCCCGCTTGAGAAGAAACCGGCGGGCTTGGCGGGCTTGCATGTGCAGGTTCGGATTTTCTCGGCTGGGGCGCCGTCTGCCCCCTGTGTCCGCTCTCGGCCGGTGACGAGGGGGACACTGCGTCAGGTCGCGATGCAATGGCTGCACGGCAAGGCGGCGACAGCCCGGCGGCGTTGGCCTTCAGACAAAGCATCACTTCAGGGCTGCTTGGTTGAATCCAAGAGCAATGCGCCATGAAGTCATCCAGCGTGCACGCCTGTCGGATGGCTTTGATCTGATCGTCCTGCGTTTGCGCCGGGCCGGCCTTTGCCGTGGTCCCTGCGCTGGCTGCCGGCGTCGACGCGGCATGTTCTCCGGCCGCTGGCTCGGGTTTGCGAGCCACCGCGCTCACGGCCGACTTGCAGGATGCCGAAAGCTGCGCGTCGTTTTTAAGCAAGCACTCCAAGGCTTCCTTGCCTCCCGGCTGAACGCTGGAGCAATGCGCCATGAAGTCAGAGCGGCACGCGGAGCGGATCGCATCACGCTCGGCCTCCGTCGGCTCCTGTGCCGCGATTGGATCGAACGCTAACGCAATGAGAAATCCTGCAAGTAGCAAAGGCCGGGAGGAATTCCGCATGGTTGTTACTCGTTCAGATGGGGAACGGCAGAAACGAGGCTAGTGATTTTTTGCGACCATGCCAATCGTCGACGCCGAAGCGAATACCGCCCTAACGGTTGAGAATATTCGCGTCGGAAGTCTGCCACTCGCGCCAATGAATAGGGTAAAGCGGATAGAGCAGGACACGAAAAATGATCGGTATGACGCGAAAAATCTTGCAAAGCACCATCCGACAACCGAAAGCTCGCGGAGAGCAAGGATCATGGACAGCAGAGAAACCCGGGCGTTCGCAGAGCGCCTCATGCTTGAAGTCTGGGAGCCGCTCGATGTCGAAGCTGTTCCACGTTTCTACAATCGTGATGTCGTAGGCCACCATCGCAAGCAGCAACTCAACTATGAGGACGTGGTGCATCGCCTGGTGGCGGACAAGCCGCGCTATGCCAATCCGACGTATGACATCAGGGACATCGTCGCCGAGGTAGACAAGTTTGCAATCCGTTTCCTGTTTGTGGCAACCGGACCATCCGGGCAATCGGTTTCTGCGGAGGCGAACTATTTCTATCATCTGAAGGACGACAAGGTTTCTGAGTTCTGGTTGTTGGCCGATATCGACTTTGATTACAGGGCCGACGTTTAGCGCGATTATTGGCGGGCGATTTCAGTCGCTTTTGCCCCAAAAGCGAACGCGAGCGCTCTCTTAACGAGCCGCAACGAAATCAATATAGTGGTATCTTCGTCGGCTGAATGAGACGGCGAGAGTTCATGTGTTTGAGAGTGGAGCAATCGCCGTGTCTCAGAGGCTACTATTCGGTGCATTTCTATTTGCGTCAGCGGTTACTTCGTCGCGCTAGGAGATGCTCATGAGCAACAATGACGACAACCATTTCGCTCGCTGGCGAAATTCGGAGGTAAGCAGGAATTTTCATCGGCTGGGACTGCTTGTTGCAGCGATCATCCTCGCGGCGGGCCTTTTGTTGATGGTAAAGGATGCGCTTGGCCTCAGGCTGGGGGATTTGATTCCAGCTGATATTCCGATTCTCGCGGGCGGCATCGCTGTGGGCCTGACCGCCATTGTATTGGTTTCATTGGCCGCATACGGCATCATCCGCGCGATAGGTTTGGCGATTGACAGGTCTATCTAGAGCCGTTGCGACGTGATCACGAGCGACGCACGACGCGATTGCACTTTCTTCCGATGCAGCGTTCCTCGATGCCGCATTTGCTCTATGTCGAGCAGATCGTCGCCGCTACCTCTGCGGGTAAGGTGATATGGATTTGCGCCACGAAATGTCCGCATTTACCGAAAACATAGGTGCCCTGCTTCGCATTAAGGTTTCTTCCTTACGGTAAATTTGGGAATACGAACCGAATACCGCGCATCGACGCGCGACTCATTAGAATATGCGGAAGACCGCATCCGCAGCGGTGGTCCACCAAGGAGTAGAGCATGAAGGTCGCCGCACTTGCTGCCCTCAGTGTGCTCATTGCTTTTCCGGCAGACGCTGGACAGCGTCGTCAGCCAAGCAATGTTTCGACAATTTGTGACAATGATGGCCGCTGCACGACTTTTAACGCGATCGCGCGCACATCGAGCAAGACACCAAGTTCGCGCGGGCGTATCGCGCATCGCGCCGTCGATGCTAACGGCAACAGCATAATGGTGACGGTGCAAACAGCCTATGGCTTCAAGATCACGGTGCACCCGGCCTACGCCAGCAAGTTCCTGAAGTTCTATGCCTTGCTGAAGGAACGCGGATACAAGGTCGACCCCCGCATCAACAAATGCTATTCGAGCGGCGGTCACGTCGCCGGCTCCAACCATTACATCGGCGCCGCTTGCGATAATCAGACCGGTTGGAATAAAGCGCCCGCCTATATGTACCATGTTGGCGATCTGATCAGGCAGGCCGGTCTCTACGATGGTTGCCGCTTTGGTGATTGTGGACATGTCGAAGCTGTGCGCGGTACGCACAACAGGCCGCCCAATCTCTATGCCGCTATCGAAAAATTCAAATCGGAGCAATCGACAGCAAACTATCAACCGTAGGCATCTTCAAGAGCGGTTGTGTTGCTCCACCACGTGATCGAGGAACAACAGGCGTTACTGCGCAACAGGGAGCTTTTCGATAGCCCTGAGGCCAGGCCGTTGCCGCCAGCGAATGGACTCCGGCGGCACGGCCAGCGCGAGTTGCGGCCAGCGCTTGAAGAGGGCCTCCAGCGCGCACTTACCCTCAATACGGGCGAGCTGGTGGCCCAGACAGAAATGGATCCCCGTGCCGAAAGACAGGTGGCGGTTGGGTCTCCTCTCAAGATCAAGCTTCTCAGGACGCGGGTTTGCGTCAGGATCCATGTTGGCTGCCGCCAGCATGGCCATGATTTTGTCACCCTTCTTCAGCCGAACCCCGCCGAGCTCGATATCTTTCCCGACGAAACGAGGCTTGGTGAACTGGACGGGTGAGACGAAGCGCAAGAATTCCTCAATTGCCAGGTTCGCGCGGCTCCAATCCTCCTCGAGCCAATCGCGCAACGCGGGGGCTCTGGTGAGTTCGTAGACCGATCCGCTGATCAAATGTGTGGTGGTTTCTGATCCGGCACCAAGCAGCAGAAAGACCATCGCCACCATCTCCTCGCTGCCGATGCGCCCACCTTCCTTCTCGACGCGGATCAATTCTGCGATCAGACCTTCTCCGCCAGTCTCGCGAGCAGCCTGCAAGCGCCCCTCCAGGTAGCGTTTCATAGGCCCAATGCCGGCAATCATGCGGAGGAAGCTGACCATGCCCGTGAGACGGGTGAGGCTGTTCGCCCAGGCGATGAAGCGGGGCCTGTCGGCGCGTGGCAGACCGAGCAATTCGCAGATGACCGTCAGCGGCAGCTTCCGCGCATAACGCTCAACCAGGTCGGCTGGACTTCCGTCGGCGAACAGCTCGGCCGCAAGCTCGTCGGCAATTGCGAAAATTTTCGGCTCCATGTCGAGAATGGCGCGGCGACGAAAGGCTTCATCGACGATACTGCGCAGACGCGTATGGTCCGGCTCGTCCATGGTCAGCATGCTGACGGCGAGCGCGCGTAGCCAGCCCGGCATCCACCAGCGCAGACCGGCAACTTTGCCGTTCTTGCGCATCCTGAATATCTCGCTGTCCTTGAGGACACGCCCGGCCAGATCGCTGGTTGTGGTGATCCAGGTCCTTCCGATGATCGGGAAGTGCACTTCCACGACGGGGCCGGCTGCCCTGATCTTCGCCAGCCCTGTGGCCGGATCGCGCATATAGTCCTGGCTTGTGAAATCCACACGCGGCATCGTTGCTCCTCAAGCCAAGAGATGGGAATTCAGGGCGACGTCCTCAATGCTACGAGTGCGGACGCGCAGGCGCGCAAGACAATTCGTGCATGGACCGACCAAAAGTGTAATTTTGTGACGATCATCACATCGCATTTACGCGATAAGCCCTAGAGTGTGAAAGTGAGGAAAGGAAGGGCTGCCATGCGCCAGACGCTGTACATTGTGGTCGTCGCAGCTTTGCTAACCGGTGTCGTTATCGACATCGTTGCTGCCGGGGTCAAGACAGTCGCTACCAAAAACCATTTTTACTGGGCAGCACCCGCAAGCGGCGTCGGAATAGCTATCCCCAGCGGGATGAAGAACTTTCCGGCCGAACTCCTTCCACAGTGACTTAGGTACGTACGTTTTTGTTGAGCTGTGACTTAATTGCGATCGCCGGGTCGCGCGCCTTTTGATGAGTTTCACCGAGCACAAGGAAAAACTCTTTTTTATTTATTGCTGGGGCGGTCGATGGAAAAGCATAAAGTGCACTTGTCCGACCGGAATTACGCGGTGCAGGTCTACAAACTTGCCAACAATGTTTGGATAGCTGATGGTAAGGTTTTCGACGATCGACTCAGAGCAAGCGGAAGAACTGCGGGTAAGGCGCTGAGAGCCTGGCGCCAGGCGGCCGAACAAAAGCCCCGCATAAGCGTCAATTCTTGATGTGGCAACGAGCGCGCCACGTGCTTCCCAATGGGGAAGTCGCGCCTGGCTGGCGATCTGTGGGTGGATCGCACCTGACAATTCACCAGTCAAACTGGCCGGCCGCCACGACAGCGCAGGTGGTGACAATGTCTTCGATGCTGGCGCCGCGCGACAGATCGCTGACAGGTTTTGCGAAACCCTGCAGGAAAGGCCCAATGGCTCTCGCGCCGCCCAGCCATTGCGTAATCTTGTAAGCGATATTGCCGGAATCGAGATCCGGAAAAATAAGCACGTTTGCGTTTCCTGCGACCGCGCTTTGCTCCTTTATTTTTTTCTTCGCGACATCCGGTATCAGCGCCGCGTCGACCTGAAATTCTCCGTCAATTATGAGTGCCGGATCGCGTTTGCACACGATAGCAAGCGCCTCGCGCACCTTATCGACGCGTGCATGCTGTGCGCTGCCCTTCGTAGAGAATGACAACAGCGCCACGCGTGGCGTCTCGCCCAGAAGGCCAAGCGCACTGTGCGCCGAGGCGATGGCGATGTCAGCGAGTTCGCTGGCATTCGGGTCGGCATTGACCGCACAGTCCGCAAACACGAAAGCTCGCGGTCCCTGGCCCAGGAAATCCGGCACCACCATCAGGAAATAGCTCGAGGGCAGCGAGATGCCGCTCGCCAGACCGACCGTCATGAGCCCGGCCTCGATCACGCGCCGCGTGGGATTCGCACAACCCGCCACCATGGCGTCGGCATCGCCTTGCCGAACCATCATGCCGCCGAAGTACAGGGGCTTGGAAACAAGCCGTGTCGCCATCGTCTGTGTCATCGACCCCCGTGCATCCGCAAGTGCTGCGCCATATTTATGCGTTCGTGTCTCACTGCGCGGATCCAGAATTTCGATTCCGTCCAGCGAGACATCGGACTGGGTCGCGGCCTTGGCGACGGTGGCGGGAGCGCCGAGCAAAATCGGCCGCCCGATGTTTTGGCTCACAAGGCGAGCTGCTGCGGCAACGATTCGTTGGTCATCGCCTTCCGGCAAAACAATTTTACGATTACGTCGCCGTGCGATATCAAACAGCCGATCGAGCAATTCCATGCTTCTCACCGCGTGAGAAAAACGCGAAAACTGCGAGCGAGGGCATCAATGACCGAAACAGCCGAAGCGATCAAGATTCAACGCGGTCTCAAAGGCGTTTATTTCGATCGGTCGCCATGCACCTTTATCGACGGCAAAGCCGGTGAACTGCGCTACCGCGGCTATTCCATTCACGACCTCGCCCAGCATTCGACGTTCGAGGAGACTGCCTGGCTTCTCCTCAATGGCGAACTGCCGACCAAATCGCAGCTCGCGAGCTTCGACGCCGAGCTCAAGGGTGCGCGTAATCTGCCCGCACCCATATTCGACATCATTCGCACTATCAAATCTGCCCATCCGATGGATGTGCTGCGCACGGCCGCGTCTGCGCTTTCGGCCTTCGATCCGGAAACATCCGAGAATTCGCGCGAGGCGACATTGCGCAAAGCTGTGCGGTTGACGTCGCAGGTGCCGATAATCGTTGCGGCTCATTCACGTATCCGTGCGGGCAACGAGCCTGTCACAGCCGACCGGACGCTGGCTCATGCCGCAAATCTGCTGTGGATGCTGACTGAAAAGAAGCCGAGCCCCGACGCCGCGCATCTGATCGATCGCGATCTCATCTTGCATGCCGAGCACGGCTCCAATGCTTCATCTTTTGCGGCCCGTGTCGTGATAGGCACCGAGGCCAATTTGCATGCTGCAATCACCGCCGCAATTGCGGCGCTGTCTGGTCCGGCACATGGCGGCGCCGCCGAGGACGTGATGAAGATGGCCGAGGAGATCGGCGATCCGTCGCGCGCTGCCGATTATGTAAAAGAGAAGCGCAAGGCAGGCATCGCGGTCACCGGTTTCGGTCACCGCGTCTATCGCGCCGAGGATCCGCGCGCGCGCCACATGCGCGCCGGCGTTGAACGTCTGTCAAAGCAAATGGGCGAGCCGAAATGGTTCGAGATCCTCCAGGCGGTGGTGACAGCCATGGCGCCTTATGCGCGGCACGGAGTGAATGTGAACGTCGATTTCTATTCGGGCGTCGTCTATCACCTGTTGGGGATTGAGCGCGATTTGTTCGTGCCGATCTTCGCCATCGGCCGCGTGCCGGGCTGGGCGGTGCAGGTGCTGGAGCAGCTCGAGAACAATATACTGCTGCGTCCGCTCACTTTGTACAATGGACCTGACGCACGCGCTTATGTCCCGCTCGCACAACGCGGCTGATTCAGGCTACGCGTCCCTGAGGGACGCTGAATCGTTCCGAATTGCGGGACGCAATCGCTGGATTTGCCATTGCGGGTCGAAACTCTTCTGATATCGTATTGAGAACGGCAGTCTCGCATAATGAGACTTCGTACGAGGCGTTTTGCCCGGACGATCAGCGAGCGATCAAAAAACGACGAACATCCCGCAGGGCCAGGCCGCAGGCGGAATGACAAAGCAAGCGGCCGATGGCAGGGAGGAAAGTCCATGCATTTGACCAGGCGAAGCTTCGCGACATTTGTGGTTTTGACACTCTGCGCCGCGCTGTTCGGCGGAAGGGCCGTTGCAGCCGGATATCCGGAGCGGCCGATCGAATTGATCGTTCCTTGGGGTCCGGGTGGAGGGGCAGACCAGCTCGCGCGACTTGTCAGCAAGCTGATGGAGCCAATGCTCGGCCAGGGCATTCCGGTTGTAAACGTCCCCGGCGGTACCGGCGCGACCGGCATGGCGAAGCTTTTGGCGGCGCCAGCCGACGGCTATTCGATGGCAATCTACATCGCGGACAGCCACGCGTTGCTGGCCGGAAAAAGCCCGCGCTGGACGATGAATGAAATCACGCCGGTGGCAGTCATGATCAAAGGGCCATCCTTTATTTTCGTTAAGGAGGACAGCGAATTCAAAACCTGGGCTGACTTCGAAAAGGCGGCCAAAGGCAATCCCGGCAAGTTGAAAGTAGCGACGCTCGGCTTTGGCAGTGTTGACGATTTCTCGCTGACGGTGCTTGACCGGGCCGGCGTCAAGGTGGTGCAGGTGCCGTTTTCAAAGCCAAGCGAGCGGTATGTTTCGATCCTCGGCGGCCATGCTGATGCCCTTTATGAGCAGGCCGGCGACGTCGCCCAATTTCTGAACGGAAAGCAGATGCGCCCGATTTTGTTGTTTGGCGAAAAGCGCCTGCCGGCCTTCAAGGATGTGCCGTCTTCCTTTGAACTTGGCTACAAGGTCGCATTGCCACAGTTTCGTTCGATCGTCGTGCGTGCCGGCACTCCGCCGGATATCGTGAAGAAATTGTCGGATGCGCTGGCCAAGGTTTACGAGTCGCCGGAATACAAAAAATTCCTCGAGGAGCAGTTCGCCGACCCGAACAGCTTCGAGGACGCCTCGAAAGCTCCGGCTTTCGTCAACGAGCAGCTCAATGACATGAGGAAGACGATAGCGACGAACTGACGTCGCGCGCCGGCAACAGTTATGGACAAGGCGCTGTTCCGCTCGATCGTGCCCTACGCGGTGGGTCTTGCCGTCGCCCTCGCTCTCTACCTCTATGCCGGCACAATCGAGTATTCACCCCGGCCCGGCCAGCTTGGGCCCGAGGTCTGGCCGCGCCTTGCCATTCTGCTGATGGGCGCCTCCTGCGTATTCGAAATCTCCCGACGCCTTATTGCCGGCAATCAGGATGCAACCGGCTTTCTGGAAGCGTTCGACCGGGAGCCGCAAGCCGAGGATAAGCAGCCGATCTATCCGCGCCTGTTGATCGGCGGCATCGTACTGATGGCGATCTACGCCGTGTTGGTGCCGGTACTCGGCTTCATTCTCGGCACATTCCTGTTTCTTGCAGCATTCATGTACGTGGGCGGCTATCGCGCGCACCGGGCGATCTGGGGCGCTAGTGCATTGGTGACCATCTTCTGCGGCATCTTGTTTCTGCGTATCGCCTACGTTTCGCTGCCGCGCGGCATTCCTCCGTTTGACCGCGTAACCGATATCTTCTTTGCAATTCCGAGCTTGTGGTGAGCGCATGATCGACATCCTCACCCAACTCGCCCACGGCTTCGTCAACTGTCTTACGCCGCTCAATATGGCGATGCTTCTTATCGGCATCGTCATCGGCTTGCTCATCGGCGTGTTGCCCGGCCTGACACTGGTTATGGGCGTCGCCCTGGCCCTGCCGTTCACCTACAAGATGGACGTTACCGCGTCGATCATCCTGCTGACTGCGATGTACGTCTCTGGCACCTATGGTGGAGCCTTTACCGCAATCTTGTTTCGTATTCCCGGCGAACCGATCGACGTGCCCATGCTGTGGGACGGCTACACGATGGGGCGCAAAGGCAAGCCGGCCAAGGCGCTGGGCTGGACCCTGGTCGCTGCGCTGGGCGGCGGTCTCCTGTCGGCCGTGGTCATGGTTGCCCTGACGCAGCCGCTGGCAAAATTTGCGCTTCGATTCTCGTCGCCTGAATATTTCGTGATTGTCATGTTCGGCTTGCTCAGCGTGGTGGCGATCGGCAAAGGATCGCTCGCCAATGCCTTTATCAGCATGAGCGTCGGCATTCTGATTTCGACCGTTGGCACCGACCCGATTTATGGCGCCTATCGCTTCACTTTTGGCTCGCCGATTCTCGCCGACGGGATCGAGTTTCTGGTGGTTATGGTTGGCGCTTACGGCGTCGGCGAGGTGCTCACGCGCCTGGAGACTGGATTTGCCACCAAACCGCTCGACAAGATTTCGAACGCGCGCACCGAGCTGCCAACGCTCAAAGAACTAAATGATATCAAAGGGATGTTCTTTCGGTCATCCGTGGTTGGCGATCTAATCGGCTTGCTGCCCGGAGCCGGTGCCACCATTGCATCATTCGTCAGCTACGGCATCGAGGCGCGTTTCGGCAAGCGCAAGAACCAGATGGGGACCGGCGTTGCCGAGGGCATCGTGGCGCCGCAGGCCGCCGCGACCGCCTCGGTCGGCGGCGCGATGGTTCATCTGCTCGCTCTCGGCATTCCTGGCAGCGGCGCGACCGCGGTCATCCTCGGCGCCTTCATGCTCCATGGCATTCAGCCAGGTCCACAAGTGCTCGTGAGCTCGGCACCTCTCGTCTACACCGTGTTCGCTTCGCTGTTCATCGGCCTGGCGCTGATGTGTGCGATCGGTTATTTCGCTATCCGGCCGCTGGTGAAGATTCTCGATTTCCCCGAAGCGGTGGTCTCGGCCTATGTGCTGATTCTTTGCTTCATCGGCGCTCTGTCGATCCGCAACAACATCACGGATCTCTGGCTGATCATTAGCTTTGGCATTCTTGGCTACGGTTTCGAACGGCTGAAATTCCCTGTTGCGCCGCTGGTGCTCGGCGTGATTCTCGGTCCGATCGCCGAAGAAGCGTTCATGAACACGATGATCAGTTTTTCCAACGACTGGACGGTGTTTTTTACGCGGCCAATCTCCGGAACCATCGTCGCGTTGACGGTCATCGTTCTGTTACTGCCGTCCATACAGCGTTTACTGAGGAGCCGTCTGGCGACGGCTTTGAATCGAGGTTAGTGAGCCATGCGTACCAATCTTGGATTTGACCAAAGGACCTCGAGCATTGCGCCTGCCGGTCAAAGACGGAAAGTAGCGGATTTCAATCCGCATAACCCGGTCAAGCTTGCGAAAGAGCGGGCGCACAAACTTGGTGTTACCGCACGGTCCTTCGCCATTCTCGAACACGTCGCGGGTTCGCGCGCGCCGGTGGACGTTCTCGACATCATTGCCTCGCTCAAACTGCCCAAGGCTACGGCTTATCGGCTGGTCGATTGGTTCGTGACGCAAGGCTATCTCTCGCGCGAACCGGCGCGGCGCAGGCTGATCATTGGGCCGAAGCTTACCAATCTTGCCTTTGGCGCGTTGTCATCATCGATGCGTCACGATACGCCGCACGTCGTTCTCCAACGGCTGGTGCATACACTCAATGAGACATGCAACATCGGCACCCTGGTCAATGGCGAGGTTGTATATCTGGACCGTGTTGAGGCGGAGCATTGGCCGCTGCGGCTGCACTACACGGTAGGTTCGCGGGTGCCGCTGCACTGCAGTGCCATCGGCAAGTTGTTTCTGGCGCTCGCCGCAGCTCCACGTCGCCGCCGCTTGTTGCAAAGCATGGAACTGCGACGCTTCACCGATAGCACCATTACAGACAGTGCCCGACTCGAGACGGAACTGCGGCAGATACGGAAGGAACAGGTTTCTTTCGACCGCGAAGAATATCTCGTCGGGGTCGTATGCATGGCCGTGCCGGTGATCGGCAAAAACGGCGAGATGCTTGCGGCGCTTGCCATTCAGGCACCGCAGGCGCGGATGAATGTGCAATCCGCACGCCGACATCTACCGGCGCTTCGGCACGCCGCTGCCGAACTCGCTGAAATCTTCCAAAACAGGGCGTGAGCCAGACTCGGATCGAATGAGGATGTAACCATGAAGATGACGACGGAAGAGGCCTTCGTGAAGGTCTTGCAAATGCACGGCATCGAGCATGCCTTCGGAATCATCGGGTCGGCTTTCATGCCGATTTCCGATCTGTTCCCCAAGGCTGGGATCACGTTCTGGGACGTTGCGCATGAGACCAACGGTGGACTGATCTGCGACGGCTATACCCGATCAACCGGAAAAATAGCGATGGCGATCGCGCAGAATGGTCCGGGCATAACGAACTTCGTCACCTCTATCAAAACCGCCTATTGGAACCACACGCCGATGCTGTTGGTCACGCCGCAAGCGGCAAACAAGACGATCGGACAAGGCGGCTTCCA
>Ga0081455_10006544_pt1 | contig 12468 bp, 10 predicted proteins | sample TabmetS3T2R1_FD_70207 | JGI IMG/M metagenome (GOLD analysis project Ga0081455, IMG submission 70207) | Tabebuia heterophylla rhizosphere microbial communities from the University of Puerto Rico - S3T2R1 | ecosystem: Host-associated > Plants > Roots > Rhizosphere ... | reverse complement strand
CCGAGCCCGCTCGGTCCCAGAACCACGCCCGCCACTATGTAGCCCACGATCGCCGGCTGTCGGATGCGGAGCAGCAGAAAGCCGCAACTGAGTGCGATGACGGCGAGCAGCGTGATCCAGGTGAGATCGAAAGGTGCGTTCATCGGAGCCGTGATGCGAAGAAAGGCACGAGTGTTTGCGGCACGAGTTTATGGCCCGCGCGCCGTAAACAAAACGCTTCTTGTCGATCGGCGGTGTTCGACCGTCAGGCTTTTTGGACGGGATCGGTGAACAAGCCGGCATAGCGGGCCCGCAGCACGGTCTTCTGGACCTTTCCGATGGTGTTGCGCGGCAGCTCGTCCACGACTTCGACCCGTTTGGGGATCTTGAAGCCGGCGAGCACCGGGCGCAGCGCCGCGCGGACCGCTTCGCCGTCGACACGCGCGCCGGACGCCGTGGTCACCACGGCGACTACGGCCTCGCCGAAATCGGGATGGGGCACGCCGATGACGGCCGACTCGGTAATTCCCGAGATCTGATCGAGGGCCGCTTCGATCTCTTTGGGGTAGACGTTCAAGCCGCCGGAAATGATGAGGTCGCCGCCCCGGCCGACCAGATGAACATTGCCCTTCGGGTCGATGTAGCCCATGTCGCCGGTGCGGAAAAAGCCGTCCGCCGTGAAGGCCTCGGTGGTTTTCGCCGGGTTGCGCCAATAGCCCGAGAACACGCTCTCGCTCTTGACCTCGATCGATCCGACCTCGCCTTGCGCGACTTCCGCGCCGGTTTCGCGGCCGACCGCCCGCAAGGACACGCCGGGCAGGGGGCGGCCGACACTGCCGGCCAGTCGCTCGCCGTCATAGGGGTTGGACGTCAGCATGACGGTCTCGGTCATGCCGTAGCGCTCAAGGATGCGTTTGCCGATACGCGTTTCGAAGGCGCGGAAGGTCTCTTCCGTCAGCGGCGCCGAGCCTGACAGGAAAAGTCGCATTTTGGCGGTCGCCTCTCGTGTGAAGCCGGGATGGGAGAGGAGCCGCGTGTAATGGGTGGGCACGCCCATGAAGACGCTCGCGCGCGGAAAATTGGCGACGACGACGTCGGCGTCGAAACGCGGCAAGAGGATGATCTTGGCGCCCGAGAGCAGCGAGCAATGCGTTGCAACGAACAAACCGTGCGCGTGAAACAAGGGCACGGCGTGGAGCAGCGTGTCGTCCGCTGTGAAGCGCCAATGCTCGACCAGCATCCGCGCGTTCGCCACCAGATTATGCTGGCTCAGCATCGCCCCTTTGGGCCGCCCGGTCGTTCCCGACGTGTACAGAATAACGACCGTGTCGTCGGGCGTGCGCGGAACTGCCGGGGCGGGTTCGCCGATGTCCTGGGCCAGCGTGCCGCCTTCGGCGTCGAGCGTGCGCAACACCGTGCTCGTGTCGCTGATGAGACGCTTGAACTGACCCTCGGATGAAGGGCGGCAGACCGCGAGCGCGGGCTCGGCATCTCCAAGGAAATAGGCGAGCTCCGCCTCGGTGTAATCGGTGTTGAGTGGAAGATAGATTGCACCGATCCTCAAGCATGCGAGATAGAGTGCCACCGCCGCGGGCGATTTATCGATCTGCACGAGCACCCGGTCGCCCGGGCGAACGCCGGTCCGCACGACCGCGCCGGCCAAGCGCGCGGCGTGCGCGTCCATCTCGGCATAGGTGATGGCCCGTCCGCCCGCCTCGATGGGCAGAAACAAAGGCGCGCTGCCACGTCGCGAGAGAGAGGAGGCGACGGCGGTCTGCAAGGTCTCGGGCACAGGCACAATCCTCAAATCGACGATGGGCGCATACTGGCGGTGGTCCGGGCGCAAATTCAAGTCGGCTTCCGCGACCCCCGGGCAGCCGCTATGATCGCGGCCCATAAACAACAAGGGAGGACGGCCGATGTCTTCGACGAACGGCAGGGCCAACATGCGCCGCGTGGTTTCCGGGGCGCTTGTTGCTTGTCTCGGCTTCGCGGCGCTGGCCGTGGCCGCCGACATGGTCTATCCCGCTGCGGACGAGCCGAACCACAAGGCTCTGTTGGACAATGACAAGGTCCACGTCTACCAGGTCAAGCTCAAACCTGGAGAGGCGACCTATTTCCATACGCATACCCGCGATCAGGTCGGCGTCGTCATGGGGACGGCGAAAATCACCAATCAGGTCATGGGCGGGCCTGAAACCGTCGTTGCCGTCGAGCGCGGCAGCATGGCGTATATTCCCTACACCGTGCTCGGGCCTTCGACCCACCGCGTGCGCGCGTCGCAGGGCGATCCCTTTTGGAACATCGGAGTCGACTTTTTGACTCCGTCGCCCGATCCGAAGGCGCAGCGTCTGAGCGCGAAGCCGGATGAGCAAAAGCTGGCTTTGCCCCAAGGGACAATGGAGCGCGTGACGATCGAGCCCAAAGGCCGCTGGGCGGTCTCGGGCTCGCTCATCATCGCGATGTCGCCGGGCACGCTCGGCACGGCTTCGAATTCGAAGGCCTGGACCTTCGCGGAAGGCGACATCAAGTGGATCGAGGGCGCGGCGGAAAGCGCCTATGTCAACACCTCGATCGGGGCTGTCTCGCTTGTCGTTCTGAAACTCAACAAGAGCTGACCATCACGCCAAAGGGAGAATTGCCATGGATTACGTCGAAATCTCGGATGCCCGCAAAATGCCGGGCATCAAGCTCGTGCTTTCAGCCGGTGTTCCCGGGCCCTGGGGCGAGGCCGCCAAGGCAATTTTCCACGTCAAAGGCATTCCCTACGTTCCCGTCCGTCAACGCGTCGGGGAGGAAAATCCCGATCTCGTGGACTGGACGGGCCTGCGCAACGCGCCCATCGTCATCAATGGCAGCGACCGTCCGCTCGATCGTTGGCTGGACATCGCTCTGTTCGCCGAGCGCCTCGAGCCGACGCCGTCGCTCTTTCCCAAGTCGGCGGCAGATCGTGCGCTGATGGTCGGGCTCTCGAACGAGATTTGCGGCGAGCGCGGCCTCGCCTGGTCGCTGCGGGCACTGCTTTTTAATGCCAACAAAGACAAGTTCCAGCCCGGTCCGATGACACGCGCTTATGCCGAGGCTCCGGAAGAGCTGGAAAGTTCAACACAGCGTGTTGCCGATATTCTTCGTGCACTGAGCAATCAGATGAACGCACAGGTTCGCGCCGGCTCGCGTTACATGGCCGGAGACTCTCTGTCGATCCTCGACCTCTATTTGGCCTGCTTCCTTGCCATGGTCGAACCAATGTCCCAGGAAGACTGCCCGCTGCCGGATTGGCTGAAGGGTGCTTACGGAACGAAATCACCGGAGATTAGAAACGCCTGCGACCCCGTTCTTATCCGCCACCGGGCTTTCGTTTTTGAGAAGCATCTCAAGCTGCCGATGGATTTCTAGAACTGTATCCTCGCGGTGCGCATCGCCATGGCCAGAGGTGCAACGCTGGCGGATTCATGTGGTCCGCGTATGTCCGGGCCGCTAAGCTCCATAAAAAGGGCGCGAGTTCCGATGACGCCCGGTTTTCGGACGGGCCTACCAGCATCTGTGGTAAGGCGAACCGAACCGCCAAGGGAAGGTGACGTGCATGACCGATAAAGCCCAAGCTTTGCTGGACAAATATTATCGCGTCATGGGCAAGTGGCAGACGCTGACGGCGGTGGAGGCGAGCGAGCTGGTCGCCGACGATTGCATCATTCACGAAGCGAAGTCACTGCCGTTTGGCGGACCATGGAAAGGACCGCAAGGCATCGTCGATCTGATGGCCACGGTCCAACGCACGTTTCATCCGTTCGAGTTCGAGATGCGCAAGATGAGCGCGTCGGATGATGTGGTTGCCTTTCTCGGTCAGATCAGTGGCGAAGGCGGAAAGGGCCGGTTCTCAATTCCGATCGTCGAGTTCTGGATTTTCCGCGACGGCAAGGCGGTTGAAATCTATCCCATGTGGCACGACACCAAGCTGGTGATGGATGTCTATCGCGGCGACGAGACGAAAGATCGGAAGAGCAAATAAGCGCATTGCAATTTCGCTGCGTCTTCTTCTCGACGGCAGCTTGCAAAGCGGATGCCTTGTGGCGTAGCACATAGACCATAGCCGTCGAGAAGAGCGGCGTAGGGATGGAGCCCTCAAAACTATGACCAGCACTCCTATGACCGGAACTCCTACGACGGCCAAAGCGACGTCGGGAAACAGCTTTCTCGCAGGCGTCCGCGTGCTGGAGCTTGCCGACGAGCTCGGCGAGTATTGCGGCAAGGTGCTGACAGGCCTTGGCGCCGATGTCATCAAGGTCGAGCCGCTCGGTGGCGAAAAGACGCGCAGCTACGGGCCTTTCTATCACGACGAGCCTCATCCCAATCGCAGCCTCTATTTCTGGCACTACAATCTCGGCAAGCGCGGCATCGTGCTCGATTTGGATTCGGCCGAAGGTGCCCAACATTTTCTGCGGCTCGCTGCCGCCGCGGATGTCGTGATCGACACGCGCGCGCGAACCTATCTCGACGATCGTGGCATCGGCTATTCGACACTTCGCAGGCAGAATCCGGGACTCGTCTACGCACGCATCAGTCCGTTCGGCGATGATGGTCCGTGGGCAGACTATCGGGCGTCGGATCTCGTTCATCTTGCCCTGGGCGGCATGATGATGAACTGCGGCTACGATTCCGACCCATCCGGCTATTACGAGACGCCGCCCATCGCGCCGCAGATGTGGCACGCCTATCACGTTGCCGGCGAGCTCACGGCCATCCAGATCATGGCGGCGTTGAATTATCGCAACGAGACGGGACGCGGTCAGCGTCTGTCGGCCTCGGTTCACGATGCTGTCGCCAAGAACACCGAGACAGACATGCCGGGCTGGGTTTATTCACGCCAGCCGCATTTCCGTCAGACCTGCCGGCATTCCGCACCGCAGGTCGGTGCTGCGCCGGATTACTCGCCGACGGCGCGGGCGAATTTTCCCGGGATCGTCAGAACCAAGGACGGGCGCTGGCAGCTCGTCTACCGGATGTTCCTGGCGGGGTTCATCACGCCGTTCGATGGCATCCTCAAGGTTCTGAAGAAGCACGGTTATCAGCACGACCTCGAAGACCCGAAATATCAGGACATCGAATATCTGCGCCGGCCTGAGGTGTCGCTCCATGTCGATTCGATCCTGCAGCGGGTCTCGGGGCAGTTCACCTATGACTACAATTTCTGGAAGGAAGGACAGGAGGCCAGTCTGCCGTGGGCGCCTCTGCGGCGGCCCGAAGAAAATGTCGGCGAAGAGCATTGGGCCAAGCGCAACACCTTTGCGCGTGTCGATTATCCCGAGGTCCGGGAGACCTTCACGCAAATCAACGCGAAGTGGGTCTGTCCGGAGGTTCCCTGGAACACGGGAACGCGGGCGCCTCTGCTCGGGGAGCATACGGATGCGGTTCTGGCGTCGCTGCCCGTCGAGCGTGACACGCGTGCAACGTTGCCTGTCGCGGTGCCCGGACGCAAGCCTGCGCTCAGCAAGCACGGCAAGCCTTTCGCGCTTTCAGGTGTTCGCATCATCGATCTGTCCTGGCTGCTCGCAAGCGGTGGTGCGGGCCGGTTCTTCACCGCCCATGGCGCGGAGGTGATCAAGGTTGAGCACAAGAACCGCGTCGATGGCATGCGGCTCGCGGGCCCGATCGGCAAAGGCGGCCGCGCGGAACGCGATGCCGCGACCGGGCCCGTGCCGAACCATCCGACCGACAGCCTCAATCGCGGCGGCTCGTTCATGGAGATCAACGCAGGCAAGAGGAGCCTGAGCCTTAATCTCAAGCATACGCGCGCCCGCGAGATTCTGCGTGATCTCTTGAAGGATGCCGACATGGTGATCGAGGGTTTCTCGCCCGGCACCATGGACCGCATGGGATTCGGTTACGAAACCTTGCGTCAGATCAATCCTCGGATCGTCTATGTCCAGCAATCGGGCATGGGGCAGATCGGCACCTACGGACAGATGCGCAGCTTCGGTCCGACGGCGCAGGCCTTCTCGGGCTTGAGCGAAATGTCGGGCCTGCCCGGAACCTATCCGCCCGCGGGCATCGGGTATTCGTATCTGGATTGGTTCGGCGCCTATCAGATGGCGACGGCGATGATGGCAGCACTTTATCGCCAGCGTCAGACAGGCAAGGGCTGCTGGATCGATTCGTCGCAAGTCGAGGCGGGACTCTATCTGACGGGCACGGCGATCCTCGACAACTCCGTCAACGGCCGCAGCTGGCAGCGCTACGGCAACAGGTCGCCCTACAAGCTCGCGGCGCCTCACGGCGCCTATCGCACAAAGGGTGATGATCGCTGGATCGCGATTGGTGCGTTCACGGACGAACACTGGTGGGCCCTGGCCAAGGTGCTGGGGCATCCGGAGTGGACGGCGGATGCGCGTTTCGCCTTGCTGTCTCAACGGCTCGCCCATCAGGACGTGCTCGATGCGCTCGTCAACAGCGCAACCGTCGACTGGGACGGCTACGAGCTGATGGATGCGCTGCAAGCGGCTCATGTGCCCGCGGGCGTTTGTCAGACCGCGCAAGACCGGTTCGAGCGGGACCCACAGCTTCGTCATCTCGAATGGATGGTCGAGCTCGAGCAGTCGGAGATCGGACGCTGGCCGGTCAAGGAAGTGCCGGTCAAATTCACGGAAACGCCGCCCTATATCGGCGGTCCGCTCGATCGGCATGGACCGAGCTATGGCGAGGACAACAATTACGTGCTGCGTGAGCTTCTCGGCATGAGCGAGGAGCAGATAAAAGCGCTTACGGCGGACGGCGTGTTCTAGGTTCGTTGTGGGCGCTGAAACCGATCAAGAGGGGAGGTTGCAGTGTCCGCAGTGACCAAGGTCGATCTTTACACGCGCGAGATGAGCATCGATCCGTATCCGGTGCTCGCTCAAATTCGCCAACAGGCCCGCGCCGTCTGGCACGACACCTATCAGCTCTGGCTGGTGGTCGGCTATGAGGACGTGATGGCGATCTGTCGCGACGATGTGAATTTCACCGCCGAGGATGGCATCGTTGCGCATAATTTCGGGCCTCATTCCATGCTCGCCCGCGATGGCACCGACCACCGAAAGATCCGCGGCGTCTGGAATCGCCAGTTTCTGGGACAGATGCTGGCAAATCGCGGTCCGTTGGTCGACCGTATCAGCGACAAGCTTCTCGCGCCCCTGATCGCGCGGTTGAACACGGGCGAGACGGTGGATTTCGCGCCGGCGGCGCGCGCCCTGCCCGTCGAGGTCGTGGCGGAGCTGTTCGGAATTCCGGATGAGTTCCGACCGAGCTTTGCGCGCTGGAGCGACGAGATCACGGAGATGACGGGCTTTGCTCTGCCCCCGGATCATCCGGTCGAAATCCGGCGCGTCGCGGCTCAGCGGGAAGTTGCCGATCTCTTCAGGGCCGAGGTCGCCAAGCGCCGCACGAAGATGCAGGACGATCTGATCGGAGACATGGTTGCCTCAGGTATCGAAAAGGATTTCGGCGCGGAGGCGCTGGTCGACAATTGCCGTCTGCTGCTCGTTGCCGGCAATGAGACGACGACCAAGTTCATCGGAAACTCGATCGTCACGCTCCACCGCTTTCCAAAAGCGCAAGCCGAAATCAGAGCCGACAAGAGCCTCCTTCCCCAGGCGCTCGAAGAGGTCCTGCGCTATGACGGCGTCGTGCACACGGGCTTTCGCCGCGCTAAATCGCAAGACGCGCATGTGGGCGACGTCAAGATTCCCGTCGGCGATCAAATCTGGCTGCAGTTCGGCGGCGCAAATCGCGATCCGGCTCGTTTCCAGAATCCGGATACGTTCGACATCCGGCGCAAATCAACACCGCATATCGCGTTCGGCTCCGGCCCTCATACGTGTCTCGGGCTAAATCTCGCGCGCATGGAAGGGGCGTCCTTCATCGGCCGTTTCTTCGACCAGGTGCCGGCCTATGAAGTTGCCGAGGTTGATTACGAGCTGAGCTTCCCGCTCCGCGGTCCACACAAGTTGATGATCCGCAAGAAATAGTTTCGCGCGGTCACCGACGTCATCAGCATGGAGGCGCACATGGCCGGCTCGAACGCGCGGCTTGCAGGCAAGGTTGCCATTATCACCGGTGCGGCTCAGGGCATCGGAGCCGCGCACGCCGAAGCTTTCATCGAGCACGGCGCCAAAGTGATGTTGACCGACATTCAAGACGACTTGGGTCATCCGCTGGCAAAGAAGCTCGGCACCGCCGCGCGGTTTCTGCACCACGACGTTGTGAGCGCGGGGGACTGGGCGCACGTCGTGCAGGAAACCGAGACGGCCTTCGGGCCTGTGACCGTGCTCGTGAACAATGCGGGAATTTTCGAGATGGCCCCGCTTTCCGAAATGACCGAAGCGTCGTTCAGACGCGTGATCGACATCAACCAAGTCGGCCCCTTTCTCGGCATGAAGGCGGTGCTCTCGTCGATGCGGCGTGCGGGTGGCGGCTCTATCATCAACATTTCGAGCACGTCGGGCATTGCCGCGGCGGCCAACATGATGAGCTATGTGGCGAGCAAGTTTGCGTTGCGCGGCATGACCAAGGTGGCGGCGCTCGAGCTCGGCAGGGACGGTATCCGGGTGAACTCCGTGCACCCGGCGTTGATCTCGTCACCGATGACGGAAGGGGCGCCGGCGCCGAAGAAAATTCCCATCGCGCGCTGGGCCAAGGCGGACGAAGTCGCCAAGCTGTCGCTCTATCTCGCGTCGGACGAGTCGGCGTTCTGCACCGGCGCCGAATACGTCATCGACGGCGGCTTCCTTTCCCTGGTCGGCGAGATCGTCGTCTAGGCGCGGGGGAATACGCGAAGCTGCTTTGGCTTGAGCCGAATGGTTTCGCCGCGCGCCAGGCTGTGTGCGGTGGCGCCGCGCGGCAGCTCGATCTCGACGATGCCTTGACCTGAGATGCGCCGTGTTTCCAAACGTACGGACGGTCCGGCAACAAACAGGCCCGTGATCTGAACCGGAATCCCGGTCTCGCCGTCTGCGCAAATTGTCAGATCATGTGGGCGGGCATAGGCGAGCGCCGGGCCCGACACGTTCTCACTGCTGACAAATCCGAAGGCCGAGCCATCGATGAGAATGCGATCTCCCGTGACGTCGCCCTCGAAGCGGTTGGTGTTGCCCAGAAACTCGTAAACGAACGCTGTGGCCGGTGCTGTGTAGACTTGCTCGGGCGTTCCGATCTGCTCGATGCGCCCCTGGTTGAGCACCACCACGCGGTCGGCGAGATCGAGCGCCTCTTCCTGATCATGCGTGACGAACACCGTCGTGACGTCGGTCTGGTCATGCACGTGCCGAAGCCAGCGGCGCAGCTCCTTGCGCACCTTCGCGTCCAGCGCACCGAACGGCTCGTCCAGAAGCAACAGGCGCGGCTCGATCGCGAGTGCGCGCGCCAGCGCCACACGCTGACGTTGTCCGCCGGACAGCTGGTTAGGATAGCGGTTGCCGAGATCGGGCAGCTGAACGAGGTTCAGGAGTTCGTTGACTCGTTCCTTGATCACCGCCGGCTTGGGGCGCTGCCGCCAGGGCCGCACAGTCAGACCGAACGCGATGTTTTCGGCCACCGTCATGTGCCGGAACAGCGCGTAATGCTGAAATACCATGCCGACGCGCCGCTCGCGCGCGGGCTGATTCAACAGGTCTTCTCCGCCGAACAGAAGCTGCCCGCGGTCGGGATAGTCGAGCCCGGCGAGAATGCGCAACAGGGTCGTCTTGCCCGATCCGGAGGGGCCGAGCAGGGCGAGAAACTCGCCCTCCGTTCCGTCGAGACTCACATCGTGAAGAGCCGGAAAATCCCCGAAGCTTTTGCTTATGTCGACGATGCTCAGCGACATCCGTGTGATTTTCCCCACATACATGGCTCAGTGCCCCTGCACGGCAGCAATCTGGCCGCCAAAACGCCATTGCAACGCAGTCTTGACGACCAGGGTCAGGAGCGCCAGCCCGGCCAGAAGCGAGGCTACCGCGAACGACGCCACAAAATTGTATTCATTGTAGAGGATTTCGACGTGGAGGGGCATGGTGTTGGTGAGCCCACGAATATGCCCAGAAACCACCGAGACCGCCCCGAATTCGCCCATCGCGCGCGCGTTGCACAGCAACACGCCGTAAAGCAAGCCCCATTTGATGTTGGGCAGCGTCACTCGAAAAAATGTTTGAAATCCTGAAGCGCCGAGCGTCACGGCGGCTTCTTCCTCGAGCGTGCCCTGCTCCTGCATCAGCGGGATGAGCTCGCGCGCCACGAAGGGAAAGGTTACGAAAATCGTCGCGAGCACGAGCCCCGGCAGCGCAAAGATGATCTGAATATCGTGCTCCTGGAGCCACGGGCCGAGCCAGCCTTGCAGGCCGAAGATCAGAACATAGACGAGACCGGAAATGACCGGCGAGATCGAGAAGGGCAAATCGATCAGCGTAAGGAAGAAGCTTTTGCCCCTGAACTCGAACTTCGCAATGGCCCAGGACGCGGCCAGCCCGAACACGATATTGAGCGGCACGGCAATCGCGGCCCCCATCAGGGTCAGCCTAATTGCCGACAAGGTGTCGGAATTGAAGATCGACTCGATATAGCGCTCGGGACCGCCCCGAAACGCCTCCACGAAGACGGTGACCAACGGAAGGACCAGCAGGAGGGCGATATAAAGCAGCGCAACGAAAGTAAGCCCGATGCGCACTCGCATGGGATCGCTGGTCGCACTTCTCAAAGGAGGTCGGGCCATCGAAAAGCTCAGTCGGCGCGCGCCGCAGACCAGCGCTGCAGCAGATTGACGAGAAGAAGGAGAATGAAGCTCAAGCCCAGCATGGCGACGCCGACGGCCGCCGCGCCGGCATAGTCATATTGCTCGAGCTTGATGATGATGAGCAGCGGCGCGATCTCCGATTTCATCGGCAGGTTGCCGGCGATGAAAATCACGGAGCCGTATTCGCCGACGGCGCGCGCGAACGCAAGCGCGAAGCCCGTCAACAATGTCGGCAGGATGCCCGGCCAGATCACCCGCGCAAAAATCTGCCAGCGCGTCGCGCCCAGGGTTGCGGCGGCTTCCTCCACTTCCGTGTTCAGGTCTTCAAGCACGGGCTGGAGAGTCCGCACGACAAAAGGCAGCCCGATAAACGTCAGCGCCACGATGACGCCGAGCGGGGTGAACGCGATCTTGACGCCCATCTGTGCGAAGAACTGCCCAACCCACCCGTTGGGAGAATAGATCGAGGTCAGCGCGATGCCTGCCACCGCCGTCGGCAGGGCGAATGGCAGGTCGATCAGGGCATCGACGATCTTTTTGCCGGGGAAGTTGTAGCGAACAAGAACCCAAGCCGCGATCAGGCCGAACACGGCATTGACGGCCGCGCCGATCAGCGAGGCGCCGAAAGACAGCTTGAGGGCGGCAAGGACGCGCGGGGCGGTGACGGTGTCCCAGAAGCCGTCCCATCCGAGCTCCCAGGGCCGCAGCAACAGGGCGACCAGAGGGATGAGGACGATCAGCGACAGATAGGTGACGGCGTAGCCAAACGCGAGGCCGAACCCCGGAATGACGCTCGGCTTCTTAAAAGACCAGGCCCTCACGGGCCTGGCCTCAACATGGGTCAGCAAGCTCACCTAAGTCCGCCTCTAGGGTTTATATAGTTGGTCGAATATACCACCGTCCGCGAAGTGAGTCTTCTGAGCTTTTTGCCATCCGCCGAATTCACCGTCGATCGTCACCAGCTTAATCGACGGGAAGGTCGCTTGGTACTTGGCAAGTATCGCCGGATTGCGGGGACGATAGTAGTTCCTGGCGGCGAGGTCCTGTCCGGCATCGGAATAAAGATATTCCAGATAGGCGGTCGCGGCCTTGGTCGTCCCGTGTTTGGCGGCGTTTTTCTCGACCACCGCAACACTGGGCTCAGCCAGAATGCTCGACGGGGGATAGACGATCTCGAACTTGTCCGGGCCCAGCTCCTTGACCGCGAGCCAGGCCTCGTTTTCCCAGGAGATGAGGACGTCCCCGATCCCACGCTGCACGAAGGTCGTAGTGGAGCCGCGCGCGCCCGTGTCGAGCACGGGAACATGCTTATAGAGTTCGCCGATATAGGCCTTGGCGGTTGTCTCCGAGCCGCCGGGCTGATGAGCGGCCCAGGCCCAGGCGGCCAGATAGTTCCAGCGCGCGCCGCCGGATGTCTTGGGATTGGGTGTGATGACCTCGATCCCGGGCTTCACCAGATCGCCCCAATCCTTGATCTTCCAGGGATTGCCTTTGCGAACCAGGAACACGATCGTGGACGTGTAGGGCGAGCTGTTGTCCGGCAGCTTCTTCTGCCAGTCGGCCGGCAAAAGATGAGCTTTCGCCGCGATCTCGTCGACGTCATACGCCAGGGCGAGCGTGACGACGTCAGCGCCCAGACCATCGATGACGGAGCGGGCCTGCTTGCCTGAGCCGCCATGGGACTGATCGATGATCAGATCTTCGCCGGTCTTCGCCTTCCAGTCGGCAATGAACGCGGTGTTCACGGCCTT
>Ga0081455_10006543_pt1 | contig 12469 bp, 10 predicted proteins | sample TabmetS3T2R1_FD_70207 | JGI IMG/M metagenome (GOLD analysis project Ga0081455, IMG submission 70207) | Tabebuia heterophylla rhizosphere microbial communities from the University of Puerto Rico - S3T2R1 | ecosystem: Host-associated > Plants > Roots > Rhizosphere ... | reverse complement strand
CAAATATCCGATCGCCGCATTAGTTTGGTTCGTAACCAGCAAACAGTAACCAAGCTGCGATTGCACAAGATAGTCTTTAGGCAGCAATTTTGCCGCGCGTTGCAGCGGCGAGATCGCCTGCGGAACTCTGTTGAGGTTGATATAACTGAAGCCGAGAACCGCCGCGAGGTCTCCGTCATTCGGCGCAATCTGAGCAGCCTTGACCATCGCGTCTAATGCCACCCCAATATGCCCCATGGCGTTTTCTGTTATAGCCAGATCCATCCACGTGTACGCGTCATGTGAATCTAAAGCGATTGCCTTCCGAAATACGCCTGCAGCCTCGGAATAGTAGCGCAGACGGTACGCGACGTTTCCCCACAAAAGCGCCGCAATCTTGCTGCGGGGATATCTTTCAGACAGTTTACGAGCGTAGAGTAGCGCTTCGGACCAATTCCGCATGATAGCGGCTGCAATTGTGTGCGTTAACAGCGGATCTTTCAGAGCGGGATCTGACGATTGGGATTTCGACGCCGCAGGCTGCTTAACCAGTTTTTCGGGCGGCGGGAGTTTCTTAAGCAGGCGATCGATGGACGCGTCTTCAGCGGCGACAGATTTGCCGATAGAAAAATAGAGAAAGCAACAGACCTGCAGAAGTCGGATTGCCAATTTCACGGCGCGCAGTGTAGAGAGATCGTGACACGAAATCCAAGTAAAAAGATTCTTGCCTGCTTCCGTGCGAACTGCTAAGAGAAGCGGCTCGCGTTGAAATTGTCCTCGAACAGATTTCTCCAGTTTATCGCCCTTGCGATCATCTGCTTCCTTCCGCGCTCGGCCGTTGCTTTATCGTGCGTGTGGAAAGTTACCGGTCCGAATGGCGCTGTCCTGTATCTCGGTGGCTCGGTTCACGCGTTACGAAGCACCAATTATCCATTGCCCATGGCGTACAACCGTGCCCTCGACGCGTCTTCGCGTCTTGTGTTTGAAGACGATCCGAAGACTTCCTCGTTGGAGGCAAAAGCTTTGTTGCGTGCTGGTACATACCCGAAGGGGGACACGTTGAGGAATCATGTCGACCCGCGCACCTACAATTATATCCGGCGATTCTTCTCGCTCGTGAATGTTCCCGAAACCGAGTTTGCGAAATATCGACCGTGGCTGATCAACATTATCCTTTCGTCACCTTCCACTCAGAACTGGCAGTTGGGCGTTGAGCAGTATCTACAACGTCGAGCCAAGGGCTCTAAGACGATGTATGGTTTGGAATCGCCAAAGGAGCACAACTCTTTTTTCGTAGATTTGAACGATCGTGAAGCGGAGGCGCTCCTTTTGATCTTGTTTATCAACGCCGGCCAAGGCGAGACAGACGGTGGCAGCCTGATCAATGCGTGGCGTCGCGGCGATCCCGATGCGCTGAATCGTTTGCTCCAAGAGGAGTTTCGCGATTTTCCTTCACTGGGCAGGCGTTTAATCGATGTTCGAAACCGCAACTGGCTGCCGAAAATCGAAAACTATCTGCGGAGCGGCAAAACATATTTCGTCGTGGTTGGGGCAGGACACATGGGTGGCCCAAGTGGCCTGCTGGCGATGCTCCGGGCCCGCGGCTACACGATCGAGCAGCTTTGATCTTTTCGCGAACAGGACTCCTGTCAGGTCAACGGAGTCCGATAATCCTAACGAAGCCCCGTTGGGTGAAGTTTTTGCTTTCGTAAATCCTCGGACGCTGTTCCTTGTTCGCCGATGACTGCGGCTGAAGATCGGCGAGGAAGCACCCGCGCAGCAGGAATCGTCGGCATAGCGATTCTCTCGAGTCGCGTCCTTGGATTGGTCCGCGAGATGGTATTTGCCGGTCTGTTCGGTGCGGGCAGAAATCTCGACGCGTTCCTGATGGCCTTTCGATTGCCGAATTTGCTGCGCGATTTGTTTGCTGAAGGTGCGCTCTCGACAGCCTTCATCACAACGTTTTCGCAAAAAATCGCCGTCGAAGGCGATGCATCGGCGTGGCGACTCGCGAATAAAGTCGCCACCCTGACCGCCGTTTTCATGAGCGCAGTCACGTTGCTGGGGATCGTGTTTGCGCCGCAACTTGTGAACCTTTTAACCTGGGGTAGCTGGTCGCCGGACAAGACCGAACTGACCATTTCGCTCACGCGCATCATGTGGCCCTTCATGTTGCTCGTATCGCTCGCGGCGCTGATGATGGGCATCCTAAACGCGAAGCATGTCTTCGGGCCACCGGCAATGGCGTCGAGTTATTTCAATCTCGGCTCCATTATTGTCGGCGTAGGCATCGGATGGTGGCTGGATCCGCATTTCGGTGCGCGGTCGCTTACGGGACTGGCAATCGGTACGTTGGTCGGTGGCGCGTGGCAATTGATAGGACAATTCCCTTCCTTGTGGCGCGTTGGCTACAAGTTCCACGCAGACTTTCGATGGCGCGATGAAGGAGTTCGCACAGTGCTCACACTCATGGGACCCGCGGTAATTGCTGCAAGCGCTGTTCAGGTAAACGTGCTCGTTAACAGCGGATTTGCAGCAAGTCTCGGCAGCGGCCCGGTGAGTTGGTTAAACATAGCATTTCGCCTCATGCAATTGCCGCTGGGACTTTTCGGCGTGGCGATCGGAACCGTGACTCTTCCGCTGGTGTCGAAAAGCGCCGCCATTGGAAACATCGGCGAGTTCCGCGCGATCCTTGCTCGCGGGATAAGACTCGCATTTTTGCTGACCATCCCATCGGCGATTGGCCTGGCGATGTTTGCCTCGCCAATCATCAGCGTGATCTATCAGCACGGGCGATTTACTGCGGAAATGACCCGCCAGACTGCCGGCGCGCTGGAATTTTATGCAGTCGGACTCGTTTCCTACGCAGCGCTGAGGGTATTAACGCCTGCGTTTTATGCGATTGGAAAACGCAATACGCCAATGGTCATCAGTTTCCTTGCCATTGGCGCGAATCTCTTTCTGAACTGGCTTTTTACATTTCACCTTGGCTGGGGACATCGTGGTCTGGCGTTTTCGACGAGTCTCGTTGCGACAATCAATTTCCTGTTGCTCTACGCCTTGATGCGGCTGCATGTGCGCAGGCTCGAAACGTGGCAACTGCTAATCGGCCTTGGAAAAATGTGTCTTGCCGGCGCAGTACTGGCGCTGGTTTGCTGGGCGGCGAACTACTGGTGGCTTGGCGCATGGTCGCAGCTGCGCTTTTTCCCAAAGCTATGCGCGCTTCTGATTGCGATCGCGTTTGGGGCCGCGGCATTTTTTGGTTGCGCCTATTTACTGCGCGTCCGCGAGGTGCAGGATATCGTGGATATCTTTCGGAGAAAATTAAATCGCGCGCTGTAGGAGCGTTTGTGTCAAACGCCTGGATCGTTGTCTGAAAAAAGATAGGCGCTTGGCACAAGCGCCTCTACAACAGTGCTTGATCGAGGTCTTCAATCAGGTCATCAGCGTTCTCCAGGCCGATGGATAATCGAAGGAGGCCTTCAGGCGAAGTTGTTCCTGGCCCTTCGATCGATGCCCGATGCTCAATCAGACTTTCGACTCCGCCAAGACTGGTTGCGCGAGTAAAAATTTTTGTTTTAGCAGCGACTGACATTGCCGCTTCACGACCATCCTTCACCTCGAAGGAAAGCATTCCACCAAACGTCGACATCTGTCTTGCGGCAATTTCATGTCCAGGGTGCGCCTTCAGTCCGGGATAATGAACGCACGAGACCTTTCGATGCTCCGCAAGAAAATCGGCCAGTCTCATCGCGTTTTCGGAATGCGCACGCATCCGCCAGGGAAGGGTGCGCATGCCGCGCAGTATCAGCCAGCAATCGAAAGGCGAGGGGACTGCTCCGCCTTCGTATTGGATGCCACGAATGCGTTGAAAAAAATCGTCATCCACCCTGGAGACAACAATTCCGCCGAGCACGTCGCAATGACCGCCGAAATATTTTGTCGTAGAATGCAGAACCAGATCTGCACCCAGGTCGAATGGGCGCTGGAGCGTGGGCGCCCAGGTATTATCACAGACGCAGATCGCATCCGTTGCGTGGACAATTTTCGCGACGGCCGCGAGATCGACAATCCTCAAAAGCGGATTAGAAGGGGTTTCCATCCAGGCGAGCCTTGTCTTCGGGCGTAGCGCTTTTTCCACGGCGTGAAGATCGCTCATGTCGACAAAGCTAATGTCGAGCCCCCAGCGCTGAAAAATCTCTCGAAGTAATCGCGATGTTCCGTAGTACGCATCCACATGTGCGAGGACATGATCGCCTGGCGCCAGTGCCTGGAAGATCGACATGCTTGCTCCAGTCCCCGAACCGAACGCGGCTGCCCCGGCGCCACCCTCCAACGCGCTGATTCCCTGTTCCAGTGCCTGGCGGTTCGGATTGTTGTTGCGCGCATACATGAACCCGCGCGAATACGTGCCCTCGACGTCGCGCTCGAAGGTCGTTGAAAGATGAATCGGCAACGAAACCGCGCCCGTCGCCGGATCTACGGTGTGGCCCGCGTGGACCGCTAAAGTCTCAATTTTCATCGTAGTAGCTATTTGGAACGCACGCTACGGGTTGCAAATGCCGTTGTCGACCTTATGGTGTTGCGCCTTTCAGGGTTGACTCACGAACGCGTTCGGAGTTGACGGCTTCAATCGCCCAGCGCAAATAGCAACTGCATTTGGCTGCCGCCTGGCCCAGACTGCGAGTTTATTCCATGAGTATTTACGACGACGACGTGTTTCGAATGGCGTGTGACCAATTTCAGGTCATCGCCGATTACCTCAACATCGATAAGAATGATCGTGAACGGTTGATGTACCCAAAGCGTGCCATCGCAGTGACGTTGCCAGTGCACATGGAGGATGGCAGTACACGGACTTTTCAAGGTTACCGCGTTCAGCACCATTTGACGCTTGGTCCAACAAAAGGCGGGACCCGCTTCGCTCCCTCCCTGTCAATGGGCGAAACTGCGGCGCTGGCGATGTGGATGAGCTGGAAATGCGCGCTTTCCAATTTGCCGTACGGCGGGGCGAAAGGCGGAGTGGCGGTCGATCCGACTAAACTCTCGCGCACTGAGTTAGAGGCGGTTTCGCGCCGCTACATGCAGGAGATGATTCCGTTTGTCGGGCCACATACCGACGTGATGGGTCCTGACATGGGCACGAATGAACAGGTCATGGCGTGGTTCATGGATACCTATTCAGTCCACCAGGGCCATTCCGTAAGTGAGATCGTCACGGGCAAGCCGGTTGCCATCGGGGGAACGGAAGGCCGCCGGGAAGCGACCGGGCGCGGTGTCGTTTACTTGATCGAGCGCGCGATGAACATGCTGAAAATGGATCCTGAAAAATGCACGGCCATTGTGCAGGGATTCGGCAATGTTGGGTCAGTGGCAGCACTCTCGCTCGCCTACAAAAGCGGTGTCAAAGTCGTCGGTATTAGCGACGCGTATGCGGCGATCTATAATCCGAAAGGAATAGATATCGAGGCCGCCGAACAACACGTTTTGAAAAAAGGCAACCTGCGCGCATTTACTGAGGGCGATCATATTGATCCAAAAGAACTTCTCATCATGCCGTGCGATATTCTGGTGCCTGCCGCAGTCGACCGCGTAATTACAGGGAAGAATGCTCCCAAACTCAAATGCCGTATCCTCGCCGAAGCGGCCAACGGTCCGACCACACCGGAGGCCGACCTGATCCTTGAAAAACGCTGGGACGAAATCTTTGTGATCCCGGACATTCTGTGTAACGCCGGCGGGGTGATCGTCTCGTACTTCGAATGGGTGCAGGGCTTGCAATCCTATCTCTGGACGGAAATCGAGGTCACGGACAAACTTTTCCGTATCCTGGAACATTCGTTTGCGCAGGTGATCAGACGCGCAAAGGCGCATAAAATTTCTCATCGCACTGCGGCCATGGCCATCGGCGTCGAGCGCGTCATGAAAGCGAAACAGGTGCGTGGATTGTTTCCGTGAGTCTTTTGTTGTAGCCACGCTTCTGCGGGCCGTTGCAATGTGAGTGATGAAGCGTCCCCAAACGGCGCACAGCGTCATAATTGCAGCAAGTGCATGCTAAGCCAATTACGATGAAGTTTTCGCACAATGAGGAAGATCGCGAGGGAAAACACCTTGATGTTCTCACGGACGAGGAGAGCGGTCTCCGCATCATCGTTTCGCGCCTGGGTGCGGAATTAATCAGTCTCGCGCGAGTTAACGAGGCAGGTGCATGGGCCGGGTTTCTTTACCGCGACAACGACCTTTCAAATCCCTCACAAGGATGGGCGAATCACGCAACAGTGATGGGTTACTATCTCCACCGGCTTAAAGACGGCCACAGTCTTTATCGTGGCCGCGAGATCAGAGGCGGCAATCACGGTTTCCTACGCTCTAAAACGTGGCATTTCGTCGGAGCTTCCGATCACGGAACCGGCGGGTCGGTCGAATACCGTATCACGCCCGATGATTTCTCCGCTGAAGAATATCCGCTAAAAGTCAGCGTAAACCTGACCTACACAATAGAGGCTAATAAAGTTTACGTGGTTTTTGAGTTTCGAAACGAGGAGCCTGAATTGACTGCGCATGTTTCTTTTGGATTGCATCCTGGGTTCGCAGCCACTTCGTTTGGAAGCTTCCATCTGCAAATGCCCAGAGGCCTTTACCGCCGTCACTTTTCGCCTGGAAATTATCTTTCGGGCCAGACGCGCGATATCGAGTTCGCCGGCGGTGAAATGCCGTTCCCGAGGACGGAATTGCCCGGCTCCATTATCTTGGAACTCCTGGATGTGCCACGACGTCAATTCTCGTACGTCGATCCACCCAGCGGCAGATGGGTAATTCTCGATCTAACTGATGTGCCGTACCTGACATTATGGTCTGACGGCGGACCGTTTCTCTGCATCGAACCGTGTTGGGGTCTGACTGACAGTCATCAACAGCGTGCCTTCGAAGATAAGGAGGGGATTCAAACAATTGCGCCCGGCGGGACGCTCCGCGCCTCCTTCAGCATGTGCCCTGAACTCGCCTCGTCTGATTAGCTTATTAATTGACGACCGATGACGGACCGGAGATTCGTAATAGGAGATTCGTGATTCGAGATTCGTAACTCGTTATTGAATCACGATGTAACGATTCAACGAATTACGGAACCACCATGCCAGTTGCTTCACTTCAAGCGTTGCTCGCGCACTCAATTGATTACGCGGGAATGTTTCCGCCATGCAGTCTTCCGCTCGACAAAGCACTAAGAAATCAGTCTGAATATGTCCGCTGTCCGGACGCATGGATGCTCGGTGGGTTTGTTCTTTCTACGGAACAATTCAATCCCACACGACAACTCCTTTCCGAATTTGACGCTCAACATCCACTTCGCGTTGCTGCGCTCGGAGCGAAGACTGCGAATGCGGATGTCTTTGTCGACGCAGTGGACAATGCAGATGCAGCCATTCGCGCTTTTGCACGACACAACGTCGATCTTATTTCAATCAGTCACCTCGAGATGTTTCTACCGATGGACGTGGACGCCGCTGTGCTGAATGAGGCCCGATCCATTCTCGGTGATTTGCCGGTTTTTTGGGAAGCCCCTCCGGAAAGAGCGGAGCAAACGATTGCCCTATTGTCTGAATTCAACTCTGACGCCGACGCAGCGACCTTCGGTTATAAATTGCGCACCGGCGGAGTGACGGCTGACGCATTTCCTACTTCCATGCAGATTGCCAAAGCGCTGGTGACACCGGCTACGCATCAACTGCCGCTCAAGTTCACGGCCGGCCTCCATCATCCGCTGCGGCAACACCGCGCGGAAGTTCAAACCAGGATGCACGGTTTCTTGAACGTGCTCGGCGCGGCGGTGCTGGCCGCGGAGCATCGGTGGGATGCCGATCAAACCGCCATCATGCTCGACGACGAAAATGCCAGTTCGTTTTCGTTCACCGACGAGTTTTTTGCATGGCGCGAATGGCGAATCGACACCAAACGCCTGGAATATCGCCGCCGATTCTCGGTTTCGTTTGGCAGTTGCAGCTTCGATGAGCCGCGTGATGATTTGCGCGCGTTGAATTTGCTGTAGGGTAAAGGCTGCGCTGCCCTGTCCGGACAGTTCGAGCCGGGCTGACTACGGCGGGGCGTTTTTAGCACCATGTCACTCAAATCATTCATCGAAGTTTCGCCTGATTCGCATTTTCCCATCCAGAATCTTCCATTCGGCGTATTTCAGCCAAAAGGAGGCAAACCGCGTCCGGGTGTCGCCATCGGCGATTTGGTAGTTGATCTTTCTGCTCTCGAAGAACTCGGCCATTTTCGTTCACCGGAGTTTCAGGGCCGAAAACCTTTTTCAGAGGACTCGCTGAACGCATTCCTCGCGCTTGGTCGACCGGCATGGCGCAAAGCGCGCGCGGTCCTTCAGCGCCTTCTTTCGTCTCAAACGCCGATTCTACGCGACAACGCGAGGCTGAGGGCGCGCGTCTTTTATGCGCAAAAGAGTGTCACTATGAAGTTGCCCGTGCGCATCGCGAACTACACTGATTTCTATTCATCCTACCACCATGCGCACAACGTAGGCACGATGTTGCGTGGGCCAGAGAACGCATTAATGCCAAATTGGAAATGGTTGCCTGTCGCCTATCACGGACGCGCCAGCTCGGTCGTGATCAGTGGAACCGATGTGCGGAGGCCAAATGGTCAGATTAAGCCGCCGGATGCATCGGCCCCGAGTTTCGGTCCGACAAAAAGCCTCGATTACGAGCTTGAAATGGCGTTTCTGATTGGGCCGGGCAATTCGTTAGGCCAACCGGTGCCGATCGATCGCGCGGCCGACCATATCTTCGGCTTGGTTTTAATGAACGATTGGAGCGCGCGCGACATCCAGGCGTGGGAGTACCAGCCGCTCGGTCCGTTTCTGGCGAAAAACTTTTGCACTAGCATTTCACCATGGATAGTGACGTTGGATGCGCTTGAGCCTTTCCGAAAACCGCTTCCGAAGCAGGATCCCGAGCCGATGCCCTATCTGCGAGCAAAAGATGATTTCACGTACGACATCCAGCTCGAAGCATCGCTTCACACTGCGACACTGAATTCCCCGCAGATTATCACGCGAACCAATTTCAAGAATTTGTACTGGAGCATTAGCCAGCAACTCGCTCATCACACGGTCAACGGTTGTAATCTGCAGCCCGGTGATCTGCTTGCCAGCGGAACAATCAGCGGATCAACTGAAGAATCGCGCGGCTGCATGTTAGAATTGACGTGGCGCGGTGCGAATCCTTTAAAGCTCCCGAATGGCGAAGCGCGAAAATGGCTGGAAAACGAAGACACACTGACAATTGCCGGCTGGTGCCAGGGTGACGGTTATCGCGTCGGCTTCGGCGAAGTGAGCGGCAAGATTGTTGGAACCGACAAGTGAACAGCCGTAGGAGCGACCCCGCATCGAGTGTTATCTTTGCGCGGTGGGTCTCGTGGATTGGACATCCATTAGTTTTCATTAGCCTTTCGATCGCGATTATCATCGTCCTGCGCGCCGCTAATCGTACCGGGCTGACACTTTTGCTGACTCTGCTAGTGACGGTGATTCTGCCAATGGCACTTTTGCTTTTTTGGGGAACCCGATCAGGCCGTTGGAGCGATCCGGATGTTTCCATTCGCGCGGAACGTGCCCAATTTTATCCACGGGCGATTCCAATTTCGGGGGCGGCAGTGATTGCTCTGTGGCTGTTGCGCGCTCCGGCTTTCGCGATGCGCGGTGCCCTCGTGACTTTACTTCTGCTAATTATTGCTGCTCTGATCAATTTTGGGATCAAATTGTCATTACACGCGCTTTTTGCTTTCTATAGCGCAGTCATTCTGTTTGCGGTTAACCCGGTCGCAGGCACGATTGCATTCATCCTGGCCTCACTCGTTTTCTGGTCGCGCCTCTATTTAAGGCGCCATGACCTTCTGGAAATGCTTGTGGGAACGTCTCTCGGTTTGGCGGGCGGAGTGGTTACCGCTTGGTAGCCCGCTGACCCCTGAAGGTTCCCTCCAAACTGGACGCCGCTTAGTATCCGCGCACAACGTAATGCCCGTGAACCCAGACTTGTTGACCACGTCGCCACGCCCAGTGTCCTGGTCTCCAGACATAGTATGCGCCCCCGTACCAGTATCCGGGCCCACGAACGTAATATGGTCGGTCGCCAACTGCGATTGTGACGGATCCCGGGGCGCCATAATAGGGGCCATAGCCTCGGTAGTATGGTCCGTATCCCGGGTAAGCGGTGTAATAACCTCCACACCCGCCTGCACCAAGGCCGACGCAAATCAAAACGATCCCAAGAATGATCGGTTTTACCTTCATACAGTAATATTCGGTTTCGATAATGTTTTACGCGCCTGTATGTCGGCTCGGCTACACAACGCCTTGATCGAGCATCGCATCAGCCACTTTCACGAATCCAGCGATGTTCGCACCAACCACAAGATTGCCGCGATGTCCATATTCCTCGGCAGTTTCCCAGGCGTTCTTGTGGATGGTGAACATGATGTGGCGCAAACGTGAATCAACTTCTTCGCGCGGCCACGGTAAACGCATCGAATTTTGGCTCATCTCCAGACCGGAAGTCGCTACGCCACCAGCATTGGCTGCTTTGCCCGGACCGAAGAGAATTTTCTTGGCCAGAAAAAGATCAACGCCCGCCGGAACGGTCGGCATGTTGGCCGCTTCGGAAACCAGATAGCAACCGTTCTCAATTAGTTTCTTGGCATCTTCACTTGTAACCTCGTTCTGTGTAGCACAAGGAAACGCGCAATCGCATTTGATCCTCCAGGGGCGTTGGCCGGCCACATATTTTGAGCCGCGGAATTTCTTGGCGTACTCGTTAATACGTCCGCGCCGCACGTTTTTGATACTTTGGATGAAGGCCAGTTTTTCTTCTGTGATCCCGTTTTTGTCGTAAATGAAGCCGCTCGAATCGGACATGGTGATCGGCTTCGCGCCGCATTCGATCAATTTTTCGACGGTAAACTGCGCGGCATTGCCCGCACCCGAGACGGTACAGATTTTTCCTTCGATTGTTTGGTCGCGCGTTTTGAGCATTTCCTGGGCGAAATAAACCGCGCCGTACCCGGTTGCTTCCGGGCGCATGAGCGAACCGCCCCAGTTCAGCGCTTTGCCGGTCAACACGCCTGTGAACTCGTTTGCCAGGCGTTTGTATTGGCCAAAGAGATAACCAATCTCGCGCCCACCCACGCCGATGTCGCCCGCGGGCACATCCGTATTAGCGCCAACATGGCGGAACAGTTCGGTCATGAACGACTGACAAAACCGCATCACTTCTCTGTCGGATTTGCCTTTTGGATCGAAATCCGAGCCGCCTTTGCCACCGCCCATCGGCAAACCGGTCAGCGAATTCTTAAAGACCTGCTCGAACGCGAGAAACTTAATGATGCTCGCAGAAACTGTCGGATGAAAACGAAGACCTCCCTTGTATGGCCCGAGCGCGCTGTTCATCTGTACCCGGAACCCGCGGTTAACTTGAATTTCGCCTTTGTCATCAATCCACGGCACACGGAAATGGATCACGCGCTCCGGCTCCACCAGACGCTCAAGAATCTTTCCGTCACGATATTTCTTGTTGCGCTGGATGACCGGACGGATCGATTCCAGCACTTCAGTGACAGCCTGCAGGAACTCAGGCTCATTCGGATTGCGCTTTTTAACAACTTCGAGAACTTGCTGCACCAGGCCCATAAGGGTGTTATTTCTGCAGGTTATTTCCCTCGGAGGCAAATAAAAACGATGGGCGGGCGATGGGTTTGATCCTCCGACTTCTTGCATTGGCGACTGAATGATCTTCAAATCGCCTGCCGTCTTGGAGATAAAGGTAAGAAGTCGTAGTCCGGGCTAGGACCGAGGGATCATTCCGAAGCGGGCCGAACATTTGATTTCTTTGTTTTCGATATGGCTCAAATGCACTGCGACGGCGTTTGGGGTGGATGGAGGAAAATGTAACAATGGCCACAGCTCAGAAATTGACAGTTACCGCAAAGATAAACTTTGCTTCGCCCGAAGGGAGGCCGAGCCAGTAGGTTGCCAAGTCGACATCTTTGTACGTGAATCCGATCAGTGGCCCGCACTGGACATCGGAATTACTGCCTGCCTGCGTTCGCTGGACTGCAGCGCCGAGTCTGAACGAATCGAAGATTGAAGCACTCAGCTCGGACCAGCAATAGAAAAAATTGTTGGAACTAGTTCCAGCATCAAGAAAGTATTCGCCTTGAGTAGAGAATTCGAATCGCTCGTAACGGACCGTGATCGTGTAGCCCGGAGCGATGCCCGTAATATTCCCAAAAACACCGCCGACCATTGGAGTTATGTCGAACTCTAGCTTCTTACCAAGGCTGAAGTTGTATCCGAACCAAAAAGAGCCGGTTCGGAGCTCCTCGTAATTGTATCGTGCTTCCAGATGCACCCAGCCACAGTCGGCCGTGAAGATTGGATTTGAATAATGGTCCTCATGCTGCGCGAGATAAGTGAAAGTGG
>Ga0081455_10006541_pt1 | contig 12469 bp, 14 predicted proteins | sample TabmetS3T2R1_FD_70207 | JGI IMG/M metagenome (GOLD analysis project Ga0081455, IMG submission 70207) | Tabebuia heterophylla rhizosphere microbial communities from the University of Puerto Rico - S3T2R1 | ecosystem: Host-associated > Plants > Roots > Rhizosphere ... | reverse complement strand
CCCGCCACGCCGACTACTACGCCAGCCTGCTGCCACGGATCCGGCAACAATCCCACGAGCCGCCGGCCGAGGTGTTTTGGGCAGTCCGGCTCCGCGCCGATCAGGACAACCTGCGGGCGGCCTGGTCGTGGGCGATCGACACCGGGAATGTGGACATCGCATTTCGGATGCTGGCCGGCTTCGCGCCCAGCGAGGTGTTGACCACGTACCCCTTGCTGCTTGGGGGCAGCGCGGCCCTGGAGCTACCCGGCGCGACCGAGCACCCGGGCTACCCCCTCGCTCTCGCCGTGAGCGCTGTCCTGGCGTCGGGTGGCTCCGATCGCGCATGGGCCGCGGAGCTTTGCCGCCGCGCGTTGGAAGCCAACGCGCTGCGGGACGCGCCGGACTGGCGGGTTGAGGAATCGGTCTGCACTGCCCGCTCAAACATCGCGTTTACTGCTGGCGCGTTTGCCGACGCCAGCAGCCTCGCCGAGCGAGCGGCCGGCCTAGCGCGAGCCGGCGGCGACCTCACCGACGCGTCCCTCGAGCTCGCCATCGCCGGAACCTGTTACTTAGTCGTCGGCGACGCACCCACGGGGGTCCGGCTGGCGAACGAGGCGCTCAGGCTGGCCCGCCAGGTCGGCGCTCCGGCGCTCATCGCGACCGTCTTGCTCGCCGTGGGCGTGACCGTCGCTCAGACCGAGCCTGAGCGGGCTCGCGCTTGCCTTCGAGAAAGCCGCGAGCTGAGCACGATGCTCGGCTATCAGAGGGCCCTGGACCACGTCTGGGCGGCCGTAATCGCGTCTCTCCTAGGCGATCGGGCCACAATGCTCGAGCTTGGTGGCCATGCCATTCGCACCTTTGGGTGGAGCGGTGACCGCCTCCGGATGGGCGTCATCCTCCATTTGATTGCGGGTGCGCTTGCCGCCACACAACCTGATGATGCCGCGATCATCCAAGGCGCAGCCGAAGCCTATGTGCTTCAGTCGCCGATGGTCGCCCTGGCTGACAGCTCGATCGTCACCAAAGCCCTCGGTGATTCACGCGCGTTGGAACTGCGAGCCCGTGGTGCCGACATGGACTGGGACGAAGCCCTCTCCTACACCCTGACCCAGACCAGCCAAGCCCTCAAGCACGCGCAACCCACGACGCAGCGATAGAACGAGTTCTGCAGCGCACACGCCTCCAATCGCCAAACGTGCCCGCAGGCTCGCAAAACAGGTCGCTGACTAGGGGTGTATCGGTGGGCGATACTGGATTTGCACCAGTGACGCGTTCCGCTCCGGCACGGCATGACAATGCGGCGGCAAGCGTAAATGATGTCCGTGGCGGTACCCCAATGATCGCCGGACGCTGGACCAACTGACTAGCAGTTTGGCTGGCAGAGGGGAAAGCTTGAAAGCAAATCTGCGTTGCCCTGAGTGAGGCGAGAACCTGCCCTGGACGACCAGCTCGAAGATCGGCTGAACTGAAACAGCACGAGCAGAGTGAGCGGCCACGTCCCACAGCTGCACCGACCTATCCCAGCTGCGAAGCAGACGAGCGAGTGCGCCGCAGCCATTACGAGGTCACGGCCCGTCGCGGCGCTACTTCTGCGTGGGCCCGTAGGCACCGGGGTGGCGTCGCCACTTTCATCTGATTGATCGATGCCATGCCAGCGCAGCACTCTTGGGTCCCCGGGTTTCAAGATGAAGTGATTGATCTTGGGTTCGACGCGATGTAGTCCACCCTCAAGGCGCAGCGACTTGCGAACTATCTCGTGCAGGCGCAGCCGAATATGATCACGACAATGCCGATGGGCTGATGTGAGCGTGACCACCGACCCCGCTCGGATTCATAGCGCGGGCTCGCGTGGCCGGACGCGGGAGAGGCGGATCAGCCGCGCGCCGAGCACCGCGATCCAAAGCAGTAGCACCGCCACGAACACCCGCTGCACCACTCCGTTCCAGGACCCCGCGATACCACTGAATAAGAGAACCAGCAGCAACAGCCCCACCACACCGGTGGTAATCGAGTAGCCACGTAGGTCACGCCACGACGCGCCGCCGCCGAAGGCGCGGGCAAGCACCAGCGGCGCAGCGACGAGCGCCAGAAATACCAGGAGACTGACCAACTCGTGTGTGGCGGAGTGCCAGGACACGTCGCCGGCGTCAATCCGTGCAGCGCATGCGGCCAGCCGGCTGCGGCAGTCAACGCGGGCCAGCCCCGCCACGATGATGCCGACACCCGCGAGTGCAACCAGGATCGAGCCGATCCTCGCAAGCCTGCCCTCCAGCGCGCCGGCCAGTCCGATTCCGAGCGCAACCGTGCCAGCGCCGAGCAGGAGAAAACCAGTGATCATGATCCACGCGTGTCGCGCGTCCAGCGCGGCCAGCTCGCTGATGTAGTCGCGCCGGACGCTGTACCCGTCCTGCAGCATCTCAGCAACAATCCATGCGATGGTGAAGGCGATTGGGCCCGTCACAGCAAGCCAACCGAGCACCGGGTGGCCACCGACAGTCCTCATGCGTCGAAATGCTACGACCCGGCTCTGGACGGTGCACCGCCTCGGCAGTCCTAGCAACCGTTCCGGCGCGGTCACGCCGACACGCAGGCCTATTCGACCTCAGTGACAGTCATGGTGATCGGGAAATGGTCGGAGAATCCGTTCTGATTGACCGGGTCGCCCATTCCGCCGTACGGGATTGGCTTGGGGTAGTCACCTGGATCGACCATGGCCGGCGGTTTGAGGATTTGCGCCGTGGCAGCGTCGGCCTTGATCAGGGCGTCGCCGGTGGCCATGTTCTTGTTGACCAGGAACTGATCGAGCATGTTCGGCTGGTTGTCGAAATAGAAGCTGCCATCGGGCAGACCAGCGATCGGCCACATGAGATTCCACAGCAGCGGGTTTTCCCTCGCATTGGTGACCTTGGCTCGTTGTCGGGTGCTGAGGGCGTGCCGAACCAGGGAGGTGTCGAACGGTTCGTCATTGAAGTCCCCCATCGCGAGCACCGGTGTCTGCGGTCCGTGCACTTCGAGGACCCGCTGGTGGAAAAAGCTGAGCGTCTCCCCGGCAATTTCGCGGTAGCCCTCGGACTCGAATTGACCTCCGCTACGGCTTGGCCAATGGTTGCCGAAGACGGCCCAGGTCCTGGCGGCGGCCGTCGTAGTTTTGAAATTGACCTGCACGATTTCGCGGGTGGCATTGCGGCGCATCACAACGTGGAAGAACACTGACTCCTGAAGGGGTAACGGAACCTGCAACAGTGTGTCGTCGTAGATGAACGCGACATCGATGCCGCGGGCATCGCCAGTGTCGGCATGCACCACTGCATAACTGCGAGGGGCAGGCAGCGTCGCGTTCACCTTCTCGACGAGTCGGTCGACCACGAAACGGTTTTCGACCTCGCACACGCCGAGCAAGTCGGGGCCGTGGCCGGTATTCATCGCCGCGATCACAGAGGCCAGCTGGTCGATCTTGCGATCCCGCAGTTGTGGTGTCCAGCCGGCAATGTCGTTCTTGATTGCCCTGAACACCTTGTCGGTTCGTCGGCCCAACGCAACCGCATTCTCTTCATCGAACAGGTTCTCCAAGTTCCACCATGCGATGTGATAAGTCCGCATCAATGCTCCTTGTGGCCTTGGCCGGTTCCGAAACGGTCCCACGCTCTGTTAGAGCCACACAAGATTCGTACGGTGACGGAGTGGACGCTAGGCGTGCAGCCGACTTGTATGCCGAGGGTTGGAGCCTGCGACAGAGTGCGTGAATCCGTCGTACCCGCAGCGGCCGCGAGCCACTATGCTTCACGAGATCGGGCCTCGAATTCACACATTCTGGGTGAGGCTGACGTCTGTGTTCTCCATAGTCCATGGGTGATGGCCGGTATGCCCGTACTCAAGGAGGATTCGCCATGACCAGGCAGACGACGGCGCGGGCCCGGACCCCGGTGGCGAGCTGGAGTCGTGTGAGTGGCATCGCTGGTCTGGGCTACCCGGGCTGATGAGTCGGCGACTGTTGGCAATCGGCGCGCTGTTGGTGGCAGCAGCCACGATCGTGCTTGGGGTCGCGGTCGCGGTCGGTGAGTTCCCGCGGGGGCTGCTGCTGCTGGGTTGTGTGCTGATTACCGGCGCGGCTGCCTGGTACGGCGTGCTGCGGCGCGGGCTGGCGCGGGTCGTCGGGCTGATCGTTGCCGGCCTGGGGCTCGCGGGCGTGCTGGTTTTGCTGGTTACACGGGGGGCGCCGCTGGTCGATTTGCTGGTCGTCGTTGGACTCCTGCTGTCGCTGGCTGCTGCTCGTGCCGCTTTCGCCGGGCACGTGGATCTGCCGAGCGCGTCGGCGCCGCGGCACCCGGTGCTCTTCTACAACCCGAAGTCTGGTGGCGGCAAGGCGACGCGCTTCGCGCTGGCCCAGGAGGCCGGCCAGCGTGGGATCGAGGCGGTTGAGCTCCAGCCCGGTGAGGACCTCGAGGCGCTGGTCCGCGCCGCCGTCGCGCGCGGTGCAGACGGGCTGGCCATGGCCGGCGGGGACGGCTCGCAAGCCATCGTCGCCGCGATCGCGGCCGAGCTCGGACTGCCGTACGCCTGCATTCCCGCGGGGACGCGCAACCACTTCGCGCTCGATCTCGGCGTCGACCGCGACGATGTCGTCGGCGCCCTTGATGCATTCGTCGACGGCGGTGAGCGACGGGTCGACCTCGGCGACGTCAACGGGCGGACGTTCGTCAACAACGTCTCACTCGGGCTCTACGCCGAGGCGGTGCAGCAGGCGGGCTACCGCGATGCGAAGATCCGCACCGTGCTGGACACCGTTCCTGGCGTCCTCGGCCCGACCGGCGACGAGCTCGATCTGCGCTGGCGGGGACCGGGCGGGCACGAACACCGCGGGGGCGCTGCCGTGCTCGTGTCCAACAACGCCTATCGACTCGGTCGCGCGATCGGCTCGGGCACACGCCCCCGCATTGACGACGGTCTGCTAGGAATCACTGTCATCGGCGCGATCTCATGGCAGGACGAGGACGGCCGTGCCTTGCAGCGCCCTTGGCGCTCATGGTCCTCACCCACATTCGAGGTCGGTTCTGAGAAGCCGATAGCCGCCGGTATCGACGGCGAGGCTCTCGTCCTCGACGCGCCGCTGGAGTTCCGCATCAGGCCCAAGGTCCTACGGGTGCGCGTGGCCCGCCAGCATCCAGGTGCCTCGCCCTCGGCGATGGCTCCCGAAGGAGTCGGCGACGGCGTGGTCGAGCTAGTGCGAATCGCTTTCGGCCGGCACCGGGAGCCGTAGAGAAGATCAACACTAAGGAGGACAGCATGGACCTGATGGAAATCACCGAGAAAGAGCGGCTAAGTCGTGAGGACGCGGCCGCCCGCCTGCACGCCCTGGCGGACGCTCTCGCTCGGCACAATGAGGTCGAGTTCGAACGCGGCGGCCTGCGCTTCAAGGTACATGTGCCCGATGAAGTCGACTTCAAGCTCGAGATCGAGATCGGCGAGGACGAGCGCGAGCTGGAGATCGAGCTCACGTGGTAACCGAGACCGATGCCGCTCACCCCTGAACGCCGACCGCCGGCAGACAACCCGGCGGCGGTCGATGCCGGCCCACCTCGGCAGGAGCCGGTCGAGGAACGGCTGGCGCACAAGCTCAGCACCGATCGGGCCGCCGCGTCGGCCGCGCGCACCCGGGCCCTAGCCGTACTGCGCCGCCTCGGGAAGTACGACCGTGCGGTCTACCGTTCAGTGGCGAGGCTGTCCACCCCACTGCTAGATGAGCCGCTGAGGCGTGTGTCGGGCTTCGCGAACTTCTCCAAGCCCTGGTTCATCACAGCTGGCTTCCTCGCCCTGTTCGGCGGGCCGCGTGGTCGACGTGCTGCGCTCACAGGGCTTGCGGCCGTCGGGGCGACGTCCCTGGTGGTGAACCAGCCCATGAAGCTGATCGGTGAACGCCACCGTCCCGACCGGGACGGCCTCGGCGTACCGCAGCAGCGATGGGTCGCTATGCCCTCGTCCACGTCGTTTCCGTCAGGTCACTCCGCATCCGCCGCCGCGTTCGCCGTTGCCGTCGGAGACCTGCTGCCGGCGCTCAAGCTTCCCTTGCGTGGTGCAGCGTCGGTCGTGGCATTTTCTCGCGTGTACACCGGGGTGCACTATCCGAGCGACGTGCTGGTCGGCGCGACCGTGGGCGCCCTCCTCGGCCGGGTGGCCTCGACAGTGGCGCGCCGGGTCCGCGGCCGCAGCGTCGGTCCCGATGCCAGGTAACGCGGTGCACGTGAGCACGCTCGAGCACCTCGGGATTGAGGCTCGTGTGCTGATGGATAGTGCTCGACCTGGCCGGGAGATTTGCGCCAGCCGTTGTGATCAAAGACCCGAATCGGCCTCGAGCAATCCGAGCTGACCACGGTATTCAGCCCAGCTGATTCCGTTCTCGCGATCGCGCGCGCTCATGATCGTCGCCGGTGCCGGCCATGGGACGGCGAGGTCTGGATCGTCATGTCGTACCGTCACATCACCGCCGGGAGCGTGAAATTCATCGATTCGGTAAACGACATCAGTAACTGCAGTCAGCGCCTGGAACCCGTGGAGGAACCCGCGCGGAACGTACACCTGGGTGCATACCTCATCGTCGAGCAGAAAGGTCATGACCTGGCCGAAAGTCGCCGAGGCCGGCCGTGCATCGACGACAACATCGAGCACCGCGCCATTGGCGCACCGCACCAGCTTCGCCTCTCCCGCACCGGATCGACCGTGCAGTCCGCGGCGTACGCCCTGATAGGACCTTGATTGGTTCTCCTGTTTGAAGCTGGCTGGGTCGATACCCGCATCAGCGAGAATCTGAACGTCGAGCGTGCGCGAGAAGTAACCGCGCTCATCCCGGATTGGAGTCGGTCGAAAGATGATCAAATCCTCGATCGGAGTGCGGATGACCTCCATGCCGGACAGCCTAGTGAAATCCACAGAATCTTCGGGAATCGGCCCAGATTGCCACGGCGGCCCGAGGTGGTGCCATTCGACCATGTCAGTACGACCTTGATGGTATGGGATCCATCAGCGAGCTTCATCGTGTCGGAGCGAACCGCCGTACCGTTGTCAGCGGTACCCGCGAAATGAAAGGGCGGCTGCCGGGTAACACACTGCCTTCATGATTCGGCCAAAGTGATCACGAGATCCGCTCGTGGCATGCTCTGCGCGATCAATACCGCATTGTCTTGGTCGGTCGTGCTAGCCCAGGTGGCAGCCTCTTCGTGACTCATCCCATGCTGTTGATGACGGTAGGTCAGCCGCTGCAAGCGGGTTGAGTCATCCAACTGCAGATACCAGCTCTCGTCCAGCAGTGGCGCGACCCCAGCCCAACCACCCCAGTCGCACAACAGATAGTTGCCCTCGGTCACGACGAGGGGCACATCAGGACGAATTGGCAGCGCGGAACCGATGGACTCATCGACGTCGCGGTCGAAGTCTGGGGCGTGCACGATCTCGTCCTCTTGATTACGAAGCCGGCGAAGCAAGTGGACATAACCATCCGCGTCGAAGGTGTCCCACGCGCCCTTGCGGTCGCGACGTCCCCAGCCGATCAGGGTGTGGTTGCTGAGGTGGAAGCCATCCATAGGAACGAAGGCAGCCAGATCGGGGCCGAGCTTGTCGACGACGTCTCGGGCGACCTTGCTCTTACCAGCGCCCGGGGGTCCGGTGATGCCCAGCAAGTGCCGCTGACCGGGGACAGCCAGCGCTCGGGCCCGTTCCACCAGGTCGGCAAGACTGAGCGTGACTTCTCGTGGACCAGTCGGAAATCCTGCGCCAAGCTCATGTCGGCGGGGCGGGTCCGCCCCTGTTCGCGTACAGGTGTGAGCTGCCACCAGAGAGGCGGCCTGCAGCAGATTGGTGAGGCCCGAGTCGTCCAGAGACCGCAAGCCATTCCGGGACAACAGGCGCTGCTCGTGGAGGTACGCGATGGCGCCGGACATGAACGCATCCCCCGCACCGACCGTATCCACGACCGGGACCGGCACAGCCTTTACAGCCGCCGACGCGAACGGCGTACTGGCGGTAGCCCCGTTCTCGCCCTTGGTGAGGAGCACGAGGGGAACGCCAGCCGCGTGCCAATCCGCCACGATGTCGACCGGCAGCCGACGCGGATACAGCCAGGCCAGATCTTCCTCACTCACCTTCAAGATGTCGACCAACCGCACCCAACCCTCGAAGCGGTCCAGGTAGGCCACACGGTCCGGGATCAGCCCCGGCCGCACATTGGGATCCAGGCTTACGACTCGACGACCGGTCTCCCGCTGCAGCAGCCCCTCGAGCGTGGAAGCCACCGGCTCGAGTACGAGCGCGATCGAACCCAGGTGGAGAGCGGCTCCGGAGGCCAGCGGCATCAGATGCTCCGGCAAGAGTCCCCGATCGGCCGCCCGCTGCGCATGGAAGGAATACGTCGCCTGGCCGCCACGCAGGTGCACCGCAGCCAGGGTCGTCAAATCGTCGGTGTCGACAAAGTAGGTCGGCTGCACTCCGGATTCAACAAGCTGTGCGCGGAGCATCTGGCCGAACGGGTCCTTGGACAGCCGTGCCAGAAACGCCGTTGGTACCCCTAGGCGCCCCAGCCCTACGGCAACGTTCAGGCACGATCCGCCTGGATGCGGCTCGTACGCGGCCTCCCCCCGAACAGTTGTCGTTGGCGTGAGGTCGATGAGTGCATCGCCCGCGACTACGACCGCTGGGGTATCGGCGTCGGGCGTCATGCTGAGGTCTCGCGAACTGCGTCTTCGAAGGAACGAGCCGACTCGGCAGTGGTCGGATCGGTGAAGAACTGTTCCGCGACTGCCGGAGCCATGGTGAAGCAGTCGACACCGTGACGGGCGAGAGCCACCATGTCAGGCACGCTACGAATGCTGGCCAGCAGTACCTTCGTCGCGCTCCGGGTGGCGACAAGCACTTCATGCATGGCGACCACTTCGGCAATGCCTTGGCGACCAGCGTCGTTCAGCCTTCCCAGGTAGGGAGCGATGTAGGTGGCGCCGGCCGCGGCCGCCACGATCGCCTGCCCCGGGTCATAGATCGCCGTGAGCAGGGTGGGGGCACCACGGGCTGCGAGCGTCGCACAGGCTGTGGAACCAGCTCGCGTAGCGACGAACTTGACCACGACTTCCTGACCAAGATCACGTAGCCACTGCCCGCGCTCGACGAGCGTTGAGGGCTCCTCTCCCCAGGCCTGAAAGAAGACCTCTCTGGCGCCGGCATCGATGGCCCAGCGGTATATCTCCTTGAGATCAGAAACACCTTTCGACGCGCGCTGCAAGATCGTCGGATTTGTGGTCACGCCGTAGAACAGACCGGTCGCTAGCAATGATTCCGCCGCATTGCGATCCGCGGTGTCCAGATAGAGCCTCACTCGCATTCTCCAAGATCATCAGGGTTGACATCAGTCTCGTTGTCATTCACGAGAACCACATCCCACCGTCAACGACGATGGACTGTCCGGTGATGTAGTTCGCGTCCGGCGAGGCGAGGAACGACACAACTCCAGCCACATCGGTGGGAGTTTCAAGTCGGCCCAAGGGAATCCCGGCCACCATGCCGGCCATCTCCGAACCCAGTTCCGTACCGCGACGGCGGGTCATCTCCGCGTCAATGCCTTCCCACATCGGGGTGTGCACCACGCCAGGGCTGTAGACGTTGACCGTGATCTGATACGGAGCGAGCTCCTGGGCGACCGATTGGCTCAGACCGCGTACCGCGAACTTCGAAGCTGAGTACGCGGCCTGCCACTTCCCTCCTCGATGTGCCGCGACCGAGGCGGCACCGATGAGTCGACCACCTCGGCCCTGAGCGATCATCTGGCGAGCCGCCGACTGATAGCAGTGGAATACGCCCCTGAGGTTCACGTCCATGATCAGCTGCCACTGCTCAGCGGTTGTCTCCACCAGTGGGGCAGTCACGGCGATGCCTGCGTTTGCCACCATGACGTCCAGGCCTCCGAAGTGCTTGACGTGGTCGGCCACCGCCTGATCGACGCTCCCCGCATCAATCACGTCCACAGTCAGGCCTAGGGCAACCTCAGGGCCGCCCAGATTGGCGACCACGACCTCCACTTGATCTTGCGAGGACGACAGATCGGCCACCGAGACGCCTAGGCCGTCTGCCGCGAGTCGTTCCGCGATCGCACTGCCAATGCCGCGAGCAGCGCCAGTCACCAAGGCTGAACGACTAAACGTCATGGCCGGCTCCCGTCTGCGCACCCGAGCATGCTCGGTTCCCATCAGTTACGGTATTGGTCAGTCCGGTATTCGTCACCATGCCTGCTTCACAAGCCGTGGTTCGGGATTCATCTCACTCTGGTCTGCGACTTCAGCACTGATCGCGGGAAGCCGCTGGCTCCTTTGGAGATGGGACGCGTGCGGCGAGAAGGGATCGTGATCATCGACTATGGGGCAATCAGGCATGTCTGGTCGCACCGGTTATGGAGTTGAATGGTCCGAGCGAAGGAGGACGCAGTGCAGATCCCTAAAGCAACCGAGGATGACAAGAATCGTTTTCGAGCACTCGTTCCATCGGGACCGGACATTGAAATCAAACCGATGTTCGGAAACATAGCGGCCTTTGTGAACGGCAACATGTTCATGGGGCTTTTCGGGTCTGATATCGGCGTGAAGCTCAACTCGGCCGATCAGTCGCGATTGCGGGAGTCGGGTGGCGGCCCCTTCGGACCAGCTGAACGCCCGATGGGTGGATATGTCAGCCTGCCCGAAACAATGAGCGCGGACGAGCTGGATGGATGGATCAACTCGGCGCTCTCGTATGTTGCGGAGCTGCCGCCGAAGCAGCCCAAGAAGCGCAAAGCCAAGTGAGCGATCCCGGCTGCTGACTCGTGCCCTTCGACAAGCTCAGGGCACATGACAGGCTCAGGGCACATGACAAAGCTCAAGACACAGGCAGCTCGGTCGTGCCTACCGATGATCTTGCTTCGAGACAGCGGCCCGGCACGCGCCAAACCAGAAGCGTCTCCAAGATCGTCACGGCCCCGTGTCCACTCTTTTCCCTGCATTTGTGTCTGGCGTGCCGCCCACAGAATTCGAGAAAATGCTGATCAACAGCGCGCCGCCGCGGGAGGCTCATCGACGTGAGGAGAAGATCATGGCAGGTCGGTCGACCTGGGCACTGTGCAGACCAGGCATGCCGAACTGGGAAGCAACAGGCACTTCGCTCTGGCCGGAGTCCTCGTCGCATTGGCCGGAAAGCTCTAGCCCTGGAGCGTTTCGGTATCGTATCCAGAACCACCGCGCGCTTGACATCGCGCACGATCACGATCATGATCAAAGTGTTTTGCACGACGTTTTGATCGACGCAAAGCATTGACAACAATTGTTTTACACGACGTTTGATCGGCAGAAGCAATGGTTAACAACTGTTTTGCACGGTATTGATCGCACGGTATTGATCGAGGCAAAGCATGGCTAGCGACTCTACAGACACCGCCTTCGGGTTCATCCTTTTCATCCTCTTCCTCGCGCTCTTGGGATACGCGGCAGGAGGCATCAGCTCGGCTCCGTCCACCGCTGGGACGGCAAGCGGAACGTCCCAGTCGTTACCACCCCTTGAGGGTAGTGAAGTATCTTCATGCAGTGGCACACTCCAACCGAATGAGCCAGCTGCGACAGGCGCTGTCACCCTCAAGGTCTACGTGGACCCCACGGATGCCGGCCGGAAGTGCGCAACAGCGAGTACGACCTCGGCGGGGACGCTGAAAGTCACGCTGGCATATACCGCCGACCCGACCCAAAGCGTATCTGGCACAGATTCTTGTGGATCATCTGGAGAACTGTGCACGGCTTCTGTCCAGGTGAACGGGACCGACAATCTTTGCCTCTCAGCCGTCGCCGAGTTATCCGGACAACCCACAGTGGCCATCCCAACCAAAGTGGCCATCCCAAAGGTCGTCGAGCCATGCGCGATGACGGTGCCTGCAATGCAGCCAGCTAGTCCCGTGCCTGGCATAACGGCACACCATGACAAGGAAGAGGAGGAAGGGTACTAGGCCGAGCTGCTGACTACAGAGGCTGCAGCACTGGAGGCATCGGCTGCATTACGCACGGACCCCACCACCCCAAACAATCGCACAGGCAAGGAGCGCTCAGCGGCCGGTACCGGCGTAGACCACGGCCTCCTCGGCGGCATCCAGACCCAGCGCGGTGTGCGCAGCGACAACAGCCCGATCAACATCGTCTTGATCAACAATCACCGAGATTCTGATCTCCGAGGTAGAGATCATCTCGATGTTCACCCCAACGCCGGCCAGCGCTGAGAAGAACTTGGCGCTGACACCAGGATGCGATCGCATGCCGACTCCGATGACTGAGATCTTCCCGATCTGGTCGTCGTAGAGCACGTCCGTGAAGCCGACATCCGCCTTTAACGCATCAAGCGTCTCCATCGCAGTTTGTCCATCGGCCTTGGGCAAGGTGAACGAGATATCCGTGCGTGAGGTCTCTACTGCCGAGACATTTTGCACGATCATGTCAATGTT
>Ga0081455_10006540_pt1 | contig 12476 bp, 5 predicted proteins | sample TabmetS3T2R1_FD_70207 | JGI IMG/M metagenome (GOLD analysis project Ga0081455, IMG submission 70207) | Tabebuia heterophylla rhizosphere microbial communities from the University of Puerto Rico - S3T2R1 | ecosystem: Host-associated > Plants > Roots > Rhizosphere ... | reverse complement strand
CTGAGCAATGCGCCCAATAATAGCCGGATGGCGGCAGCGCAGCCGGCGTTCAAGTTCGCTCACCGAACAGAACGTCGGTCGCAGAGCCAGGAGCTTCGTAGGCAGTTGCGCCAGCGGCAGTGCTCCCCCGCCTACCGCTGAGTTGCCATCAACCACCCGCGGTCGATAGGCGGCCTGGACTGCCTCTGGCAAGCGGCGGCGCAGACGCCTGACACGACCGGCAAGCGTTTGCGGGGACATGCTCAGCATGGTCAGAGTGGGGATCGTGCGTCTGGCGAGTTCAGGGTCAGCATAGAGGCGCAAGGTCGCTTCCAGGGCTGCCACGGTAAATTTGTCAACGCGTACGGCACGGTGTAGTGGATGGCGCCGCACCGCAGCGATGTAGGATGCCTTGCCCACGATAATACCAGCCTGTGGCCCGCCTAAGAGCTTGTCCCCACTGAAGGTGACGATGTCCACACCACTCGCCACCACTTCCGGGACCGTGGGCTCATCATACAGGCCAAACGGTCGCAGATCGACCAGCGTACCACTGCCGAGGTCTTCCATTACTGGAATCTGGTGCTTGCAGCCGAGTTCCACCAGCTCCTGCGCCGACACCTCGGCAGTGAACCCGACGATGCGATAGTTACTCGTGTGCACCCGCAACAGCAGGGCCGTATGCTCGGAAATGGCCTGGGCATAGTCCCGCAGATGCGTCTTATTCGTCGCGCCCACCTCGCGCAGGATCGCCCCACTGCTGCGCATGATATCGGGGATACGAAACTCTCCGCCAATCTCGATGAGCTGCCCCCGCGAGACAATCACCTCTTTACCAGTTGCCAGCGCCTGCAACGCCAGGAACACCGCCGCGGCGTTGTTGTTCACCACCAGAGCCGCTTCCGCGCCCGTGAGCGTTTTCAACGCTTCTTCGACATGCGCATAGCGCGAGCCGCGCTCGCCGCGCTCGAGATCGTATTCCAGGTTGCTATACGATTCCGCCACTTCCTGCAGATTCGCCACCGCGGGAGGGGCCAGCAGCGAGCGTCCCAGGTTCGTATGCACAATGACCCCGGTGGCATTGATCAAGCGTCGTAAATGGTGCGTCTGCTGGGCCTGAAGGCGTACCTGCACCTGCTGCAAGACGGCAGGAAGCAGCAGCGGCAGGGTCTCGAGCGTCGCCTCGTCGGTGGCTTGCAGGATGGCCTGGCGGGCTGTCGCCAGGACCTCGCGCACGGCTTCAGTCACCACAGTGCGTGAAGACTGCACCATCCAGAGCTGGGCTTCAGGAGTGCGGAGCACCTCATCAACGCTGGGTAGCTTGCGGAAATAGGCCGTATGGATTAGTGGCATAGTTTCATATCTAATATGTATGCGCGCTCGCGCCCAGGAGCGAGGATCATTCATGCCAGCAGCCCCTGGGGCCCTGTTGTGTCTGGGCGCAGATTGTATAGCGTCTACACACAAAACAGCAACTGCACTCTCTTATTTCTTCGCAGCCTGCTTCTTGACCTCAGGAATGACGTACTTGCCGAACATCTCAATCGACGACATGACCTTGTCATGCGGAATCGTCTCCGTCGCCATCAGGAACTGCAACTCATCGACACCAACAGACTCATGGATGCTGATCGCCTTGAGGCAGCTCTCCGGATCACCAGCCACAAGGACACCACGTTCCACCAGTGTATCGGCATCGAATTGATTCCAGATCGCCGCAGCGATCTGTCCTGAGCCGCCAGAGAGGTCCACCTCGGGAGCCCCGTTGGCCCCATCAGTCTTGATATAGCGGGCGAAGTTCGCCTTTAAGTGGTCCGGGACCCCACCCCAGGTCTCGATGAGCCGTTCGTAGATGTTCACCTGGTCCTTCAGATAAGGGCGGTCGGGACCAAAGAACGTCTTTAAGGACTTGGCAGCGAGTTCGCGGGCCTCCTTGTTGTCCGAACCGCAGTAGGCCATGGTGGAGCTCAACCACTGGTCATTGATGGTTTTACCTACCGGCGTCGCACGGCGTACGTTCTCTTTGTATTCCTTGATGTGCGGCTCCAGGGAAGAGGGCGCGGCGACGCTGAGCGCCATCACCCCAATGCCCTTTTGGGCTGCGAGGTGGTAGGTGGAGGGTTGCAGTGCCGCGACCCAGATGGGCGGATGCGGTTTCTGATACGGTTTGGGGCGCACGTCCCGCGGTGGCACCTTCCAGAAATGCCCTTCCCACTCGAACAGGCCCTCTTCCCAGGCTTTGGGAATCATCGCTAACGACTCTTCCCACATATCGCGGGTATCACGCGGGTCAATGCCCATACCGGTTTGCTCATACGGTGCCGAACGCCCCGTGCCAAACTCGACCCGACCGCCTGACAGGTGATCGACCATGGCCACCCGTTCGGCCACACGCACTGGATGATGATAGGGCAGGATGACCACGCCAAACCCCAGATGAATGTTTTTCGTGAGTCGGCTCAGGGCGCCAAAGATTACTTCCGGGCATGGCGACATCGAAAAACCCGTCAGGAAGTGGTGTTCCACGAACCAGACCGTATCAAAGCCCATTTTATCGGCCAGGATGCACTGTTCGAGCGTCTCTTCGATCACGGTATGGTCGTCGATGACTGGCCGCTGCATCTCATACGCCAGGCTGAATCTCATGCTACCCCCCACTCCAAGCTGAAGAAGAACAGGCGCGCTGCACATGCAGGCATGGCGTATTGTCGCAAAGCTGCGACTAGAACGCAACGTCTACCTCGATTCCCTCGCCCGGCTTATGCCATACTGCCATTGCAGTTGCATGTAATACCGCAAGGCGCTAGGATTATATAGAAGTGCTGTCAATAGGAGAGCAGATAATGGGCGCACAGATTATCAACCGCGGCTGTGGACCAGAAATCAGGGGACGCGCATTACGGCACAGCAGCGAAAAAAATAGGGCTGGCGATGCAGCTTTCGCAGGGCCAAGATCGCCAGCCCCTCTGGCCCGAGAGGGCTTACCCTCCGGCAGTGCGTACGTGACGCTCGCGTGCGCCGAGTAGAGGCGCATAATAATATACCAATGTACGCTGCCCGCCTGCATGTGTCAACATTATTTTTGTTACTCTTTCTAATGTAATTTATCTAGAGATAAGTTCAGAAAACCTCGTACGGGATACCTCGGGGTTTCTGAAGGGTGACGTGGAAGCCAGCCGAGAACTCTACCTCGAATTCTCTGGAAGCTGCTCATGCCTCTGGCAGCAGTTTTTAGGGTTGACTCTGCTCCCAGGTAACCGCTAATCTTCCATTCCCTGCCCCGTATGTGGCACCCATCTAATCTATGGAGCACAAGGCAATTCATGTCTGCAGAAGTGATCCGTATCGTTGGCGCACGTCAAAACAATCTCAAAGACCTGTCACTGGACCTGCCCTTGCACGAACTCATCGTCATTACTGGCGTGAGCGGCTCTGGCAAATCGAGCCTGGCGTTTGACACGCTGTACGCTGAGGGACAGCGGCGTTATGTGGAAAGCTTTTCCGCCTACGCCCGGCAGTTCCTGGAGCGTATGGATAAACCCCAGGTCGAGCGGGTGGAAGGCATTCCGCCGGCTATCGCCATTGATCAGAGCAATCCCATTAAAAATTCACGCTCGACGGTCGGCACCATGACCGAACTCACCGACCATATCCGCCTGCTGTTCGCCAAGATCGGCCAGTTGCACTGCCAGCAGTGCGGCCGACCTGTGCAGCGCAGTCATGCGGGCAGCATCGTCACGTCTCTGCTGCAGCACGCTGCCGGGCAAGCACTCATGATTGCTTTCCCCTACACACGCACGGGAGCGCAGACATCGGAGGCCATACGCGTCGAACTGCAGCGCCTGGGATTTACCCGGCTGCTGGTGGCCGGGCAGGTAGTACGTCTGGATGGCGAAGCCCCCTTGCCAGAGGCTGAGACGCCTTTCGCGGTGCTGGTGGACCGCCTCGTGGTGCAGGCAGACCGCCGCGCGCGCTTGCTGGATTCGCTTGAACAGGCGTTACGTTTTGGACAGGGCATAGTCGTTGTGCACTTTCCGGATGGGCAGCAGCAAAAGTTCAGCCAGCACCTGCATTGCCCAGATTGCAATATTACCTATCGTGATCCTGTACCAAACCTGTTCTCCTTCAACAGCCCCCTGGGTGCATGTGAGGTCTGCCAGGGGTTTGGGCGCACCATTGGCCTCGATATGGACCTGGTCATCCCCGACCCCCGCAAAACCCTGGCCCAGGGGGCCATCAAACCCTGGAGTGGCCCGAGCACGACATACGAACGCCGCATGCTCATGGCGTTCTGCAGCAGGCATGGCATCCCCACCGATGTGCCCTTTGCGCAACTCACCGCGGCGCAGCGGCAGGCCCTGTGCGACGGGGATGGTGGCCAGTACGAGGGGATTCGTGGCTGGTTCGCCTGGCTGGAGACCCGCACGTATCGCATGCACATCCGCATTTTCCTGGCCAAGTACCGTAGCTACGTCACCTGCGCCGGGTGCCACGGCGGCCGCTTGAAGGCTGAGGCGTTACTGACGCGCATCCGGGGTAAGGACATTACCCAGCTCTACGCCATGTCCGTAGGCGATACCTATACGTTCTTTCGCGACCTGACCGAGGCGTATCGCCACGACCAGGCTATCTCGCTGTTGCTTGGAGAAATCGTCAGTCGGTTGCAGTACATGGTCGATGTGGGCCTGGACTACCTGACGCTCGACCGCCAGTCGCGCACCCTCTCTGGGGGCGAGGTACAGCGCGTCAATCTGACCACGGCGCTGGGGTCTTCGCTGGTCAATACCCTGTATATCCTGGATGAGCCGAGCATTGGCTTGCACCCGCGCGATAGCCGCCGTCTCGTACAAATCTTGCACCATCTGAAGGAGAATCAAAACACCATCGTGGTGGTGGAGCACGATCCGGAAATTATCCGCGAGAGTGATCGTATTCTCGACCTGGGTCCAGGGGCCGGCGAGCACGGCGGAGAGGTGGTCTATTTCGGGGCACCAGCCGGCATCCTCCACACCGAGCCTTCGCTCACTGGGCAGTACCTCTCTGGCAAGCGCATGATCCCTGTGCCGGCGCAGCGCCGACCGGCGCGACCGGGCTACGCTGTCACTGTGCGCGGGGCGACACAGAACAACCTCAAAGATATCGACGTGACCATTCCACTCGGTCTCCTGGTCGGCGTCACCGGCGTGTCTGGCTCCGGGAAGAGCACACTGGTACACGAGGTGCTGTACAACGGTTTACAAAAGGCCCGCGGCGGAGCTGTGGGGACACCGGGGGCATGCCGCGCCATTGAGGGAGGGGACCTGATTGACGAGGTGATCATGGTCGATCAGTCGCCCATTGGGCGCACACCACGTGCCAATCCTGTGACCTACGTCAAAGCCTACGACTATATCCGACGCCTGTTTGCCGCTACGCCAGAGGCCCAGGCACGGGGTTTTGGCGCCAGCACGTTCTCCTTTAACACCCCCGGTGGACGCTGCGAAACCTGTCAGGGCAGTGGCTTCGAGAAGGTAGAGATGCAGTTTCTCTCGGATATTTTTGTCGCCTGCCCGGAGTGCGAGGGCGCACGCTTCCGCCATGAGGTGTTGGAGGTGCGGTATCGCGGCTGCACCATCACGGACGTCCTGCAGCAGACAGTCACCGAGGCGTTAGCGTTTTTTCACGATACACTGGCCATTCGACAAGCGTTACGACCTTTGCAGGAGGTTGGCCTGGATTACATCCGCCTCGGGCAGCCTCTGAATACCCTCTCAGGGGGCGAATCACAGCGGCTGAAGCTGGCCTCACACCTGAGCGTGTCGCAGGGTGGCCGGCACCTGTTTATTTTCGATGAGCCGACGACTGGCCTGCACTTTGAAGACATTCACACGCTCATGCGTGCCTTGCAGAGGCTGTTAGAACAGGGGCATTCGCTGCTCGTGATCGAGCACAATATGGAAGTCATTAAAAGTGCCGATTACCTCATTGATCTTGGCCCAGAAGGGGGTGAAGCCGGCGGTTCTGTGATCGCCTGTGGGACACCGGAGGAGGTGAGCCAATGTGCGGCGTCGTACACTGGCCAGTTCCTGCGTCACTATCTGTCCCAGGCGGCGACCGATGTCTATCAGCTCGCCCACCCCCAGGCTCCGGCCCTGCCCGTGGCTACGAACAATCATGCCATCGCCATCAGTGGCGCCCGCCACCACAACTTGAAAAACATCGAGGTGCACATCCCACGGGACCAGCTCGTCGTGATCACCGGGTTGAGCGGTTCGGGGAAATCGACCCTGGCCTTTGATATCGTCTTCGCCGAGGGGCAACGCCGCTATATGGAAAGCCTCTCGGCGTATGCCCGGCAGTTTTTACAGCCCCTGAGCCGGCCTGACGTTGATGTCGTGCGGGGCGTGCCTCCCACGGTGGCTATCGAGCAACGGGTCACCCGTGGCGGCAGCAAGTCAACGGTCGCCACGGTGACCGAGGTGTACCATTACCTGCGCCTGCTCTATGCTAAAATTGGCGTGCAACACTGCCCACAGTGTAACTTGCAAATTACCTCCCAGACCGCCGAGCAGATCCTGGCGCACCTGAGCACCACGTATGCGGACCAGGAGGTGACAGTGCTCGCGCCTATCGTGCGCGGCCGCAAGGGTTTTCACAAGGAGGTGTTCGCGCAAGCGGCGAAGGTCGGTGTGACGCATGTGCGCCTCGATGGCACTGTCGTCGCTGTCGCGGCCCGTCCTACCCTCGATCGTTACCGTGAACACGATATCGATTTCGTCGTGGGGACGACCAAAATCACCCGGCGCAGTCTCCGCGATGTCCAGGCTCTGGTAGAGCGTGCTGTACACCTCGGGCAAGGGGCGTGCGCTGTGCTGGCACCAGGGCATGCCGAGCACCTGTACAGTCTGAAATTCTTCTGTCCGAGATGTAATCTGAGCTTCGCAGACCTTGATCCTCGCCTGTTCTCCTTCAACAGTCGGCACGGCGCCTGTCCCACCTGCAACGGCATGGGGACGAGCAACGATTTCGACGTGGATTTGCTTATGCCCGATGCCCGCCTGCCGCTGCGCCAGGGAGCCTTAGCGCTCTATAACGGCGGTCCGTTCAAGGCGAGGCACCGAGAGCGGCTGTGCCGCGACGTTACTGCAACATTAGGCATCGATGTCGATACACCTTTTGCTGATATACGGGAGAGCCAGCGCCAGGCCTTTTGGCATGGCTTCAGCGGACGCGCTAGTACTTTCGAGGGCATCTTGCCGCACTGCCGGCGCCTGTTGGAGAGTAATTCCCGTGAGAGTGTGCAAAGCTACCTCGCCCAGTTCATGCGAGAGATCACGTGTCCTGCCTGCCATGGCACCCGCCTGAATCCCCAGGCACGCGCCGTGCGCCTGGCTGGCCAGGTATTGGGGGACCTGGTGTCCCTGTCTGTGGCTGCCGCGGCGGACTGCATGCCGCAGCTCGCATTCAACGCGCGCGAGCGCGCCATTGCCGAGCCGCTGTTGCCGGAAATCACGGCACGCCTGCAATGCATGCAGGAGGTGGGCCTGGGTTATCTGACGCTGGATCGCCGCAGCGATACGCTGTCTGGCGGTGAAGCGCAGCGTCTCCGCCTGGCCGCGCAACTGGGCTCACACCTGCGTGGCGTATGTTACATCCTCGACGAGCCCACCATTGGTCTACACCCGCGCGACAATGCGCAATTGCTGGGCACCCTGCACCGTTTGAAGGACCAGGGCAATAGCATTGTGGTGGTGGAGCACGATGAAGAGACCATCCGCCAGGCTGACCACATCATCGACCTTGGTCCTGGTGCCGGGAAGCAGGGCGGACAGGTGGTGGCGGCTGGGACGCTGCAGGAACTGCTCCAGCACCCTGCCTCCCTCACCGGGCGCTATGTGAATAATGGTTGGCATGGGCGCCAGGGCGGACGCCAGCGCGCTGTGCAGGACTGCCCCCGGCTCACCCTCTCTGGCGCGTGTGAACACAACTTGAAGCATGTGGAGGTCGGCTTCCCCCTGGGGACGTTTATAGCCGTGACTGGCGTGTCGGGCTCGGGTAAAAGCACGCTGGTAAAGCATACGCTGTATCCCGCCCTCCGCCACCACCTGACGGGCTACAATGGCCGTGTCGGAGCGCACAATGAACTGCGTGGTGCTGAGGCTGTGCGGCGCGTGCTGGAAGTGGACCACACACCCATTGGCAAGACGCCGCGCTCCAATCCGGCCACCTATGTGGGCTTTTATGACGATATCCGACGCTTACTGGCCCAGACCCCAGAGGCGCGCCTACGGGGCTATGCGCCAGGTCGCTTTTCGTTCAACGTGCCCGGCGGACGTTGTGAAGGCTGCGGTGGCCAGGGGCAGCGCAAAGTCGAGATGAATTTTTTGCCAGACGTCTTCGTGCCCTGCGAAACCTGTAACGGCTCACGTTTTACCGAAGAGACCCTGGATATTCGCTACAATGGCAAGCACATCGCTGACCTTCTGGCCCTCACCGTCACCGAAGCGGTCGAGTTCTTTGCCGGTGTCGCCAGTATTCGGCGCCCGTTACAGATCCTGGATGATGCCGGGCTAGGGTATTTAACGCTGGGGCAGCCGAGCAACACCCTCTCAGGTGGGGAAGCCCAGCGTATCAAACTGGCCTACGAGCTGAGTCGGTCATCGCAATCTGGCACCCTCTACCTCCTCGATGAGCCCACAACAGGATTACACCTGGCGGACATCGAGAAACTCCTGCATGTCCTGCAGGCGCTGGTGGATCAAGGCAACACGGTAGTAGTAGTGGAGCACAACTTGGAGGTGATAGGCCAGGCGGATTATATCATCGACCTCGGTCCAGAAGGCGGTGACGCTGGGGGAGAGATAGTGATTGCTGGCCCGCCAGCGCACCTCGTCGCGCATCCCGGGGCTTCACACACGGCACGTTTTCTGCGGGAACACTATAATGGCAAAGCGATGGTTGGCTCACGGTAAGACGAGGCGTACTCACAGTCTGCTCATCGCCGGCGTCGTAATGTTCTATAGATCTCGTCATCATTGCGCTTGCCGATGAGGAATCAATCTGGCGGGCGCGTAGCGTATTGCCTCTCCATGGCAGGGCTCATCGCCTGCAAAGACGGTAGTCTCTGCGATACTCTCCGGGCTCATGGACCCCACTGTCGACCTTCTACAAACTGCTAGAAATTGAGCGAGCGAGCTAAACTTAAGGCATCACCGCGCCGGTGCAGGTGCGCGCTAGGGTGCTGACGCCAGCGGCGCCGACGGCAGCTCTAGGCGAGCAGGACTGCGAGGCTGGTGCACGCTGGGGGCTTTGGAGCGGCTCTCAGCGTGCGGGTGCTCTCCATGCAGCTTACGACGTCCATCGAGCTTACTGCGTGTTGGGAAGCGTCACGGTCTCTTCACCAAAGCCGCAGGTCGGATGGCCAAACGCACTGTTGATGTTATAGATGATATTATCTTGCAACGGTGCTGCGGTGAGGCCACTGACCCCGCTCGTCGTCAGGTAATCGAGGTTGAGGGCGTGGCGCGTCCGCCAGGCAATATTATGGTCCGCGCAGGAGGTGTCCCCACTGACCCCGAGGGCGCCGACTTTTTTCCCATGCTTGTTGTACAGGGCCAGACCACCCCCAAAGACGTTCACCCCACCAAGAAACTGCCCCACCAGCGGATCGTCGGCCGTGCCATACTTCGCGGCATTATTGCCATAGGCAACCGCCGGATCCACAGGATTACTGAATTGGAGCCCGAACAAGGTGCCCCCCGGTTGAACTGGCTTCCACAGGTTGGCCGTCGCGAGCGCATCCACGGTCCCACCGATCCCCGCGGGCAGGTTGAAGGAGGCCGCGGTGTTCGCTTTCTGTGCCGAAATGACCCGGCTGCCAGGCCACTGGTCAATGCGCGTGGTGCCGGTAAACGTCACGGCACAGACGACGCCATCTTGATCGACAATGGTCGCCCACATCTGATTGCCCAGACCACCATTGGCACTTTGCTGAGGCGCCACACTTTTGAGCGCAGTCGTTAGGGCGGCATGGATGGCATGCGCATTGCCCAAACCTAGCGCGGCACAGGTATCATCGGCAAACGCCGGGGTAACCGGCACAGCGACCACGCCACACAATGCTGCCATCACCACAAGACCACGCCACAGCGTCCTACAGGGTTGCATGCTGATACTCTCCTCTGCACGTTACACTCCATGCCCTGCGGCGGCTATGCTGCCAGCTGCCGCCGTCCCTCTCCAGGCTCTCAGCGTGGATACGTCCCAGCACACCAAAACCCACAGACCATCCGGGTCGCTGTCGGAGAGGGCCGTCGCATGCGAGGCAGTGCCACGGCAAGGCCATCACAAGGGTGCAAGTATACTAGGAGACATTTAGGTATTAGTCAATATATTTTTTATAAAACTAGAAAAAAAGGAAGCATTCTCTACCACGTCATTTGCTCTACTGTATGTCTCGACGTAACTTCCGCGGTGGCATACACTTACGGGTACGGCGATGTAGAATCGGGCCAACTCGTTGCGCAGTAATTGCCGGTGCACTTGGCGACAGATGGAGTCGATGCCAGGGGTGCAGAACACCTCCAGCAGGAGCACGCTCAGCCCGTAGCGGACTTGCGGCAGGGTCAAGGCGGGCGTCCACTGCTGACCCAAGTGGGTTTCCTTGATCAAGAACCACACAGCGATGAGAGTCAGCGTCATGTGGTGATGCCAGCCCTCCCAGGTCCGCACTTGGTACGCGTCCATGCCCGCTTCACTCTTGCCTCGTTTAAAACTGGCTTCAACCTTGAGCACATCGCCAGCGACGTTGTCGATAATACGATACTCGCCAATATCGACACGATGGTAAGGATAACCAATCAGTGCAGAGGAATCCTGGGTTTCTGGATTTTGGGTAGTCCTGGAGAACAATAACGGACTCCTCACGCCGCTTTCGGCCGAGGGACTGCCTCTTTTGCGTTCGTCTCTACAGCAGGACGTGCATGCGTCCTGCCAGGAGGTTGATCCGGCAGAGCCGGGGTCAGCAGATGTGCAATCCGTTCGTCGAGCTGCTCGGTGAGGCTTGGGTCTGCATGCACCGGCAGCCAGATATACTCCCGATAGCTCCAAACATGGTCAGTCAGCCCGATGACCATGGCCGGGGTGCGCACCATGCGCCCTTGTCGCAGGCTCTTGTGCGGCATCACAAAGTTGTAGAGGCTGACGAGGAGCCAGACCTTGCCCCGATGGCGAGCACGGCTCCAAGACAGACACCGCGTGCGCCGCCGCAAGGGTGCGACCAGCCCACGCAAGGTGCCATACCACCGTTCCATAAAGGCCGTCTGGATCGTCTCCCCGAGCTGCCGTAGGCCTAACTGTTTCACAAAGCGACGCGGACCGCCGAAGACCACACGTCTATGGACCTCCACGACATGGCCAGCGTGGTCACGGACCTTGACAACTTGTGCATAGAACAAATGTCTAGGCGCTACCAGCCGGGGCTTCGGCTTGCGGCCCACTGTCCCACGACGCCGGCGACGATACACTCTCCCAACGACTTGGAGCAGTGCCGCCGGATAGGCTTTCCACCCATCCGTGAGAAAGAGCGGGAGCTGCCGGGTGCGCGCGACGACCTGCGCGATCAGCGTGGCCGCTGTGCCCTGGGTACGCGGGCCAAAGTCGACCCAGAGGAGAAACCAGCTCCCCATCGCCAACGCTGTATGGACCCATTCGACCTGTTTGGGACGGAGTTTGGAATGCGCCTCATCCAATTGCACACCCGCCACCTCCACGTGCTGCACGCTCTGCCGATGATGGGTCTCGGCACGATGCGCGGCCACGCGTTGGAAGCGATGGACCGTCTTGATCTCCACATTACAAATATCTGCAGTGCCTTCGTCGCAGACACCCCACCGCTGACACTTCACCAGCCGTATGACCGTGTCTTCCGGGAGCTTGCTGCGAGCCATCAGGGTCCCCTCCCGTTCGGAGAACTCTCGGTCGCATACCGTGCAGCGCAGCCGTTCGATGTGCTTGTGCGCCCCGGTCCACGACCGATGCGCGATGTTGCCTGCGCCGGGACGGTTGAACTGTGCACATTGTGGATTGGGGCACGAGAATCGGATATATCTCTCTTGCGCTGGCGTCGTCAGTGTCATACCAGTCCTCCTGTGGCAAGGAATGGACTGAAAGATACTGGGGCGACGCCAGTTTCGCCACGTTACTATTCTCCAGGACTACCGGATTTTGGAGAAGACGAAATACGGTGCCAACGACTTGTCGGTATTGCCTAGGATTTAATGTCTGAATGAATCTGAGGGCATCTCGACTGAGATCGAGTTTTAACACGTGTCCTCATCCTCTGGGGGCTGCAACGCTGCAAGAGCCCGTGCCGTCTCTTCTACTCCCAAAAAGCCACGCTGTTCAGCGAGCTTGGCCTGCTCCCCCCACCACCGCTCTTCCAGCGCCTGGAGGTAGGTGTAATGCTCATGCGACATGAGGACAGCCACCTCACGCCCTGACTTCTCGACAAAGACAGG
>Ga0081455_10006538_pt1 | contig 12477 bp, 11 predicted proteins | sample TabmetS3T2R1_FD_70207 | JGI IMG/M metagenome (GOLD analysis project Ga0081455, IMG submission 70207) | Tabebuia heterophylla rhizosphere microbial communities from the University of Puerto Rico - S3T2R1 | ecosystem: Host-associated > Plants > Roots > Rhizosphere ... | reverse complement strand
ACGAGAATAGCGCTCCGAAGGATTAGCGCCAGCAAAGCCACCAGGAAAAACCGGGCACAGAGCGTCCATCGCACGCTCGCTGACTCAGACTGAGTGTTCAGCGCAAAACTAAGGATCGCTCCGGCAAAAAAACTTGCGATCTGAGACAGTTCGAAATGAGCCCCTGCGATCAATAATATCTGAAACACCAGGAGGTCGATGGCCATACCCAGCAGGCCAACGACTACGAACCGAGTATTGCACCGCTCGATCGCGACGTTCACGACGATCGAACGCGTCGCTCCCCACAGAACATTTTTTGTTCCCGCCTGCTTCATTAAGCCTCGCGACGCTAGAGCTATTGATTACGACTTAAGTATACAGGTTTGAGATGACCTGGAAAGAAGCCGGAAGACCGGCGAAGGCTATTTGTGGCCCGTCCGACAGGATGAGGATCCCTGTCCAAATTTGCTGCGGGGACCAGCAAGCCCCGTTCGCCGCCAAAAGCCCAGGCAAATAACAACTGCGCACGGCGCCGACGGTCTTTCTGCGACAGCACATAGCTCTTAAGGGCTAACACACCATAGCCCTTTATTTCCTCCAGATTGGCTCTATTGAATCTGTTTGGAACATGGAGCGCATGGCATACGTGCGCTAGCATAGGAGGTGATGTCGGTCGAAAAAACAAACGTTCATTTTTCAGTGGTCGTCAATCTAACGAAGAGATTCGTAAGATGAAGGAGCTTCTTCGCGGATGATAGCCAAGTCCCAAGTTTCCAAATCCCTCCCAGCGCGTTCTATTAACCTCACGATACCCGAAGCCCTCAACTTTAGCCTTGCGGGCTTACACATTTCCTTGAATCTGTTCCAACTTTTTATTCTGCCCCTTTATCTCTTGCCGAAGAGTCTGTGGTGGAGCGTCGTTCTTATTCCAATTGCATTCTCGAATAATCCTTTGTGGGCGCTGCTTCACGAGGCGATCCACGATCTATTCAATTCCTCTGGTCGAATTAACCTGGTTGTTGGAAGATTGCTCGGGATTTGTTTTGGCTCGCCTTTTCACATTTTACGGCTAACCCATCTATCGCATCATAAGTTTAATCGTTCACCTACGGAAAAAGGAACTGAGATCTACAATCCGGAAGACGTTTCAAAAACCAAAGCCAGTTTCAGATACTTCTTCTACATCTTTTGCGGGCTTTACCTATTAGAGGTCTTCTCAACATGCATATTTTTCTTACCGCGGACCATTTTCCGTCGGATGAGGCAGCGACTGGTGGACCATGGCGATATTCAGGAGAAATGGTTGGCGCAGAAATTCAGCGAAGAGAAAATAGTTTGCGACATTCGGATAGATGGCGTGGCAATTTTTTTGGTCTTTGCTTTGAGCGCGTTTTGCTTCGGAAAGCATTGGGCGATTTTGCTAGGCCTGTTAATGGTGCGAACATTTTTTATCTCTTTTATGGACAACGTGTATCACTACCGAACGCCTTTGCATGCTACGGTTTCGGGTCATAACTTGTCGCTGCCCAGGGTGTTCTCTAGGTTCCTTCTCAATTTCAATTTCCATCGCGTTCATCACGCCAATCCGAGCATTCCGTGGTTAAGGCTTCCGCATTTCTTTGCACAACAAGGTGAGACATTCGATTGTGGGCTGCTCAAAGCCGCGTTAGACCAGCTGCGCGGGCCTATAGCTGTGTCGGACTTCGCTGTGCTCAGCGGTATGGGGAAAAGTCGCTAGAGAGGGTGAGATGAACCGGCAGGGGATGATGAACAACTTCGAGGTCAAGATCACCACCGACTCCAATGAAATTCGAGAAGCGCAGAGACTCAGATTCCAAGTCTTTAACTTGGAGATGAATAAGGGTCTTCAAGCTTCCTTCGCTTGGGGCCTGGATTGCGACGATTTTGATCCGATTTGCGATCATCTGATTGTCCGTGACCTCAAGAGCAGTGAGGTCGTCGGTACGTACCGTTTACTCCCCGGGTCGCGGGCCGAAAAGAATGGCGGGTTTTATTCGAATCGCGAATTCAACTTGGAAAACATCAAACAGCTAGACGGTGAGCTCCTAGAGCTGGGACGTTCCTGTGTACGGAAGGATTTTCGCGACAAAGCACTCATTTTTTTGATGTGGAATGCGATCGCTGAGTATGTCCAGAAACATCGGGTACGATATCTCTTCGGCTGCGGCAGCTTGTATACCACTGACATCACTGAGGTGAGCGCCTATTTTTCTATGCTGCAGCGTAAATACTATGCCGCTGAAATGCTTAGGGTTCAGCCGATGCCCGAGTTTCGATGTGAGGCCATCACAGAGAATTCAAACGCCGCCGAAGATGATGTTCTTTTTCGCAAGCTACCTAGTTTGATCAATGGATATTTGAAACTCGGTGCCGTGGTTTGCGGTCTGCCGGCCCTGGATCGTGAATTCGGTACTACTGATGTGCTGCTATTGCTGGATATGCACAAACTGAAAAAGGAATACCTGTTCCGTGTCGGCTCCATGGGCTCCAGGGTGTGCCGTGCGGTGGCTTAGATTAGCTGCGTTTCTCTCCCTTTGGGCGTTTTTTTTCGCTTTGGTCCTCCTAGCTCACGTGTGGATTAGCGTACTAGGACTGCCCAATCGTTGGAAAATCATTAGCCGGTTAAGCCGCAGTTTTGCTTTCCTTGTTCGCACGATTCTCAATATCAAGGTGACTGTTGTCGGCGAAGACGGGCAGCTGGAGAACGGTGGTTGCGTCATCATTTGTAATCATGTCAGCTACGTTGACGGTATCGTTTTGGGCAGCATATTCCCGATCGTCTTTGTTTCTAAGCGGGAAGTCAAGCGCTGGCCGATAATCGGTCCGTGGAAGACGCTGTGTGGAACGATCTTTATTAATCGACAGAGAAAGGACCTGGTTGCCTCTTTGGTTGAAGAGATGAGACGAAAGCTCAAACAGCAAGCAAATATTCTCTTGTTTCCGGAAGGGACTTCGACCAATGGCGAACGGATATTGCCGTTTCAAACGGCTCCGTTGGCCGCGCCGCTGAGAAACCGGTCGATCATCGTGCCCGTCACCCTGGCCTACAAAAGCATAGACGACGAGCCGGTAACGGTTGCCAATCGCGATTTACTTTACTGGTATGGGGATATGGAATTTGTCCCTCACTTCTGGAAACTGTTGTCGCTTCGAAGCATAGAGCTAATAGTCACCATTCAACCCAAAATCGAATGCTTCCGGTATAAAGACAATTGTAGGGGGCGAAAAAAATTGGCCATAGATTGCTACAATCGCGTTTTGGGAAGATTCACCGAAGAAGACTTGATGCAAGACGAGGGAGGTGAGAACACGAAGGAAGACTCGACCGCTTCGCGGTTACTCTCGAGTTATAATAGTTGAACCAGACTAAGTCCATGAACCCAGCCAAGCATAAGTTTTTCGCCGATGTCCTGATCTTGAGTTTGTTCTTGGCTGCCCTATTTGGCTTCAAGCTGGGCGAACGAGCCCTTTGGTCTCCTGTAGAAGGGCACTATTCTGAAATCGCGAGGGAAATGGTGGTCTCAGGAGATTATCTCACTCCCTGGCTCGCCGGCATGAAATTCCTCGAAAAGCCGCCGCTTTTCTATTGGCTGGAAAGCGCAAATATTAAATTGTTTGGTCTCAATGAGTGGTCACTGAGGTTATGGCCCGCCGTGTTCGGAACGATCGGGTGTCTCGCGGTTTATTTTGCTGGAAGCAGGCTCTTTGAGCGCCGGGTCGGACTCATTTCTTCAGCCGTTCTCGCTACCAGTACGCTCTGGTACGTAATGGGTCATGTGATTAATCTCGATATGGCCGTCTCGGCTCTAATTACTTGTGCTTTGCTATCCTTTTTGGTGGGGAGTGTCGAGCAGCCCGGATATAAACGGCGGTTTGCGATGTGGGCCTTTTTTATTTTTTCTGCCCTTGCGACCTTAACTAAGGGCTTAATCGGAATCGTCATTCCCGCTATGGTGATCGGAAGCTGGATGCTGATCCTGAACGACTCGGGCATACTGAAAACGATGTACTTACCTTCAGGCGTATCTCTGTTTCTGCTGATAGCTGTGCCCTGGCACATTCTGATCTCTCAGGCCAACCCTGATTTCCTGAGGTCGTATTTGTTCGACGAGCATCTTCAACGTTACTTGACAAAACCCGAAGGACCCTTTGAGCAGCCCTGGGCGTATGTCCCTGTTTTGCTGTTGGGAATGTTTCCTTGGGCAGTGTTCATGTTGCAGGCATTGAAACACTCCTTGCGCTTTCCGTGGCGGCAACGCCATCAGCACAAGGAAGTAATTTTTCTTGTCTTGTGGGCAGGATTGGTCTTTCTGTTTTTTTCCGCTTCCAGTTATAAAGTTCTTCCTTACATCTTACCAATGTTTCCGCCCCTCGCAATCTTGATTGCCCGATACATCGCGGCCGCCTGGGAGTCGCCTCGCCTGTCGGGTATTCAATCAGGCTCGTTCACTCTTCTGGTTGTGCTCTCGCTGTTGGCGATCGCCGGCCTCGCTGGCCCTCAACACTATTTAGAAAGGTATTCGGACTGGCCCAGCGTGGAGGTACCGCGTGCGGAAGCTACGGTTGCTTCAACCCGCTCGGAATACGGGGATGTATCAGCTCTAGCGCCTTACATCAGTGCTCAGAGCGCTATTTTAGTTCTGGGAGGTGTGTCCGCCCTCATATTGGGTTTCGGTAACAGACGTTCGTTTGGCTGGGCCTTCCTATCTCTAACCCTGACCTGGGCGCTATTCCTAGTCGTCTTGAATAGCAGCCTACCTCTCCTCGACCAGCGCCGCTCGGTTAAAGCTTTAGCGGCGGTGCTCAAGTCGCAATTACATCCTGCTGACGAAGTGGCATCGTATCACGCTTATTACCAAGACCTGCCGGTTTATTTGCAGCGCCCCGTAACGGTGGTCGGCTGGAAAGGGAATCTTCAATTCGGAGTGGAGGTCAACGAGCGTTCCGGCGGTTGGATGACTGACGACGCCTCATTTTGGAAGCTTTGGAATAGTGCGCTAACCGTCTACATGCTGACGGAGCAAGAAACCTACGATAAATTGCGTTCGGAATCATCTTTCAAATCTCGCGTAGTGGCACGAGGTCTATATGACGTCTTGTTGTCGAATAAGACAACGTAGGTCGGCGACCGACTCGAAAGTTAGACAACTCAAACGACCTGTGCACTATCGGCAATTGTAAGATTTGTATGCTTGCTTCGATGGACCCATTAAGAATTATTTTGATGTTCAGCATGGTCGCGACGTTACTTCTTATGTTGATCGCCGAGAGAATCCGGCCGGCGCGGCAGTTTCCGTTTTACCGTGGTTGGATATGGATCGGCATGGGCGTCATCGTGTTTTTTGTTGCCTTGGCTAATACCTGGTCTCTAGTGGTTCCCACAGAATGGTTGCGCGAACAGCGGCTGTTTGATGGAGAGCCGTTGGGTGTCGTGGGTAGCATAACGGTTTGGTACGTGTTCAATACCTTCGTAACTTACGGGTATCACCGTTTCCAGCACCGTTTTTCCTTCGCATGGCGACTGTTGCATCACGGTGTTCCACGGGTCGATATCCCCAGCGCCTTGGTCGCGCATCCGCTCGACGTGATCGTTTCCACAACGCTGAGTATTTTAGTCACTGCCTTTTTGCTCGGGCTCGATCCGCGTGCTGTCGCCATCGTCGGTGTCCTCCAGTTCTTCATCACATTATTTCCGCACTGGAACATCCGGACACCGCGCTGGGTTGGCTATTTCATTCAACGGCCCGAGGAACACATTCTACACCATCAACGCGAGGTCCACGGCGACAATTTTTCCGATTGGCCATTGTGGGACAAGGTTTTCGGCACCTATCGTGCGCCGGTAGAGGAACCGATACGGGTGGGTTTTGACAGAGCGGGATTTGCGGAGCAGCTCAAGATGCTCGCGTTTGTCGACATCAATGCGCCAGCTTACGTCAATGGAGGGGGTATTGAAAGTACAGCCGGAGCCAGCAGCGTGTCTTCGTGGGATGCATCTCTGAATAGAGGAAGGACGGCTCTGACCTGTAAGGTTCACTCACGAAAGAGAATAACTCCTAACTGAGTTTTCGCTCTCTTCAAGTGAACTTCCGCCGGCTCCCCGAACCTTTCAAAAATATAATCTTTGGGTAATATTTCAGCAACGTTTCCTCGATTATCCCTACTCGTTTTTAGTAGGATCGTAGTTGTTCAAAAACGGCCTGGGTGTGAGTTTCTCACTGCGTTATTGTCTGATATTTTTAGTGTCTGCATAGTGGGGTCAAATCATGCGAGTGTTCGTTGCAGAAGATGATGAGAAGATCGCCGGGTTTATCGTCAATGGGCTGAAACAGGCAGGGTTCGCTGTGAATCACGCGGCGGACGGGGAAATTGGTCTGCACATGGCGACTACCCAATCTTACGACGTGGCCGTCATTGACATCATGTTGCCCAAACTGGATGGGTTGAGCCTAATCGAGCGGCTTCGACAGCAAAAAATCAATACGCCCGTGATTATCTTGAGTGCGAAACGTTCCGTGGATGATCGGGTCAGGGGACTGCAAATGGGCTCCGATGATTATTTGACGAAGCCATTCTCTTTCTCCGAGCTTCTAGCACGGGTACAGGCGCTCATTCGCAGAACCGGCAACGTGACGGAGCCCACTCGACTGACCGCCGGGGAGATTTCGCTCGACTTACTCACGCGAGAGGTCGTACGAGGGAATACAAAAATCGAATTGCAACCTCGAGAATTTTCTCTGTTGGAATACCTCATGCGCCACCAGGGGAGAGTATTATCGAAGAATATGATTATGGAGCACGTCTGGGGCTACGACTTTGATCCGCAGACCAATGTGGTGGACGTTCTAGTGTGCAGGCTACGCAATAAGGTGGACCGCGACTTTAAGAATAAACTCATCCACACTCACAGAGGAGTGGGGTATGCCTTCAAAATTGCTTAACCGCGCGCGGAAAAAACTCGGCGTCCGTCTGACCCTTTGGTATTCGACGATTTTTATTTTAAGCTCTGTCATTCTATTCATCGTTGCGTACGTGTTTCTCTCCTCATCCCTTGAAGAGCATCGCGAAGCTGTCGAGCTGAAGCTCAGGGAGTACTTATCTCTGGCTGAAGAAGGCGGAGTGTCCGCGATCCAAAGAGCATTAGAGGATGACCAAGACGACTATGAGAGCACCCACTTCTTCGTCCGCATACTCGGTTTAGCGGAGGAGGTTGTTTTCGCGAGTAGACCCGAACTTTGGGAGAAGTTCAATGTCAGGCCCCACCAGGACCGGCCGATCGAGGGGGAATGGCAGTATTTTCCAGCCAAGCACGGCGGTGACGTATTGGAGGTCACATACGGCTTTCTCCCCAATGGCTATCTATTGGAAGTCGGCAAGACTATCGAAGACCGGAATGAGATTCTGGAGCATTTCCGGGATACCATTTTGGGCGTGCTGATACCGATGATTCTGATCGGCTTGGCGGGAGGGGCATTTCTCGCGTTTCGGTGGTTGCGACCCATTCGTAATCTTATCGATACCACGCAGTCCATTATAGACACCGGAAAGATGGACGCACGTGTCCCAATCAGAAAAACCGGTGATGAATTGGATGAGCTCAGTGGGCTCTTCAATAGGATGTTGGAAAGAATCGAGGGTTTGATCAGAGGGATGAGAGAAGCATTGGACAACGTCGCCCACGATTTGCGAACGCCAATGACCAGACTACGGAGCATCGCCGAGACTTCTCTACAATTGCAACCGGGGCGAGAACGTTATGAGGACGCGCTGGCAGACTGTCTTGAAGAGTCAGAGCGAGTCCTGATGCTCTTGAACACCCTCATGGACATCTCGGAGGCGGAAACGGGTACCATGAAACTAAGCCTGGTCCCAGTCAACATTTCAAATCTTGTCGACGATACTGTTGGGATGTATGAGTACGTGGCGGAAGACAAAAACATTACTATTTCGGTCAATTGTGCCAAAGACATTGGCATGACCGCCGATCGCAACCGTATGAGCCAAGTTTTGGCTAACTTATTGGACAATGCGATTAAATATGCTCCCCATGGCGGCAATATAGTTATCGATGCGTATCAAGAAAAAGAGCACACCGTGATTCTAATAAAGGACAGTGGAATCGGGATTTCATCTGACGAGGTTCCCAAGATATGGGACCGCCTCTACCGCGGCGATAAGAGCCGGACCGAACCGGGATTGGGTCTGGGTTTAAGTCTGGTCAAAGCCGTGGTCGAAGCCCACAAGGGACGCATCGAAGTTGATAGCGACCCCGGCGTCGGTTCGGTTTTCACTCTCTATCTTCCAAACGCTGCCATTCCTATTGGTTAATCTCTCCTTCTGCCGCTTTCGAATCTGTCATAAACGTAATGCGCGTGAAAGTTTTAAGTAAGGTTAGCTCGCTATAGTAGGCTTCTAAAATCTGTAGAAAACACACTTTCTTTATTTCGGGAGCGCGGCGACCCGGTCTGGGAGTAGCGAGAACCGCTTCCCAACGAGTCGAACGGAGATCATGTCACATGATATTGACAGTGTGGCTGTTTGGAACTTCGTTCTTAGTTGGTGTAATCGCCTTTGACTATAGCCCAATTGGGGCAGGACTCGCCGGAGACTGGCTTTCGTGCGTCCCTCGATGGTGAGTTTCGATATGGCAACATAGAGGGTTTTGTCCAGATTCCTCGAGGCGGCGGCGCCGGTACCACAGGCAGTCAGCGACCTACGTTCTCTGAAATAGGGATCAATCATTCGGCCATCGGCGCCCCCTCCGTAGCACTAGGATGGACCAATCACAATCTCTATGGCGTGGCACGCATTATCAGGCTTTCTGGCTCGGATGTTCTCAATGAAACTTTAATTAGCAATGGGACAACTTTTCCTGGGGGTACTCATGTCAATGCGGATGTGCGTTTGGATTGGTATGGTCTCGGTTACGAATACCGATTCACTTACAAACATAACAGCGAAGGAGCTCTCGTTTCGTTCTACCCGGCCGTTGGTTTCGCTCTTTTAAACTTTGACTATAATTTGAGCGGCGCGCGTGGTCTTTCCGCTTCGCGTGGGTTCCCGAAAGCTGTCCCTCAACTCGGTTTAAAATCAGAATGGGTTCCTGGCGGGCCACTTTCGCTATCCGCGGGAATCCTCAGTTCATTACCCTTTTCAACCCTCCCATTACTGCTATCCGTTAACTTAACAGCAGGATATCAACTCTGGGGCCGCCATGATCACGGTGGAATAGTGTATTTGGGAATCGGGTATGACCGGATCGACGAAGAAGATAACCAAAAGGTTCCGAATCACATTAAAGCCAGTATTGATCCGGAGGTGGTCGTCGGGTTAAAGGTAAACTTCTAACGACCTGTACAAGTAGAAAACATCGGCTCCGTGCACTGGCCGATCCTTCAATACAACCTTAAAAGAACATGTCCGGGCAACCTCACTCCGTTCAAAAGACACCACCCGGTTCACTTCCCTCATCTGTGCAAACACTACCGGCCGCGACCTGTTTTGGCCTCCAATCTTTCAGAGATGTAATGTTTCAGTAAGCTCGGAGCAATGTTCCTGGAATAGGCTCCGGCCAGTTGCTACGATTTTGATCTGAACGACTGATTGGCGCTTCAGCAGCGTGGCGTGTGAGATTCTGATGCCATCGGGTTCGGGGCCAATTCATTCCTCGAAAGTTTCACGGGCGATTTATGTCTTCAGCATATTTTTAGTTTTTTTCTATATATTCTTCGATGTGCTTGATCTTGATGGATCAAGCTTTCCTAGGCTTTTCACACCCGTCGGACGGACGATCATCGTGGCCGTGATACCTTCGGTGACGCAGCTTGATTTTTCTTCGGAACAGTCGGAACTTCCCGGTGATAACTCGCTCCTGTTTGCGGATAGATTAGTAAAATGGAGTCGGCCGCCGTGGGCTGAAGACTTAAGCCCCTCGCCACTCAGTACGGCTCGGTCCCACCGCTACCGAGTGGGTTTGGCACGGAATTCCCTTCCCGACTAGTGTCCGTCTGAGCCGGAACGTTTTTCTGATTCTTCACCTAAGATAACTCTTACCGGCAGAAAACAGGAGGCTATATGGAAAGTTCCAGATACACAAAAATTGCAAAACATCTTAGAGAGACTTATTTGGTGCTGTCGATTGTCCTGGTGCTTTCATTGGGATTCGGAGTTGCTCAAACAGTAGCTCAGTCGACGCCCCTGGCGGGTTTGGAATTTCTGACGCAAATCAAGATTCCAAACTGGACCACCACCGGTGCTGCCACTCAAGCCAGTACTGACGTATGGTCCTTTGATCCCTCGACCAACACCTTATACTTCGCCGACCGGGTCAACAGAGGAGTCAGCGTCGTCGATACCAATACGAATACCTACCTGGGAACCATCGTGATTCCTTCTTGCAATGTTGCAGGGGCGGTACCAGGGTCGTGCCCGAGCGGTGTGTTAGTGGCGCCTGACTTGCACAAGCTCGTCATCACTGATCGGAACACTGTTGTGGGTGGAGTTACAATCGACCTCAATCATATCTTTATCTTTGACTTGAAGCTGGGACAGTTCACCCCGCCAGAGGGGCTCACGCTGCCTTCGGGCCTGGACCCCGACGAATTAGACTACGATCCCCTTAACCAGCGGGCATATGTCGCCAATACCGCTGCGCCGTATTTCTTGACTGTGGTGGATCTTGTAAACAATGTGATTGTCGATCAGATTCCGCTGCCCTCCAATCCGGAGCAGCCGCGGTTTAACCCTGTTGACGGGATGATTTACCAGACGATCCCCGACGACGCTGCCCCCAACACGGGTCAGAATAGTGCGGTGCTGCGCATTGACCCGACAAAGACTGGCGCTGATGCCATTGTGAAGACCTTCATCTTGGGGCCGAATTGCCTGACCCGCGGTATAGACGTCGACCCGTTGACCAACACAGCTATCATAGGGTGCGCTGCCCCTGGCCCGCAGGTACTGCTGGATCTCAAGGGCGACATGAGCAAACTGACCGACTTCCCTGTCACCGGCACGGATACGCTGTATTTCAATTCCAATCTCCGCCGCTGGTATACCGCTTCGAGCAACAACATCTTCGCCGTGGACAGCTGCCCAGCGAATGCGGCCACTCCCTCGGTTACTCCTGTCGTTGGAGTATTTGCTGCACCGAGGAAACCTAATCAGCTAGCCACGCTAGTCGGAGGAGAATGCTCCGGGACAAACGGGCACGACATAGGCGTCGATCCCGTTCACAACCAGGTCTACGTTGGTGTAAGGCAATTGGCTGATCCGGCCAGCTTGTCGAGCGGGAGTCCCGGCGTGCTGGTCTGGCATGATCCGTCTCCCTTGGCCCAGCCGAGGTTAGTAGAAGTGTCTGCTGCCGATCTTCAGGGGAACGGAAGAGTCCGCATTTTAGATGGCCACGTTGTCCGAGGCAGGCTAACTAGTGTGCTCTCAAGTCCGGTCTTGCTGAATATCACGACCACAACTGGCAATGAGGTTGTGGACTGCGATGCGTCCGGGACGGATACTATCTGCACCGGCGTGTTGAAGGGACAGGCACTAATCGGGGGGACCGTATTCTTGGCGGCGGGCGGAACGCCAGTTGCCAAAGGGACCATCCGCATTGTCGATGACTAGTTCGCAGACTCTGGGCATGCAGATACCCGTTGGGTAGAACAAGAAAAGTTGAGACGCCGTGCGACGATTAAGTAGCGGATGATGAATAATTATTGGGGGGGTGCTAATTCCCCTCCCTCATCCCCTAAGCGGGTTTCCTTCGTCCTATCCTTTTGAGCGGATATTCCGATGTCGATGCTGTGGAGTCATCGTTCTTTTAATTCGTCGATATTATGGCGTGCCACGCATACCGTTTGTATACTCCTAGTTTTTTCGTACGTTCTTTTTGACGTACTCGACCTTGATGGGTCGAACTTTTCCAGGCTAGTGGCCACCGTGGAAAGAGCTGCCATCGTGGCCGAGGTGCCCGATGCGATTCCGCTGAAATATGCCCCCGAAAAGTCTGAAATCTGGGGCGACACCTCTCTCCTTTTTACAGATCAATCAGGATCATACGCTCGGCCTTATTGGGCCGAGCTCTTAAGGGCTTCAGCACTCGGTACGGCTCGGTCTCACGGCTACCGGGTCGGCCTGGCACGAAACTCTCTTCCGGACTCCTCTCCTTATTTGTAACAGTTGTTTTTTTCATTGATTTTGTGAAGACAGCTTCGACCGGCTCTTTCTTAAGCGTTCGTCGCTGTAGGCCGTTGATTCAGATTTTTTTGATACATCGCAACTAAAAAGGAGGAAATGAAATGTTTGCAACATATTCTTCTGGCTCTTCACAGGATTCACTCCACATAGAAATTACACGTCGCCCGAAATTCGCACCACGGCGCACTCGACTCGCCAGACTCCTTGTCACCTCGATGCTGTTCGGGGCCGCCTCCCTCGAGACATCCGGCGCAGCATTGGCTGATCCCTGCACCGGCC
>Ga0081455_10006537_pt1 | contig 12477 bp, 7 predicted proteins | sample TabmetS3T2R1_FD_70207 | JGI IMG/M metagenome (GOLD analysis project Ga0081455, IMG submission 70207) | Tabebuia heterophylla rhizosphere microbial communities from the University of Puerto Rico - S3T2R1 | ecosystem: Host-associated > Plants > Roots > Rhizosphere ... | reverse complement strand
CGGGTACTCGTCGCGCAGATAGATGTACGCGGCCTCCGCCTCGATCGCCCAGGCGGAGATCAGCACGCCCTCAAGGAAGCGATGCGGATCGCGCTCCAGGTAGTAGCGATCCTTGAACGTGCCGGGCTCGCCCTCGTCGGCGTTGACCGCGAGATAGCGCGGCTTCGGCTCCTTGCGCACGAACTCCCACTTGCGGCCGGTCGGAAAGCCGGCGCCGCCGAGGCCACGCAGGCCCGCCTCGTTGAGCCCTGTGAGCAGCTCGAGCACCGCCTCCTCGTGCCGGTGCTCCCGCGCTTCGAGCGCGAGGAAGCGCCGCAGCAGCCGGTACCCGCCGTCGGCGACGTAGCGCTCGAACTCACAGTACTCGGGCACGTCCGGATGCGTGTGGTCGCGTCGCACGGCCTCGGCCACCTTTTCCGGCGTGGCATGGTCGACATAGTGATGCCCGACCTCGGCGATCGGCGCCGAATCGCAATGACCCATGCAGGGCGCGCGCACGACTCGGACCCGGCTCGGATCGAGCTGATCGCGCAACGCCGCCAAAAGTTGCTGCGCACCCATCATCTCGCAGGTCAGGCTGTCGCAGACCCGGATGGTGAGTGGCGGCGGCGGTGCCTCGCCCTCCTTGACCACGTCGAAATGGGCATAGAACGTTGCGGCCTCGTACACCGCAGCCTGGGGCAACCGCATCTCGTGCGCGAGCGCCGCGAGATGCGCCGCGGAAAGGTGGCCATAGCGGTCCTGGATCAGATGCAGATGCTCGATCAGCAGATCGCGCTGGCGCGGTCGGTCGCCGAGCAGCGCGCACACCTCGATAAGGGCCCGCTCCTCGACCTGGCGCCCCTTGGGGTGGCGCCCGTCCCGCTTTTTGCCCGCAGCCGGACGGCGGTGCTTGCGGGTCTCGCCTGCGGTGTCGTTCATCCGTCGTCCCGGAGTCGGAGGCGTTACCGTTGCGCATCAAAGGCTTCACCGGTCCGCCCATCCCTCCCCGACAACAATAGGGCGGGGCGCGCACTCAGGCAAACGCGAGTGGTCGCGCGCCGCGAGATCGCATTCGGCCGTGGTGCGGTCGAGGCGAGCGCGATCCTGCTCAGTCGATCGGTCTGCCTCCGGGGCCATCGGCCCGCTGCTCCAGCTCAGCTTTCAGCGCCTGCGGCGTGACGAAGCGGCCGCGGAACTCGTCGCGAAAGAACCTAAGGTATTCGCGCAGGCGGTGGAGCAGGGCCGCGAGATCCGCGTCGGTGCGCACGTAGGGTGTATGGCCCGGCGCCACCGATGGCGAATGCAGGCTGAGCACGAATGTACGCTGTCCGCGAGCGAGCAGCGCGCGCGTGAGCCGCTTCATCTCGGCGAGCGTGTGGCCCTCGGGCGTCAGGCGGATGCGCTCAAGCAGGCGCAGGCGCGATGCGATCGCGAGCGGACGCAGCCGCGCGATGCCTCCTTGCTCCATGAGCGAATGCAGGAGCGGACCGAATGGATGCAGCCGGCCGACGAAGGCGCCGGTGGTAGGCAGGCAGAGCAGGCGTCGCTCCCGCCCGAACAAAAACGGCCGGGTCGAATGGCGCGTGTAGTCGGGGCCGCCCTCGCCGCTGAAGTCCATGCCGGGCGCCGGACTGAGGTCGATCTCGAAGCCCTGCTCCTCGAGAATTGCCTCAGTGGTCGGCCCTTTGCCATAGCGGCCGGCCTTGTAGACCAACGGACGGATGCCCAGCGAACGCTCGATCTGCTGGCACAGCGCCGCGAGCTTGGCGGCCTCGAGTTCGCGCGGCAGATTGCCCGGATAGGAGTTCACCCGATTGATCGGCTCCCGATGCGGTGGGGTTGTCCAGGCATTGAGGTGCGCGCCGACCGCCGCCCGGCCGGCCCCGACGTATGGCTCGAGCGCCCTGAACCCCGACTCCTGCGCGACAATCGGATAGCTCAACAGGTAGCTCGGGATCACGCCCAGAGTTTCGAACAGGTCCTGCAGGCGGTGGATCGCCGCCATGTGCGACACAGCGGTATGACTGCGATCGAACGGCGCCGCCCAGTCGAACTCTTCCTCCGTGTCGACCACCGCGACCAGCGCAGGAGGCGCCGTTTGGGGCAGGTCGCAATACTGGTGCCGAGAGGGGCCCTCATTAAGCGGGTCGGTGCGCGGTTCGACCGCGATCAAGGGCGCCGCCCGAGTATCACGGCTGCGATGCGGCCACTGGTAGGACTGTCCCTTCCGGCGATCCGGCGGCGCGCGCGACCGTCATTCGAGGTCAGGCCCTGTCGGTCCAGCCGTCGCCGCCTCCCGAATGGGGACAGAGTGGTCAGGCGGCGTCGAGGCGGTAAAAGGCGATCGCGTTGTCGCGGAACAGCCTCCGCCGCTCGTCCTCCGAGGCGTCTTCGACCCCTCGGTCGACCACCTCGACCCACTCACTATAACGGTGGGTCTGCTCCGAAACCGGCCAATCGCTGCCGAACATCACACGGTCAAAGCCGAAGCTCTCGATCGAGTGTTCGATGTAGGGGCGAAGCTGCTCGCGGGTCCAGTTCTCGTGGTCCGCTTCGGTGATCAGACCGGAAATCTTGCAGGAGACATTCGGCAGGGCGGCCAGGGCCGTGATGTGGGTGCGCCAGGGTTCCATCAGCTTGTCCCGGATGCCAGGCTTGCCGCAGTGGTCGAGGACGAAGCGCACGTCCGGACAGCGCCGCACGAGTTCGACCGCGCTCGCGAGCTGACGATGGTACACGCCGATGGCGAAACTCAGATCGAAGTCGGCGAGCAGGCGCACGCCCTCGACGAAACCGGGGTGCAGGCAGAATGCGAGGTCAGGCTCGTCCTGGACGAGACGGCGGATGCCGCGGACGCGCTTGTGCGCCGCGAGCTTCTCGAGATCGGGCCTGACCGCCGCGCCGCGCTCGAGCGGCGCGTGGGCGACCAGCGCCCGGATGCGCGGGTCGGCGCGAGCGAGCCCGTCGACAAACGACGCCTCCTGGAGGTACTGACCGGGATCGACGGCGACTTCGATCCAGACCAGCCCCTCGATTTCGCAGGGGCCGCGGTCGGCATCGAGCTGCGCCATCAGGCGCGGCCGGTCGAGCAGCGGCTTGCCGCGCACTCCGGTCTTGTCGAGTTCGCCGTAGAGCTCCGCGAGTTCGTCGATCTCCAGGAGCAGCAGCGCGATGAAATGTCCGGCGAAGGAATGGCCGCTCGGGAACGCGGGATGACGCGGCGGACCGAACGGCGGCACGAGGCCGGGCGCGATTGCCGAGGGCCGCACGCGGCGGAAAACCTCCTTGTAGTACATGTAGAACATGTTGCCGATGGCGAGACCGCAATTGATCAGCTCGATGGTGTGCGGTCGCCGGTCGGCATCGAGGCCGAGAAAGCCGAGCACGTAGGTGGGGAGCCCGTCGGCCTGGGCGTTGATCTCGGCCAGGTAGCGATCGCGGTCGTCCTCCATCATGTCGAACATCTGCGCGATCTCGAGCTCGATCTCCTGCAACGGAGTGCTCGGCGGCTTGGAGTTGCCGTACCGCCATTTCAGATGCACGTCCTTCTTCAACCATCCGCGAGTGAGCAGCGTATCGACAGGATCATTACTATCCGGCGGGAACTGCCACTTTTTGTGCTCCTTGGCAAACTCCCGCGCGGCCATGATCCAGCGATTGGACGGATCCTCGAGTTTGAGCCATTCCTCGACGAACGGATCGAAACCGAGCGTCAGGAAGCGCAGGATCGGGTCAAAATCAGCATTTTCCCAGGCAAGCTTGTCGGCGCGCGGATGAACGGCCCTGGGAAATGGATCCTGCCCGGCATTGTTGGGTGCGAACTCCATCGCCCATGGCTTGAAGCCCAGCTCGACCGGCGTGAGGTAATAGCTCCACGGCAGCGGCGTGGTGCCGCCGACGCCGCCGACCGTGCTGCGTCCGGTGGCGGTGCCTGTCGCCGTTCCAGTTGCAGTACCTGTCGCCGTTCCGGTCCCGGTGCCAGTCGCCGTTCCAGTTGCGGTACCTGTCGCCGTTCCAGTTGCGGTGCCTGTCGCCGTTCCAGTCGCGGTGCCAGTCGCCGTTCCGGTCGCGGTGCCTGTCGCTGTTCCGGTCGCGGTGCCCGTAGCCATGGTCCCCCCTCCCTGCCGTCTGGCGGCGGTCGCAGAAAAACCTAATCCAAGGAAAAACTCTAAAGTATCGCAGCCAGCGAACTCTATCGCACCCGCGATCCTTGTAATAGGGTTTCCTTACACGCGGGAGCTTCTGATTGGCATGTCTTTGATTGGCATGTCTTTTTCTGCGGCGCGCACTACGGGGGCAATCCCGCCAGCCGCAGCCCGGTCGCCAAGCGCTCGAGATCGTCCGGCCTGCGCAGCGGATACCAGGATGCAAAAACGGAAACGCGAAACTGCGGGTCCATCTCCAAGAGGCTGGCCGCCGCAACCTTCGCCTCGTCGTCACGGCCGAGCAGCGCGAGAGTCGCAGCGAGTTGCCGTCGCATCGGCGTGAAGCGCGGGTTCTCGCGCTGCGCCCTCCGCAGCCAGATGACGGCCTCCTCGTATCGGCCGGCGATGAACTCGGCGAGGCCGGCGACCGTCAGGAAGAAGAAGCTCATCGGATCGAACGGGCTCAGCCGGAATGCGTTGCGCAGCCGCTCGAGCGCCTCCTCCGGCCGGCCGAGGAAACAGCACGTCGATGCGCTCAGCCCCCAAGCGAAGGCCGAATTGGGATTGAGCTGGAGCGCGCGGTCGAACATCTCGATACCCACCTCCGGCTCCTTCAGCCGAAACGAGCGGACCAGCGCCGCGACCGCATGCACCAGCGAGTCGGCCGGATCAAGCGCCAGGGCCCGATATGCCGCAATCTCAGCGGCCTTCGTATCTCCCGCGTCCTTCGACCGTCCCTCGCCCAGCGCAAGCCCGTACCAGAACGCCTTGTACGCGTAGGCCTGCGCGTAGCCGGGATCGAGCTCGACCGCGTGATCGAGGTAGCGGCCGGCATCGCGGAACTCGGATTCCTCGAACGAGTAGAGCAGCGACAGCGCGCGCAGCAGGCAGTCATAGGCATCGAGATTTTCTGTCGGCTTGCTGCGAGCGCGATTGGCCTCCGCTTCGATCAAGCGCGGCTCGATGATCTTGACGATGCCGAGCGCGATATCATCCTGAAACTTGAAAATGTCATCGTTGCTGCCGTCGAAGCGGTCCGCCCAGATGGTCCGGCTGTGGCTGGCATCAATCAGCTCGGCGGAAATGCGCAGCCGGTTGGCCTGGCGCTGCACCGTGCCGTCGAGAATATAGCGCACGCCGAGGTCGGCGGCGATTTGCTGCGGGCTCGCCCGGCGATCGGCGTAGCGCAGGGTTGACTGGCGCGAGATCACTAGCAGCGAGCGGTTGCGCGCCAGTTGGGCGATGATCTCCTCAGTGATACCCTCGCCGAAATAGCCCTCTTCAGGGCTACCGCTCAGGTTACGGAACGGCAACATCGCGATAGACGGTTTGTCGGTCCAGGACAAGAACGGCTGGCCATCATCGTGGGCCTGACCATTACGGGCGAGCTCAAGCCGAAAGAGGCGGACCGGCCGGCTGATATTCCTAAGCTCGCGAGTACCGAGGTCGGTGAACGTCACGCCGCCCCTGTTGCGCACGTATTCGCTCACCGCGGCCGTCGCGACGATCTCGCCGGAGTCGGCGAGTTGCTGGATGTGCGCGGCGATATTGACGCCATCGCCGTGCAGATCATCGCCGTCGACCAGCACGTCCTCGACATTAATGCCGATCCGCATGTGCACAGTCGCCTCGGGGAACTCCTCGCGCCCGGTCAGAATCGCCCGCTGTACATCGCTCGCCCACATCACCGCATCGACGGCGCTGCGGAATTCGATTAACAGACGGTCACCGATGGCACGCACAAGGCGGCCGGAATGCTCCGCGACCTTCGGTACGATCAGATTCTCTCGGAGCTTCCGCCATTTGCTGCCGGCTTCGATGTCGTCCTGGTTGCGTTGCCCAATCGGGCGATCGTCACAGGCAAAACCGGCAACCACCACGGCCGCCAGTCGCCGCTCGATATGGACCTTCTTCGGCATGTAGACGCCCACCTCATACGATCGGTCCGGTCGCCGGCCCCTCCGCAGTCAGCGCATCATTCAGGTAGCCCAGCCAACCGAAGCCCCTTGGCAAACCGATCGAGATCGTCCGGCCTTTGCAGCGGATAAGAGGCCACGAATGCGGAGACATGAAATCGCGGATGCACGGCGAGCAGATCCGTAGCTGCTGCTTTCGCTTCGTCGTGCCGCCCGAGCAACGCAAGGCACGCCGCGCGCGTGCGGTGCATCGGGACGAAACGAGCGTTCTCGCGGCGTGCCTTGCCGAGCCAGATCACGGCTTCCTCGTAGCGGCCGGCGATGAACTCGGCGAGGCCCGCCACCGTCAGCCAAAAGAAGTTGATCCGGTCAAACGGACTGAGGCGGAACGCATTGCGCAACCGCTCGAGCGCCTCGTCTGGCCGGCCCAGAAAGCAGTAGGTCGAGGCACTCAGTCCCCACGCAAAGGACGAATTGGGGCTGAGCTGGAGAGCGCGCTCGAACATCTCGACCGCGAGCTCCGGCTGCTTGAGCAGAAAGGCGCGCACGTGACCGCCGAGGGCGTACACCAGCGAGTCGGACGGATCGAAGCTCAGCGCTCGATGCACGGCGGCTTCGGCCGCTCTCGCGTCGGTCGCAAAATCAGGCGAGAGCCCCTCCCCGGCTGCGAGAATGTACCACCACGCCTTGTAGGCGTGGGCCTGGGCGTAGCCAGGATCGATCTCGATCGCGCGATCCAGCAACTGACCTGCCTCGTGAAACTCCGATCTGTCGAACGAGTAGATTAGCGACAGCGCGCGCAGCACGCAGTCATAAGCGTCGAGACTGTCGGTCGGCTTGCTGCGGGCACGACTGGCCTCCGCTTCGATTAAGCGCGGCTCGATGGTCTTGACGATGCTGAGTGCGATGTCGTCTTGAAATTTGAAGATGTCGTCGTTGGTGCCGTCGAAGCGGTCCGCCCAGATGGTTCGATTCTGCCCTGCATCGATCAACTCGGCCGTGATGCGCAGCCGGTTGGCCTGGCGCTGCACCGTGCCGTCGAGAATATACCGCACACCGAGCTCAGCGGAGATCTGCCGCGGGTCCGCGTGCCGATCGGCATAGTTCAACGTCGAATGGCGGGAGATCACCAGTAACGAGCGATTGCGCGCCAGCTCGGTCAGTATCTCCTCAGTGATGCCCTCGCCGAAATAGCCCTCCCCCAGATTGCCGCTGAGATTCCGGAACGGTAGCATCGCGATCGACGGTTTGTTGCTCCACGCCAGGAACGGCTGGGCGCGGTCGACCGCGTCGCCGTCGCGCGCAAACTCGAGCCGGAAGATGCGAATCGGTCGACTGATGTTCTTGAGCTCGCGAGCCCCGAGGTCGGTGAGCTTGATGCCGACCCTGTTGCGTACGTACTCGCCAACCGCTGCCGTCACCACAACCTCGCCCGGGTCGGCGAGCTGCTGGATTCGCGCAGCGATGTTGACGCCATCGCCGTGCAGGTCATCACCGTCGACCAGCACGTCCTCGACGTTAATGCCGATCCGCATGCGCAGGCTGCGGTCGGGGGACTCCTCGCGCCCCGTCAGGATCGCCCGCTGTACATCGCTCGCCCACACCACCGCGTCGACGGCGCTGCGGAATTCGATCAACAGACCGTCGCCGAGGGTGCGCACCAAGCGGCCGGAATGCTCGGCGATCTTCGGTGCGATCAGATCCTCGCGCAGACTGCGCCACTTGCGGGTGGTTTCGACGTCATCCTGCGCGATCAGGCGGCTGTAACCGGCGAGATCGGCAAAGGCGACCGCGGCCAATCTTCGCTCGATGTGCACGTTGGTCGACATGTGTACAACAGGTGACCTTGCAATAGGCGACCAGAGTTGCGCGTGGAATTGCCACCCGGCCTATAAAGCTCAAGTCTCGCGCGAAATTATTCTGTTGCGCAAGTGGTCGCCGCTCAAGAACTATCTTGAGTGATCGAAACTGGCGCAACAAAGGGCAATAAAGTTGTGGTGCTCTCCAGATCGAATCGGAGTTAGATTTCTACTAGGTGTCTTGTCAGAATTGCCGCAAAATAGCGAGCAATGTCGCGTCGATTGGGATCGCCCTTCCGAAAGCCCCCGCACCTATGATACCACGTTAACCATGGGAGCGGCTTTGCGCCGCACGGGCGATTGCCTCCTCGGCCGGCTGTCGGCACACCGCACTCTCCGGATGATTCTGGAATCGACTCTTTTGTTCTTATTACGTTCTACATGAGCGACCGCTCCGGCCAGCGGCCCTTGCCGACTCCAAGATAGATTGAAAAGACAGATTGAACGATTTGCCAGCGCCGCGTCGTCGTGCAGCTCTCTAAGCCTCCGATCGCGGGATCCGGCCGACGAATTACTGGGACTCCGTCCTCCCGAAGGGCGCTGCGACTGGACCAGATTTCCCAAACCAAAACCCATGAGTGTGCCTGGAGAGGGTGAAACCGAGCCAGTGCGACGCGCATTGATCATCATATCATAGAAGGCGTCCGCCTCCACCGTTCGGCATTCACCGCCCCCGCCGGCACCCTGCCCGCAACGATCGCCTCCACCTGCCGCACCGTCTCCAGCGCCTGGCTCTCGATCGCCGGCGGTGTCAGTCCCCCAATATGGGGTGTTGCGATGACGTTCGGCAGTCTGGCGAGCTCGGGCGACGGCATCTGGTCGAGCGCGCGGCCGACGTCCATGGCGGCACCGGCGATGCGGTTCTCGCGCAAGGCCGCCGCCAGCGCGGCCTCATCGACGAGGTTGCCGCGCGACAGGTTGATGAAGAAGGCATGCGGCTGCATCCGAGCGAGCGCCGCCTGCCCGATCAGGTTCTCGGTCTCTTCGTTGGCGACGGCGAGACAGACGACGTAATCGGCGCGCGCCAGGAGATCGTCGAGCGGGACGTGCGCAATCCCCGTGTCGCTCACGGTGGCGTAGGGATCGGCGACCAGGATCTCCATGTCCAGCACCTTGGCGATCTCCGCAAGGTAGCGGCCGATGCTGCCATAGCCGATGATGCCGAGACGGCTGCCGGCCAGTTGCCGGCCCATGATCACTTCAGGCTTCCGCGCGGCATGATAGTCGGCGGTGGCGCGCGAGACGCCGCGCGACAGATCGACCATGAAGCCGAGCGCGAGCTCGGCGACCGACTGCACGAAGCCGGGTCCGGCCCGCGTGACCAGTATGCCGGCGGCAGATGCAGCGTCGACATCGATGTTGCGGATATCGACCGCACAGCGGACGAAGGCGCGCAAGGCCGGCAGCGCCGGAAATATCTCGCCCGGCCCGGCGGTGAGCCGGTCGGCGACGATGATGTCGACGTCGCGCGCGGCCGCGATCAGGCCGGCGGCGTCGAGCGCCTCGCTCATCTCATGCAGCTTCACCTCTGCGATGGCTTGCAGGCCCGCGAGCGCGCGTGCGCCATAATACTGGGCTCGGGATTGCGGCGTGTGAGTCAGCAGTATCTTCACATCAATATCCGAAAGCGCGCGGCAGCGCCGTGCTGATCGAGGGCACGAAGGCTATCACGAGGAGGCAGATCAAAAGCAGGCCGAGATAGCCCATGATCGGCTTGATCGTCTGCTCGATCGGCACATTACCGATCAGGCAGGCGCCGTAAAGGCCGAGCCCGAGCGGCGGCGCGAACAGGCCGATCCCCATCGCGACGACCAGCACGACGCCGAAATGCAGGGGATCGATGCCGAGCTTGACCGCCACCGGCATCAACAGCGGCCCGAAGATGATGAGCGCGGCGGCGCCTTCCAGCACCGAGCCCATCACGATCAGCACCACGATCGACAGCAGCATGAACAGCCAGACGCCCTGCGATCCCGACAGCGCGAGCATGAGGTCGCCGACCGCATGCGGCACCTGCTGCAGCGTGAGCACGAAGGCCAGCGATTGCGCGGCGGCGACGATGAACAGTACCAGCCCGGAGCGCGTCGCCGATTGCACGAAACTATGCGCCGCTGTCCTGAAGCTGAGCTCGCGGAATACGATGCCGCCGACGATGAGGGCATAGACCACCGCGAAGGCCGAGATTTCGGTCGCGGTGGCAAAGCCGCTCTTGAAGCCGAAGAAGATCATGAAGATCAGGCCGAACGAGGCGATGGCGCCGCTCCACAGGCCGGACACCGCCTGCCGCGGCGCGGCCTCTTCCGCAGGATTGGGGCGCTTGCCGAGGATGATCGACAGCACGATCAGCGCTACCGCCATCAAGGCGGCCGGCAACAGGCCGGCGATGAACAATCCGCCGATCGACAAATTGGCGACGAAGCCGAGGATGATCAGGTTGATGCAGGGCGGGATCGCCTCCGCCATGACAGCGGATGCGGCGAGCAGCGCCACCGCGCCGCCCGGGTTCTGCTTCGAGCGCCGCGCCGCCGGAATCAGCACCGAGCCGACCGCGGCAACGTCAGCCATCTTGGAGCCGGAGATGCCGGAAAACAGCACCATCGACATCACCATGACGACGTTGAGGCCGCCGCGCATCCGCCCCACCGCCCGCTGCAGCAGTTCGATCAGACGCACCGACATGCCGTTGGCTTCCATCAGGTAACCGACGAGAATGAAGAACGGGATCGCCAGCAGCACGAAATTGTCGATGCCGCGCGCCATCTGCTGGGCGAAGATCACGCCGGGCAGCGTCCCCTCCACCCAGATGAAGATCAGCGCCGCCAGTGCCAGCGCAAAGCCGATCGGCAGGCCGCCGAACAGCGTGATGAAGAACCCGATCAGCATCAGCGTGCCGGATGACGGCACCGTGTCAGGCGCCAGGAAATCCCAGGCGAGATAGAAGCCGGCGACGAGGCCCACCGCGACAATGCCGGCGACGATGTCGCGCATCGCCCTCGCGGCAAAAATCTCCAGCGCGAACACCGTCATGAACAGCGCGCCGGCGCCCATCGGGTAGAAGGTCCATTCCAGCGGCAGGCCCGAGCCGGAGGTCTGCCCCGTGGTCAGCCAGCCCATCTTGATCGCATTGAAAGCGACGTATCCGGAGATGACGGTCACCAGCAGCGCGCCCATGGAATCGACGACGCGGCGGACATCGGACGGCAGCATGTCGATGAAGAAGGCGACGCCGAGATTTTCGGCGCGGGCCAGCGCGCTGGCGGCGCCGAAGAAGCTCGATCCGACCATCAGGCCGCGCGCCACGTCGTCGGCCCACTCGACCGGCGCATTGAACAGGAAGCGCAGCAGCACGGAGGCGCAGACCACCAGCAGATCGGCGACCAGCAGCAAGGCGGCAACGGCATCGCTGACGGCGAGCAGCGAGGCCGTCAGCCGGTGAGTGCCGCTGCTGATAGAGGGCGCGGCGACGGACATGGGCTAGAACCTCAGGCCTGAGTCGCGCGGATCATGTCGACCACGGGCTTCGCTTCGGGCCGGGCCTTGATGAAATTGTCGGTCTGCGGCGCCGCGCGCTTGCGGAACGCATCCTTGTCGCATTCGACGATGGTGACGCCCTTGTCCGCCAGATTCTTCAGCGCCTCCTTCTCCATCTCGAGGCCGTGGGTACGGGTGTCGGCCGCGGCCTTCTGCGCCGCATCGAGAAAACCCTCGCGCAGCTTGGCGTCCATCCGCTTGAACGTGGTGTCGCTGAAATAGGTCGCGAGCGGCGAGAAATTGTGCTGGGTCAGCGCGTAGTGTTTCGATGTCTCGTAGAACTTGCTGGCCAGGATGGTCGGCGGGTCATGCTCGAGGCCGTCAAGCACGCCGGCCTGCAGCGCGGTGTAGATTTCGCCGAACGCCAGCGGCGTCGCCGCCGCGCCCATCAGGCGCAGGCACTCGGTGATGACGGGGTTCGGCAGCGTCCTGATCTTGAGGCCGGCCAGATCGTCCGGGCCCTTCACCGGCTTCTTCGCCAGCACGCTGCGCGAGCCGAAATTATACGCCCAGGAGATGATGCGGATGTTCGCGCCCTTCAAAAGCGCATCCTCGATCGGCTTGGCGGCCCCCGCATCGAACGCCTTGGTCTGCTGCGGAAAGCTCGTGAAGAGATAGCCAAGATCGAAGGTGCCGACCAGCGGCACCAGATTGGCCGAGATCGACGAGCCCGACAGCATCAGATCGATGACGCCGAGCTTGACCGAATTGATGACGTCGATTTCCTGGCCGAGCTGGTTGTCGGGAAAGAACGTGACATCGATCTGCTCGCCGAGCCCGTTGCCCTTCAGGTGCTTGACGAGATTGTCGTAATAAACCCGGCCGTTGGCATATTTGGGATCGTTGGGAAGCGACGAGGAGCACTTCATCTTCATCGTGGCCGCTTGCGCCCGCCCGATGATCGCCGGTGACAGCATAAATCCTGCCGCGACTGCCGTAGACGATTGCAAAAGCCTGCGCCGGCTGATCGACCCGCTCTTCATGGCGTCTTCTCCCCAAGCTTGTTTTTCGAGGCTTGTTGCTCAAGCCTCGTTTCGGCGTGTT
>Ga0081455_10006536_pt1 | contig 12478 bp, 10 predicted proteins | sample TabmetS3T2R1_FD_70207 | JGI IMG/M metagenome (GOLD analysis project Ga0081455, IMG submission 70207) | Tabebuia heterophylla rhizosphere microbial communities from the University of Puerto Rico - S3T2R1 | ecosystem: Host-associated > Plants > Roots > Rhizosphere ... | reverse complement strand
TGGGCCACGTCGCCCGCCGGTCCATAGCAATAGATCATGCGCATCGGCGTGTCTCCGGTGTTGGTCAGTTGATGAAATACCTGCGGCGGAATGTAGACCGCTTGACCCGCGTTCACAGCTCGCCTCTCTTCTCCCAGGCACATTTCGCCGGTTCCCTCGACGATGAAATAGATTTCTTCCTGCTCCTGGTTGTGCCACGGGACTTGTCCGCCGCGCGGCTCGAGCGTGACGTTTCCCAGAGCAAAATGGGTGGCCTGTATCGGGCTCACTCCTCCGACCAGGTTCTGTGTTCTGCGGCGCGCCGGATAGGTGCGCCCAGCGATCTGTTGCAGATCGGCAATTATCAATCCATTTTCTCCTTCTTGACCAAACGCACCGGGCCCAGAATGCCGGCCGGTAGCGTGTGCAAATTTTCGAATCCTTGCGGAACAAAGCGCTCGCCGAACCGCAAGTTCAATAGTCGATAGCTCGGCAAGGCGCGTCCGGCCATTTCGTTGATGGCCAGGTCCGCCACTTCGATCCGTAATACATTTTCACCGGGGTGCAGCGCCGGCAGAATATCCAATTCATACGGAGGATGCCAGACGGAGCCGGCCAGCGTTCCATTCACATATACCAAGGCGGACTCGCGCACCGGACTTTCGAGGAGCGCACGCATTCCCTGGGGCGGTCCGGACGCGGCCTCGACGGTTTGACCGGGGCCAAAGTCGAGTACGATTTGCGCGGAGTTTTTCAGGAACGTCGCCGATGTGACAACGTTCTTCTCGTAGATGGCTTTGCCCGAGTAAAATTCCGTCTCCGCATTTTGCGTCCAGGATTCAAGGCGCGCCATTGGAATTCGCTTATGCAGCCCTTCGAAAGTGACGTTCCATCCATTGCTCAAATCGAGCGGCGCCAATTCCTTCGTGCGAGGCGCGGCAGGCGCGGAACAGACCCCGCAGAAGACGACCACTCGCGATTCGTATGGAGCGAGTTCCAGTTCATCGGAGGCGTGCACGGCTTTCCCCGTAAATGGGTTCCAGGATTCGGCGTGCGGCCCTGCCTCGCGGAAGTGCGCCGTGGTCTTGAGCGATGTATTCGACGTATTCACGATGAAATACGCGTCGCCATCCGCTAACTTCCGGTGCAGAAATCCGATACGCGGCGCGACACTTGCATCGACCGCCAAATCCGGAGTAAGGGCCTCGTGCAGCGCAGCGCCTAGTTTTTGTTCATCCGTCACGAGCTTCAAGCCGCTAAACGGCGAGCGGCGCGTGGCTATCGCGACGCCGCCTCGTTTGACATAGCTCTCGATGGCGCGCTGCGTCGTGGCAGGGATGCGCTCTAAGCCCGGCAGGATCAGAATGGGATGGCGAATGCCTATTCTCTCGATGGCGCGGTCGTCGATGTAGTCGAAGTTGTAACCGCTATCGAGAATCTGTGGAATCAAGGTGGGCCCGAGCAGCGATTCCATCATGCGATCGACCGATGTTTTGCCGGGCTTGAATCCCGCCCAGGCGTCGTCGGTTGGTAGATAGATTGCGACGTCGTTCGCAGGCTCTCCCTGTCGCGCGAGAAAACTGATTCGCTGCAAATAGCGAGCGATCTCAGGCATGACCTGAAACCACGGATTGTGGTCGTTGAAAGAAGCTGAGGCGTAGAAGCGCCAGCCGGGCTCGCCGGCCTCGGGAGGCGAGTATGGCCAGCCGTGACCGATCAACTGATTGACGCCTTCGATGAAATGCAGATCCGCTTCCGCTTTCATGTCGAGCGGCGTGGCGCGGAAGGACGGCGCGTGCAGCCAGGTCCAGGTCTCGGACGATGTAACGTTCCGGCCGTAAAGATGATTCGAGGAAGAGGCCCAGCGAGCCGTGTTGAACGTGCGCCAGTGTGGGCCCGCTTCGCCTTCGGCGAGGTCGACCAGAGCGCCGCTCGAAAGAATCACGGGCGGCTCGCCGTAGGTTTGGGAGCGAAACAACGTGTGGTTCTTGTGCGCCCATTCGGCAAGAGGTTTCAGATAGCGCTCTTCGGCCAACTCCGTCAAGGTTTGGCCCCAATCGTGGCGAATGCGGGCGCTTTCCTGGTTGTCTTCGACGAGCGACGCGAGATGCGACGTCAGATCGTAGCCCCGCCGGCGCGCGAATTCGGCGGGTAGATCGCTTGTCCAATCGGAGCCGTAGACTTCGAGGCTGTCGCTGAAAACGGCGTAGGGAGGATTGTCTCCGAACGCTCGCATGAGCTTGTCGCCAACGGCAGCAAGATGATGCTCGATGGCCAATTGATTGTAGTGATCGAGCACGAAACCTTCGGCTCCGACGCTGGGGCGCTTCACCTGTTGACCGGTGCGGCTCGAAATAAAGAAGAGAGCCTCATGCAGACCAGATTGGGGCAGGCGCACGCGGCCATCGGAATTGGAGATCGGCAACTGCTTACCTTGCGCGAACGCGGCAATCAGCGTCTCGCCGTCTTCGAGCGCTGGTATTGCGATGGATGTTGCTCCAGCCGGTAACACTACGCGGGCGATTCGCAAATGGCCGGCGGCTTCGGTGACTGGCGTGTGCGGACCACCGAAAGGCCAGCCGCTGCCGAGCGTGATATCGACGCGCATCCCAAGCTGCCTGGCCGTGGTTGCGGCAAACCGCAGCGATTCAAGGAAAGCATCCGAAAGATACGGCTGGTTGTCCAGAAGCTCGAGCGGATAGACCGGCTGAATCTCGACGCCACCGATGCCAGCGGCTTTCATCGCACGCAATTCACGCTCCAGTTCCGCGTTTTTTACGGCCGGGCCAAACCACCACCAACGCATCATGATGCGGCAATCGTCCGGTGGTTGCTCGAAACCTTGGCGCAGCGCACTCACTGCGGCGCGGGTGTTTGCCACGCCGATGTACCCGCACAGGATTAGCGCTAGAATTCGTGGGATCAATGCGTATGATAGCGAATGTTGCGTTCTCCGAAACGCACGTTTACGGCCGCGGCGGTAGCCGGCGGATGAAGTCGCCGATGGCGGAGACCAGACTGTCTACACGGGCGTCCAGCGCAGCGATCTGCGTGGTGTGCGTCTCGACGATCTTGGCTTGCTGCTCGAACGCCTTTGCCTGCTGTTCCAAAGCGTCTTTCTGGAGGACTTGCGCAGTGAGCAATTGGCGCAAATCATGGCGAAAACGCTCGTGATCATCGATCATCAATTCGAGAGCACGTTCGATGCGATCGAGCCGCGCGTCGCGGTTTCCGTTTTGCTCAGGCATGCCGGACTCGTTCTATTGTCCGATATTTTGAGTTTGGGCGGGCTGAGCGGGCGCGTATAATACCCAATGTTGAAAGCGTTGTCGTTTTTCGCTGCTGTTAGCTTGGCCGCGGCGCCGCCTAAGTCTCCTCCCAAATCTTGGGTCGATCCCGATACGGGGCATCGCATTATCCGCATCACAGACGAGCCCGGCAGCGCCAGTCTTTATTTCAACGACAACGCCTATACATCCAACGGCAAGGAAATGGTCTATACGACACCGAACGGCATCTCGGTGCTCGATTTGAAAACCTTTGCGAGCCGGCCGGTCGTCGAAGGCAAAGTTCGAATCATCGTTGCGGGATTTAAGACGCAAAACGTTTACTACATCAAGGACGGTGCGCTGTTCGCGACGGACGTAGATACGAAATCGACCCGGCGCATCGCAGCGGTCCCAGCGCGCGGTAGTATCGCCACGATTAACGCCGACGAGACCTTAGCGGCAGGCACATATCTTGAAGGCGACGGTGAAGACTACGGCGGCGCTCGCGCGCAGCAGTCGCATCCTTTGGACCAGCCCCGCAACAAAGGCGAGATGATGGAGCGGCGTCTAGCGGCGCGGTTGCCGCTTGTGCTCTTCACCATCGATCTGGCGAGCGGCGCATTGAAACCGCTGCTTCACAGCACGGATTGGATCAACCACCTACTGTTTTCGCCAACGGATCCGTCTCTGCTGATGTATTGCCACGAAGGTCCCTGGCACAAGGTAGACCGCATCTGGACCATTCACACGGACGGCAGTCACAACACGCTCGTGCACAAGCGCACAATGCAAATGGAGATCGCTGGGCATGAATTTTGGAGCGCGGACGGGCACACGATCTGGTACGACCTGCAGACACCGCGCGGCGAAGATTTTTGGCTGGCGGGTTACAACCTGGATACAGGCGAGCGGACTTGGTATCACTTGCAGCGTAACGAGTGGTCGATTCATTTCAATGTCACCCGCGATGGGACGCTGTTTTGCGGCGATGGTGGGGATCCTGGGCAGGTTGCGCACGCGCCAGATGGCGAATGGCTTTACTTATTCCGCCCGCGCGCAGTTGAGAACGCAGGCGTCGAGGATAAGGCTCTGATACGCACAGGCGTTCTCGAGGCCGAGCGTTTGGTTAGTATGTCGAAGCATCAATATCGGCTGGAGCCGAATGTAAGTTTTACGCCGGATCAAAAATGGATTGTGTTCCGGTCGAATATGTTTGGTCCGACGTATGCGTTTGCGGTCGAGGTCGCTAAGGCGAACGGCGCTACCAGCGCTGGTGCACCAACGGCGCGATCTTTGCCCAGTAAATCTTCTCAACCACGGCCATAATTTCCGGCGATAATTCCGGCAAATCCGAGGCCGCGCAGTTGCCGGCTACCTGCTCGGGCGTCTTCGCGCCGGGGATCGCGCAGGTTACCGCCTCGAACATCAGGATCCAGCGCAGGGCGAATTGGGCCATGCTGAAGCCTTGCGGGATCAGGCGACGGATTTCTTCAGCCGCTTCGAGCGCGGTTTCGTAGTCCACGCCCGAAAAGGTCTCGCCCATGTCGAAGGCTTCGCCGCGGCGGTTGAAGTTGCGGTGGTCGTCTGCTGCGAAATGGGAATCGCGCGCGAGTTTTCCGGTCAGCAGACCGCTTGCGAGCGGCACACGCGCCAGAATTCCAACTTGCTTCTTTAGCGCTTGCTCGAAAAACAATGCAGCGGGCCGCAGACGGAAGCAATTAAAAATAATCTGCACGGTTTTTACATTCGGATATTCGATGGCCTTCAGCGCCTCTTCTACGCGCTCGACGCTTACGCCGTAGTGACGGATTTTTCCCGCTGTTACCAGGTCATCCAGGTATCCAAACATTTCCGGCCGGTAGTAGAGGGAGGTTGGCGGGCAGTGCAACTGGAGCAGATCGAGGCAATCCGTCTCTAAATTGCGCAAGCTCTCTTCGATCCACTTCGTCAAGTTCTCGCGGCTGTAGCCTTCGACGGTCTGCGCCGGCAGCTTACGGCCCGCTTTGGTCGCGATGACGATTTGGTGTTTGCGGTCGCGCTTCAATTGCGCGAGCAGACGTTCGCTTCGGCCCATGCCGTAGACGTCCGCAGTGTCGATAAAGTTGACGCCGCAATCGAGAGCTTTGTTCAGTGCGGCTAGCGATTCTTTATCATCGACAGTGCCCCACGATCCGCCGATCGCCCAAGCGCCGAAGCTGATATCGGAGACGCGGTAGCCGGTTCTTCCTAAGAGACGGTATTGCATGGTTCTAACAAGCTTTCAGCCGCCAGCTATCAGCTATCAGCCAAGAGAGTGAGCCACAAAGCTCATTCCTGGCGTAGAGCTTCTACTGGTTGGATCAAGGTTGCGGAGCGCGCGGGTAGGAAGCAGGCTAGCAGGGTGGCGGCGATCAAAATTCCGGGAACCGAGATGAATAGATATGGATCGGCGGTTCCCATGCCCTCCAAGCGGCCGCTCAACAAACGGCTCGCAATGACGCTTAGGATGACGCCAGTTGCCAGGCCAATGGCCACGATTTTCCCCGTGGTGACGAGTACTAACCGGAATACGTCGCGCGGCTCGGCGCCGAGCGCCATGCGGATTCCGAACTCGCGCGTTCGTTGAGCCACGGCGTACGATACAACGCTGAACACTCCCGCTGCCGCCAGGAGCGTGCCGATTGCGCCGAAGACACCAAACAAAAACGTTGCGAAGCGGGGATACGCCGTGGTCGTTTCGAGCCATTGTTCGAGCGTTCGCAGCAGAGTGATCGGTTGGTTTGCATCCACCGACTTGATGGCCGCCCGCGCTTGATTCGCGATCGCGAGCGGATCGGTTTTAGTGCGCACTAGAACGAACGGATCGGGGGCCATGACCAGCGAGTAGGGAGCAAACACGGCCGGCTCCGGCGGGTCGCTCAACCCTCTGTTACGGGCCACGGCCACGACGCCCACAATCTCGAATGAAAGATTGAATTGAGGGGCTTTCAAGTACGCGGGAGGAAGAGGCTGTTTAAATATTTCAAGCTGAAGATGCCTGCCGACGGGATCCTTGCCCGCATAGTAGCGGGCAGCGAGATCCTCGGTGACGACCGCTACCGGATTGGCGCGCGCGATGTCCGAGTCGTTTAACAAACGACCGCGCAGCAAGCGAGTGCGCACGGATTCGAAGTAACCATCGCTGACCATATTCCAGCGAATCTGCGGCGCCTCGGATGCAGGGCGATCGTCGAAAGCTACTTTTGAGTTTCCGCCGTTCCAGGGTGGAGTACCGGTTTCGCTCAGCGCGGCCGCTTCTACGCCCGGGATGCGGCGCACGCGGTTCAGGGCTTCCTGAAAGAAAGCATGGCGCGTGCTCCATTGCGTGTAACCGCCTTCTCCAAGCGGAATGCGGAAAGTCAGAACATTACGGGGATCGTAGCCCAGGTTCTGGCCTTGCAAGGCCAATAATCCCCGGACTGCCAAACCGGCTCCGGTCAGAAGCACTAACGACAGCGTAATTTCAGCGACCATCAACGTGTCATGCAAGCGGCGCTGGCGGGCGCTTACACTCGCTCCGCGGGCCGAGCCGCGCAGTGTCTCGGCTCGCGTATCCGCTGAAGTTTGCAGCGCCGGAGCGAGGCCGAATACGATTCCCGTGAGCACCGAAACGGCCAACGCGAACCACATGACGGGAAGATTCAAGGCGATGACCGCTTCGTGGGGAATCGAATACTCGGGCATGAGCGCGGCGACGGCGCGCACACCCCCATATGCCAACGCCACGCCAAACAAGCCGCCCGCAAGCGCGAGTAACACGCTCTCCGTGAGCAATTGGCGAATGAGACGCGGCCTTGTCGCACCGATCGAGATGCGTACGGCCATCTCGCCCTCGCGCGCCGCCGCTCGGGCTAATAGCAGGTTCGCGACATTGCCACAGGCAATCAACAACAGCAGAGCGACCGCGCCGAACAGCGCCATTAGAGTGGCGGCGAATTTTCCCAGAATTCCTTCATTCACGTTCCGGAAACTAACCTTGAATGGGCCCTCCGGATACATGTAGGTGGGAAGCTGTTTGCGAAACTGCTCGAGGATCGGCTGAAACTCCGCCGCCACCTGCTGTTGCGTTACGCCCTCGCGGATGCGATATACGACGTTGACGAAATCCAGCGTACCGGGACGCATATCCATGGGCGTGTAGGCATCGACGTCCATCCAGGTAAATCGCACGGGCAGCACGCCAACGATCGTGTAGACGCTCTTATCAAGGCGCACCTTCTGACCAATCACGTCACGCGACCCTTGAAATGCGCTCTGCCAAAACTTGTGACTGATGACGGCGACTGGCGCTTCTTCTTTTGAAAACGTGCGGCCAAATAGCGGCGGGACTCCGAAGAAGTCAAAAAAATTCGGGGAGCAGGGCGCCTGTATCACAATTTGCGGCAGGCCGGTTCCAGTCATGACCGCTTCCCGGCGATCGATTGCGATGAGATCTTCCATCGAGCGGACGCGCGGTTTCAGCTCGAGATATTGGCCTTTCGTGTAAGCGACGACGCGCCGTTTATCTTTCTTGTCCTGGGTCGATATCATCCCGATGCGATCCGCAGCGCGGTACGGATACGGATCGATCAGGACGGCGTAGACGACGCTGAAGATCGACGTGGTCGCGCCTATGCCCAAAGCGAGCGAAAGAATGGCAACCGCCGTAAATGCCGGCTTCGCAAGTAACATGCGGAGGCCATAGCGAAGGTCCTGTTTCATTTGAGGAATCCGCTTGCTCCCGAGCCAGTTGCGCTCAGGTCATCGTTCAACGGGTCGTCGAGCGCGAGCAGGCGACGCAATTCGGGGCTCAGACGCGCCTGTGTTTCTTGCCGCAACAACTTTTTCTGATATTGCTGCTGCGGCTTATCGGAACGGCAGTAAAAAGCGTGGAGCGCCCGGCGCGGCTGCGAAGTGTGATTGGCCGTGCCGCCGTGCCAGGCATGCGTGTTCATCACGATCACGCTGCCCGCAGGAGCGAGCAGCAATTTTTCTTGCGGATGCGAAGCTAACGGATCGGCGAGCGCCTGCTGCGGCAATTCCTGCCACTTTTGCGAACCGGGAACGACGCGCGTGGCGCCATTATGCGGCGTGAAATCATCTAAAAGCCAGATCGTGTTGCAGACCCAGTAGCCGGATTGGTCCGATATCGCCGCCGCGTCACAGTGCAGCGGCTGCGGCTCGTTCGAGTGTGGATCGGCCGAACGGGCATTGAAACTGCTCAGCTTGAATTTCTCGCCAAGTACGTAGCCAACGCGCTCCAGAATTTCGGGCATCGCTATCAGACGCTCGAAGATTTCCCCTTTATCGACCAGATTGGCGAGGCGGCGCGATCCGGCTTCTTTGCGAAACTCCGAGCCGGCATTTTCGCCTTCCTGCTCGTACAACTCTTCCACGCGCGAGCGCGTTCGCTCGAGCAAAGCAGAATCCAGATAACGCTCGAGCACTACATATCCATCGGTATCGAGGCTCAAGCGCTCGGCCGCGGTCATGGAACTATTTTCCGAAAACGGCATCGAGTGCGGCTTGGCAGATGGCTTCATCGACTTCGGATGCCGCACCGGAGGCGCCAATTCCGCCGATCGTTTGCCCGTCCACCTTGATCGGCAATCCGCCTTGATTCGGGAAAGCGTTGGGCTGCACTAATACCACGAGGTTTCCGTTTTTGAGCGAATCCGCTGCGTTCTTGGAAGGCGCCTTGAAGAAGGCCGAATGGCGGGCTTTTTTCTCGGCGAACTGGATGGTGTTCAAACCGGCGCCGTCACTCTTTTCGAGGAACAGCAGATTGCCGCTTTCGTCCACGATGCAGATGGTGACTTGCACGTTGCGCTTTTGCATCTCCGCTTCGGCCGCGGCCACCATGGCTTTGATAGTGGCCAGATTGAGAGCCTTTTTCGTCGACAACTCCGCAGCCGGCAAAATAGACGCAATCGCCAGCATCCCAGCTACTAGTTTGGTAAGCATTGTGGGCTTAGCATATAACATCTGGAGGTCTTCAAGCGCCACGCGCGCGAACAACCGGGACGAACTAAGAATATCGGACAATAGAAAGAGTCTACTGTGCTCACTACTACCGGCATTCATCCCCGGATCACTCTCGAAGCCGACAAGCTCGGCGGTAAACCCTGTGTCCGAGGCCTTCGCATTTCCGTTCAGGACGTCCTAAGTTACCTTGCCTCCGGCATGACAGAGCAGCAAATCCTTGAAGAGTTTCCGGACCTCGAAAAGGAAGACTTCCAGGCCGTGTATAAGTTCGCCGCAGAAATGACCGGGAACCGCTTCACAGGATGAAGATCCTCATCGACGAAAATCTCCCGCCGCGCCTCTCGGAGCGGCTGGCAGACCTATTTCCGCAAATGCACCACGTCCGCGACCTCGCACTCAAAAACAAACCGGATCCGGAAATATGGTGCTTCGCCCGTGACAATGAGTACGCGGCCATCCTGACTACAGACATCGACTTCCAAAACAAAGTGCTCGAACTCGGCGCACCGCCCAAAGTTATACGCATCGACCGGTGCGACTTCTCAGCACGCGAAATCACATTACTGCTGCGCCGCGAAGCAGTGCGCATCCGAGAATTCCTGTCATCCGGCCGCCCATTACTCGTGCTCCGCCGATCCTGAGGCAAAGCGCTCCACGCCATCGTGACAGCGTAAAGCAAAACGCCGCACGACGCGCATCAAACGCACTGTGCGCCCAGCTTGGCTACCGGGCTAGTACATTGTGGGCTTAGCATATAAACATCTGATATGCCGTTAGAGGTCTTCTATTCGTACTCGCATAAGGACGAAGACCTGCGTAATGAACTTGATACGCACTTGTCTCAACTTGTGCGTAGCGGCTTGATCGCGGCGTGGCACGATCGCAAGATCGGCGCGGGCGCGGAGTGGCGCGATGAGATCGATGCGCATATTCATTCCGCGCACATCATTCTGCTGCTAGTCAGTCCGGATTTTCTCGCGTCGGAGTACTGCTATGGCGTCGAGATGAAGACGGCCCTGGAGCGGCACGAGAACGAGCATGCCATCGTTATTCCGATTATTTTGCGGCCGGTCGATTGGTCCGGCGCGCCGTTCGCGCATCTTCAGGCCCTGCCGCGCGATGCGAAGGCCGTTACGCTTTGGCCGAACCGCGATCAGGCCTTTGCGGAAATCGCGCAGTCGATACGTGAGATCGCGGTTCGCTTTCAGCGCCCGGCGCCCGAGAAGCCTACACCGACGACGATTGAGGACCAGGCTGTCGCCAAGCCACGCGTGCTCGATGCCGCGATGCCCGGACATATCGTGAAAGACCGCGCGACCGAGCTTCTGGTCCTTATACGTCTACCCGAGTCGGCGGGTCTTGCAGGCGCTTTGCAGGCCGATGACGAGGCCGAAGCGCGCCCCGAAGATGTGCGCTCCCGGCCGTTTGATATTACTTTTCCACTGGATCCTACTGGGAGGCCCGAAGCGCTGAAGGTAGCGATCGAAGTGACTTCGCCGGATTTTTCGCCGCAGCAGCAGCGCAAGAACTTATTTGTTCCGGTAAATGCGGATAGCGATGTCTGCCCGTTTCTCTTGACTCCTATTCGCACAGGGCAACTCACGGTTGTCGTGGAATTGCAATGGCAGGATGCGCAACGCGGTTACCGGCGGCTACGCACCGACTGTGTCGCACAGGCGGAGGAGCCGGCGACTAAGCCCGTCATGAACGTGGTGCAGATGCCGATCGTCGTAGGCCAGAGGGATGAAAAGCTAGCTGAAAGGCTTGCACCGGCAGTTGCGCTGCCCGCACCGGTGCGCAGATCCAGCGTACTCACGAGCCCTGCCGTGAAAGCGGCTGCCGCAGCGGTTTTTCTGATCAGCATTGGCGGACTTTACTTCACGCAACGGAATGCATGGCCGCCGCCCATACTTAATACGGCGACGAAGCCCACTCCACCGCCTCCTCGCCCAGATCCAACGACGGAAGAGAAAGCCGCGCAACGGCCGCAGTTAAAGCCCGATCCGGTTAAGCCGGTGTCCGCACTTCTCGCCTCGCGCGTTGTGGCATCTGTTTCCGGTGAAGCCCTAGACTGCCGCGAGAAAATCAGCAAGTTTGCGATTTTCATTCCCGATGCCGAAAAGCTCGCCAGCAATCATCCCGGTGTTGTTCCCGGAATCGAATTGCGGCGCGTGACTGCGCTAGGAGACGTGGGATATCGCAACGTTCGATTTGACGCAAAGACGGGGAAACTCAGCGGTGAAGTTTATGCGAAAGCGGCGAACTGTAGCCATCCACAAAGGGCTGTCGCGACCTATTCGGTTGTTGCGTTTTATCGCTGAAGATTGGCCGGTATGAGCCGCTCGACGATCACCACGTCGCGCCAGACGCCATCCAAACGCCCGTGTTTCTCATAAATCCCTACCTCGCGAAATCCGAGCGAGCCGAGCAGCGCCAAGCTTCCTATGTTGTCGGTGAATACGCGGGAAAGCAGTTTCCAATAACCGGCGCTTTCGGCCGCCTGAATCAGTTCCTCGAACGCAAGTCGGCCGGCGCCGCGCCGCCGATGGCCGCGCTCCACGTAAATCGCAAACTCCGCAATCCCGTCATAGCAAGCGCGCGGCCGGTAGCCAGAGGTGGCCGCAAAGGCTACAACTTCCTGGTTCTGCTCCACCACGATAATGGGATGACGGTCATCGAACCATGCACGAATGTCCTCTGCACTCCGTAAACGCGTCTCAAATGTCGCCAGGCGGTCTTCGATGCCTTGGTTGTAGATTTCGGCCATCGCGCCGGCGTCGGCCGGAGTGGCTGAACGCGCGGTCATAGTCGCATGATAAGTTAGACAAAAGTCCATGATTGCTGGTGACCAAGCTACTACTCGTGTGGAATAGCATATGGCTGTTGGGGTTTGGGGTCATGGCATACGCCGCGAGCCAGCCAGTTGCGTTTCCGCATAACACGCATATCAAACTCGGGGTGAGCTGTATCGATTGCCACTCGGGCGCCGACACGCGCGCGGCGGCAGGGATTCCGTCCGTTACGAAATGCATGTTGTGCCACGCCAAATTAGGGCAACAGAAGCCGGAAGTAAAGAAAGTAATCGACTTTGCCGCTAAAGGAGTCGAAATTCCGTGGGAGCGCGTGTATGGCTTTTCTAAAAGCGCGCACGTCCAGTTTCAACACGCGCCGCACTTTCGCGCCAAGATCGACTGCGCCACTTGCCATGGCGATCTGACGAAGGCGACGGTGGCGGAACGAACGGTTAC
>Ga0081455_10006535_pt1 | contig 12480 bp, 11 predicted proteins | sample TabmetS3T2R1_FD_70207 | JGI IMG/M metagenome (GOLD analysis project Ga0081455, IMG submission 70207) | Tabebuia heterophylla rhizosphere microbial communities from the University of Puerto Rico - S3T2R1 | ecosystem: Host-associated > Plants > Roots > Rhizosphere ... | reverse complement strand
GGGCGATGCGCCCGCGGCGCTCGCCGAGAAGGCCGTCACCCAGGCCATCGCCGCCGCCGAGGCGCGCCTCGGCAAAGCCGGCCGCATCCTGGTCCGCAAGTCGGGCACGGAACCGCTGATCCGGGTCATGGCGGAGGGCGACGATTCGGATCTCGTGCGCGCGGCCGTCGAGCAGATCATCGAGGCCATCCCGCATCCTGTGGCGAGATGAGCGGGGACAAGGTGAGCCGAGCATGAGAGGTCGTGTCTTGATCGCTGCCGGCTCAGACTCCGGCGGCGGCGCGGGGATCCAGGCCGACGTCAAGGCGGTCACCGCCATGGGCGCCTTTGCGGCGACGGCGATCACGGCCTTGACGGCGCAGAACACCGAAGGCGTGCATGGCGTCATGCCCGTCGAACCTGCCTTCATCGGCCAGCAGATCGAGGTGGTGCTGACCGATATCGGCGCGGACGCCCTGAAGACCGGCATGCTGCACAGCGCTGAGGTGATCGAGACGGTGTCGGCAGCGTTCAAGAAGCATGCGCCCGACGCGCCGCTGGTGGTCGATCCGGTGATGGTCGCCAAAGGCGGCCATCGTTTGCTGCTCGGCGACGCGGAAGCGGCCATGCGCGACACGTTGTTGCCGATGGCTGCGTTGCTGACACCCAACCTGCCCGAGGCCGAGGTGCTGGCGGGCTTCCCGGTGCGCGTCGAGCTCGACATGCGCCGCGCCGCCGAGCGGCTGGCGGAATTCGGCGCGAAAGCGGTGCTGATGAAAGGCGGCCATCTCGAGGGCGAGACGGTCGTCGATCTGCTGTATCACAACGGGCGCTTCGACCGTTTCGAAGGCCGCCGCATTGCCAGCCGCAGCACCCACGGCACGGGCTGCACGCTCGCGTCGGCGATCGCCGCCGGACTTGCCCAGAAGATGAGCTTGTTGGACGCGGTATCGCGTGCGCGGCACTACGTGCGGCGCGCGATCGAGACCGCGCCCGGCTTCGGCCGCGGCCACGGCCCGCTCAACCACGCCGTCGTTCCGAGATAGTCAGATCAGGCTTGCATCCTTCGCTACCGGTACCGCAGGCGTCCACTTGCCGGCCTCGACCAGCACCAGGAAGTTCCAGAGCTCGCGGTTGAAGGCGTCCGGCTCCTCGATGTTCACCGTGTGGCCGGTCTTGGCGAACATGGCGAGACCGGCGTTCGGCAGCGCCTGCTTGAGGTAGAGGCTCGGCTGCAGGCAGGGGCCATCCTCGTCGCCGCAGACGATCAGCGCCGGCACGTCAAGCTTCCTCCATTCGTCCTCGAAATCGTAGAGCGACGGCCGCCTGCCCTGGTAGTTCTCCATGGTGTTGGCGGCACCCACGTCTGGATGCTCCGACAAGTGCTTCACGAACTCGGCAAAGCCGCGCGGATCCTTCTGCTTGAAGCGCGAGCGCGTGGGGTTGGTGGTGAGGCCGTTGGCATACCTGGCCATGCCCTGCTCGCGAATGCGTTGGGCTGTCGTCTGGGCATCCTTCTTGAACTGCTCATGCTCCTCGCGGCCGGCACCCGAGCCGATGCCGGCAAGCGTCAGCGACAGGGCGCGATCGGCGTGCAGCCTTCCGAAATGCGCCGTGGCGAAAGCGCCTTGAGACAGGCCGACGACATGCGCCTTGTCGATCTTCAGATGGTCCAGCATGTGGCACGCATCGTCGACCGCCTGTTGCTGGCCGTACATCGAGCCGTTTTCGGGCACGTCGGACCCGGGGTAGCCGCGAAACGAATAGGTGATGCAGCGATGCCGACGCGCAAAGAAGCGCATCTGCGGCTCCCAGCTGCGCCAATCGCCGCTGTACTCGTGGACGAACAGGATCGGCGTGCCGCTGCCAGCTTCCTCGTAATAGAGCTTGACCCCGTCGGGCGTCGTCGCGTGCGGCATTGTCCACCTCAAAAAGGAACCACTACGCCCCAAACCTCTCCAGTCGCTCGAGCACCGCCGGAATCTTGTCGTCGGCGACGTTGGCGAAAGCCAGGCGCACGAAGCGTTCCTGACCTGCGCCGAACATGTCTCCGGGGATCGTGAGCAGGTTCTCCTCGTCGGCAAGCCGTTTGGAGACCGCGCTCGAGCGTTGGCCGGCGAACGGGTGCTCGACGTAGGCGAAGTAGGCGCCGATGCTCACCAGCCGCCACCGGTTCGAGCGTTGCAGGCCGCTGCCCAGGAGGTCGGCGCGTGCCTTCAGCCCCTCGGTGTTGCGGCGCGCCCAGGGCAACAGATGCTTCAGGCCGTAGAGTGCAGCCTCCTGGCCAAGCCGCGGCGGACAGATCGAAACGCAGTCCATGGCCTTCTCGATCTCCGCCATCAGGGCAGCGCTCGCGGTGACGGCGCCAACGCGGTAGCCCGTCAGCGCAAACACCTTGGAGAAGCTGTAGAGATGGACCAGGGTGCCGCGCCAGTCGCGATCGGCGAAGAGCTCGTGAGGCCGTTGGCCTTCCGGCAGGAAATCCTTGTAGGTCTCGTCCAGGATCAGAGCGATGCCGTGACGTCGGGCCAGCTCGTAGAAGGCATGAATGGTGTCGGACGGATAGACCGCTCCCGTCGGGTTGTTGGGCGAGATCAATACGATCGCCCGAGTCCTGGGTCCAATCAGCTTGGCCGCGTCCTCAGCGTTGGGCACTGCGCCCGAGCCAGGCCGGAAATCGAGAGATACCGGCTCGATCCCCTGCATGCGCAGCCACATGTCATGGTTGAAATAGTGGGGGCGCGGCAGGATCACCTGATCGCCGGCCTTGGCGAGACTCATGAGAGCCAGGCAGAAAGCCTGGTTGCAGCCGGAGGTGATACCGACCTCTGCCGCGGCGATCGTGGCGCCATAGAAGCGGGTGAGATGATCGGCATAGTCCTGGCGCAATGCCGGCAGGCCGAGGATCGGCGTGTATCCATGCACCGTGGTGTCGAGCAGCAGCTCGCCGAGATGCCGCCTGAGCTCCAGCGCCGGCGGATAGCCCGGCACCGCCTGGCTGAGATCGATCAACGGCCTGTCGGCCGGAAAGCTGCGGCCCAGAACCCAGCGCTTGGTTTCGCCAATGGGCGAGGGGTCGACGGCGGCCAACCAGGGGTTGGCGGCGAGATCTTGTTGCATGTTCAGTGGGTCGCCGTTGCTCGGCCGCTTCGATCGTGGCGAAAGTAAGTACCTACGATCGATTTCACAATGATTTTAAGCACGATTGTCTCGCCACGATTTGCAGGCCCCGGCATCGACGCGTGAGCATCCGGGCCCCGGCGTGCGCTGTCAAACCTCTGCGCGCGGCTTATTCGAAAATGCATTGCTTGATCCACTGCTTGTGCATAGCATCCAAAATTAAGGCTCCCCTTGAGAGTCACCGAGATAGCAGGAGGAATGTCGTATGGTACCCCGTAAAGTAAGCCGTCGTCGTTTTGTGGCCGGGACTGCGGCCGCGTCGACGGCGTTCGTCGCCGCTCCGTTCGTACGCGGCGCCCATGCTGCGGGCAGGCTGTCCGTGGGCTTCTGGGACCACTGGGTACCCAATGCCAACGGCGCCACCGATACCTTGATCAAGGAGTGGGCGGAGAAGGAGAAGGTTGACGTCCAGATCGACTTCATCACGTCCCAGGGCAACAAGCTGCTGCTGACAACCGCTGCGGAAGCACAGGCGAGGTCGGGCCACGACATCATCGCCATGAACACCTTCCTGCCGGCGCGCTATGCCGAGCAGCTGGTGACCGTCAACGATCTGATGGACCAGCTCATCAAGGACAACGGCGCGGTCAATGGCACCGTGGAGTATCTCGGCAAGATCGGTGGCAAGTGGCTGGCCGTGCCGGCCACCGTTGGCAGCCAGATCAAGGGGCCGTGCTCGCGCATCGACTATATGAAAGACTTGGCCGGCATCGACATTCAGGCGATGTATCCTGCCGGCGCACCGCCCAAGGCTGACGCCTGGACTCTCGATGCCTTCCTCAAGGCAGCCGAAGCCTGCCAGAAGGGTGGTCACGCCTTTGGCATCGGGCTCGGCACGACGTCGGACTCGGTCGACACGATCGGGGCGATCTTCCACTCGTTTGGCGCAATCCTCGTCGACGCGAAAGGCGAGATCGTGCTGAAGAACGACCAGGTTCGGCAGGCGCTCGACTACTACAAGAAGCTGATGTCCTTCCTGCCGCCCGACGTGCCGTCGTGGGACGATGCCTCCAACAACAAGTGGCTGGTATCGGGGCAGGGCGCGCTGATCATGAATCCGCCCAGCGCCTGGGCAGTGGCCAAGCGCGATGCGCCCAAGGTTGCCGAGCAGTGCTGGACGCACGGCTTCCCGGTCGGGCCGAAGGGCCGCTTCGCGCCATTCCTGCCGTTCTTCTGGGGAATCTGGAATTTCAGCAAGAACCAGGCGGCAGCCAAGAGCCTGCTCGCGCATCTGTCCACGGCTTCATCGGCCGAGAAGATGGTGGTGGCCAGCGGCGGCTATGACCTGCCGTCGTTCGAGAAGCTCACCACCTTCAAGACCTGGGCCGAGGAGGGTCCGCCGAAAGGCACGCTCTACCACTACCCCAATCCATACAATCATCAGACGCTCTCCGTGGCCGCGGCCCCTGCGCCGCACAAGATCGCCGAGCAGATCTACAATCAGGGAATCATGACCCAGATGGCGGTCCGCTACTTCAAGGGCGAGGCTATGGAAAAGACGCTCGACTGGGCCTCGGGCGAGATCGAAGGCTTCATGCGCAACTAGCGGAGGCGCTGACCGGCAGAGCGCGCGTCAGCGTGCTCCGCCGCCGTCCGGCCGAAGACCCCGCAACGTCGGAGCTGAACATGGCAGATATCGCCGCCAGAGGAGCGGTCCCAGTCACCGCCGGAGGACGCAGCAGCCTCCACAAGCTGATGCAGCGCAAGTCGACCATCGCGTTCCTGATGGCCTTTCCGCTCATCCTCCTCATCTTCGTCCTCGTCGCCTATCCGGCGGGTTACGCCATCTACCTGGCGATGCTCAACAAGGGGATGACCAGGTTTGTCGGCTTGGGGAACTTCACCTTCCTCTTCGGCCGCGACACCTTCTGGATGGTCGTCTACCAGTCGTGCCTGTTCGCCATCACGGCGGTGGTCTTCAAGGCGATCATCGGTTTCGTGGTCGCCCATTTCGTGCACAACATTCCGACCAAAGGCCAGCGCAAATGGCGCGGCATGCTGCTGGTGCCCTGGGTTATTCCTCCAGCCATGAGCACCCTCGCTTGGCTGTGGCTGTTCGACCCATCCTACTCGGCGTTCAACTGGATCCTCGAGCATATCGGCATCGACCGCGTTGCGTGGCTCGGCGAGACCGGCTGGGCGCGCTTCTCGGTCATTCTGGTGAATGTCTGGATCGGCGCGCCGTTCTTCATGATCATGTATCTGGCCGCACTGAAGTCGGTGCCCGAGCAACTGTATGAGGCAGCCTCCATCGACGGCGCGACCTGGCTCCAGCGCATCTGGTACGTGACCTTGCCCATGATGCGCAACATCATCGCCATCACCGCGCTGTTCTCGTTGATCGTCACCTTTGCCAACTTCGACATCGTGCGCGTGCTCACCAAGGGCGACCCGCTCAACACCACCCACGTGTTCGCCACCTGGGCCTTCCGGGTCGGCATCGAGAGCGGTGACATTCCCTTGGGTGCCGCCGTGTCGCTGTTCATGGTGCCGATCCTGGCGGTGGCTGCGACGTTCATCCTGCGCGACATCACCAAGCGGGGGAGTGAAGTCTGATGGCCGACGCCGCAATCGCCACCACCGCCGCCTCTGGAGCGCGGCGTCCCAAATACGGGAGCATCAGCCGCGACCGCCGCTGGGCGCTGCGGTGGTCCTACTTCTTCCTGGTGCTGTTCGCCATCTTCTTCCTGATGCCGCCGTTCTACATGTTCATCACCTCGTTGAAGTCCAGCGCGGAGATCTCGGCGGCGACGAATCCGTGGTGGGTCAACTCGCCCACGCTTTCCAACTACATCGAGCTCCTGACCCAGAACCAGTACCTGGTCTTCTTCCGCAATTCGGCGATCGTCTCGGTGTTCGTCGTCGTCATCACCATGGCGATCAGCGTCATCGCGGCCTTTGCGTTGGCACGGATGAAGTTCTGGGGATCGGCGACGCTCGCCACCGGCGTGTTCCTGACCTACCTGATCCCGGACACGCTGCTGTTCATCCCGCTGTTCAAGATGTTCGCCTGGGTCAACGACAATTTCGGGATCCAGCTGATGAACCACTGGTGGACGTTGATGATCTTGTATCCGACGCTCACGGTGCCTTTTGCGACCTGGATCATGATCGGCTATTTCGCCTCGATCCCCAAGGAGCTGGACGAGGCGGCGCTGATCGACGGTGCGACCTGGATGCAGACCCTGACCAAGATCTTCATCCCGGTGGCGCTGCCCGGCATCATCGCGGCCACCATCTTCACCTTCACCGTATCGTGGGCGCAGTTCCTCTATCCGCTCGCCTTCACCACCTCGACCAACGAGCTGGTGCTGCCCGTCGGCATCGTCACCACCCTGATCAAGGGCGACGTGTTCAACTGGGGGCAGATCATGACCGGTGCGCTGCTGGGTGCGGCGCCTCCGCTCATCATCTACGCCTTCCTCATGGATTACTATATTGCGGGCCTGACGGCCGGTGCGACCAAAGGATAGGGGACAATGGCACAAGTCACATTGCGCAAGGTCGTCAAGAAATATGACGAGGTTCTCGCCGTGCGCGGCATCGACCTCGACATCACCGACAAGGAGTTCATCGTGCTGGTCGGGCCTTCGGGCTGCGGCAAGAGCACGACCTTGCGCATGATCGCGGGTCTGGAGGAGATCAGCGGAGGCGACATCGCGATCGGCGGCGACGTTGTGAACGATGTCCCGCCCAAGGACCGCGACATCGCCATGGTGTTCCAGAACTACGCGCTCTACCCGCACATGAACGTGTATGAGAACATGTCGTTCGGGCTGAAGCTCAAGCGTACGCCCAAGGACGAGATCGCGCGTCGGGTCAAGCAGGCGGCCCAGATCCTCGACATCACCGAGCTCCTGGATCGCAAGCCCAAGCAGCTGTCCGGCGGCCAGCGCCAGCGCGTCGCCATGGGCCGCGCCATCGTGCGCGACCCGAAGGTCTTCCTGTTCGACGAGCCGCTTTCCAACCTCGACGCCAAGCTGCGCGTGCAGATGCGCACCGAGATCAAGAAGGTGCACCAGAAGGTGCGCACGACCACGGTCTACGTGACCCACGACCAGGTCGAGGCGATGACCTTGGCCGACCGCGTGGTGGTGATGAACGCCGGGCTGATCGAGCAGGTCGGCTCGCCCAACGACCTCTACCATTCGCCGGCCACCAAGTTCGTGGCGGGCTTCATCGGCTCGCCGGCGATGAACTTCATCCCCTGCAAGCTTGAGCAGGCGGCGGGCGGACTTCGCGTCAAGCTCACCGATACCGTCTCTTTCGCCGTGCCGGCCGACCGGACCAGTCGCTACACGGCCCATGTCAACAAGCCCAACCTGGTGCTGGGGCTCCGGCCCGAGCACATCATGGAGACGCGTCCCCATAGCGAGCCCAATCAGCACGACTTCGACCAGAAGATCGACGTGGTCGAGCCGATGGGCATGGAGACGTTGGTCTATTTCGCGATGAACGGCATCGACGTGTGCGGCCGGGTCAATCCCAATGCCGGAGCCGCCGAGGGCCGCAGCATGAAACTGCGCGCCGATCTCAACAACATGCACATGATCGACGACACCACCGGGAAAGTGCTGTAGTAGCGCGATCGCGGTTCAGTTCCTAAGGAGACATCGATGGCTGCGTTGACGGGCAAGGTCGCCTGGGTGACCGGTGCTGGCTCGGGTATTGGTCAGGCGGCGGCGATCGCGCTCGCCAAGGAAGGCGCCACGGTGGTGCTGACGGGCCGGCGCAAGGAGCCGCTGCAGGAGACGGCCGCGACCATCAAGAAGGCGGGCGGCAAGGCCGAGGTGAAGCCCGCCGACCTGATGAAGGCCGCGGCGGTCACCAGGATCGCCAAGGACATCGAAAAGAAATACGGCCGCTGCGACATCCTGGTGAACAACGCCGGACTCAACATCCTCGAGCGCAAATGGAACCAGCTCACCCCGGCGGGCGCTGAGATGGTGATCGACGGCAACCTGTCGAGCGCCTTCTATTGCTCGAGCGCGGTGCTGCCGATGATGCGCAAGAAGAAGGACGGCGTGTTGATCCACACCTCGTCGATGGCCGGCCGCAACCCCAGCCCGCTGTCGGGCGCCGCCTATTCTGCCGCCAAGCACGGCGTGGTGGCGATGAGCCACACCATCAACATGGAAGAATGCATCAATGGCATCCGCTCCTGCGTGGTCTGCCCGGGAGAAGTGGCGACGCCGATCCTCGACAAGCGGCCGATCCCGGTCAGCAAGGACGAGCGCGCCCGCATGGCCCAGTCGGAGGATGTCGGCGACCTGATCCGCTACGTCGCCTGCCTGCCGGCGCACGTGACGATCAACGAGGTCTGGATCACGCCGACCTGGAACCGCGGCTACGTCGCCAACCTCGCGCGCACGACCAAGTCGTGAGGCTCGAATGACGGTAACCATCAAGGCGAAGGCGCTGGAGGCCTTCGTCGCCGACATCTTTGGCGCCGCCGGCTGCTCGACGGAGGAAGGCGGGCGCATCGGCCGCTACCTGGTGAGCGCCAACCTGTCGGGCCACGACAGCCACGGCGTGGTGCGCGTGCCACGCTATGCCAGCCAGAAGAAGGCAGGCACCGTGCTGGCCGACGTCACGGTCGAGGTGGTGGTCGACACGCCAGTGATCGCCGTGGTCGACGGCAAGTATGGCTTCGGCCAGACCGTGACGCCGCAGGCCGTGCGTATCGGCATCGACAAGGCGAAAAAGAACGGCCTCGCCGCCGTCACCCTGCGCAATGCCGGCCATGTCGGCCGGGTCGGCGACTGGGCGGAGATGGCAGCGGCCGAGGGGCTGGTGTCGGTGCATTTCGTCAATGCCTCGGGCAGCGTCCTGGTGGCGCCCTATGGCGGCGTCGACCGCCGCTTCTCGACTGCGCCCTATTGCGTCGGCATCCCGCGGCCGGGCGAGGACCCGCTGGTGCTCGACTTCGCCACCTCGATCGTCGCCGAGGGCAAGGTGCTGGTGGCGAGCCAGGGCGGCAAGAAGGTGCCCGAGGGCGCACTGGTCGGGCCGGACGGCAAGCCGAGCGCCGACCCGCACCTGCTCTATGGCGACTACACGCCGACCGGGCCGCGCGACCACAGCAAGGGAACGGGCGCCATCCAGGCGTTCGGCGACCACAAGGGTTCGGGGCTGGCCTTCATGTGCGAGATGCTGGGTGGTTCGTTCAGCGGCAATGGCGCCACCGATCCCAAGCGCGGCAAGTTCGCCAACGGCATGCTGTCGTTCTATCTCGATCCCAAGGTGTTCGATCCGGCGGGCTTCTTCCCCAAGGACATCGCCAGGTACACCGCCTTCGTGAAGAGCTCGCGGCCTGCGGCGCCGGGCGGGGAGATCCTGCTGCCGGGCGAGCCCGAGGCACGCATGCGCCAGAAGCGGCTAGCCGAAGGCGTGCCGCTGCCCGACGACACCTGGGCCGCCATCGTCGAGACCGCGCGCTCGGTCGGCCTCGACGAGCGGCGGATCCAGCAGGCGGCGATGTAAAGGATCAGCGATGCAAATTTTCACTACGCATCGTCTGTGAAGTCCGTCGCCGGCTGCGACCGATAGCCGGTATCGCCGCGGCCTCACCCGGAGTATCGGGGGTCGGGGGCGGCAGCGGCTGCCGAATCTTTTGGGGAAATCGACGCATGGCAGCGGCGCTGCTGCACAAGGTGCTCGCGATCTTCGTCGGGCTGGGCGAGCTGCTGGCGGCGCATCCACTTGCCGGGGCGATCTATCTCACGGGCCTCACGGCGCTCGGTGCGTCGACGATCTGGCTGCTGTGGCGCGGCGAGATGAAGCGCGCCTTTTGGTGCGCAACCGCCGCCATCCTCGTCGACTTCCTGTTCTCGTGGGGCGACGACACCTTCTCGCACGTCTATCGCATCGCCGCACTCGCCGATCAGGTGAGGCGCGGTTCTTTCAATCTGTTCCTGGTCAACCCGACCACCGGCGAGACGCTGCCTGTCTTCGTCTACTACAACGTGCTGCCCTACGTGATTCCCACGGTGCTCAATCTCGCGGGCATGCCGGCTGTCTATGCCTTCAAGCTGGTGATGTGCGGGCACTTCCTGGTCATGGCGGCGGGCCTGCAAGCGCTTATCGCGCGCACTGCCGCAGCCGGCGCGAGCCCGTGCCGGCGCGATCTCGACCAACTCGCGGCCTTCCTGTTCATCACCGCGAACTATGTCTATTGCCTGTGGTGCGCGCGCCATGCGCTGGCCGAGCTGTGGGTCTATTGCCTGGTGCCTTGGGTGGTCAATGCGGCCCTTACGCCGCGCGGCGAGCGCTCGACCACGGCCTTGTTGTTCCTGCAGATCTGTGGCCACCCCATCGTGCTGCTGCAGAGCCTGGTGGCTGAGGCGGTGGTGACTTTCAGCGTGTCGCGCATGGGCTGGCTCGAGCTGGTGCGCCGCGGCGTGGTGCCGGTCGTCGTGGCGCTGGTATTGGCCATGCCGTTCTGGCTGCCGCAATTCCTGTGGCAAGACTGGATCCTCGGGCCGAAGGGCCTGCCGACGACGTTCTACGAGTCCTTTCAGAACCTCTACGAGACGGTCAATCCCCGGAACCAGCGGTCGATAGGCGTGTGGATGCCGCTCGCGCTGCTGTTGATGATCGCCATGGCGCGGGCCCGGCTACCGGGGCGCGTGTGGGCTGCGGTCGTGGTGTGCTTTACGCTCATCGCCCTGCAGACGATCTATTTCTATCCCCTGGCTCGGCGCATCCCGACGTTCGAGCTGTCGCTGTTCGTGTGGCGACTGGCCTTCCCGACGGCCTTCCTTGCCTTCGGCTCGCTGCTCGCCGGCTGGCGCGAGGTAAGCGCGCCGCCGCGACAGGCGCTTGTCGCCATAGCGACTCTGTCGGCGGTCGGCATGTTGCTGGTCCTGACCGGCATAGCGCCGCTGCGGCTCGCCGATGCCTCAAAGGGCATGAGCGACCGACGTGCGCTGTTCGATTACGACCGCGGCAACGGCATCTGGGGCGTGCGCGAATATTTCCCGAACTACGGCTCCTTGCCGCGCGCCTGCGAAAGCGTGGGCAACGCCGCGAAGGCGCTCTACGCCGATCTGCGCGCCGGCTTGAAGGCAGAGCATCCTTTCCTCGTGGTGCGTCATGCGCCAGTGGGTCTGGTCGATTATCGCGTCAATGGCCTCATGCTCGAGCCCGCCGCCTGCGACGCCGACCTGGTGCTGGGGCCCTTGCCTCCGGGTGGAATTGTGACAGTCACTGAGCACAAAGTGGATGTGCTGCTCTGGGGCCGGCTGCTGGGGTTTCTTGCGGCACTGCTCCTGATTTGGCGGGCCGCGCCGCTTTTTGGCCGATTGCGCTTGGCAACCTAAGCGTGCTTTGTGCGTTATGAGACATAGTAAGACTGGTGGTAGGGCCGCATGACATCCGTGCTGGTTGTCGAGGACGATGCCGTCTTGGCGTATGCGTTGGCCGGCAACCTGCGTGACGTCGGCTATAGAGTGATCGGTCCAGCGCCCAACCTGGCGGCCGCCAACCGCCTGCTCGCCGACAACAAGATCGACGTTGCCTGCCTCGATGTTCGTCTGGGCGAAGGCGAGACCTCGGTGCCGCTGGCGCACAGCCTGGCGGCTCTCGGGATTCCGTTCATGTTCCTTACGGCCTATCCCGTCGCCTTTCTGCCGATCGACATGCGCGACCGCCCCAAGCTCGACAAACCATTCGAGCCCGAGGTGCTGGTCGACCGGCTGGCGCAACTGGTCGAACAGGCGGCAGCACGACAACGTTCCGAACGGTGACGGCGGCTCGCGCCCTCACGTAGGCCTGCATGCGCCTCAGGAAGACACGGGCCAGATAGACCCAGCGCACTCTCCAGGCAGCGCGTTGCCTCTCGTCGAGATGCACCCACATCGACCATGGGCCATGCCTGACGCCTTCGTGCAGGTTGAGATCCGATAGCGCATCACGGGCCTCCGCGGCGCGGACCTCGTGCGGGAAGCGGAAGGGACGGGCTTCCTCGTAGGGCTGGTATCGGTCGAACAGCAGGCCCGCGCCCAGGCGGTGGGCCGACTGCCAGAAATCCTCGGTGGCGTGCTTGACCTCGGCGTTGACGATATCGGCAGCCGATTGGCGCCAGGTCGGGGCAGGAGGCGGGAAGGTCCGGAGCGGCCGGCGTTCGCGGCGGATGGCGTCCTCCAGGTCGGCCATCTGGTCGGCGAAGCGCGGTGTCGGCATGATCCTAATATACGCCAATAGTACATAAATCGTCAAATAAAAAGAACGCAAAAAGTACACAGGGCAAACAAGGCTTGACCCGGTGAAATGTTATGTCGTACGGTCAATATGTTATAGTGTAATGTCATACGAGAGGGC
>Ga0081455_10006534_pt1 | contig 12482 bp, 11 predicted proteins | sample TabmetS3T2R1_FD_70207 | JGI IMG/M metagenome (GOLD analysis project Ga0081455, IMG submission 70207) | Tabebuia heterophylla rhizosphere microbial communities from the University of Puerto Rico - S3T2R1 | ecosystem: Host-associated > Plants > Roots > Rhizosphere ... | reverse complement strand
GTACATCACGCTACCCAGCTCCTGTGGTAGCGCGTTGGCACCTGCGCTTAACGTTGACTGAACCAATTTGATTCAATTTCAAGTGGCAAGGCACTCGGTCTCAGCGAGCCACCTTCGCTGCCCGTGCCACAGAGGTGATCGAATAGATGGCGTCATGTCCGCTTCTGGCCCATAGCGGACATCCTTAGTTGCACCGCACATGTCCGCTTTCGAGGGTAAAGCGGACATTCTATTAATCGGTAGCGAACAGGCCATTTTTGCAGCCTTGTGGGATCATTCATGGGACAAGAGCGTCACTTGAAAAAATATCCTTCATTATCAACGGCCCTTGACGGACTCCCTCTCCGCCAGGCACCGCGGAATCAATATCCCTCGCCGATAGTAAACGTCAGCTTCGCGACCCGGGATCCGAAATCACGCCGCGCGCGACGAGCCGGTGCCAGATAAACAGAACGAGGACGGCGCCGACCGTCGCGGCAATGAAGCCGGCTCCCTGGTCGGCGCGGTACCACCCGACCGCCTGGCCGAGGAACGTCGCGAGAAACGATCCCGCGATGCCGAGAACCACCGTCAGAATAAACCCGGAAGGATTATTGGGACCTGGCACGAGATATCGGGCGATCATGCCCGCGACAAAGCCAATGAGAATGATCCACAGGATGCCCATGCCAGACTCCCGTTGCAGGTTTCTACGAAATACGGCCGGCCTAGATCAGCCGTGATGCCTCGCGCTCGGTCGGAATGCGGCCGTCCGGTGTAAGCTGGTTGATCAGTTCCGGCAACTGCTGGCTCAAAGTCGCGATTAGATCGTCGCGCGACATCCCGCTTTGAGCGGTGAGGGTCTTTATCTGATCGGGGCTGAGCACCTTCGACAGCGTATTGGGTGAAATCGACTTGTTCGGGCCCGTGCCGATCCAGGATTGGACAACGTCGCTCTGACCGCCCTGCTGGAATTGCTTGAGCAGGTCGTTCAGTCCGCCGCTCAGCACGCTGCCGGCAGCACCGCCCGCGAGGAGGCCGCCCAATGGACCGAGCATCGCGCCGAGATCACCACCGGATGGAGCGGCGGCGGTCGTTGTGCCGCGATTGGCGGGCGCGGCCTTCGCTTGATCCGGGCTCAGATGCTTGATCGCCTTGTAGGCGACAAGACCGAGCAGGGCCATCGCGATTGGCGACATTCCGCCACTGCCGGCGGGGGCGGGCGTGGTCTGTCCACGCGGACCGTTTTGCATTCCATTCAAGATATCAAGAAGTCCCATTGCCGGTCTCCTATGAACCCAGCCGATATTTCAACCGTCGTTTGCGGTCCGCGTGCGAGTCCGCCCGCCGCAACCAGTAGCGTGGTCAAGCCGCCTTGATATCGCTCGGCAGTTTTCCGCCGTTGGCGGCAAGTTTCTGCATGATCTGCTTGTGCAGCCAGACGTTCATCGCGGCCGAGTCGTTCATGTTGCCGGTGTATTTGAGCTCGGTGGCAAGCTGCTTGCGCGCAGCCTGGCTGCTGTCGAGATCGAGCGCCTTCATCAGGTCAACGATCGAGGTCCGCCATGCGAGCTTTTCGCCTTTGGCAGCCGCAGCCTTGTCGACGATCTCCGCTACATCCACTGTTTGCGGCGGAGGGGCGCTTGGAGGTGGGGCGGTCGGTGACGTGCTTGCCTGTGCCGAACCGTGGCCAAATATCTTGCTCATAATGCTGCCGAAGACACTCATGACATTCCTCCGTGTTGGTTGCCGCGAGCCTGACCGTGCCGTGTTATTCTGAATTTGCTCCTCAAACCAGGACGCCGCAATTTGACTAAGAAATCAGCCTCCGGCCGCGAAATTGATCTAACGCTTCTTTTTGAAGCTTCGATTGCAGCGATAATTATTTGCCCGCTGCCAGTGTGGCGCAACTGATTTTGCGCCGCATGCCGCACCGGTTACCGCATTCGTACATAGTACCCTATTCCTTTACCGCACCTGTCATCGCCGAGACGTAATGCTCGACGAAGAAGGCGTAAAGGATGACGAGTGGCAGGGACCCTGCGAGTGCGCCTGCCATCAGCGAGCCCCAGCGATAGATATCGCCGTCGACAAACTCGTTGACGATTGCGACGGGCACCGTCTTGTGCGCCGTCGTCGAGAGAAACGTCAGCGCGTAGATGAATTCGTTCCAGCACAGCGTGAAGCAGAAAATAAAAGCCGAGATCAGGCCGGGGATCGCGAGCGGCAGCACGATTTTCATCAGGATCTGCCAGCGGCTCGCCCCATCAATAAGGGCGCATTCCTCGAGTTCGAAGGGGATGGTCTTGAAATAGCCCATCAGCAGCCAGGTGGAGAACGGGATCAGGATGGTCGGATAAGTGAGGATCAGCGCGAACGGTGAGTCGAACAAACCGTACTGGAAAACGACGGTCGACAGCGGAATAAACAGGATCGACGGCGGCACGAGATATGCCAGGAAAATCGCGCCACCAACCCAGGCAGCTCCGCGATAACGCAGCCGCACGATGGCATAGGCGGCAAGCACGCTGGCGATGATCGACAGGATCGTCGCGCCGATAGCGACAAACATCGTGTTCCACAGCCAGAGCGGATAGTTGGTCTGGAAAATCAGGTTGTAGAAGTGCTTCAGTGTCGGCGCTGTTGTCCAGAACGGATTGACCCTGTCCATGTCCAGAAGCTGGTCGTCCGGTTTTATGGAAGTGAGCGCCATCCAGTAGAACGGAAACAACAGGACCAGAAGAATAATCGACAGCGGCAGATAAAGCGTCACCAGCCGGCGCGGCAGCGTTTCAAGATAGCTCATGCCCTCGCTGTGGTCGGCCGCCGCCGTAAGCACCGCCCGCGGGTCCGCTGCCTTGTTAGCAAGCGCGTCAGTCATTGCTCTCGCCCTGTTGCCATTTGCGCCGCTGCAAGCCGAACCAGGAGATCAGGATCGCCGCCAGCAGGAACGGAATCATGGCCGTCGATATCGCGGCACCTTCTCCGAGCTGGCCGGCGATGATCGCGCGCTGATAGGACAGCGTTGCCATCAACTGCGTTGCGTTGACCGGGCCGCCACGCGTCAATACCCAGATCAGCTGGAAGTCGGTGAAGGTGAACAGCACCGAGAACGTCATCACGACCGCGATGATCGGCGTAAGCAACGGATACGTGATGTAGCGGAAACGCTGCCAGGGTGTGGCGCCATCAATGGTCGCCGCCTCGTAGAGCGATGGAGACACCGTCTGCAGACCGGCAAGCAGCGTGATGGCGACAAAAGGCACGCCTCGCCAGATATTGGCAAAAATCACCGACCAGCGCGCATTCCACACGTCGCCGAGAAAATCGATGTTGGACGAAATCAGCCCGAGATTGCGCAGCGTCCAAGACACAATCGAGAATTGGCTGTCGTAGATCCACCAGAACGCGATTGCCGACAACACCGTCGGAACGATGAACGGGATGAGCACGACTGCGCGCAAGATCGCCTTGAATGGCAGATTTTCGTTGAGCAGCAGCGCGAGATAGAGGCCGACTGCGAATTTGATGGCGCTGGCGACGATCGTGTACAGCAGCGTGTTGAATACCGAGAGCCAGAAAACGCTGTCGTCCCACAGCCACTCATAGTTCTCGATGCCGACGAATTCGCCGCTCCGCCCGATCTTTGTATCGGTGAAAGACAGCCAGACGCCGAGTCCAAGCGGATAGGCGAGAAACAGGATGAGGAACGCCGCCGCCGGCAGCATGAACCAGATGCTGAGCCAGCTGTTGTTGGTCTTGAGCCGTTCCCACGCAGTCGCTTCGCGAGGCGCGGCCCTGCCCGACGATTTCAGTGCGATGTCGGCCATTCATCCACTCGTTGTAATTGCCATGGCCGGTAAAAGCCGGCCATGACAATTTGTTTCAGCGGCCGCGCGAGTGGCCGCGAGAATGTTCACCGATAGATTCGCCGCAGCTGACGATCGGCGATCTTGATTGCGCCCTTGGGCTCCTCGCGCCCGGTGCACACGGCCGCGAACATGTCGAGGACAACAAAGTCCGCAATCGCACTCGCCGCCTTTTCGCCGACCGAGCCGAGACCGCCCGCGGTCAACGTCCGCTTGGCGACATCGCGGTACGGTGTCGTCTTGCGGTCAGCAGTCCAGACAGGATTCGCATCGTAGGCATTAAGGCAGTGCGAGAGATAGCCCTTGGATGCGATCAGCCATTTGTTGAACTGATCGGCTTCCAACATGTACGCCATCAACGCCTTACAGGCCTGCGGATATTTTGTGTAGGTCATCGCCATCAGCGGGAACAGCAGGGCGAATTCAGTCGGCTTGCCGACCGGACCTACGGGCCAGGATCCGTGATCCATGTCCTCGGCGATCTGTTTCTTGCTCGGGTCGTTCTGAGCCGCGACGTAAATCGAGATGCCGTTATTGGTCCAGTGAATTTCGCCGCCGAGGAACGCCTTGTTGTTGAACGCATCATTCCACGAGGCCGTGCCGGGGACCATGCTGGCGTACAGCTGCTTGGCGTATTCCAGCGCCTTTTCTGTTTCCGGCGAACTGATGATGACCTTGTCGTTTTTATCGACAACGTTGCCGCCAAACGCCCACAGGCACCAATAGACCCACGCGTTGCCATCACCGGATGCGTGGCCCAGCGCCATGCCGCCCGGCGTACCCTGTGCCTTCATCGCCTTGGCATAAGCGAGGAGTTCGTCCGTCGTCGCCGGGAATTTCGAAAACCCGGCTTTCTTCGACGCCTCGATCCGATAGTTGGGGAGGTTGCCGCCGTAGCAGACCGGAATCGCAAGCCACTTGTTGCCTGTACCCTTGCCGTAGGTGATCGCGGTCGGCACCCAGCCACCGTACTTCTTGCCGAGATAATCTGCCACATCAGAGACGTCGAGACATTTCTGTGGGAACAGATGCGGCAACGAATAAAGGCCCCAGAACAGATCCGGGCCCGCACCCGTGTTGGCCGCAACCGACGCTTTCGGTTGCACATCCTCGAACGACTCGCGCGCGATCGTGACCTTGACGCCGGTCGCCTTGGTGAAGGAATCCATCAGGGCGACGAAGGCATCGTCTTCCGATTGCACGAAATATTTCCAGCGCAGGATCGAAAGTTGCGCGCCTTTCTCCGGCTTCCAAGGGGCGCTCTGTGCCCAGGCCTTGGCCCAATCGAGCAATGCCGGGCCAGTCAACGCGCCAGCCGCGGCGGCCGCCGTCCCGCCTTTCACGAGAGTGCGGCGTGTAAAGAAAGTCATGTCTGCCTCCCTTCCGTTCTCAGTTATCGAGACGCTTACCCGTCGCCTCGTCGAATAGATGAATAAGCCTCGGGTCTGGCTTAAGCCGGATCTTGTCGCCCGGCTTGAATTGATGCCGTTCGCGGAAGACCGCGATGATCTCGTTCTCGCCCACTTTGGCGACCACCTGCAGTTCCGATCCGGTTGGTTCAACGACCTGGATCACGGCGTCGACGCCGTCGTCTGATAAAGAGAAATGCTCGGGACGGACGCCGTAAATGGTGGGGCGTCCATCGCTGCCGGTCGGTGCGTTGCGGAGCGAGAACGTTACGCCGGCAGGCGCTTCGAATGCAGCCTTTCCGTTCAGACTGATCCGGCCCTTGAGCATGTTCATTGCCGGCGAGCCGATGAAGCCGGCGACAAACAGGTTGTCAGGGCGGTCGTAGAGGTCCAGCGGTGCACCAATCTGTTCGACGCGGCCATCGTGCATCACGACGATCTTGTCGGCCATCGTCATCGCTTCGATCTGGTCATGCGTAACGTAGATCGTCGTTGTCTTCAGCCGCTGATGCAGCTCCTTGATTTCCGTGCGCATCTGCACGCGCAGCTTGGCGTCGAGATTGGACAGCGGCTCGTCAAAAAGAAAGACCTGGGGGTCACGGACGATGGCGCGCCCCATGGCAACACGTTGACGTTGTCCGCCCGACAGCTGACGTGGGAAACGTTGCAACAGCTGCGAGAGGCCGAGGATCGCAGCAGCCCGGTTCACGCGCTCATCGATTTCGCTTTTCGGCGCGCCGCGCAGCTTCATGGAGAATGCCATGTTGTCGGCGACCGTCATGTGCGGATAGAGCGCGTAGTTCTGGAACACCATCGCAACGTCGCGCTCCTTCGGCGGTAGCCGATTGACCACGCGATCGCCGATGCGGATTTCGCCGCCAGTGATGTTTTCGAGTCCGGCGATCATCCGGAGCAAGGTCGATTTGCCGCAACCCGAAGGCCCGACCAGCACGACGAATTCACCGTCGCGTATCGAAATGTCGACGCCATGAATAACGGCGGTCGCACCAAACGCCTTACGCACGTCGCGGATTGCGACCGAAGCCATTCATTCCTCCCAAGGCGGCCATCGCCGCCTTACGCATATTCTTCTTTGTTTTCAGCCCCATGTGGGTGCCTGGACCACCCGTCCAAACCAAATCATCCCGCTTTCGCCCTCCGAAAAGCAAGCCCGACGTGAAGCCGAGTTCAACGGCAGTGGGCAGGTGGAGGCCTAAAGCGCCAGGCCGCCATCAACCAGGTGCGGCTGGCCGGTGATGTAGCTCGCTTCATCCGACGCAAGGAAAACAGCCAGCGCCGCAACCTCCTCTGCCGTACCCAAGCGTGCCATCGGCTGGCGTGCGATGAAGTTCTTGCGCACCTGTTCGAGCGGGGTGCCCGTCTGCTTGGACACGGCCTGCACGCGTTCCTCGAATGAGGGCGACACGATTGTGCCGGGGCAGATGGCGTTGCAACGGATGCCTTTTGTTATGAAATCGGCGGCGACGGCTTTGGTCAGGCCGATCACCGCAGCCTTGGTCGCTCCATAGGCATAGCGGTTGGGCAGGCCTTTGATGGAAGACACGCCCGACGACATATTGATGATCGAGCCGCCGCCGTTTTTCAGCATCGCGGGCAGGAAAGCTTTGATGGTGCGGTGCATGGATTTGACATTGAGGTCGAAGGAAAAGTCCCAGTCCTTTTCCGAACACTCGAGCACCGTGCCCTGGTGCACATAACCGGCAACATTGGCGAGCACATTAAGCGCGCCGAATTCCTTGTCGATCAAAGCCGCGAAGGCGCCGACAGCGTCGTTCGACAGCACGTCGAGCTTGGCAGTCTTCGCGGCTTTCAGGCCGGCGAGCTTGTCAATCGCGACATCGGTCGCGATGACTTTCGCGCCTTCTGCTATGAAGGCCTCGGCGATCGCACGGCCGATGCCCTGGCCGGCGGCAGTGACCAGCGCCAGCTTTCCTTTCAGTCTGTTGCTCACGGAAACAATGCCCCTCAATGGTTGTCGCGCGCGACGCCGTTCTGGGCGACGCGCTGATATCTCACGGCAGGCTTCAGTACCATGCCATCCGCCAGCTGATCGACCATGGAGCGCTGGATTTCCTGCCATGGCGTCTGGCTTGCCGGATACCGGAAGCCGCCACGCCTGAGCAACGCCTTCCGCCGCCGCGCCAGCTCGGCTTTCGAGATCAAAATGTTGGCGATTCCCTTGCGCAGGTCGATGCGGACACGGTCGCCGGTCTTCAGCAAAGCGAGACCACCGTTCGCGGCCGCTTCCGGCGATGCGTTCAGGATCGACGGTGAGCCGGACGTGCCTGACTGCCGTCCGTCGCCGATGCAGGGCAGGGAGGTGATCCCTTCCTTGATCAGCGCCGCCGGTGGCTGCATGTTGACGACTTCCGCGGCGCCCGGATAGCCGATGGGGCCGACACCCCGGATGAACAACAGCGTGTACTCGTCGATCTTCAGCGACGGGTCGTCGATACGGTGGTGGTAGTCCTCGGGCCCTTCGAAGACGACGGCACGTCCTTCGAACGCGTCCTTGTCCTTCCGGTTCGACAGATAACGCTTGCGAAACTCGTCCGAGATCACGCTGGTCTTCATGATCGCAGAGTCGAACAGGTTGCCCTTCAGCACCTTGAAGCCGGCCTTTTTCCTCATGGGCGAGCGGTAAGGCTTGATCACGTCGGCGTCGAAGCTTTGCGCCCGCTTGACGTTCTCGCCCATCGTCTTGCCGTTTATCGTCAGGGCGTCGGCATGGATGCGCTTGGCCTTGAGCAACTCGTGCATGACCGCAGGCAGTCCGCCGGCGCGGTAATATTCCTCGCCAAGATATTTACCGGCGGGCTGCATGTTCACCAGAAGCGGCACGTCGTAGCCGATCTTCTCCCAATCATCGACCGACAGCTTCACGCCGACATGCCGTGCGATGGCATTGATGTGGACGGGGGCGTTGGTCGACCCGCCGATTGCCGAATTTGCAACGATCGCGTTCTCGAACGCCTTGCGCGTCAGAATATCCGACGGCTTCAGGTCCTGTTCGACGATCTCGACGGCGCGCACGCCGGTTTCATAGGCAATCTGTCCGCGTTCGCGATAGGGCGCCGGGATCGCGGCGCAGCCGGGCAGCGACATGCCAAGGGCTTCGGCCAGCGCATTCATGGTCGAGGCGGTGCCCATTGTATTGCAGTGGCCGATCGATGGCGCTGCGGATGCGGCGATCTGCATGAACTCCTCGGCGTCGATGCGGCCGGCCGCCATTTCCTCGCGCGCCTTCCAGATTGCGGTGCCAGAGCCGGCACGCTCACCCTTCCACCAGCCGTTGAGCATCGGTCCGCCGGAGAGAACGATGGCCGGCGTGTTCACGGTCGCCGCCGCCATCAGGCAAGCGGGCGTTGTCTTGTCGCAGCCGGTCATCAGCACGACGCCGTCGAGCGGGTAGCCGTAAAGGACTTCAACCAGGCCGAGATAAGCGAGGTTGCGGTCAAGTGCCGCCGTCGGACGTTTGCCGGTTTCCTGGATCGGGTGACACGGAAACTCAAAGGCAATTCCGCCCGCCGCGCGAATTCCGTCGCGCACGCGCTTGGCAAGCTCGAGATGGTGACGATTGCAGGGAGACAGGTCCGAGCCAGTCTGCGCGATTCCGATGATCGGCTTTCCCGATCGCAATTCCGCAGATGTCAGGCCATAGTTGAGATAGCGCTCGAGGTAGAGCGCGGTCATGCCGGGGTTATCGGGATTATCGAACCAGAGCTGGGATCTCAAGCGCCGCTCGGACTTTGGAGGAGACTTTGCCATTTGCTACCAACCATGTTGCCAGGTTGGGCATAGATGATCGCAATGTATCGTAGACCGCAAGGATACGGGGGGCCAAAATAACCCCGGAAGCTTCATTCGAAGCGGAATTTTTCGCAAGACTGCCTAACTGGAAACACTTCTCCTTTTGCAAGGTCTTCGGCTCCCCGATCCGCACGCCTTCAAGCGCCTGCGCAATGGCGCGCCCCGATGCCGTTTCCCGCGTTGGTCACCAAGCGCCGCCTCGCGCGCGGGGTCGAATGGGTTGCTCAGGAGGCTCATGGGGCAGTCCTACGAAGGCGGCCATATTAAGACGACAGCCGCGAAACGGAAAATATCGACGACCGTTAACAAGCGCGGGGCTCTCGTCGATTTGCCTGTGCGAGGGGCGCTTCCACCCCAGAATCGCGAGGGTTTGGTCCCGCGGGATTCATGCGAAAGCAAACGACAAGAAGCGGCTGCGGGCGGGAAATAACGGAGCTTTTCGAACGCCCGTCCGCAACGGCTCTGAACAGCCGAAGGCTTGCTGACCGGGCGGACCGCCAGCCGGGCGCGAGTTAGAACTCATTTACCTTTTGCACTCTATTCCGGGGGCAGAGGCATCGTCATGCGAGGCCGGTGCTGCTCGCGCATGATGTCGGGCGAAGCCGCGACCGCTCGACAGTGGTGACCGGCGGGACGGGTCCGCTTGCACCGGAGCTGATTGCCATCAAGGAGTTTGAGGAACTGCCGCTCGGCCTGTGCGGCAGTGCACGGGTCGACACGCTCGCGCTGCGTGACCAACACTACAGTCACAAGTCGATCATCATCGCCGATCTCAGCAACGACGAGACCTATGGCGAACTGCTGGCCGAGCGGTTCGGCGAGCGTGCAATCGGCCTCCACATCACCCGTCATGGCGACGGCATGAGCTTCGAATGGCGGGTCATGAAAAACGGCAAGATCCTGGTCTACACCATCGGCCGGACTTTCCTGCTCGATCTGCTGCATCAACAGATGCAGAACGGCAGGGTCCGCATTCTGGATGGACCGACCAGCGTGCGTGCGTACGATCAGCTCGCGCGCCTTGAAATGGAAATCCGGGAAACCGGCATCGTTTACCGGTGCCTGCCCGGCCAGCACGATGACCTTGCCATCTCGTGCGCCATGCTGGTGTGGGCGGCGCGGCACCCGCATCTTTCAAGGTGGTGCTGGCCATTAGAACCGGTTGTCCGCACGCGGCGACCCGCGCCCAGCGCAGCCGGCTATACGTAGAGGCCGTCTGATGCCGGGTCCTGCGGGCTAACCGGCTGGACCACCATTCCCAGACGGCCGGCAACGAGCTGGCCCGATAGAAATCCGGGCCTCCGGCGACGGCAATCCCCGTTGCCCGACTTCGCAGGGGTGTTCGACGGCATTCCGCCGAAGACACCAACCGGAGTCGGGGCCATGAGTCTCGAGTTTGCTGCCATCGCCTACCGCACCATCCGTGACCGGATAAAGGCGCAAGACCCCCAGATCGATGAACAGACCCTCGCCGACACGGTCGAGGGGCTGACCGACGTGCACGATATTGTTGCCGCGATCGTGCGCGCGGCGCTGGCCGATGAAGCCCTGGCAACAGGCCTCAAGAGCCGCATTGCGGAAATGCATGACCGGCTCGCCCGGCTGCAGGACTGTGCCGTCAAGCGCCGGCAGATCGCCCGGGATGCGATGGTCGAGCTCGATATCAAGAAGATCACCGCACCGGATTTCACCGCCTCCGTCCGGCCGGGGATGCCGGCCCTGCTTGTGCTCGATGAGGCAGCGGTGCCGGGCATCTACTGGCAGCCGGTCCCGCCGCGGCTCAACCGGCTGGGCTTGCTGAACGAACTCAAGGAGGGCGCCGACATCAAAGGCGTGGCTCTCTCCGATCCGGACCCTGTCCTGAGCGTGAGGACACGGTGATGGGCTTCTCGGCAAAACAGCTGCAGGCGTTGCGGCGCAGCCTCAACAGCCGGCACGTCCGCACACGCCTGGCCAATGGTCGTGAGCTCTCCTACATCGAGGGCTGGTTGGCGATCTCGGAAGCCAATCGCATCTTTGGTTTTGATGCCTGGAACCGCGAGACGGTAGAGACCCGCTGCGTTCTTACGCGGGAGAATCGGGGATCGTTTCTGGCCATCTATATCGCCAGGGTGCGCATTACCGTGCACGCCGATGGCGCGACCATTGTGCGCGAAGGCCACGGGTCGGGAGAGGGGCGGGGGACCTCGCCCGCCGAAGTACATGACATTGCGCTCAAGGCCGCCGAAACGGATGCAACCAAGCGGGCACTGGCGACGTTCGGCAAACCGTTTGGCCTTGAACTTTACCGGAAGGACAAAAGAGGCACCTTCGAACATTCGCCGACGCTGCAGCCGACGCACACAGGAGCGCAGCCCCGCGCCGGGTTACACCCGGATGACACAACACCGATCCCACGGCCGTCGCACTACTACGGGTGGCGGCACCAGGGTTCGATGACCGATCTTCTGCGCCAGGCCGCCGCAACGAAAGGCGATCCGGTGGCGCCGCCAGTGGCGCCTGCCGCGCCCGCCTTGCCTGATGCCAAAATCGACAAGAGCCAACTCGCGATCGCCGAGCCCAAACGCATCCGCGACAAGGCGCATCTGAAATTCGTAGCCTCACAACCCTGCATCGTCTGCGGGCGGAAACCATCCGATCCGCATCATCTGCGCTTTGCGCAGCCGCGAGGAATCGGCCTCAAGGTCAGTGATGAGTTCACGGTACCCCTCTGCAGGGTTCACCATCGTCAATTGCATCAGGCTGGCAATGAGGTTGCATGGTGGAAGGGCTTGCAGATCGACGCACTGGAAATTGCAGGCGGCCTTTGGGCGCAGAGCCGGTCGCGATCCAACCCTTGACTGGGCCAGTTTGGATCTAGAAACACTCCCACCGTAAAGTGCAATTCGTTTGCCACAATGATAGGCTACATAAATCAAAAGCAATCGTCCGAGCGAGGTCGAAGACTCGAGATCCAGCGGATGATAAGGAAAATAAAGTAGTGTAATCTAAGTAGGTCCTAATAACAATTATTGCACGTGGCAAACACGAAGTTCTACGGCGTAGAGCAAAGGAAACTCCCAACGATGAACATTCTCGATACGCCTCCCGAGCGCGTTGCAGCGCAGGAAAAGGAGAAGCTGCAACTTCGCCAGATCGTGGCTGCCTTGGGGGCAACATGGCGAATTCCGCTGGTTGCCACAATTATTCTTCTCGTATTGGCGATCACCTTACTCATTGCCGCGCGGGTACAGTTTCCGCCGACGAGAACCTTCATATCGCAGATCCAATTCACCTTTCCTTCGGCCGAATCCGGGCGCTACCCCAATAACACACTCTTTTCAATCAACGAGCTTTTGGACCCGGCGATCCTCGGCGTCGTCTACGACCAGCTCGATCTCGGCAAATACAACGT
>Ga0081455_10006533_pt1 | contig 12483 bp, 7 predicted proteins | sample TabmetS3T2R1_FD_70207 | JGI IMG/M metagenome (GOLD analysis project Ga0081455, IMG submission 70207) | Tabebuia heterophylla rhizosphere microbial communities from the University of Puerto Rico - S3T2R1 | ecosystem: Host-associated > Plants > Roots > Rhizosphere ... | reverse complement strand
GCAACCTGGATTATCTATGCACGAGTAGGAGGGGAGGAAGTCCTGGCCGCTCAACTCGGTGGAGAAGGCCGCCATGCCCAGCTCACCGTACGCCCAGTCAATCGAGCCTCCATCTACCGGATACAACTGTTCGATGATCGAGCCATAGGGGTAACCGTTACCGCCCGCGTTCGGCGCGGCCATGTGCGCGGCGATGTTATTCGTCTCAGCGAAGTTAGGCATCTGTGTCGCAGTCCATCCCCACGTAAAGAGGTTGACTGCCGCATTTGTGTGGATGTTCTGGTAAACGCCTGTGGCAGTGATCGGTGCCGCGTCGGTGTCGCCAGGGCCGCGCTGGTCGGGCACAAGGGTACGAATCATGTTGACGATAGCCATGTCCTCCGGATCCGATCCCGCCGAGACCCCTCGATAGGTCTGGTCGCAGACAAAATCGCTCGAGCCGCCGCAGCAACCCCACTTGAACGGGAAATTGCGGTTGTTATCTACGCCGAAGTGGTCAAATGCTGTGGGAGGCCAGGCGCACGCGCCGCCTCCGACGTTGTTGCTGTTCTTGCGGTAGTAGTACGGGCTGTTGCCGTCGCCTCCCGCCTCGACGATATGGTGGCCGTCGGGATTCACTTCGGGCATCAGCCATATGTCGTGATAGTCTACGAGCCAGTGAACGTCGGCATCGGTATCGTAATTATTGAGCAGGTAGTCAATCATGCGCATCACGACTTCTGGCGTAGCGATCTCGCGGGCGTGTATATTGCCGTCCGCCCAGAAGACCGGTTTTGGGCCTGGTATGTTGCGGTTGGTGATGTGTAGCACAAACAGGTCGTAGCCGTTCCACGGACTCGGTAGGACGCACGCGCCTGGATTGGCCTTGCACCAGGAGTCGCCGATATCGATCTTCTCGACCAGATTGGGGAACTGGGCCGCCTTCTCGTCGAGGAAGGCGTATATTTCTTCCACTGTCTTGTACCCGCCGTAGAAAGTGAAGGGCAGGATTTGAGGGTGGCTGAGGTTGCGACTGCTGTTCTCGTCTATCTCCACACGGAGACCGCGAGCCGTCAGAGCATAGTAGAGGTCGCGATCGCGAATGACGGTGAGATAGCCTCCTGTGGTGAGCACTTCTTCGGCATTGAGTTCCTGGGCGAGCTGGTCGCGCTCGGCTCGGTCGCGGAAGTAGACGCGCATTACCAGCGTGTTGTACTTCTCGGCTATTGGATTCTTGCCACTCATCGCGATAGCGTGATTGTTTGAAGCGTCAGGATTCTCCGCAACAATCTGCGATTTGCTGCTTCGGACACTCAGTTGCTCGGGGCCAGCCGCCAGAGCGACACGCAAAGCGACACCGGCAAGAGTGACTGCCGCGACTACGCCGAAGGCGCGAAAGATAGGCCTCGCTCGCGCCGATGATTTCTTCGTCGTATTTCCTGTGTGAAGATAGTTGTTTTTCATTTTGGATTCTCCTTAGGTGTTGGTGAACCTATCGCCCATGTAGTTTAGTGGCGGGCAAATCGGGTGGCGCGTCGATAGTGTTTCAATTTCAGCCGAAATACAACAGAGATTGATCATGAAAAAAGAGATCATCGTGGCAAGATGATCGTTGGGCCGTTTCTCCTATGAAAAACAGCAAGCCGGAGTCTCAGACGGTGTGTTTCATGCGCCACAAAATCTTGAAAAGGGCGGTCATGGAGTCTCTCCATGCACCATGCACCATCTGAAAAGTCTCTTCCGGGCTGAGGAAGCGTTCTGTTTCGCACACTCTTTCTCAGTTGTCGAGTCCACTGGAAAAATTTCCGTGCGCGACGATGAGACAATCATAAATTTGCGCGGCGATCGGCAGATTTCGAGTTGACTGATCCCGTGATTGGTCTCTAGTAACCCACTCTCTCATCCTCTTCAGGTGTGCAGTTCGGAGAAGTTTGAAGTCACCGGGTGAGCACGCCGCCTTGCAGAATTAGCGATTGCTCCAATATGAGAAGAACCTACGCTCCAACACTAATCGGGATGATCGGAATCGCGACAGGCCTGATGCTCACGTTTGCTTTTACGATCGCAAAACTTGAATCAGCGACACCGACGGTCAAGGTTCCAGGTGCCTATCCGTATGAAGATGCCGTGCGCGTTCCGGCGCCGACGACCATTTCCGAATCATCGGTTTTACCGACGCCGGCTCCCTTTCCTTATTCTGAATCGGCGCCGTCACAATTGGTTGCCCAGAATCGCGATTCACGAACGGAAAATCGCCAGCGCCCAGTTACGGCAAAAGCTGTGCGCGAGGCCGCATTCAAATACAATGGAGTGCCGAATTTCTGCGAATTTCTGGCGGCGCTTCCTGCTAAGGTTAGTGTCTTCGATCCAAAGCTCGGAAAGATACGGACAGTGACCGAGGGAAGCCGCGTAGTACGTAAAAATGTGACGTGGCTCCGTCAACGTCAGCAAGCCCATTCGACCTCAAACGATCGAACCGTCGTCTCAGTCGAAGAACTCGGCGCGAGGACTCCAGGGATTTGATCGACATTGTAAGCTGCCGTAAAAAAAAACGGACGGCTGTCGCAAATCGGGTGTGTTGAGAGGTTGCTGACAACCTCAGAACTGGGATTCGCCTGGTAATTCGCTTTTGAGCGCCTGTCATTGTCCACGTTGAGACATCAGCGCATCGGGTCGTCAGTTTTAGCGCGTCGGGGGATTGCGGTTGCGAGAGGTGTCCGCGAGATTCGTTTACCGATGAAGATGACCATATTCAAAGGCAGCGAAATTGAGGTCGAAAAAGAAATCAACAACTGGCTAAAGTCTGAGCGGATCAATCAAATTCGTCACGTCACGCATGTAAATTCCGGTACAACGGTGTACATCACAGTTTGGTGGCACCCGCTGGATGCCGCTACAAATCCGTCAATTATGCCCGGGTTGTCTTGAACGAATGACGGCGGTTTGACGCTCTGCGCGATTGAAGGGCAGCGCGTACCCGCATCATTCTAATCTTACGCCCTCATTAAGAGTCCTACGCCATTCGAAAAATTCGAAGACGTTTAATCCGACTTGGGCACGCGGCGGTCCGGATTTTCAACGCTCATCTTTGATTTCGCGCTTCATTACCTGGCAGCCCACAACAGTAAACCTGGTATCGCCGCCGCCGCAGCCAATAAAGAGCTGACCCCCTTCGGCGATCGCGTAATCTGTGTCCTCATCGCCTTCCTGCGAATGCTTCCGAATCGTTGCCCGGATCATGCGATTTTTGTTCATATTGTCTATGTACACCTCTACCAGGCCCGATTTTCCTTCACAGCGATTCGACCCTTCGCGGATCTGGGCGCAATTGGTCAGGTCGTCAGACTGCACACACACTACGACTAGGCTGCTAATCAACACTCCAACCGCTAGACGTATGAACGATGCTTTGATTGGTGAGACGCTCTGATTTACGGCAGGCATTTTGTAAGTGTGCCTGGCATTCAATCACAAGACACGGTGCGCCGCAAAACGCGTTTCGCTTGCCGAGAACAGGTTGACGGGTCGTCAAGCCTCCTGGAAGGCGCCTCTGTGTTCGTGCGTTTCGATTATGTTGCCCGCTGCATCGTAGACGCAGATCAATGCATCGTGCGAGCAGCTGTAGAATTTTGCGTAATTTACCGCTTCGCGAATTTCTAAATACAACAAATGACCGAATGGCAATTCGTCACTGATTAAGTTAACGCCGCAATGGTCTTCGCGGGGACGCACTTCGTAAGTGTGCATTGAATTGATGTGCTCAAGGCAGTTCGCCTGTCACACGGGAAAGATTATAATTTTCGCCTGGAGTTGCTTCTCGGCATCGCACTTCGCCGTGTAGTCTTCCATTGCTTGATGAAGATGATCCGCCATCGTCCAGCCGGTCCAATCTGCGATCCTTCGGAATTTCCTCATCATCCTTTGATCCAGCTCATCAACTGGAATGCCGTCAATCGTGAAACGCGCGACGTTCTGCGGCCATGTTTTCATGGCGTTGATTCGTGTTTTTTCTGACGTTGCACAAGAAACGTTTGCCCAACAATTGCGTCACTGAAGTGTAAACGCGTAACAGAACCGTGGTGATGTCGCTCGCTCTCCATTTTTCAATGTTACAATTGCGTGGCAACAGCATGGCTGCTGATACAGACACCGCACGCAATGCTGATCAAGCTTACAAACAGAGAACGTGCGTGCTACCCTCCTGGCCGCACTGCGACGATGGCACAGCTATCCCGCGGCAAGAGGCGCCGACTCGGTCGCTACAAGCGGAGGAAAACATAAGCCGCTTGATAACTCTGAGATTGAACGGCTCTGTAAACGCATTACCAAACTGGAAGGGAAACGCGACGCCGCGGGATTTCCTCATCAATCAAACAATGGCGCCCGCGGACGCAAACCGTTAAAGTCTGCAAGGTAATCTCCTTCCAGGAGGGGAGCGATCGAAAGGACTATTTAGTTTCCGAACGGCAGCCCATGCGTGGGCGGCACGTAGTCGGGCAGATCTTCATCCGTGAAGCCGAATACGAAAAACTGATTCGGATTAGGTACGGGCGGCACATCGGCGGTCTGCAAAAGGAAATCATTGTCGTTGGAAACCCACAACGTATGAATCCGGGTGTGGTTATCGACCCGAACGTCCGGACCGAAGGCAATCCCCTCGATCTTGGCGGGGATCTGAGTGGCGGCGATACCGTTGCTGGTAAAGGCGGCGACGAGATCCAGGAACAATGTCTTGTCGACGGCGTGCGAGGCTGCGGTGAGCCCGTCCTCGTTGGCGACATCGATTGCGCCAGCGAGATCGATCTTGAAGAGGTGCTTAACGCGGGCGTCGTTGCTCGACCCGTCGCTGGCACCCTCGCGCCCTCTGCCGTCGCGTTCATCTACCAAAAATTCGTGATCGTTGATGGCCAAAATTTCGCTGACGCCCGTTCCCGTCGTAAGCAGGTACGCGTACTCATGAGTCGTTCCGCTGGCGACATTAATGGCGACGATGCGTAGAAGGTTCGCAGCAGCACCGCCCTGGCTGGCGTCCTGGATCAGCGCGTTTTGCATAATCCCCACCAGCGTGTTGCCGTCGGGCGTGATCGCCAGACCTTCCATGCCCTTATTCGCCGTTCTTCCTATAGTGTTGCCGCTGATTTCATCGTTGCCGATCGGATGCTGGTTAGTCACATAAAACTTCTCCGGCAGTGCGTAGGAGCGCAGCCGGGCTCCGGACGACCGGTCGAATTGGTAAACGTAGGGACCGTATTCGTCGGAAATGAACACGCTTTCCCCATGGGCCGATACACGGATGCTTTCGGGATCGAAGCGGGCATTATCCGGATTGCCAGAGTTCCTTGCGGGATCAAAATTGTCCGAACGTCCGCTGAAGAAGTGCTGGTGCGCATTATTGATTGGAGGAACGCCGGAACCCACTCCCAACCCTGAGCCGGTGCCGTACACGAGCGGGCTATTGCTCCACAGCAGTGTCGTGTCCTGGAGGCGCGCACTCAATGTGAATGGCAATGGTCCGGCGGGATTTCTATCGAGCTCGATCTGGACGGTATGGAATCGATCGACAAAGCTGGCCGTGTTGTCGATCGCCGGGTCGAAGGTGACTGCATTCGGGCCACGATCCGGGATTAACAGGAACTTCTTGCCGGAGTCATACGTGATAGCGGAACCCAGGCCACTCAGCAGGTTTGCGGGAGCCTCGTTTTCCAGACTGTAAGTGAGGCCGGAAAGGTCTGCATTCGCGCCAGCTCGTGACTCGGTAAGTGAGCCCACTGCGATGAGCGTGGGTTGCGCTTGAGCAAGCGATGGAACCAAAGCGAGAACGGCAGTAAACCAGGAAAGAAGACGTATCGTATTCATGTATATGGAGCGTGTTTTGGAGGGGAATTTCTCGCGAGTTCATTCGATCCCTCAAGCAACAATCAGATGACAATCGTGTTACGTATCTGCAAAAACTCGGCGATCGAGGCTTGCAATTGCCCTTTCCGCTTGAATGCGCTAAACGGAGGTTGTTCTGACCACTACCGGTGAGCTCAGTCTGACTAAATGCTGGCTGCCTCGCTGGGATTCGGACCTAGATGTACAATTGGTGCCGATAGATCGAACGTGGATTCCGTAGTCATTTCGGGAATCAATTCGCACTCTGGCGCGATCCTCACGGACGCGGAGTGCTGAGCGGCGCAAACGTTGGAAACGGGGTGGCTGTTGGCGCAGGCGTTGAGGCCGCACCCGGAGTCGGTGTGCCAACTTGTGCGTGCGCGCCAGCGAAGAAGGCCACCAAACCAACTAGAACGCATGCGCTGAGAAAAACGATCCCCGACCGCATTCGTGTGCTTGTGACTGGATGTCGGAGTTGAAGGAATCTCCTTTTCATCGCTGAGGTCTCAACTAAGTAATTCGTTTGAGGCGTCTCCGTTGGCTCCCTCTGACTTGGGCGTCCTTGCTGCGGTCGGTAATCGTTAAAATGTCAAGGGCAAGCGCATATCGTGTCCACGGCAATACCGTTACCGCGATCCGGCAAGGGGGCCCGGGAGGTTGAGGCAACGGTGCGGTTTCGAACATGATTTTCCATTGATCCGCAACCTGCGAGCATTAGCCCAACGGTCAACATCAGTATTGTTTTCATTTGTGCTCTCCTTTGATTCTGGCCGCATCATTCACCATTCGGCAATCAAAAACGAGTTACGGCCTCCAAACAACGTACACCGAAAACACGTACACGAACCAAGCGAGTACGAATGTACAGCAATTCTAGCGCGATCCTGAGCATGACGCCGCGTATTCGAGTAAGTTTCGGGTTGTTTGGCCGCCGCGCACTCGGTAAAATCTCGAGCATGGGCCCCGATTCTGCCCCCTTTCTTGTCGTTGCCGCATCGCACCGTTGTTGAACGTTGTCCTATTATGATGAGCGACCTTCGTTTCGCCCTCCGCCAGCTCGTGAAGTCCCCCGGGTTCAGTTTGTTAGCCGTTATCACGCTCGCGCTCGGGATTGGACTGAACACTGCGATCTTTTCGCTGATCAACGATCTCTTCCTGAACGGCCTGCCGTTCCAGGAACCGAAGCGGGTCCTGCATATCCTGACCAAGGGGAAAGACCGGACGGACGAGTTCCAGATGTCGGCGCCGCGATTCATGCTTTATCGCGACGCGCAGACGATTTTCTCCGGGTTTGCGGCGGAGAATCAACAGGCGGCGACTGTGACGGGTCTTGGCGATCCGTTGTCGGTGCCGATTTTCAAAGCGACCGCGAACTGGTTCGACGTGCTCGGAGTGCGCCCAATCCTGGGACGAACGTTTCTGCCGCAGGAAGAAGAAGGCGCGGATGTGGCGATCATCACGGACCGTTTTTGGAAAGCGCGGTTTGCCGGCAGTCAGGACATCATCGGGAAAACGATCGTGCTTGATGGGGTGGCGCACACGATCGTGGGCGTGATCGCAAACATGCCGGTCTCCTGGACGGGGACACCAAATGCCAATATCTGGACGACGAAGCCGATGGTGATCCCGGGTTTCTCGTATGAAAAGATGATGCGCGGCTCGACCTTCCTGCGCGTGATCGGGCGCTTGAAGCCGGGCGTTACACTCGACCAGGCGAAGGCGGCGCTGGGCACGCTCGAGGACAGTTACCGCTCGCAATTTCCGGACAAAGGCGACGCGCAATTCCGCAACATCATCAAGACGCTACCGGAAGATGTGACGGAGAATTTGCGGCCCGGGTTCGCGACTCTGCTAACGGCGGTCGGGTTCGTTTTGCTCATCGCTTGCAGCAACGTAGCGAATCTGCTGCTGGTGCGCTTCAGCGGACGGCGCCGCGAGATTTCGCTCCGGCTGGCGTTGGGCGCGACGCGCGGAAGTGTGCTCCGACTTTTTGTTTTCGAAAGCGTGCTGATCAGTCTGCTGGCGGGAATTTTCGGCGCGGTCCTGGCATGGTGGTTGGTTCCACTAGTCCCGAAACTGGCGGCAAACTTTCTTCCGATCGAAGCCGGCGGCGCGAGCGCGCTGTCCGTGCCGGTGCTCCTGTTCACGATTGGGCTTTCGCTCGTGACGGGATTCGCGATGGGGCTTTATCCGGCGCTGCAAAGCTCGCGCACTGACATTGTCGATGCGCTCAAGGAAGGCGGCCGCGGTACCCAGGGAAGTGTGCGCCAACAGCGGTTCCGCAAAATCCTCGTGGGCGCGCAGGTGGCGCTCTCGGTCATGCTGCTCGCGGGCGCGTCGTTGCTCATCACGAGTTTTGTTCGCTTGAGTCAGCAGGACCCCGGTTTCAAAACGGACAAGCTCTGGATCGGAGTCACGGTCATGTCGCAGGCCCAGTATCCCGATCCGGCGAGTCGGGCTCGTTTTGCCGAACAATTGCAAACGGCGTTGCGCGCGACTCCGGGATTCGAGGACGTGATGTTGAGCAGCGGTTTTCCGCTCTTCGGTAGCCCGGGCGCGACTCTCTATACGCGGACCGAAGGCAACGTGCCTCCGGTTACCGAGCGAAAAGGCGCGCCGTCGAACGAGGTCATGCCGGGCTGGTTCCGTGCGGCGGGCATTCCGTTGATCGCGGGCCGCGATTTTAACGAACAGGACGTGCTCGATCATCCGAACGTCATCATCATCAGCAAAGCCGGCGCGAAGACAATGTTCGGCGACGAGAATCCGATCGGCAAAACGTTGCTGATCACGAACAGCAGCGTGCCGGTCGAGATTGTCGGCGTCGTCGGCGATGTGCGCTCGGTGCAATTGAATCGGGCGAACAACATGGAATTCTATCGCCCGTTCGCGCAGGAGAATTCCCCGTATCTCAGAATCGTGGTGCGCAGTCCGTTGCCGCCGGAAACGATTACGCGCTCGGTGAAAACGGCGTTGCGCGGAATCGATCCGAGCCTTGCTCTAATCTGGCCGCAGCCATTCAGCGAGATCACGGCGGAGGCACTCGGCCAGGCCAAGTTGATGATGGTGTTGTTAGGCGTATTCGCCGGGGTCGCGCTCCTCCTCGCGACCGTTGGAATTTACGGCGCAGTCGCGTACAGCGTCGAGCAACGCACCGGCGAAATCGGCGTGCGCATGGCCCTGGGTGCGCAAACGCAGGACATCTTGCGCTTGATTATCAACCAAGGGATGAAACCGGTGATCATCGGTCTCGTGGTAGGACTTGGTTCCGCGTTTGCGCTCGGTCGCCTGATAACAACGCAACTCTATCAGGTTTCCGCGTACAACCCGGCGTTGCTAGGCGGTGCAACCATTCTGCTCGCCGCAACGGCATTGTTCGCTTGCCTCGTGCCGGCCCGTCGCGCCGCGCTTGTCGATCCAGTGCAGGCGTTGCGAGCTGAATGACCTCTTCGTGAACGATCTTCGCTTCGCATTTCGTCTACTTAGCAAAGCTCCGGCTTTCACGGTGACCGCGCTTGCGACGGTCGCGATCTGTCTCGGGGCGAATCTGGCGATCTTCGCGGTGATCAACTCAATCCTGCTGCGTCCGCTTCCGTTTCCAAACGCAGACCGGCTCGTCACTATTTACAACACTTATCCGAGAGCCGGTGTCGAAAATGATGGCTCGTCGATAACTAACTATTACGAGCGGCGCGGTAACATTCCGGCGTTCGCAAGTCTTTCTATGTTTATGGAGAGAGCCGAAACCGTCGGTGATCCGGGCTCCATGCAGCAAGAGGAAATCGTGCGCATCTCGCCGGAGTTTTTCACGACGCTTGGTGTAAGTCCCGCGCTCGGTCGCAGTTTCACCGCTGCAGAAACAGGCCCGCACGCGAACGTTATTATCCTGACCGACGCCTTTTGGCGCGAACGTTTCAATGCCGATCCAAACATTCTGGGTCGCGAGACCCGCATAAATGGTATCCCAAGAAAGATCGTTGGCGTCTTGCCTCCTGGGTTTCGTTTTCTCTCCTCCGGGGCGCGCGTTTTTCTTCCACTAAAATTCGATGTGGAAGATCGTGGACCGAAAACACGACATTCTGGCGGCGGCAGCATACGCATGATCGCAAGATTGAAACCGGGCGCGACGATCGCGGAAGCTCAAGCCCAGATCGATGCGCATAATGACGAGGTTGAGAAGGACAACCCGGAAGCAACAATGATGGCCGAAGCGGGTTTCCGATCACTCGTTAGGCCATTGCACGCTGAACACGTGCGTTCGATTCGTCCGACTCTTTTACTGATGCAGGCTGGAGTGTTTTTTCTTTTGCTGATCGGTGCGGTTAATTTGGTCAATCTCCTTCTGATCCGCGCGAGTGGCCGCACGAAAGAAATGGCGATTCGCCGGTCGATGGGCGCGAGTCGCGCACATGTTGTGAGACAGGTGATGACCGAAACCGTGCTCCTGACTTTTGTCGGCGGATTGCTCGGGCTCATTGTCGGAGCCTGGGGAATTCGGTTGCTCGAAGTCCTCGGGGCAAATCGCTTGCCGCTCGGCGCCCACATCGCGTTCGATGGCTGGCTCGCGTTGATCGGTCTCGCGGGTGCAGTAGTTCTCGGAATCGGGATCGCAGTGCCGATCGCCTGGTTCAATCTGAGCACTCATCTGGCGCATGCACTCCAATCGGAATCACGCGCCGGCACGATTAGCCGCGCCGCGCAACGACTTCGCCACGGATTCATTGTCGCGCAGATCGCGCTCGCTTTTGTTTTGCTCGCCGGTGCCGCGCTGCTCTGCCTGAGCCTGAAAAAAGCGATGGCGGTTTCGCCAGGATTTCGCTCGGATCACGTTCTCACCGGCGAGTGCACCGTCTCATGGGATCTGCAGCGGGAGCGAGTCGGCATCATCGATCGCTTGCTCGAATCCATCCGCCAGCAACCGGGAATCGCCGCCACCGGAACGATCACGAACATTCCACTAAGCGGCGACAGCGGCAAAACCGCAGTCACACCTAAGGACTATGTGCCACCTCCGGGTCAATCAGTGCACGGCCATTATTCCTATGCCGTTCACGGCGACTACTTCTCGGCCCTCGGTATTGACCTGCGCGAAGGACGCTTCCTCACCTCGGCAGATTCCCACCGTCCTGAACGCGTCTGTGTTGTGGACGAAGATTTGGCCCGGCGTTACTGGCCTAACGGCGGCGCGCTCGGCCAGCGTATCGCTGTTGGCGATGAAAAAGATGACGCAAAGCTCTTCGCGATTGTCGGCGTCGTCGGCGCAGTGAAGCAAGCCGCGCTCACCGAAGCGCAGGGGCAAGGCGCGGTTTATCTGCCATACGCTTCCGATCGCGACGATCACGCCAGTATTTTCGTCGTCACGCGCACGAACCAGCGCCCGGAAGCGTTCGCCGAGACGCTGCGCAAGCTGGTGCACGCAGCGCATCCCTTACTCGCGGTCGATAACATTCGTTCGATGGACACGCGCATCGCGGACAGCTTGATCACGCGACGCTCGCCAGCATTACTCGCGGGAATTTTCGCCGTCGTCGCATTGCTGCTGGCGGCCATTGGAACCTACGGCGTTCTCAGTTACGCTGTCGCGCAGCGCCGGCGTGAGATCGGTATTCGTATGGCACTTGGCGCGCAACGCGAACAGATCGGCGCGCAATTCCTTTCGTTAGGCCTACGGCTTCTGGCTGCTGGGACTGTCCTCGGTTTGATTGGTGTGTGGATGACAGGAAAAGCGATGCAGAGCGTTCTCTTCGACGTGCCAACGCTACATATGGCAATTCTTCTCGCTACCGCATTCGTCATGGCTGCGGCAACACTCGTTGCCTGCTTCGTCCCCGCGCGTCGCGCCGCACTGGTGGATCCGGTGGAAGCGCTACGCACCGAATAGGGAGCCTACAAATCACAGACAATGCGTTTTCAGTCGTGTCCGCTCGCTCAGGGATGTCGAGCGGCCCGACGATTTCATTGAGTGTCACGCTGGCCGACGGTCGCTCCGCCTCGACCGCTAATCGCCCGACCTTCGTCCAGAAATCCGGGAGCGTTTCCTGCAAGGACGGCGAAAGTCTCAACAATAGATTCCGCTCGTTCTGACTGATCACTGGGAAGCCGGTTCTGACTAATTAATTCTGCGTCGCTGGGATTCGAACCGCGTAAAAGCCTTCCGTTCCCGACGCGGTTTCTGTTTGGTGTCGAGACGCTCTTGCCACGTGAGACCGCAAAGTCTTTTTACGTGGCTGCCTCGCTAGGATTCGAACCTAGACAGAGAGATCCAGAGTCTCTAGTGCTACCGTTACACTACGAGGCAAAGCAGGGAAAGTTAACGCGAAATTCGCAAAAGCCGAATTTCAAAGTCTCGTGCGAATCAGCGAATTAACGCGAATCAACTGACAATTTCCAACTGCTTCTTATTTGTCGCAATGCGTGTGTTTCGTCGGAAGAAATACTTCTTCCCCTTCAAGCGCGCCGTCCACTTCAAGGTCTTTTCCGCTCTCGCGGACTAGTCGCCGTGCATCGTCTACCACGGCATCGAGCATTGCATCGTCATGACTTGGATCATGATGAAAAAGCAGAAGCCTGTGGACTTTGGAATCGAGCGCGAGGGAAACCGCGCTGGAAATCGAACCGTGTCCCCATCCG
>Ga0081455_10006532_pt1 | contig 12483 bp, 9 predicted proteins | sample TabmetS3T2R1_FD_70207 | JGI IMG/M metagenome (GOLD analysis project Ga0081455, IMG submission 70207) | Tabebuia heterophylla rhizosphere microbial communities from the University of Puerto Rico - S3T2R1 | ecosystem: Host-associated > Plants > Roots > Rhizosphere ... | reverse complement strand
CTGGCGCACGAGATCCCCGACGACGTCACGGCGGCGTGGACCCAGCCGTTCCTCGAAGACGCCGGTGTCCGCCGCGACACCGCCGCGTTCCTGCGGGCCATCGACAAGTCGATCATGCTCGATGCCGCCGCGCGGCTTCCGTCGCTCCAGATCCCGGCGCTGATCGTGTGGGGCCAGGACGACCGCTTCTTCTCGCCCGAGCTCGGCCGGCGGCTGGCCGCGGTCTTCGCGAACGCGCGCCTGGAGCCGATCGAAGGCGCGCGCACGTTCGTCGCCGAGGACGCGCCGGAGGCGCTGGCCAACCTCATCCGCGGCTTCATCCGCGAGGCCGCGCCACAAGCTGCCTGACGCGAGAGTTGGCCTTCACTTGCCGGGCGGCGGCGGCGTGCCGGCAGCGCGGTGCTCGCGGTCCGATGCGAGCGTCGTAACAGCCGCCGCCCGGCGTCAGGTCGAGTGGAACAGCAGCGCCTGATGGCGCGGGCCGGTCACGCGGTCGGCGGCCAGCCACGCGCGCAGGCGGCCCTGTGCCAGCCACGGCGAGAAGCCGGTGTTGCCGGTTGCCACCGACCGCGACGGGGCGAGCGTGCCGTTCGCGCGCAGCGTCGCCGTCAGCAGGTGGAACCGATACGCGCGCGATGTGGTCATCGCGAGGATCGGCGGCCGTCCGGGCGCGCCGCCGAGCAGCGTCACCCAGTAGACGTGGGACGGCGCGGAGACGCCGCGCAGGATCGGCGCCTGCCAGGGGCCGTCACCGGAGCGCACGGCGAGCGCGGCGCGATCGCGCGATGTCGTGTGCAGGACGCCCTGCACCCAGGCGACGAGCACCTGCCCGCCGTAGACGGACACGCTCGGCGTGATCCAGTGCGGGATGCGGACGTCGGCGGCGCTCACCGCGACCGGCGCGGCGAACGCGGCGCCCGCCGCCGCACGCTCGGCCACAAGCACCTGGCGCGTCGAGAAGATGCTGCCGACCAGCCACGACACCACGACGTGCCCGCCCTCGATGCCCACGCTCGGATCGCTGCTCGGCCGCGTGGGCGAGGGCACGTTCGCGGGAGCGCCGAACGCCGCCGTCCCCGCGGCCCACTCCGCGACGTGCGCGCCCGACGGATCGGTCCATGCGACGGCCGCGGTGCCACTGGCGTCGATCGCGACGGCCGGGTTGGACACCTTTCCCTTCCCCAGCAGTTGGGGCGCCTGGAAGCGACCGCCCGCCGGCCGGTACGACGCATAGACGGCGTAGGCCTGGCCGTCGTAGCGCCAGAAGGCGGCGACCGCATCGCCGCTGCGATTGGCGGCCAGGCGCAGGACCTGCGTGCTGCGCGGCCCGGTCGCGAGCACCTGCCGATCGGCCAGGCGCGGCCCGGTCGCCACGACCGGGCGCCGCAGGCCGCCGATGATCTGCAGCCATCCGGCGACGAGATCGTTGCCGCGGCCGGCGAACAGTCCGGCGCCCTCGATCCCGTTGCGCGATGCGGCGATCTGGCGAGCGCCGAGCCGCAGCGACCAGCCGCTCGACGTGCGCACCGCCACGAGCGCCGACGGCCGGTCGCGCAGGTCGGCCGCCACGCCGAGCGCGTAGCTGTCGCGGGCGGCGGGCGCGAGCGGGGTGGCGCCGCTCCAGTCCGCCTGGGCGGCGGCCGGGGCCAGCAGCATGAGGAGCGCGAGGGCCGCGAGGAAGCGCATGGCACTGCAACGTGGCGTGTGCGCCGAGGTTGCACGCGCATGGGACGATCCCGTGCCGTGCTCCTCGTCGTCGACGTCGGCAACACCCAGACCCACTTCGGGACCTATCGCGGCGGCGAGCTCGTCGAGCACTGGCGCTTCGCCACCGTGCGCGAATCCACCGCCGACGAGCTCGGCGCCGTACTGCGCAACCTGCTCGAGCTGCGCGGGATCGGCCTGGCCGACCTCGAGGCCTCGATCGTGTCGAGCACCGTGCCGCAGCTGCGCCCCGAGTGGGAGGCGATGGCCGAGCGCTACCTGGGCCACGAGATGCTCGTCGTCGGTCCCGGGATCCGCACCGGCATGGCGCTGCGCTACGACAACCCGCGCGAGATCGGCCCCGACCGGCTCGTCAACGCGGTCGCCGCGTACGACCGCGTGCACGGCGCCTGCGTGGTCGTCGACTTTGGGACCGCGCTCACCTTCGACCCCGTCTCGGCCGACGGCGAGTACCTCGGCGGCATCATCGCCCCCGGCATCGAGATCGCCATGGAGGCCCTGACGAGCCGCGCAGCGGCGCTGCCGCGGATCGACCTCGCGCCGCCGCGGTCGCTCATCGGCAAGACGACCATCGACGGCATCCGCAGCGGCGTCATCTACGGCTACGCGGCGCAGGTCGACGGGATCCTGCGCCGCCTGCGCGCCGAGATGGGCCCCGAGATCGAGACGATCGCCACCGGCGGCCTGGCCGCGCACATCGTCCCGTTCACCGAGGAGATCGACGAGACGGATGACCTTCTCACGCTGACCGGCCTACGCTTGTTGCATGAGCGCAACGCCTGAGCTCACGACGCCCTGGAGCGTCGGCCCGGTCGCGATCCCGAACCGGGTCGTGCTCGCGCCCCTGGCCGGGATCGGTAACTGGTTCGTGCGCCTGCAGGCCAAGCGCTACGGGGCGGGCCTCGCCGTCTCGGAGATGGTGTCGAGCTTCGCCATCCACCATCGCAACGACAAGACGCTGCGCGAGCTGCTGCGCATCCACCCGGGCGAGCGCGCCCGCGGGCCCGTTTCCATCCAGCTCTTCGGCCAGGACCCCGACGTCATGCGCTCCGCGGCGGCGACCGTCGCCGAGCGCGGCGCCGACCTCATCGACCTCAACATGGGCTGCCCGGTGCCGAAGGTGTGCAAGACCGGCGCCGGAGCCGCGCTGATCAAGGATCCCGACACCGCGGTCGCCGTGGCGCGCGCCGCGCGCGAGGGCTCGGGGCTGCCGGTGACCGTCAAGCTGCGCTCGGGCCAGCGGCCGGGGGAGACCGACGGATACGAGCTCGCCCACCGCCTCGTGTACGACGCGGGGGTCAGTGCGATCGCCTTCCATCCCCGTAGCGCGGCCGTGCACCACAAGGGCACGCCCGACTACGACCTTGCCGCCCGGCTGGTGCAGTCGCTCGGTGCGCCCGTGATCCTCAGCGGCGGCCTGAGCACGGCCGAGGCCGCGACGACCGCCTACGAGCGCACCGGCGCCACCGCCGTGATGCTCGCCCGCGGCGCGCTCGGCAACCCGTGGATCTTCGAGCAGCTGCTCGGCCGCCGCGCGCTCGAGCCCACCGATGCCGAGATCCTCGCCGAGCTCGAATGGGTCATGGAGCGGGCTGTCGAGCACCTGGGCAGCGACCGTGCCGGGCGCTACCTACGCAAGTTCTATCCCTGGTATCTCGACCGCCTCGGGGCGTCAAAAGCGGTCAACCAGGCCATGCAGGCGACGGCCACGGTGGATGACGCACGCGCCATCCTCGAGGGGCTGACGAACCTGCCGGCCGCCGCGTGACGCGGCGCTATACTGCGCCGCTCGTCCAGCCAGCCCAGCCCCACTCGCCCCCCGCCGTCGCGCGGGGTTTCCTGTCTAGGGGCCGGTCGTCACCGACACCACCCACACTCATGCCCAAGGACGTCATCCTCACTCCCGAAGGCCTCGAGAAGCTCCAGCGCGAGCTCGACGAACTGCAGACGAACAAGCGTCGCGAGGTCGCCGAGCGCATCAGGGAAGCGCGCGAATTCGGCGATATCTCCGAGAACGCCGAATACGACGACGCCAAGAACGAGCAGATGATGCTCGAGCAGAAGATCGCGCAGCTCGAGGAGCGCCTGCGTTCCGCGCAGGTCATCAACGCCGAAGATCTCTCGACCGACCTCGTCCGCGTCGGCGTGACGGTCAACGTCAAGGACGAGAAGACGGGCGACGCCGACAAGTACACGATCGTCGGCTCCGCCGAGGCGAACCCGTCGGAGAGGAAGCTCTCCAACGAGTCGCCCGTCGGCAAGGCGCTCATGGGGCGCAAGCGCGGCGACACGGTCGATGTCGCGCTGCCCAACGGCAAGAAGCGCAAGCTCAAGATCACGAAGATCGACGTCGCGTAAGTAAGCTCGGTCGGTGGCCGAGGAAGCCGCCTCCGATCTGCTCGCGACGCGCCGGGCCAAGCTCGAGCGCCTGCGCGCCGAGGGGGTCGACCCCTACCCGCACGCCTACCCCGGCGTGCAGCCGATCAGCGCGATCCACGTCGCGCACGCCGACCTGCCCGCGGGCGAGGACTCCGATGCGCGCTACCGCGTCGCCGGCCGCCTCCACGCCCGCCGCGGCCAGGGCCGGATGGCGTTCCTCGACCTCGACGACCGCACCGGCCGCATCCAGCTGCAGGCGAAGGTCGACGTGCTCGGCGAGGAGGCGATGGACCGCCTGCTCGAGCTCGACCTCGGCGACATCATCGGGGTCGACGGCCTCGCGTTCCGCTCCAAGCGCGGCGAGCTGACCCTGCGCGTCGAGGACTTCGAGGTGCTGGCCAAGAGCCTGCGCCCGCCGCCTGACAAGTTCCATGGCCTGAGCGACGTCGAGACGCGCTTTCGCCAGCGCGAGCTCGACCTCATCGCCAACCCCGAGATCCGCGACCTGTTCGTCACGCGTGCGCGGGTGATCTCGGCCATCCGCGCGTACCTCGACGGCGAGGGGTTCATCGAGGTCGAGACGCCGGTGCTGCAGCCGCTCTACGGCGGCGCGATGGCGCGTCCGTTCGTCACGCACCACAACGCGCTCGATCGCGACATGTACCTACGCATCGCGACCGAGCTGTACCTCAAGCGGCTCATCGTCGGCGGCCTGGAGCGCGTGTACGAGCTCGGCAAGGACTTCCGCAACGAGGGTGTCTCCTACAAGCACAACCCCGAGTTCACGATGGTCGAGTGGTACGAGGCCTACGCGGACTACGAGGACGAGATGCGCCGCGTCGAGCAGCTGCTCCCGCGGGTGGCCAAGGCCGCCGGCTACGAGGGCGATATCGACTTCACGCCGCCCTACCGACGGATCGGCCTCACCGAGGCGATCGAGGAGGCGACCGGGATCGACGTGATGGCGGTGCGCGAGGCCGGCGCGCTGGCCGCCGCGATCAAGGACGCGGGCGTCGACATCCCGACCGAGGGGCTCACGTGGCCCGAGCTCGTCGACGACCTCTTCTCGAAGGTCGTCGAGCCGACGCTCGTGCAGCCGACGTTCGTCATCGACTTCCCCAAGGAGATCTCGCCGCTGGCGAAGGACCACCGCTCCAAGCCGGGGCTGGTGGAGCGCTTCGAAGCGTTCGCCGGCGGGATGGAGATCGCCAACGCGTTCACCGAGCTCAACGACCCCGACGAGCAGCGCGCTCGCTTCGAGGCCCAGCGCCGCTTCGCCGCGGAGGGTCACGAGGAGGCGATGCCGTTCGACGAGGCCTTCCTCGGCGCGCTGGAGCAGGGGATGCCGCCGACGGGCGGGATCGGCGTCGGGATCGACCGCCTGGTGATGCTGTTCACCGGCGCGCACTCGATCCGCGAGGTCGTGCTCTTCCCGGCGATGCGCGACTGACCTGCTTCGCCGTTCGTTATGCGCGCGGTGCCATCCTTGGCCCATGCGACGTGGCGGGGTGCTCGGGGTGGTGCTCGCCGTGGCGATCGCCGGCTGCGGCGGCGGCGCCAAGAAACACGACGCGACGACCGCCACGCGCGCCGCGCAGGCGTCGGCGCCCGCGACGCCGCCTGAGCCGCCGCCGAAGCTCAGCGACTCGAAGCGCTGCGCGAACGCCAGCGGCTTCACGTGCTCGATCCTGACGGTGCCGCTCGACCATTCCGGCAAGACGCCGGGCACGCTGCGCCTGCGCGTCGGCGCCGCCGACAACGCCAGCGCGCCGCGCGGCGTGCTGCTCGTCCTCACCGGCGGCCCCGGCCAGGGCGGCGTGAGCTTCATCCCGACCCTGCGGCAGCGGTTCGGCGCGAACGTCCTGCGCCAGTACCGCATGGTCATGCTCGACCAGCGCGGCACCGGGCGCCAGGGCGCGCTGGTCTGCCCGGCGCTGCAGCGCTCGATGGGCACGTCGGATCTCACGGTGCCGGCGCGCGGAGCGGTCGAGGCGTGCGCGCGCACGCTCGGGCCCGACAGGCGCTTCTACTCGACCGCCGACACGGTCGCCGACCTCGACGCGCTGCGCACCGCGCTCGGCGCGGACAAGCTCACGCTCGACGGGACCTCCTACGGCACGTACGTCGCCGAGCGCTACGCGATCGCGCATCCCGATCGCACCGCGCGGCTCGTACTCGACTCGGTCGTGCCGGCGGCGGGCATCACGACGCTGGAGGACGTCGGCATGCGCGAGACCGCGCGCGTGCTGCGCCTCGTGTGCCGCGAGCAGCACTGCCCCGGCGACCCGGCGGCCGACCTCGCCGCCGTCGTGCGCAAGGAGCACAACGGCCCGGCGCTCTACGACACGCTGGTCGCGATGAGCGTCGGCGCGCCGACCTTTCCCGGGGTGCTGCGCGACCTGCGCGAGGCGCGGCGCGGGCGGCCCGAGCGCCTGAACAGCCTCATCCACTCCGTGCGGCGCGCCCAGCGCGCGCCCGCGCAGGTCCTCAGCCAGGGGCTGCATGCCTCGACCGCGTGCGCCGATCTCCACCTGCCGTGGGGCTCGCAGGCGGCCCCGCTGGCAGGCCGCGAGGCGCTGCTGCAACGCGACGCCGCGCGGGTCGACCCGACACCGTTCGACCGCGCCACCGTCGTCGGCAACGGCCTGGCGCAGACGTGCCTGCGCTGGCCGCCGACGCCCGGCCCGCAGCCGCCGTCCAACGGCGACCTCCCGCCCGTCCCCACCCTGCTGCTGGTCGGCGACCACGACCTCTCCACGCCGCTGCCCTGGGCTCGCGAGCAGGCCGCGCACACGCCGAACGGGCGTCTGCTGGTCGTCAAAGGCTCGGGCCACTCGGTGCAGTCGCGCGGCCGCCCGCCGGAAGGCCGACGCGCGGTGCGGCGCTTCTTGCTCGGCTAGACGGTGCCCTTCAGGACGTGGTTTCGAGCCGCTCGGCGTAGTTCTCCCACCATGCGGGAACCCTGCGACAGATCTCACAGAGGGGTCGAGGGGCGTTGGTAGACTGGCGTATGCCCTGCCATAGAGACCCGATTCGCTCATCCGAGAGACGGTTCCGGCCGAATAGGTGAGCAGTCGGGCGTTTGGCGTCCCACTAAGACCAACGCACAAGGACCAAGAATCGACCGAGGCTGAGGCTTCACCCGCACAGCAGGAAGGACCACCACACGATGTTCGAGCGATTCACGGAACGGGCCCGCCAGGTCGTCGTTCTCGCGCAGGAAGAAGCGCGCACGCTCAAGCACAACTACATCGGCACCGAGCACATCCTGCTTGGACTGCTGCGCGAGGAGGAGGGGCTCGCTGCCCGCGTGCTCGAGTCTCTCGACATCACGGTCGAGCGCGTTCGCGCGCAGGTCGTACGGATCGTCGGTTCCGGAGAGGAAGTCACCTCCGGCCAGATCCCGTTCACTCCCCGCGCGAAGAAGGTTCTCGAGCTCGCACTGCGCGAGGCCCTGAGCCTCGGCCACAACTACATCGGGACTGAGCACATCCTGCTGGGCCTCGTCCGCGAGAACGAGGGCGTTGCCGCGCGCATCCTCCTCGACTTCGACGCAGACTCCGAGAAGATCCGCAACGAGGTCATCCGCATGCTTTCCGGCCCCGGTGGCCGCCGCCAGAGCGGCCAGGGCGCCGCGTCCGGCGCCTCCGGCGCGTCGGGCGAGGGCAAGAAGTCCTCGAAGCTGCTCGACCAGTTCGGGCGCAACCTGACCAAGCTGGCCTCCGAGGGCAAGCTCGACCCCGTTGTCGGCCGCGAGACCGAGATCGAGCGGATCATGCAGATCCTCTCGCGCCGCACGAAGAACAACCCCGTGCTCATCGGCGAGCCGGGCGTCGGCAAGACCGCCGTGGTCGAGGGCCTGGCCCAGCGCATCACGAACGCCGACGTGCCCGAGCTGCTGAAGGGCAAGCAGATCTACACGCTGGACCTCGCGGCCCTCGTCGCCGGCTCGAAGTACCGCGGCGAGTTCGAGGAGCGCCTCAAGAAGGTGATGAAGGAGATCACCCAGCGCGGCGACATCGTCCTGTTCATCGACGAGCTGCACAACCTCGTCGGCGCGGGCGCTGCCGAGGGCGCGATCGACGCGGCCTCGATCCTCAAGCCGGCGCTCGCCCGCGGCGAGCTGCAGACGATCGGCGCGACGACGCTCGACGAGTACCGCAAGTACCTCGAGCGCGACGCGGCGCTCGAGCGGCGCTTCCAGCAGGTGCGGGTGGACGAGCCGACGATCGACGACACCGTCCAGATCCTCCGCGGCCTGCGCGACCGCTACGAGGCGCACCACCGCTGCAAGATCTCCGACGACGCGCTGTTCGCGGCGGCATCGCTGGCCGACCGCTACATCCAGGACCGCCACCTGCCGGACAAGGCGATCGACCTGATCGACGAGGCCGCTTCGCGCATGCGCATCAAGAACATGAGCGCGCCGCCGAGGCATCGCGAGCTCGAGGAGGAGATCGAGAAGGTCCGCAGCGAGAAGGAAGCGTCGATTGAGGCCCAGGAGTTCGAGAAGGCCGCTTCGCTCCGCGACAAGGAGCGCAAGCTGACCCAGAAACGCCGCGAGCTCGAAGAGAGCTGGCAGAACGAAGAGGGCGGCGACAAGCCCGTCATCGGCGAGGACGAGATCGCCGACATCGTCTCCATGTGGACGGGCATCCCGGTCTTCAAGCTCACCGAGGCCGAGACCGCGAAGCTGATCCGCATGGAGGACGAGCTCCATAAGCGCGTGATCGGCCAGGAAGAGGCGATCGTCGCAGTCTCCAAGTCGATCCGCCGCGCCCGCGCAGGGATCAAGGACCCGAAGCGGCCGACCGGCTCGTTCATCTTCCTCGGCCCGTCAGGCGTGGGGAAGACCGAGCTTGCGCGGACGCTCGCCGAGTTCCTGTTCGGCGACGAGGAGGCCATGATCCAGGTCGACATGTCGGAGTACATGGAGAAGCACTCCGTGTCCCGGCTCGTCGGCTCGCCCCCGGGCTACATCGGCTACGACGAAGGCGGTCAGCTCACCGAGGCCGTGCGCCGGAAGCCGTACTCGGTCGTCCTCCTGGACGAGATCGAGAAGGCCCACCCGGACGTCTTCAACATCCTGCTCCAGATCCTCGAGGACGGGAAGCTCACCGACGCCCAGGGCCGCAAGGTCGACTTCCGGAACACGATCGTGATCATGACGTCGAACATCGGTGCCGGGACGATCTCGAAGAACCAGACCCTCGGCTTCTCGCTCGGCGACGACACGGGTCTCTCCTACGAGGAGATGAAGGACCGGATCATGGGCGAGCTCAAGAAGGTCTTCCGGCCCGAGCTCCTGAACCGCATCGACGAGGTCATCGTCTTCCACAAGCTCACGCGCGAGGAGATCATGTCGATCGTCGACCTGCTCATGAAGCGGCTCGAGGATCAGATGGGCGAGCACCAGGCCGACATCGAGCTCACCGAGGACGCCAAGGAGCTGCTCGTCGAGAAGGGCTACGACCCGACGATGGGAGCCCGGCCGCTGCGCCGCGCGATCCAGCGCTTCATCGAGGACCCGCTCGCCGATTTCGTCCTCGGCCGGACGATCGAGCCCGGGTCGACGATCCTCATCAACCGCAAGCCCGACACGGACGACGAGGTCGACATCACGGTCATCCCCGGTGCGCTTCCCGCGCCGGAGGAGAAGGTCACCGTCCCCGCCGACGAGCCCAAGGGCGAGGGCGGCGACGACGAGCCGCACGACCCGACCGAGGACTAGTAATTAGGCCGGAGCCGTGAGCCCCGGCCGCCTCGCCGGCGGACGTCCGACGCTGCCTGCGCTCGCGGGCGCCGTCGCGATCGCGTTCTCCGGGATCCTCTATCGGTACGCCGACGTCTCGCCGTCGACCGGAGCGTTCTTCCGCTGCGCCTACGCGATCCCGCCGCTCCTGATGCTCGCCTGGTGGGAGGACCGGCGGCTCGGCCCGCGCCCCTTGCGCACGCGCGCCTGGGCGTGGCTCGCCGGCGCGTTCTTCGCGGCCGACCTGATCATGTGGCACCGCTCGATCGAGTACGTCGGCGCGGGCCTCGCGACGGTGCTCGGGAACACGCAGGTCGTGCTCGTCGGAGTGCTCGCCTGGCTGATCTTCCGCGAGCGCCCGGCCGCACCGCTGCTCGCGGCGATTCCGGTCGCGATGGGCGGCATCGTCCTCATCTCGGGGGTGCTCGAGGACGGCGCCTACGGCGATGACCCGCTGCTGGGCGTCGTCTACGGCGTCCTCACCGGCGTCGCGTACACCGGGTTCCTGCTCACGCTGCGACACGGCTCGCGCGACCTGCGACGGGTTGCGGGCCCGCTCTGTGACGCCACCGTCGCCTCCGCGCTGCTGACGATTCCGGTCGGTCTCGCCATCGGCGACCTCGACTTCTACCCCTCGGCGTCGGCGCAGGGGTGGCTAATCGTCCTTGCCCTGTCCTCGCAGGTGCTCGGGTGGCTGCTGATAACGATCTCGCTGCCCCGGCTGCCGGCGGTGCTGACGTCCGTGCTGCTCACCCTTCAGCCGGTGCTGTCTGTGCTCTTCGCCGGCCTGTTGCTCGGCGAGAGCCCGTCGTCGCTGCAGCTCGCCGGCGTCGCGGCGATCCTGTTCGGGCTGCTGCTCGCCTCAGCCGCCCGGCGCGGGCGCGACGTGGCTGCGGCCGACGGCGTCAGGAGCGGGGCAGCCAAGCAGGGCCAGCGCGAGCAGGAGCTCGTCGCGTAGCAGCTCGAACACGTGCTGGACGCCGTCCGCGCCGCGCGCGGCGAGACCCCAGATGACCGGTCGGCCGATGAGCACGGCCTTGGCGCCGAGGGCGAGCGCGATCGCGACGTCGGCTCCACGCCGGATCCCGCCGTCCATGAGCACCTCCACTCGGTCGCCGACCGCCTCGACGACCTCCGGAAGGGCGTCCAGAGAGGCAACGGCCCTGTCGAGCTGGCGGCCGCCGTGGTTGGACACGACGACCGCGTCGCAGCCATGCTCGGCGGCCAGGACGGCGTCCTCGGCGGTGAGGATCCCCTTCACGATCACAGGAAGCCCGGAGTTTTCGTGCAGCCAATCGAGGTCGCGCCAGGTCAGAGTCGGATCGATCAGATGAGCCGTCGAAGCCGGCGTCACGACGCCGAGATTCCCTAGCGCAGAGGCGTAGACCTCCAAGCGGTAGTCCGGATGGAGCGCGAAGCCAGAGCGGAGATCGCGCTCTCGGTGCCCGAGGACCGGAAGATCGACGGTGAACATGACCGCCGAGTAGCCGGACTCCCTGGCCTGGTCGAGCATCTGCTTCGTCAGCGCGCGGTCCGGGTGCCAGTAGAGCTGGAACCAGCGCGCGCCCTCAGACGATGCCTGGGCGACGTCGGCCGGGCTCGCCGTTGCGAACGTCGAGAGGCACATCATCGTGCCGGCCGCCGCTGCGCCGCGAGCGGCTGCGAGCTCGCCCTCAGGATGTGCCATCCGCTGGTAGGCGACCGGGGCGGCGATAATCGGCATCGAGAGGTCGGAACCGAGAATCGTGGTCGCCGCCGTGATCTCTTCGACGTCGACGAGGACGCGCGGGCGCAGTCGCCAGCGATCGAAGGCCTCCAGGTTCCCCCGGACCGCGTGCTCGTCACCGGCGCCCCCGGCGAAGTAGCCGAAGGACGCGTCGTCGAGGGCCTCCTCGGCGAGTCGTTCGTAGTCCCAGACGTTCAGCGGCCCGTTTGCGAGCTCCACTCGCAGGAGAGTATTCGTCCTGTCTGCGACCCGCCGCCTGCAGGCGCTCAATTTGATTTCCGTACTTAGGTACGGGTCTATAGTCGCGGCGTGAGAGTCGGCGAGGTCGCGGAACGTGCAGGAGTGAACGTCGAAACGCTCCGCTACTACGAACGGCGGGGGCTGCTGCCGACGCCTGTGAGGACGCCGAGCGGGCATCGCCGTTACGACGAAGACACCGTGCGCTTCCTGCGAGCGATCAAGGAGGCCCAGGCGGTCGGATTCACGCTGGCAGAGATCGCGGAGTATCTGCGCGCAGCGGGTCGCTCGCGATCGCCGTCGGAGGCATTGCGGGTGCGGATGGCGGCAAAGATCGACCAGATCGACACACGCATCGCGGCGCTGGGGCGAATGAGGGAGCAACTCGCACGTGTCGTCGGCTGCGGCTGCACCTCCCTCGACCACTGCACCTGCGGCGCCGCCTACCTCGCCCGCCGCGGCGGGGCGCCGACGGTGCGGCCTTCGCTGCTGCACGTTACCAATGGCGAGAGCGCCGCCAACACCCTGCGGCAGACCGCGCTCGGTGGCGCCGTGCTGTCGTGGCAGGACGTGCTCCACGAGGGGCCGGTGCCGGCGCTGCCGCGGCCAGAGCTGTTGCGGGTACGTGCCCGGTTCCTCGCCGACTGCGGCTGGGGCGACCGGC
>Ga0081455_10006531_pt1 | contig 12484 bp, 11 predicted proteins | sample TabmetS3T2R1_FD_70207 | JGI IMG/M metagenome (GOLD analysis project Ga0081455, IMG submission 70207) | Tabebuia heterophylla rhizosphere microbial communities from the University of Puerto Rico - S3T2R1 | ecosystem: Host-associated > Plants > Roots > Rhizosphere ... | reverse complement strand
GATCACATGTTGATCCCAGATCTTGTCGATGACGGTCTGCGCGCCCAAGTGGTTCTACCGGTTGTAGAATTGGTTTGACATGCCGGGCAAACTTCCAGAAAGTCCGCGGGCCGTCAACGAACCCGTCATCGTCTTGCCGGCACTTTCGGGTGCCTGAATGATGTCTGAACGAGTTACTGCACCCGCACCATGTCTGCACCCGCAACCCTGTTCGACAAGATCTGGAACCAGCATGTGATCGCCGATCTCGGCGACGGGCTTGCCCTCCTGCATGTCGATCGTCACCTGCTGCACGATCTCAACGCCATGAAGTGCCTGCAGGAGCTGCGCGCGCAGGGCTACCGCGTACGCAATCCAGAGCTCACCGCTGCGACCCCGGACCATGGCATCTCGACCCTACCGGGCCGCAACGATGAGACCAACCCGGCCGCAACTCCGCTGCTTAAGGGCCTGCGCGCGGAAACGGCCGCCGCGGGCATAAGACTCTACGACGTCAACGCCGACGGTCAGGGCATCGTACACGTGATGGCGCCCGAGCTTGGCCTGACGCAGCCCGGCTGCCTCGTCGTCTGCGGCGACAGCCACACCTGCACCCACGGCGGGCTGGGAGCGCTCGGCTTCGGGCTCGGCCGCAGCGAGGTCGTGCACGTGCTCGCCACGCAGGCGATCTACCAGAAGAAGCCGCGGCAGATGCGTGTGCGCTTCGATGGCGCGCTCGGCCGCGGCGTCACGCCCAAGGATTTAATCCTGCATCTCATCGGCGCAATCGGCGCGGCGGCCGGTACCGGCCATGCGGTGGAATACGCGGGCTCGACCATCGAGGCTCTGCCGGTCGAAGGACGCCTCACGATCTGCAATCTCTCGGTCGAGCTGGGCGCCAAGATCGGCATGATCGCGCCCGACGACAACACATTCGAATATCTCAGCGGTCGGCCACTCACGCCCAAGGACGCCGAGTGGGACATGGCGTTGGCATACTGGCGCTCGCTGGCAACGGACGACGCAGCAACGTTTGACCGCGAGGTCAACGTCGACGCCACCGCCGTGGCCCCGCAAGTGACCTGGGGAACCTCGCCGCAGGACGTGGTGCCGGTCGATGGCCGCATTCCTGACCCGGCCAGCGCGTCCGATCCGGATCGGCGCAAGGCCATGGCGGCGGCGCTCGACTATATGGGCCTCAAGCCATCACAGCCGATTGCCGGGACACCGATCGACTGGGTGTTCATCGGGTCGTGCACCAACGGACGGCTGTCCGACCTGCGCGCCGCGGCCGCGGTGGCACGCGGCCGCAAGGTTGCGCCCGGCGTGCGCGCCTGGGTGGTTCCCGGATCGCAGAGGGTCAAGCAGGCCGCGCAGGCCGAGGGGCTCGACCGCGTCTTCCTCGACGCCGGCTTCGAATGGCGCGAGCCGGGCTGCTCGATGTGCCTTGCCGCCAACGCCGAGACCGTTCCGCGCGGACAGCGCTCAGTGTCGACCACCAACCGCAACTTCGAAGGCCGCCAGGGCCCGGGCGCGCGCACCCACCTCGCCTCTCCCGCCATGGCGGCGGCTGCCGCGGTGCGCGGCTGCATCACCGACGTCCGCGAGCTGCCGGTCTAGCCATGCAGAAGTTCACCGTTCATGCCGGGATCGCGGCGCCGTTACCTCGTGCCAACGTCAACACCGACGTGCTGATCCGCATCGAGCGGCTGGTCTACATCCCGCGCGGGCAGCTCGGGCCCTATTGCTTCGAGGCCTGGCGCTATCGCGCCGACGGCTCCGAGGATCCGGACTTCGTCCTCAACCAGCCGGCCTATCGCGGCGCCACGATCCTCGTTGCGGGCGCGAATTTCGGATGCGGCAGCTCGCGCGAAGCCGCCGTCTGGTCGCTCGCCGACATGGGCTATCGCTGCGTCATCGCGCCGAGCTTCGGGGACATCTTCTTCAACAACTGCTTCCAGAACGGCATGCTGCCGATCGTGCTGCCCGCAGCAACCGTCGTGGAATTGACCAAGGAGGCGGAGTGCAACGCCGACGACGCTGCGGCAGGCAAGACCTTCACCATCGATCTCGAGCAGCAGGTCATCATGACGCCGTCGGGCGCAAGGGTTGCCTTCAAGGTCGACGCCGCCAAACGGCGCGCCCTGCTCGAAGGGCTCGAAGAAATTCAGATGACGCTCGCGCGCGAAGCCGAGATTGTGGCCTTTCAAACCGATGATCGACGCCGCCGCCCTTGGATCTATCGATACTAATTGGGACACTGGGGGCAATGCGCAATCGTCAGAACCTGATCGTGCTGCCGGGAGACGGCATCGGGCCGGAGGTCATCCGCGAGACCGTGCGGGTGGTGGAGTGGTTCGCGAAACGGCGCGGCTTCGATTGCGACATCCGGCACGAGGATTTCGGCGCCGAGGCCTATCACCGCACCGGCACCTTCCTGAAAGAGGAAGTGCTGGCTGACATGATGACGGCCGACGCTGTCCTCTTCGGCGCCATGGGCGGCGCGCTCGAAGCCAATCCGATCCCGCACGACATCAGACGGCGCTTCGGGCTGTTGCGGGTGCGCAAGGAGATGGAGCTCTTCGCCAATGTGCGTCCGGTGAAGGCCTCCCCTGCGCTTGCGGCGGCCTCGCCATTGCGCGAAGAGATCGCGCGCGGGGTTGATCTCATCATCCTGCGCGAGCTCATCGGCGGCATCTATTTCGGCGAGCCGCGCGGCATCGAAACGATTGCTGACGGGCAGCGGCGCGGCTTCGACACTCAGGTCTATACGTCGTCGGAAATCCGGCGGATCGGCAAGGTTGCGTTCGAGCTTGCCGCCAAGCGCAAGCGGCACGTGACCTCGGTCGACAAGTCGAACGTGATGAAGAGCGGCGCGCTCTGGCGCGAGGAGATCGAGGCGCTGCGCGCCAAGGAGCATCCCGAGATCGCGCTCAGCCATATGTATGTCGACAACTGCGCGATGCAGCTCATCCGCGCGCCGCGCCAGTTCGACGTCCTGGTGATGGATAATCTGTTCGGCGACATCCTCTCCGATTGCGCCTCGATGATCACGGGCTCGCTCGGCATGTTGCCGTCGGCCTCGCTGAGTGCGGCAGGCCCCGACGGGCGGCGGCGCGCGCTCTACGAGCCGGTGCACGGCAGCGCGCCCGACATCGCGGGACAGAACAAGGCCAATCCGCTGGCCGCGATCTTGAGCTTCGGCATGGCGCTCGAGCTCTCGTTCGAGCGCGCCGAGGACGCGCAGCTTCTCGACCGCGCGGTCGAGCTCGCGCTCGCCAAGGCGCGTACTGCCGATCTCGCGGAAGCCGGCAAGGATACGGTGTCGACCGCCGGCATGGGCGACGCAGTGCTCAAGGCATTGCATCAATTAACGGCGTGAGCGCAGGAGCGTCCGGTGCTCCGCAATCGCATGAGGGGATGACCATGAGAAACGACCTTCCACATAACCGGTTCAAGCGCGCGCTCGCCGAGAAGCGCCCGCAGATCGGGCTCTGGATGACCCTGGCAAGCGCGAACGCAACCGAGGTGGTGGCGGGCGCGGGCTTCGACTGGTTCGTGCACGACATGGAGCATTCCGCCAACGACGTGCCGCAGCTCGCCGACCACTTGCGGGCGGCCGAGGGCGGCACCGCCGAACCGATGGTGCGGGTGCCCTGGAACGAGCCGGTCGTGGTCAAGCGCGTGCTCGATCAGGGCGCGCGGACGCTGCTGTTTCCGTTCGTGCAGTCGGCGGAGGAAGCGCGGCGCGCGGTCGCGGCCACACGCTATCCGCCGAAAGGCATCCGAGGCGTGGCCGGCGTGACGCGTGCCACCCGCTTCGGGCGCATCCAGGATTATTTCAGCCGCGCGGAGGCAGAGCTGTGCATCGTGGTGCAGGTGGAGACGCGCAGGGCCGTCGCCGCCATCGAGGAGATCGCCGCGGTCGATGGCATCGACGGCATCTTCATCGGGCCCGCCGACCTCTCCGCTGACTTCGGCCACCCCAACGACTGGCTGCGCCCTGAGATCTGGAGCGCGATCATCGATGCCGGAACCAGGATCCAGAAAGCCGGCAAGGCGGCGGGTTTCCTATCGGCACGCGAGGACGACTGCCGCAAAGTGCTCGCGGCCGGCTTCGGCTTCGTCGCGGTCGGCAGCGATACCGGCATTCTCGCGCGCCAAAGCGAGGCGCTGGTGAAGCTCTACAGGTCCGCAAGCTAGACCATGTTTTGCTCAGGTCGAGCCACACCCTCCGTTCATTCCCGCGTAAGCGGGTGTGAATCTTTCAATTTTGGGGATCTGGCGCGAGTTCCGAACACGCTCAGCCTCATGGTGAGGAGGCACGCCGCAGCGTGCCGTCTCGAACCATGGCAGCAGATTCGGACTCGCGGCCATCCTTCGAGACGCCCTCGCTTCGCTCGGGCTCCTCAGGATGAGGTCGGAGCACGTGGAAAGATTCACACCCTCGTAAGCGGGAATCCAGAAGCCATTTGCTCTGATTCCTCGATCTGTTGCCCTGGGTCCCCGCTTTCGCAGGGACGAACGGTTGAGCCGAGGTGATGCCCCTTCTCCGAAACATCCTAGTGATATCCGGCGATACGCGTGGAACAATGCGCAACAGAAAACGCGCCAAGGGAGAGACGTCATGAGAGCCAAGCGATCCGCTCTTCTTTTCGTCGCCTTCCTGGCGTCGCAGGCCGGGCAGACCGACGGCGTCCATGCGCAGGACTATTACCGCGGCAAGACCATCACCATGGTTGCCGGGCGGCCGCCAGGCGGCGGCGTCGATGCCGAGATGCGGCTGATCGCGCAGTTCCTGGCCGCACACATCCCCGGCCGGCCCACCATCGTGCCCAAGAACATGCCGGGCGCGGGCGGCGTAGCCCTGGGCAATCATCTGCATAGCGTCGCGGCGCCTGACGGGCTCACGCTCGGTGTGCCCGGCCGCACCGCGTTCCTGCTCGCGCCCGCGGTCGGCAATCCGAACGCACGCTACGACCTGCAGAAGCTGACCTGGATCGGCAGCCCGGCCTCTAGCAACTTCATCCTGTGGCTGCGCAAGGGCGCCAACATCGCAACGCTCGAGGAGTTGCGCAACAGCACGAAGACGCTGGTGATCGGCGGCAGCAGCGGCGGCAATTCCGACACCGTCGTGCCGGAGCTGCTGCTCAAATATGAGAACCTGCCGTTCAAGGTCATCCGCGGCTATCCCGGCACCGCGGAGCAGCAGCTGGCGCTGGCGCGCGGCGAGATCGACGGCATGTTCACCGAGCGGGCGAGCTTCCGGGCCGACCCGGTGACATCGGGACTGGCGGTGCCGATCCTGCAGACCTTCCCGCTCGAGCCGGGCCTGCCGGTGCTCGAGGAGATCGCGCGTCATCCGATGGAAAAGGCGCTGTTCAGGCTGTTCGGCGTTCCGCTGCGGGTCGGGCTGGCGCTGGTCGCGCCGCCGAGCCTGCCGGCAGACATCACGCGCACGCTGCGCGGGGCTTACCTGCAGACCGTGTCCAGCAAGGAATACGTTGCCGAAGCGGGCAAGCGCGGCTTCGAGGTCGGGCGGCCCAATCGCGGCGAGGAGATCGCCGACTACATCGCCAAGAACCTGTCCAACATCCCCGCCGACGTGTCCGAAGAATTCCGTTCCTACAATCAGTGAGGTCCTTGATGCCGGTGATTGATTCCAACGGCTGTCCGATCAACGTCGTGATCGAAGGCCCCGAGCAGGCGCCGGTGCTGATGCTGTCGAACTCGCTCGGCACCACGCATGCGATGTGGGACCCGCAGGTCAAGGCGTTCATGCAGCATTTCCGGTTGTTGCGCTTCGACCGCCGCGGCCACGGCGGCTCCGGCCTGACCAAAGGGCCCTACACAATGGAGGGCCTTGCCCGCGATGCGCTCGCTGTGCTCGACGGGCTTAGCATCAAGAAGGCCAGCTGGTGCGGGCTGTCGATGGGCGGCATGGAAGGCATGTGGCTCGGCGCCAATGCGCCTGAGCGTTTCGACCGCATCGTGCTCAGCAACACCAGCAGCCATTTCGCGGACCGCAAGATGTGGGACGATCGTCTGCGCTTCGTGCGCGAGAAAGGGCTCGCCGCCATGGTCGGCGCCAACATGGAGCGCTGGTTCACGTCAGGCTTCCGCGAGCGCGAGCCCAAGACCATCGCCTGGATGAGCGAGATGTTCGTGGCGACACCGGTCGAAGGCTATATCGCCTGCGGGGAAGCGGTGCGCGACATGGATCACCGCGCGCTGTTGCCGAGGATCAAAGTGCCCACGATGGTGATCGCCGGCCGGCACGACCCGGCCACCACGCTGCAGGCCGGCGAATATCTGCGCGACCATATCCCAGGCGTGGCGTTCACGGTGCTTGAAGCGGCCCACATTTCCAATGTCGAGCAGCCGCAGGCGTTCAGCAATGCAGTGCTGGAGTTCCTGCTTCAGCGCTAGGCCCAGCGCTTACGGCGGGCGCCACAGCGGCCGCCATCTCTTCGAGATGCCGCTCGATCGTGATCACGATCAGCGCGCCGGCCACCAGCAGAAGCTGTGCCACATGCGCGTGGGTGGCGGCGGTGGGCTCGAAGGCGAGCGCCGGCATGATCCAGATGGCCACCGCCGCAACCGCCAACACAAGCACCGTATTGGTGGTGGCCTGATCGGGCGCGCGATTGGCAACAATCGCGCGGCTGAATTCGATGACGTAGGCGACGAGCGAGGCGACGACAACGAGCTTGAAGGCGGCAAGGCCGCTCGCCACATCAAACAGCCGCTCAGGCCCAAACCCAAGAAGCACGCGCAGCCGGATCGCAGCCCCCGCGTGGATCGGATTGGTCAGTCCGACATAGGGCGACATCAGCGCCCCGATCGCCTCCGAACTCCACACCGGCGCGAAATAGCAGGCCGCCAGTGCGAGATTGTACGGTCCAAGGCGGGGTGCAAGATGGGCCCCCATGGGCTGCCTCCCGAGACACGGCAGATGGACACCACCCGCCCGTGCTGCGGGCCTACGCCCGCGCGCGCGCAGCCTCAATCGAAACCATTCGTTAACCTTAATTGTGGCAGCGGACGTGGCGGTCCTCACACCCGCTTATACGCCCGCTCGTGGTAGACCAACGCCGGCCCGGCCGGCCCGAGCCGCACCGCTTCGACCGCGCCAAAGAACACATTGTGGCTTGCGACCGCCCGCACCTCGATGACGCGGCAGTCGAACACCACGACTGCCGTCGACAGCACCGGGCTTCCGGTCGTGAGCACGGTCCAGTCGCCGGTCGCGAAACGATCCGAGCCCTGCACGCCGGTGCGTCCCGCGAAGATGTCGGCGCACTCCGCACCTCCTTCGCCCAGCGTATTCACGCAGAACACGCCGTTCTCCACCACCACCGGATTGGTCTGGCTGCGGCGGTTGAGGCACATCAGCAGCGTCGGTGGGGCGTCGGAGACCGAGCACACGGCGGTCGCGGTGGCGCCGGTTTTCCCACCCGGCCCCGCAGTCGTGACCACGTGCACGGCAGCGCCGAGCCGGCTCATGGCCTCACGAAAGGCCGCAGCCTCGACGGTACGCACGGACGTGGGGCCAACCACAGTGAAGGCACCATCCATAGCGTCGTCGGGGCGTTGGTCGAACCAGCTCATGTGGCCATCCTAGTGCAGTCCGTATCATTACTCTCGCGTGTTCTGCGATTGAGTTGCACGGACCAGGGGAACGGTGCTCCCATGCCATCGAAGGCATTCTGGTAGTCCGGGACGCAAATGTCACTATTCCCATTCGCCAAACATTATGGGAGAAAACTATTGGCTCTGAACACCCAAAAGAATTTTTTCGCCGTCTTTATTCTGATCGGTTTCTAGGACACGAATCAAAGTTAAGATGAAAAAAGAGACCTGATCATCGATATTGACGTTTACGTTGGGGCGGGTAACGGCGCAGGGGCAACCATGAACACACTTTATGATGTTCTGGGCGTGCCACCTCATGCCAACGAGAAAACAATTCGGACCGCATTCCGCAAGGCTGCCAAGTCGTTCCACCCCGACCTCAATGCCGGCGATCCCACCGCCGAGCTGCAGTTTCGACAGATTGTTGCAGCCTACGAGCTTCTCAAGAACCCCGAGCAGCGGGAAGCCTACGACCAGCAACTGAAGGAGGGCCGCCGTCAGCGGCTCCGGCGCATCGCATCCCCCATCATCTCCGGTGTGGTGAGCGGTAGCGTTGTTGCGGGCGTCATGTTGTGGCTGAACGCACAGAAGCCGTCGGAGCCAGTGCAGGCGCCGCGGATGGCGGTCACCGAGCTCGACGAGACCACAAACCAGCAGGCCTTGGCCATCGCCAAGGAGGACGCTAACCGCGAGGGCGGCGGGCGCCGCGACGGTACGCTGCCGCCCTCTGCTACCGACAGGAATTTCCCCGGTGACGAGCCCCGGCAGTTTGCCGGTCTGCCGCCCCTCAGCACTGAGCCGGAAGCACAGACGCCGCTGGCAAGGGAGTGGGAGCGCGTGCAGGCGACCGGCGATGTCATCACGATCTGGGGATTCGCGGTCCGCAATCCGAATGCGCCGGAAGCCGAGCTTGCACGGGCGCGGCTCCTCACCCTGATCGAAAGGTCGGACAACGTATTCCTGCTCCATGTTCTGCGGATTGGCGCGCCGGACGCGATCGCTGAGCGCGCGCGGGCGCGCCTCGCGCATCTTGGCGTGCCGATGCCAGCCGACGAGGCGTCGGCCTCCCCCGCTCCGCCGGCGAGCCCGCTCGAGGAACGCGCGGCCGCTTTCGTTTCCGCCCAGATCGGCGCCTGGTTTCCCGCCAACAACCGCAACTTTACCGCCCTCACCAGGGCCTATGCCGATGAGGTCTATTACAACGGCAGCCTCAAGCCGCGGGCGACGGTCATGCGCGACAAGCGTCGTCTCTTCGAGCGCACGCCGGAGCGGGTCTATGGCGTACAGCCAGGCTCGATCAGGACCGAATGCGTCGAGAGCGTGTGCCGAGTCGCCGGCATCATGGAATGGCACGCACGTGGCGCGTCGCGGCCGGCTGCGATCGTAACCGGAGCCGAGCAGTTCGAATACGGGTTGATCTTTGGGCGCGGTGTATTCTCGATCCTCAGCGAGAACAGCTCGCCAATGAAGGTGACCATCGGACCGGAGGCAAGAGCGCTGCCGTCCAGGCAGGAGGCGGCCAAGCAGCAGGCGTCCAGACAGGGGGCCAAACAAGAGCCCAACCAAGAGGCCAAGCAAGAGGCCAAGCAAGAGGCCAAGCAAGAACCATCTGCACAGGACCAGGAGCCGCAGGAAGCTCTCAAGCAGGAGCCGGCCGTGCAAGAGCAGCCGGGCAATCTGTGATCTGATAGCGGGCCGCGCCGAGCTTAGAGCCTAAACGCCTAGTCTGCTAAGCGCTTGGCTTCGCGCAAATTCTCTAGCGTCTAACTTCTGCCGCTTGATGATGTCGTCAATTGCGTCCTTGCGGCCCGTATACAGCCTATTGTTGCCGAGGAAGCGGTTGGCGATGATTGCAAGCGTCGGCGTGTTCACGCTCTTTGCGGCACGCAAGCGCTTCACCACTTCATTGAACGATCCCTTGTCCACCACTGTTCGCCGCAGTTCTTCGGCAAGTTCGTTTGCCAGCTTGTGGTCTGGCTGCGGCGGCAATGGTTGCGCCTTCTGTGGGGGCGGCGCCATCAGTTCCGCTATGAACGCGTCAATAGTAGCGTCGCTCGGCCCCTGAAATACGCTTAGCACAGCCCCCAACGTCGTTGCTTGCTTGGTTGCTCCTGCTGCTACGAAACCAGCTCTTATAGTTTCGAGGCTTGCTTTGAGCATTGCAGGATGCCTTTTTGTGCATGACATCTTCCTCATCCGTGACGCCACGGTCTCGTCTTTGCCGCTGCTGAACACTGTCGCAAACCTACGCAGTTCATCGGCACGCGCGCTCTCGGCCAAGTGAGCGACCGCGATCAACGCCGCTGCAAGTTGTCGTGTCTTCATAGCCTTGTCATCCTCGGAGGCGCTTTCGCCTGGATCACCGTTACCAGCGCGTCGAACATCTGACGCACCGACGAATCATTGAAATAGGCTATGCCTTTCTCTGTAGCACGCGCGAGGTCGGCGTCTCGCTTTATCACAGGTTCGCGAATGAACAGCGGTTCCTGCGTCCCGAGTTGGCGTTGAGCTGCACGTTCCGCAGCGCTTGCCGCCTCACCGGCCGCATTTGTCAATGTAAGTGGATCACGAGGATTTATGAAGGTCATCGTTCCAACAATTCCAGCCCATTGGATATGCGGGTTGACTATGGGCCTCAACTCGCTGAACTGGCGCGCAAATGCACCCACGGCAGATGTTGACAGCGAATCAACAACGGTTGGCACGTATAAATGGGTCGACGCGCAAAATCCGTTGACAAAACCAAGCGTAAATCGCGGCGGCGCGTCGATAAGAATTCTATCATATGTTCCTTGGATATCCTGGCTAAGAAGCGCTCTTGCCAATCGATACCGCACATCATCCTTTGTCGCGCCGAGCGCCCACTGGTATTCTACGCGGCGCTCAACAAGCTCAAAGCTATAGAAGGCCGGAATATAGTGGAGCGTTTCTGTTACTTGGCGTATCGCCAGCTTGAGCCAGTTCGGGTCGATCTCTTCTTGAAACAGGTAGTCGATCAAGGACTCCGGTTCCTGATCGCCAGCGCCTTTTTCCAATTCCATAAGACTTGAGTGCGAACCCTGGTAATCCAGATCGACTGTAAGCACGCGCTCGCCCTTGCTGGCGAAGGCCGCGGAAAGATTGGTCACAAGAGTCGATTTGCCTACGCCTCCCTTCTGATTGCCGAATAGTAGCGTCGGGATACTCGACGCTAGCCGCCGCTCGTAGTCGTCGAGGCGATTTCCTACAGGACGCGACCAAAACTTCCCCGTTCCCCCTGCGGTCAGCTCCAATGCACCGGCAATACGCGCTGTTGCGTCTGCCAGCGCTACCTGCGCTGTAACAACCTGTCTGCGGAGATCGTCCTCACTGGCCACTACCGTCCGCTTGAGATCTTCGAGGGCTGCCTTGTCGCGAGCCGCAACTGACTCGGCAAGATTCGCACGGTGCTCTGCATGCTTGGATGCTTGCTCAGCATACTGTCGCAGCTCCTTCTCCCGCGCTGTCTCCTCTTCCCACTTCTTGAGATCGCCGCGAAGCCGCCGAAAAAGCCAGATGAGCAACGTGATGAGAGCAAGAGAGCCAAGTCCGGCAATGTCGATCAGAACTTTGAACCAAACCTTGGCTACATAGATGCACGAAGCGATCGCTTCAGGCGAGCTCCAGCCGCACTCCATAATGCGTTCTCCGCAACACCAATAGAAGAATAAGCGTCATACGCGGAATACTTGTAACGCGCGTAGGCAATATTTCCAAGGTAGGGCAACCAAGCGAGCAACTGTCTGTGGCAATGAGAAACGTCAATTAACACAAGCTATCCGACATTTATTGCCTGGCTCTCAGGACAAGTAGGCGGCAGACACTCGATTCTCTGGCGACCAACGTCGACACGCTGAGCAGGCTCAGGTCGAGGCATATCAGAAAGCACGCCGCCGCAAGCCGGGCCAGCCCGACTTGCGGCGAACGGTTTCGGCAACGGTTGGGTTGCTGGCCGCGCCGACTATTTCCCTGCCACCATCTTGTAGGCTGCGTCGATGTTGGTCGGGAAGCGATCCTGACTCGCCCAGCTCGCATATTCGGGCATCTTGACCTCTTTCTTGATGTCGTCGAGCGACTTGCCTTCCTTCACGGCCTTCCCGACCCGCTCGACGAGGAGCGCGTAGTATTTCTCTGTGTCCTCGAAGATCTTCACCGTGCCCGGCTGGCCGTGGCCGGGCACCACGTGCTCGGGGTTGAGGCCCTTCATCAGCTTGGCGGCGGCGAGGATGTCCGGAATGGTCACGAACGGCCGCAGGATGTTGATCTGGTTGTTCACGATGCCCGACGCCGAGAAGATCACGCGCTCCTTCGGCAGGAAAACCGCAGTATCGGCTTCGCTGTGGACGCCCTTGAGATAATAGAGCTCGATGTTGCGCTCGCCGACCGCGAGCGAGGCGCGCTGGTTATATTCGACGTGCGGCGGCACGAACCGGTAGCCCTCGAGCGCGGTCTTCATCGCCGGTGAGTTCGCGGCCATCTGCTGGATGCGCTGCGGCGCTTCGCGCTCGCGCCCGCGCATCGAGTCGCCCGCGCCGGCGGCCGCCACGATGGTGGCGGGCGGCGAGAACACGAAGTGCCCGGTGGTGTGATCGGGATGCGGCTCGGTATCGATGAGAAGCCGCACCGGCATCGGTGTAAGCTTCTTGACCACGTCCATCAGCTTGCGCGACTCGACCGGATTGTGGCCGGAGTCGATCAGCACGACGCCGTCTTGGGTGAGCACAATGCCGGCGTTCGAGTTGAAATTCTCGCCCACGAAGGCATAGACGCCGTCGGCGAGCTTCCTGACGTTCGGGCCCAGATCCTGCGCGGGCGCAACGCTGGAAAACGCAAGCGACGCGGCAAGCGCTGC
>Ga0081455_10006530_pt1 | contig 12484 bp, 11 predicted proteins | sample TabmetS3T2R1_FD_70207 | JGI IMG/M metagenome (GOLD analysis project Ga0081455, IMG submission 70207) | Tabebuia heterophylla rhizosphere microbial communities from the University of Puerto Rico - S3T2R1 | ecosystem: Host-associated > Plants > Roots > Rhizosphere ... | reverse complement strand
CGCGGGCGCCAATGGCGCAACAGCCAACGGCTCGGGCACCCACGGCTCGGGCGGCTACGCCGGTGGCTACGGCGGCGAGTCGGGCAACGGGCTGAACGGCGCTGTGAACGGCCTGCCCTATGGGGCCGCCAGCGGCGCGCCGCACGGCGCCGCCAACGGGGCGCCAGCCAACGGGTCGGCCAACGGGGCCACCCATAACCCGGCCGGTTACAACGGCGGGCCCAGCAACGGCAGCTACCCCAACGGCAGCTACCCCAACGGCAGCTACGCGAACGGCGGCAACCCGAACGGCGGCAACCCGAACGGCGGCAACCCGAGCGGCAGCAACGCCTACGGCAGTAACGCGAACGGCAGCAACGCCTACGGCAGTAACGCCAACGGCACGAGCAACGGCGCGGCCAACGGGGCGAGCAACGGCAACTACTCCAACGGCGCCAACGCGGCCCAGAACGGGGTCGGCGCCCCGACGGCCGGTGGGCGCCGACGGCGGGGCGACGGCGAGGTCGACGACGTCCTGGCCCGCCTGCTCGGTCGCTGAGCGTCCAGGATGAATCGCTGAGGATCCGGGATGAATAACCTCGCACGCGGCAGATCGCCAAGGAGTGGAGCGAGCCCCTTCATCGCAGCCGTTATCCTGGTTTGATGCCCCGGGGTGACAAACGCGCTGACTACGGCGCAGGCACCCCGTTACCGCCGGAATTGGACCCCCGGCAAGGCCGCCCGGGCAAGCCCCAGCAGCTACGGGTCAGCGATCTGCAGGCGCGCAATCCGAACGCTCCCACGCGGGGTCGACATCGATCCGGCGGCGAGAAGGTCAGTCCGCCGCGCGGCGAGCAATACGGCCCGCCGCGCGGCGATCAGTACGGCCCGCCGCCCGGTGAGCAATACGGGCCGCCGCGGTCCGAGCAGTACGGGCACCCACGCGGTGAGCAGCAGTACCGGGGCCGGTCCGAGGCAGATCTGTTCGATCCGCCGACCGTCGTGGCGTCGAGTCGGGCCCCGGCCGGTGCCACCGCCGGGGGCCGGCGCCCGCCGACGCAGCCCGCCGCTCGCGGGAGCAAGCCGCTCGGCAATCTGCGCCGAGGGTCGCTGATGGGCGGACGTATCGTCATCGCCCTGCTCTCCGTCGCGGCCCTGGTCGGCAGCGGTGTCGCCTGGGCGACCTATCGGCAGTTCACCCAGGGCATCCAGCACGGTGCGGCGCTGCCGAGCTTGCCCAAGGGCAAGAAGGACGTCGACGGCAAGGCCGAGAATGTCCTGCTGCTGGGCAACGACAGCATCGCCGGGGCGACGCCGGCCGAGGTCGCGGCGCTGGGCACCACGACCGATCGTGACGATTCGGCCACCGATACGATGATGATCTTGCATATTCCGGCCGATGGGTCGAAGGCGTCGATCGTCTCGTTCCCGCGCGACTCGTGGGTCAGCATCCCGGGCCACGGCTCGGACAAGATCAACGCCGCCTACGCGGACGGCTTCAACGACGCCGGCAATCAGGGCGTCAAGGACCTGCTGACCAAGCAGAGCGCCGGTATCCAACTGGCCGCCCAGACGCTGAGCAACCTGACCGGTCTGCACATCGACCACTACGTCCAGGTCAACCTGCTTGGCTTCTACGAGATCAGCGAGGCCATCGGCGGTGTGAACCTGTGCCTGAACGAAGCGCAGAACAAGTACACCGAGGGCGACGACAGCCACCCCAACGGCTACTCGGGCATCGACTTGAAGAAGGGCTGGAACTACAACGTCAAGGGCATGCAAGCCCTCGCGTTCGTGCGCCAGCGTCACGGCCTGCCGCGGGGCGACATCGACCGGATCGTGCGGCAGCAGTACTTCCTCTCCGCGGTGTTCCACAAGGCGACCTCGGGCAGCACCCTGCTGGATCCGTTCAAGCTGCAGAAGCTGCTCAACGCGGTGAAGAAAACGCTCGTCACTGACCCGTCCCTGGACATCCTCCAGTTCATCCAGCAGTTCTCCAAGATCGCCGGCGGTAACGTCACGTTCGGCACCCCGCCGTGGAAGTTCGGCTCGGTCGACGGCTCGGACGTGGTGCTCGTCGACCCGGCCGCGGTCAAGGCGTACGTCAACAAGATGGTCGGTGCGCCCGTCGACAAGAAGCTGCAGGCGGCCAAGCCCGTGCTGCCGCGCGACGTCAGCGTCACCGTGCTGAACCAATCCAACGTGGAGAAGGCAGCGACCAACAACGCCGGCGTCCTCGGCAGCGCTGGCTTCCTGGCCACGGTGGGCAACACCGACCAGCACACCGACCAGACGGTCATCCAGTACGCCGACGGTCAGCAGGCCCAGGCCAAGACGCTGTTGCAGTACGTGCCGGGCGCAGTGCTGCAACCGACGCCTGGCCTGGCCAAGGTCACGCTCATCCTCGGCGCGGATGGCGTCAAAGCACGGGCCACGGTGCCCAAGCCGGCCCCCGGCAAGACGACGCCGACCAAGCCTGCTCCGACGGCGACGCCGCCCGGCGTCACGAACGCAGCGCAGAACGCCAAGTCCTGCATCAACTAAGCGTCGATCAGCTGGTGAATGGCCAGTCGGCCTGCGCCGCGGCGGCGTTCTGCTCGGCCCGGCGCTGTTGCAGTCGCGCCACCGTGGTGATTTCGGCATCGATGTCGACGCCGGTCTGATCGGCCAGTAGATAGAGGCTGTAGGCCAGCTCGCCCAGGCGTCCGGCCCAATCGCCGGTCGGGCGGAACGGACGTCTCCCCCGCTCGGTTGCGCGGGTTGCGGTTGCTGCCAGAATGCCGAGCTGGGTCTGCAGTTCGAGCAACAGCGCGGGCGCCGTCGCGTGCAGGCCAGCCGCATCCGAGCTTTGGGCCACGAGCTGTTGCACGTCCGTCACGGTGGGACAACTTATCCGATCGCGGACCGTAACGCGCGCCCCGCGTAGGCTCAACGGGCCCGCACGCACACCTTTGTGAGGACGCCGTTGACCGCTGCACGACCCGCGCGGCTGCGTGTCGGCGTCATCAGTGCCGGACGAGTGGGCGCGGTCCTGGGCGCGGCGCTGGCCCGCGCCGGACACGACATCGTCGCGGTCAGCGCGGTGTCGCGCGACTCAGTGCGCCGGGCCGAGCGGCTGCTGCCGGGTGTCGCGATCGTGGCGCCGCCCGAGGTGGTCGCCGCCGCCGACTTCGTGCTGCTCGCGGTGCCCGACGACGAGCTGCGCGCCCTGGTGAGCGGCCTGGCCAGCACCGACGCGTGGCGGCCCGGGCAGATCGTGGCCCACACCTCGGGGGCGGTCGGTATCGGGGTGCTCGACCCGGCGGCCGCCCGCGGCGTGCTGCCGCTCGCGCTGCATCCGGTCATGACGTTCACCGGGCGCCCCGAGGACACGGACAAGCTCACCGGCGCGGCCTTCGGGGTCACCGCGCCGGACGAGCTGCGCCCGGTCGCCGAGGCGCTGGTGGTCGAGATCGGCGCCGAGCCGGTGTGGGTGCCCGAGCTGGCCCGCCCGCTCTACCACGCGGCGTTGACGGTCGGCGCCAACCATCTCGTCACGACCGTGAACGACGCCCTGGACCTGCTTACCCGGTCCGGCGTCGAGCACCCGGCCCGGCTGCTCGCCCCGCTGCTGTCGGCCGCCCTGGACAACGCGCTGCGCCTGGGCGACGGGGCCCTGACCGGACCGGTGTCGCGGGGCGACGTCGCGACCGTGCGCAGCCACCTGGCGACGCTGGCCCAGGACGCCCCGGAGGCGGTCGCTGCCTACGTCGCCATGGCCCGACGTACCGCCGAGCGGGCCGCCGCGTCCGGGCGGCTGAGCCCCGAGCAGGCCGACACCATCCGGGAGGCACTGTCGTGAAGGTTGTTCGCTCGCGGGCCGAGTTCGTGGGGGCGCGCGAATCGCTGGTCGGCCCGGTCGGCCTGGTGCCGACGATGGGTGCTCTGCACGACGGGCACATCGCGCTGATGGAGCAGGCGCGGGCGCTCAGCGAGTCGGTCATCGTCACGATCTTCGTCAACCCGATGCAGTTCGGGCCGACCGAGGACCTGGCCGTCTATCCCCGCACGCTCGAGGCCGACGTCGCGATCTGCGAGCGGACCGGCGTCGACCTGGTCTGGGCGCCGGTCGTCGAGGAGATCTACCCGGGCGGCCCGGCCCAGGTCACCGTCGATCCCGGCCCGCTCGGGGCCCAGCTCGAGGGCGCGGTGCGGCCGACCCACTTCGCCGGGGTGCTGACCGTGGTGGCCAAGTTCCTGTGCCTGATCCGCCCGGCGGTGGCGTTCTTCGGCGAGAAGGACTACCAGCAGCTGGCCCTGATCACCCGCATGGCCGGCGATCTCGAGCTGGGAGTGGGCATTGCCGGCGTCCCGACCGTGCGCGAGCCCGACGGGTTGGCCCTGTCCAGCCGCAACGTGTTCCTCTCGGCCGACGACCGCCGCTCCGCCCTGGCGCTGTCCCGGGCGCTCTTCGCCGGCCAGGCCGCCGAGTCGGGGGGAGCGGCCGCGGTGCTCGCCGCCGCCCGCTCCGTGCTCCACGCGGAGCCCGGGGTGAGCATCGACTACCTGGAACTGCGCGGCGCCGACCTCGGCCCGGCGCCCGCCCGCGGCGCGGCCCGGCTGCTCGTCGCGGCCAAGGTCGGCCGCACCCGGCTGATCGACAACGTGGCGGTGACGCTGTGAGCGAGCATCGCAGCGAGCGCCAGCGAGCGGGGAGCGGAGCGAGCGAGGAGCGGAGTGAGCAGCGCGATGAGCGCTTGCGCGAAGAGGGGGTATCGCTGTGATTCCCCGGAGGCTGGCCGCACCCGAGCCGGGGTGGACGGCTTCGGCCGACGTGGTCGTCGTCGGCTCGGGCATCGCCGGGCTGTCGACCGCCCTGCAGATCGCCCGGCACTCGTCGCTGTCGATCATGCTCGTGACCAAGGACGTCCTGGCCGCCGGGTCCACCCGCTGGGCGCAGGGCGGCATCGCCGCGGCGCTCGGGGCCGGCGACTCGCCCGAGCAGCATCTGGCCGACACGCTGGTGGCCGGCGCGGGCGTCTGCGACGAGGACGCGGTGCGCGTGCTGGTTCGTGAGGGGCCGGCGGCGGTGCGCGACCTGGTCGCACTGGGCACCCGGTTCGACCGCCGCCGCGACGGCGAGCTGTCGCTCGGCCGCGAGGGCGGGCACCACCGCGACCGCATTGCCCACGCCGGCGGCGACGCCACGGGCGCCGAGATCGAGCGGGCGCTGGTCACCCGGGTGCTCGACGCGTCGGGCGTGGAGATCGTCGAGCACGCGCTCGTCCTCGACCTGCTGCTCGACGCCGCCGGGGCGGTCGCCGGGATCACCCTGCACGTCATGGGCGAAGGCCAGCGCGACGGCGTCGGCGCGGTGCGGGCCCGCTCGGTGGTCATCGCCACGGGCGGCATCGGCCAGGTGTACGCGTCCACCACGAACCCGAGCGTGTCGACCGGCGACGGGCTGGCCGCCGCCCTGCGCGCCGGCGCGACCGTGCGCGACCTCGAGTTCGTGCAGTTCCATCCGACCGTCGCGTTTCTCGGGTCGCGGTCGCGGGGCCAGCAGCCGCTCGTCAGCGAGGCGGTGCGCGGCGAGGGGGCGTTCCTGGTCGACGACGCCGGCGTGCGGTTCATGCCGGGACAGCACGAGCTGGCCGACCTGGCGCCCCGCGACGTCGTGGCCAAGGCCATCCTGCGGCGCATGCGCGACACCGGCGCCGAGCACGTGTGGCTCGACGCGCGGCACTTCGGCGCCGAGAAGTGGCGGGTGCGGTTCCCCACGATCTACTCGACGCTGACGTCGCTGGGCATCGACCCGGTACACGACCTGATCCCGGTGGTGCCGGCCTGCCACTACGCGTCGGGCGGCATCCGCACCGACCTGCTCGGCCGGTCCACGGTCGACGGCCTATACGCCTGCGGCGAGGCGGCCTGCACCGGCGTGCACGGCGGCAACCGGCTGGCGTCGAACTCGCTGCTCGAGGGGCTGGTGTTCGGCCGGCGCATCGCGGCGACGATCGTGGCCGAGCCGGGGGAGTTCCGCGAGCCGGCGCTCTCCGATCGGGTCGCCGGAGTCGTCGACGACAGCATCCGGCCGCAGCTGCAGCAGCTGATGTCCGAGCACGTCGGCGTGCTGCGCGACCTGAAGGGCCTGGAGGTCGCCCAGCGCGAACTGGCCGCGCTCGACGTGCCCGGAACCGTACCTGCCGGTACGGAGAACTGGGAGGCGACCAACCTGCTCACCGTGGCGAACGTCCTGGCCGCGGTGGCCCGCCGGCGCGAAGAGACGCGGGGCTCGCACTGGCGCGACGACTTCCCGGACCGCGATGACGAGCACTGGTTGGCGCACCTCGACGTCAGGCTCGACGATGACGGCGAACTGCACGTCGAGAAGGTGAGGGCGCGATGAGCGATCCGTCGGTTCGCTACGCGGTCGAGGCGGCCGGCCTCACGGTGCATACGGTGCGCGAGGTCGTCGACCGGGCGCTGAGCGAGGACCTCGGCATCGACGGCGACGTCACGACGAACGCGACGGTGCCGCCCGGGCTGCTCGGCCGGGCCGACCTGGTTCCGCGCGCCGATGGCGTCGTGGCCGGCCTGCCCGTCGCCGCCTGGGTTTTCGACGTGGTCAGCGCCGGGCGCGCGCGAGTCGAGTTCGGCACGCTCGACGGCGCGCGCGTCACGCCGGGCGAGGTGCTGGCCACCGTCCGCGGACCCGTGGCCGACCTGCTGACCGCCGAGCGCACCGCCCTGAACCTGCTCACACACCTGTCCGGCATCGCCACGCTGACCCGCCGCTGGGTGGACGCCGTCGAGGGCACCGGCGCGGTCATCCGCGACACCCGCAAGACGCTGCCCGGGTTGCGGGCGCTGGAGAAGTACGCCGTGCGCGCCGGTGGCGGCCAGAATCACCGCATGTCGCTCAGCGACGCCGCCCTGGTCAAGGACAACCACGTGGCCGCGGCCGGCGGCGTGGTCAAGGCGTTCGACGCCGTCCGCGCAGCCCGGCCCGACCTGACCATCGAGATCGAGGTCGACACCGTCGAGCAGGCCCGCGCGGTGATCGACGCCGGCGCCCAGCTCGTCCTGCTCGACAACATGGCGCCCGCCGAGATGCGCGACGTTGTCGAGTACGCGGCCGGTCGGGTCAAGCTCGAGGCGTCCGGCGGGCTGACCCTCGAACGCGCCCGCGAGGTGGCCGAGACGGGCGTCGACTACCTGGCGATCGGCGCATTGACCCACTCGGCGCCGGCCCTGGACATCGGCCTGGATATACAGGAGCACTGAATGCTGCTCACCATCGACATCGGCAACACCAACACCGTCCTCGGCGTGTTCGAGGGCGACGAGCTGGTGCGGTCGTGGCGGATCAAGTCGGACGCGCGCAACACCGCCGACGAGCTGGCGCTGGCGTTCCGGGGCCTCCTCGACGGCTTCAAGATCACCGGCATCTCGGCCTGCTCGACGGTGCCGGCCGTGCTGCGCGAGCTGCGGGTGATGCTGGCCGACTATTACTCCGACGTGCCGACGATGATCGTCGAGCCCGGCGTGCGCACGGGCGTCAGCGTGCTCACCGACTTCCCTCGCGAGGTCGGCTCGGACCGCATCTGCAACACGGCCGCCGCGCACCACCTGATCGACGGCCCGGCGATCGTCGTCGACTTCGGAACGTCGACGAACTTCGACGTGGTCAGCGCCCGGGGCGAGTTCCTCGGCGGCGCGCTGGCACCCGGCATCGAGATCTCGCTCGACGCGCTGGCCGCCCGAGCAGCGCAACTGCGCAAGGTCGAGCTGGTCGAGCCGCGCTCGCCGATCGGCAAGAACACGGTCGAGTCGCTGCAGTCGGGCATCCTCTACGGGTTCGCCGCCCAGGTCGACGGGCTGGTGCGTCGGTTGCGAGTGGCGCTAGCCCCCGGCGCGCCGGAGAGCGTCGCCGTCATCGCCACCGGGGGACTGGCCCCGCTGGTGATCGAGCATTCCGAGACGGTCACCCGCTACGAGCCCGACCTGACGCTGCTCGGCCTGCGCCTGGTTTTCGAGCGCAACCACTGACGATCTGGGGGTTGCGGTTCACGGCTTCTGCGGCAAGGCTGACAACGTTGTCGGTTTTCACCCGTGGAGTGCCTCATGACCGAACCGTCCAGCCCGCCCGTATCCGGCCACCACGCCCCCGTCAACCGCCGCACGTTCCTCGGGGCGGCCGCCGCCGGCGCGGTCATCGCGACGACGGCCGGGGCGAGTCGAGCATCGGCCGCGCCGACCCATGCGACCGCCAAGCCGCCGCAACGCCGGGTACGCCTCGGCGTCAACTACGTGCCGACCAAGAACTGGTGGTTCTCCTGGGCCGACTGGGATCGCCGCTCGATCGCCGCCGACCTGGACGACATCGCCTTGCTGGGTCTGGACCACATCCGAATCATGTTGATCTGGTCCGAGCTGCAGCCGAACTCGACGTACGTCCGCGCCGAGCTGCTCGACCGGCTCGAAGAGTTACTCGATCTCGCCGACGCCCGGCACCTGGACGTCGAGGTCACCGTGCTCAACGGCGCCGTGAGCGGCGTGCTGTTCGTGCCGCCGCACCTGATCAGCAACAGCGACGGGTCGATTCGCAACGTCCTCACCGACCCGGTGGCCATCGAGCGCGAACAGTGGGTGATCACTCAGATCGCCGAACGGGCCATGAAGCACCGCAACTTCCTCGGCTTCGACCTGTCGAACGAGATCCACTGGTTCGCCATACCGCTGGGTATGGAAGCGACCCAGCAGCAGGGCGACGCCTGGCACGACGCGCTGTTCAGCACCTGCGAGCAGGTGGCGCCGGGCAAGCTGCACGTGTCCGGTATCGACCACTGGCCGTGGATGAACAATGCCTACTGGACCCGGCCGGGGCTGGGTCGGGCCGGCACGGCCACCGCCAACCACACCTGGGCCGGCTGGACGAACGTGATCCAGCAGTACGGCGCGCTGTCGACGGCGTCCACGCACTACTCCGAGTACTTCATCGAGGTGATCAAGGCGTTCCACGCCGACCTCGAGCGTGACGTCTGGATCGAGGAGACCGGCGTATCGACGGTGTGGATGGACGCGGCCGACATCCCGGCGTGGACCGAGCAGTCGATCCGGACGATGGCCAGCTGCGACAACCTGTTCGGCATCACCTGGTGGGACTCACACGACCTCAACCCGAAGCTGTCCGGATACGTCAACCTTGAGTACGACCTGGGGCTGTTCACCAACGACCGCAAGCTCAAGCCGATCGGGGCGACGGTCAAGCGCCTGGCGGCCGAGTTCGACAAGCACCCGCCGGCGCCGCTGCAGCGCAGCTCGGCGATCGTGCTGCCCGACGACAAGATCCCCTGGGACGGGGTGTTCGAGCCGTTCATGCAGCTGATCGACGAGGGCACTCGCCCGGCCGTGGTACTGCAGAGCCGGACCAGCGACGCCACCTACCTGAAGGCCCGCGGCATCGAGCACCTGATCACGCTGTAGGCAGAGTCAGCTTGTTGGCAGCACCCACGTGTCGTCCTTGATGATGGGCACCGACGTGCCGTCGCGGGTCAGCCCCTCGACGCTGACGCCGGGGCCGCCGATCACCACGTCGGTGTGCACGCTGGAGCGGTTGATGCCGTGCTCGAACAGCTCGTCCGGCGTCATGGCCAGCCCGCCGTCGACCGTCATCGGGAAGCCCTGCCCCCACGCGACGTGGCAGCCGGCGTTCTCGTCGTAGAGCGTGTCGTGGAAGATCACGCCGGCCGCGCGCACTCGTGAGGCGCCGTCGACCAGCGACACCTCGCCCAGGCTGCGTGCGCCCTCGTCGGCGCCGAGCTCGGCCCGGATGGCGTCCTCGCCGCGGCTGGCGTGCACATCGACGATGCGCCCGCCGGCGAACTCGACGCGCAGCCCCTCGACCAGGGCGCCGGCCCGCGGCATGACCAGCGGGCGGGTCAGCGTCATGACGCCGTCCGCACGGCGCCGGTCGGGCGAGGTGAACACCTCTTCGGTGGGCAGGTTCGGCATGTACTCGACGCCGGCGTCGGTCGTGATCGAGCCGCTCTGCCACAGGCAGCCGGGCAGCAAGCCGACGGTGAGGTCGGTGCCGTCGCCGACATAGCGCACCGCGTCGAGCTCGAGGGCGTCGAGCGCCTCGGCCCGGGAGCGCAACATCTCGCGATGCTCCTGCCAGGCGGCCACGATGTCGGCGGCGTCGAAGCGCATGGCGACCCCGACCGCCTCCCACAGCCGTTCCTCGTCCGGCTCGCCGAACACCTGCTGGGCCCAGCCGGCGTTCGGGGCGGCGCACACCGTCCAGGCGATCTTGCCGCCGAGGATGACCCGGCGCGTCTCGGTGGCCAGCTCCAGTGGCACGGCGGCCACCCGGGCCGGGTCGATGCCGTCGAACAGGTGCGGATCGGGGTTGCCGGTCAGCCGGATGAACGCCGCGCCGTTCGCCTCGACCTCGTGCAGCCGGGCCATCACCCAGGCCGGCGCGGTGGTCAGCGTGTCGGCCGGGGCGTGGCGCAGCGTCGAGCGCCGCACGTGGCCGTCGGCATAGTCGACTTCGACGCGCCGGGCGCCGGCGAGGTAGGCCTGCTCGACGATCTCGCGCACCACGGGAGAGTGCGAGATGTCGGCGGCGACCAGCACGTCTTGCCCGGGCTGGACATTGACGCCGACCTCGACGACGAGCTTGGCGTATCGGGTGAGGCGGTCTTGGCTCATAGTGGCGGCAGCCTACGGGTTACTTGCGCCGGCTGCGGACGGCGACGGTCACATATGGCAGGTCGAAGGTCCCGAGTCCCGCAAGATCGGGGTGATTATGAGCGAGTTCGCGAACTTCATCCAGCAGGGTGGCCCGTCGCGGCGAAGGCAGGTCGATGACGTACGAGCGGCTGGCCACCACCCCGACCAGGCCCTCGGCGTCGACCGTCTGCCGGTGCGCGAATTCGGCCCGCTCGGGCGCCTCGAACAGTTCCGGGTCGAACGTCGTCGGGTCGATGCCGCGCGGCGAGCGCGGCCGGCCGCCCACCCGCTCGGTCAGCAACTCGTCCAGTGCCCGGGCCCAGGCCACCGACGTGTCCCGCCGGTTGCCGAACGCAGCGACGATCCCGCCCGGCCGCAGCACCCGGGCGATCTCGCGATCGGCGGCCGGGCGTTCGAACCAGTGCAACGCCGCGGCGATCACCACGGCGTCGACGGCGCGGTCGGGCAGGCCGGTTCGCTCAGCGGTCCCGAGGCGAGCGTCCACTGTGGACAGTCGGGCGGTCAGTTGGGCGAGCATGGCCGGCGACGGTTCGACGGCCACCACGTCCAGCCCGCGGGCGACGAGCGCGGCGGTCAGCTTGCCGGTGCCGGCGCCCAGGTCCAGCACCCGGCGAGCGGTGTCGGGCAGCGTCCAGTCGAGCGCGGTGTCGGCGTACCCGGGCCGGGCCCGCTCGTAGAGGTCGGCGACGCTGTCGAACGTCGCCCCGAGGCGGCGGCGATCGCCGTCACTGAGCATGGTGACCACGCCTCGCACGATAGATCAGGCGCCCGCCAATTCCCGTTCATTTATCGGACCTAGGCTGATCGCGTGGACCTCCGCATCTTCACCGAACCCCAGCAGGGCGCGACGTACGACGACCTCCTCCGCGTGGCGAAGGCCAGCGAGGACCTCGGCTTCGACGCCTTCTTCCGTTCCGACCACCTGCAGCGCATCGGTCCGGGCGATCCCGGTCCGGGACCGACCGACTCGTGGGTGACGCTCGGGGCGTTGGCCCGCGAGACCAGTCGCATCCGGCTCGGGACGATGGTGACCTCGGCGACGTTCCGGCTGCCCGGGCCGCTCGCGATCGCGGTGGCCCAGGTCGATGCCATGAGCGGGGGGCGGGTCGAGTTCGGGTTCGGTGCCGGATGGTTCGAGACCGAGCACCGCGCCTACGGCGTGCCGTTCCCCGACGTCCGTGAGCGCTTCGACCGGTTCGAGGAGCAGCTGGCGATCGTCGACGGGCTGTGGCGCACGCCGGCCGGTGAGACCTTCAACTACGACGGCAAGTACTACTCGATCGAGGATTCGCCGGCGCTGCCCAAGCCGGTGCAGTCGCCGCGTCCGCCGATCATCATCGGCGGCAAGGGCAAGCGCCGCACGCCGTCGCTCGCAGCGCAGTACGCGGACGAGTTCAACGTGCCGTTCGCCAGCGTCGAGGACACCGCGGCGGTGTTCGAGACGGTGCGCGCCGCGGCCGGTGGGCGCACGCTGCGCTACTCGGCGGCCCAGACCGTCGCGATCGGGGCCAACGACGCCGAGGTGGCCCGGCGGGCCGAGGCGATCGGCCAGGACCCGGGTGTGCTCCACGGCTTCGGCGGGCTGGCCGGCACGCCGAACCAGGTGGTCGACGTCCTGGGCCAGTTCGCCCAGCTCGGCGCGACCCGGATGTACCTGCAGGTGCTCGACCTCGCCGACCTGGATCACCTCGAGCTGATCGCCAGCGCCGTCGCGCCCCAGGTCGCCGCACTCTGATCCCGTTTTGGTCACCAGGCCGGTTATTTG
>Ga0081455_10006529_pt1 | contig 12485 bp, 8 predicted proteins | sample TabmetS3T2R1_FD_70207 | JGI IMG/M metagenome (GOLD analysis project Ga0081455, IMG submission 70207) | Tabebuia heterophylla rhizosphere microbial communities from the University of Puerto Rico - S3T2R1 | ecosystem: Host-associated > Plants > Roots > Rhizosphere ... | reverse complement strand
AACCTACGGCACCGGATCGTCGTTAATGACTCGGACAACAACGCCAGTGATCTCTGAACATGGACTCTCGACCACCATTGCCTGGGGAAGGGAAGAGATTTGTTATGCGCTGGAAGGCAATATCTCCGTCACCGGTGCTGCCGTGCAGTGGCTGGGTGAATTTTTGAGCTTGCCCGATCCGGCGCGGGATGTAGCCCATCTCGCCGCCAGCGCAACCGACAATGAAAGAGTCTATTTCGTTCCAGCCTTCGTCGGCCTGGGCGCACCATACTGGGTTGAAGCGGCGCGTGGTTTGATGACGGGACTCACACGAGGCACGACCGCCGCGCAGGTGGCGCGCGCTACCATCGAAGCAATCGCCTATCAGATTCGGGATGTGTTCGATGTGATGGACGCCGCTTCGCCTTCCGGTTTGTCAGCTTTACTGGCAGATGGCGGAGGCAGCAGCAACGATTTACTCATGCAGTTTCAGGCTGACATTCTCGGACGCCCGGTGTTGCGTTGCGCGTCGCCCGATGTTTCCGCGCTTGGCGCGGCGTACATGGCAGGATTGGCTGTCGGATTGTGGCAGTCAGAAGAAGAGATTGTCGAACTTCCCCGCCAGCACGATCGTTTCGAGCCGCGCTTATCACCATCGGAACGCGACAAACTTTACGCCGGATGGCTGCAGGCTGTCGGCCGCACTTTGCTCGGCACCGAAAATCATCCCGAACACAAAAGCGCATGAGGAGGGAAATTGGCGCGCATTGATGAAATGAGATTGCTCACCAAAGTCGCTCGGATGTACCACGAGCGCGGTTTGCGTCAAGCCGCGATTGCCGATCAGTTGAATCTTTCGCAAGCGACCATCTCGCGATTGTTGAAACGTGCCGAGGAAGAACGGCTCGTGCGTACGACAGTCAGCGTGCCGCTTGGCGCTTTCCCCGAACAGGAAGAAAAGCTCCAGGCGATCTACAGCCTGAAAGATGTGATCGTCGTTGATTCAGTCAAAGACGATGACCAGATTCTACGCGACATTGGCGCGGCGGCGGCATACTACGTTGAGACGACTGTGAAGCACGGCGAAGTCGTGGGTATCTCTTCGTGGAGCGCCACCCTGTTGGCAATGGTGGATGCCATGCACCCGCTGCCTAAATCCATTGAAGCGAATGTCGTGCAGATTCTCGGCGGCATTGGCGACCCGGCCGCAGAGGCTCACGCCGCACACTTGTCCCGGCGTCTGGCCACGCTGATGCACGGCCAGGCAACATTTTTGCCCGCTCCCGGCGTAGCGGGCGCGGCGGATACTCAACGGGTTTACCTTGATGACCCGTTTGTCCGCGACACGATGACGCTTTTCGACCAGGTGAGTCTGGCCCTGGTAGGCATCGGAAGTGTGGAACCGTCGAGACTGCTGGCTAGCAGCGGAAACGTCTTTTCCCCCGAAGAACTGGATATGCTCCATCAGCAGGGCGCGGTCGGGGATATTTGTCTGCGCTTCTTCGATAGTGCGGGGCTGCCGTTGATCACGCCATATAACGACCGTGTGATCGGCATCAGCCTCGACCAACTCCGGAAGGTACGACGGACAGTTGGCGTTGCCGGTGGAGAAAGAAAACTAACCGCTATCCGCGGCGCACTTGAAGGCGGCTGGATCAATGTGCTGATTACCGACCGATTCACCGCCGAACGGCTGATTCACAGCGTGCGTGCCGGGGTCCCCTTGCCCGACCTGTCAGCCACGGAAACCAGTCGGAAAGTTCACTAGATTTATGCCAATCATCGCCGGCTTACATCAACTGAGGAGCTGCGCGGCAACCGCGCTGCTCCTGTCGTATCTTTTATGCTTTACTGCTTGCAAACCCTGGACGATTCGGCCAATTGATTCCGGGACGCAAAAGTCTGAGGTTGCGTCGCAGCAGTTCAATGCCGATGCATATGTGGACTCTATCTGGGAAAGCAGACTTGTTCCGCTGGTGATTGAAAAAGCGGTTGATCTGTCTACTTTGCTTGCCGCCTTCGACGCCGACCTCGAAGGTGCCATGAAACAATACGGGCACGATGAGGCAAGCGGTGCGGCTCATTTCATCGTTAAAGGCGAAGGCCGCGTCAGCCGAGTCAATAGCAGTTCGCAAAATCGTACCCTTTCAATCAACTTGCCGAGCTACAAAGGCAAAACCGAAGTCGTGTTGCAGATTGGCCCCGCGTTTCGCGGGACCGCGATCCGCGATGCGGTCGGGTTCATTCAATTCAATCAGTTCGTCAACCAGCTTCAATTCGCCGACGTGGGAAATAAATTGAATGATCGCGTTTTCACTTCGGTCGTGCATGGGTTTGATTTGGCAACGGCGCAAGGCAGACAGGTTTCCTTTTACGGCGTCTTCACATTCAGTGAGCGCAACAAAATCATGATCACGCCGGTGAAGTTGACTACAGGAGGTAACGACTGATGCAAGCTTCGCCCACCGATTATGTCGTGCTGCGCGCGGAAGGAATCACGAAGCTCTTTTTCGGCACGGTCGCGCTCAAGGGCGTCGATTTCAATGTCTATCACGGCAAAGTCAACGTTTTGATCGGTGAAAACGGCGCGGGCAAATCCACGCTCATGAAAATCCTGGCCGGGGTGGAAACGGCGACGGCGGGCAAGCTGCTGCTGGATGGACAGGAAATACAAATCGACGGCCCGCGCGACGCGGCAAAGCGCGGCATCGGCATCATTTATCAGGAACTGAATCTCTTTCCGAACCTGAGCGTCACCGAAAACATTTTTATCGCGCGCGAGATGACATCGCGTGGCGTGGTCATCAACGAGAAAGAACAACAGCAACGCGCGAACACGATACTTGCGCGCTTCAATCAACCGATTGACCCACGCTCGCTCGTGGGCGATTTGCGCGTCGGGCAACAACAGATTGTCGAGATCGCCCGCGCACTGTCGCAAAACGTCCGCATCCTGATTATGGATGAACCGACCTCCGCGCTCAGCACGGCCGAAGTGGAATCACTCTTTCGCGTTATCCGCGAACTGAAAGCGCAAGGCGTCTCGATCATTTACATCTCTCACAGGCTGGATGAACTCTTGCAGATTGGCGATTACGTGACCGTGTTGCGCGATGGACGACTTATTGCCGAAACGCCCGCAGCCGAGATCAACGTTAACTGGATGGTCGAAAAGATGATCGGGCGCGACACCGCAGCCTTTTTTCAACACGAAGAACACGAAGGCGGCGCAGAGCTACTCAAAGTCGCCCATCTCACATTGCCGAATCCGCGCGGCACGGATGATATTCTGAGCGACATTTCGTTCACGCTGCGTGCCGGAGAAATTCTCGGCATTTACGGCTTGATGGGCGCGGGGCGCACCGAATTGATTGAGTGCCTGATGGGAATGCGTCCAGGCTACACCGGCGACCTGCTGCTCAACGGCAAACGCATCACCGGACAAACCGTCGCCGAGCGCATCACCCAGGGCATTATGCTGGTTCCTGAAGACAGACAGCTGCAAGGCCTGGTGCAAACGCTTTCGGTTGCGAGCAATATCACGCTGGCGAATCTGTCCAAATTCACCAGGCGCTTTTATCTTTCACAGCCGGACGAAGCTCGTGAAGTCACGAGGTTAATTGACGAACTCGAGATTAAAACCCCGAGCGTACAACAACCGATCGGACGCTTGAGCGGCGGCAATCAGCAAAAAGTGGTGGTCGCCAAAGCCTTGCTGACCGCGCCGAAAGTGATGCTGCTGGATGAACCGACGCGCGGCATTGATGTCGGCGCGAAAGCGGAAATGTTCGAGATTATGCGCCGCCTCGCCAAAGAAGGTATCGGAGTGATTTTCAGTTCCTCTGAATTGATGGAAGCGCTGGCAATGGCGGATCGGATTCTGGTCATGTCGAAAGGAAAAATCACAGGCGAGTTCAACCGCGCCGAAGCGACCGAAGCGGCGTTGGTCGCGGCTTCAAGCATTGGACACAGCGTGCGCCAAAAGGAAAACGTAAATGCACGAAATTGATCTAGCCAAAACCGAGACCGCCTCTGCTGTCGGCGCGCCGCAACGTCGCAATTTGCCCATGCGCGAATGGCTTTTCAAACTGCGGGCGCTGATCGCCCTCGCTTTGCTGGTCGTCATTTTTTCCCTTCTCTCTCCGGCTTTTTTGACGACCGGCAATCTGGTGATCCTGGCAAAGCATGTGGCAATCAATGCGATTCTGGCAACCGGCATGACCTATGTGATTCTGACCGGCGGGATAGACCTTTCGGTCGGTTCCGTCGTCGGTTTGGCCGCGATGATCGCGGGTGGGTTGATCAATCAGGGGCTGGCGCTACCGATGTTCGGCATAGTGATTTATTTCAATGTCTGGATCATTATTTTGCTGACGCTGCTGGTTGGCGTCTTGATTGGCAGCTTGAACGGCTGGTTGATTACGCGCTTTCGCGTTGCGCCGTTCATCGCCACCTTGGGCATGATGTATGTCATACGCGGGTTCGCCTTATTGCACTCCAACGGCGCGACCTTCCCCAATCTCGTCGGTGAGGCGGAACTCGGCAACACAGGGTTTCAGAGTCTCGGTTCAGGTTCGTTTCTCGGCGTTCCGATGCCGATCTGGTTGATGATTGGGTTTGGCGTTGTCGGCATTTTCATTGCCAACAAGACGCCGTTTGGACGCCGGGTCTTCGCGATCGGGGGCAATGAACGCGCGGCGGAACTTTCCGGAATTCGGGTCAACCGTATCAAGCTGTCGGTCTATATGATTTCCGGTTTTTGTGCGGCAATGACGGGCTTGATTATCGCTTCGCAATTGTTGGCCGCGCATCCGGCGACGGGCGAATCGTTTGAACTAAACGCTATCGCGGCGGTTGTGCTCGGCGGGACGTCACTGTCAGGCGGCAGAGGCGGCGTCGGCGGTACGATCATTGGCGCATTTGTGATCGGCGTGCTCAGCGATGGCCTGGTTTTGCTGGGCATTTCGGAATTCTGGCAAATCGTGATCAAAGGTATCGTGATAATTCTGGCTGTCGTAGTGGATCAAATTCAGCAACGATGGCAGCGATAATTGATTTTTCGCCGCTCCGCGACGAAGAAAATGTGTGTTATGACAGGGAAACTAACTATCCAACTTCTGCTTTTGTTATTCGCCTTTTCGCTTTTTGGTTGTGGCCAGTCCTCGCAACCAACACAACAATCATCCGCTAAAAAGCTGATCGTCATCATTACCCCGCCGCACGATAACCCGTTTTTCAAAGCCGAAGCGGAAGCTGCCGAGGCGAAGGCCAAAGAGCTCGGGTATGAAACGTTGTCGCTGACGCACGGTGGCGATGCGAATCGGCAGGATCAATTGATCGAAACGGCGATTGCCCAAAAAGCGGCGGCGATCATCCTCGACAACGCGGGCGCGGACGCCTCCATCGCTGCGGTGCAAAAAGCCAGACAAGCGGGGATTCCGAGTTTTTTGATCGACCGCGAGATCAATGCGACAGGCATTGCCGTTGCGCAAATCGTTTCGAACAACTATCAGGGCGCGGCGCTCGGCGCGCAACAATTCGTGGATTTGCTGGGCGAAAAAGGCAACTATGTCGAACTGGTCGGCAAAGAATCCGACACGAATGCCGCGATTCGTTCCAGAGGTTATCACGATGTGATTGATAAATATCCGGGGCTGAAAATGGTGGCGCAGCAAAGCGCCAATTGGAGCCAGACCGAAGCCTTCGCTAAGATGGAAACGATTCTGCAAGGCCAGGCCGACATCAAAGGCGTGATCTCCGGAAACGATACGATGGCCCTGGGCGCGGCAGCGGCGCTGAAAGCGGCGGGCAGAAAAGGCGTCGTCGTCGTCGGCTTTGATGGCAGCCCCGACGTTATCTCCGCAATCAAGGCGGGCGAGATCAATGCGACCGTGCTCCAGCGCGCTGCCCTCATTTCCCGAATGGCAGTCGAGCAGGCCGACCAATACATAAAAACCGGCGCGAGCAATCGGCCTGAAAAGCAGGCGATTGATTGTGAATTGATCACAAAGGAAAACGCCGGGCAGTTCGGCCTCTTCGGACGCAAATGATGACGCCGCTGTTTGAACCACTTCGAATGAAAGGAACGAATGATGAGCGCCCGGAAAACAACGCTGACAAATACCCTGATGGTGATTGGTTTGTCGTTCGCCTTTGCCACGAGCATGAACGCGCAGCCTTTGCCGCCGAACTATGTGGATGACTTCACCGGCAAACCGCGCGTCGTCGTCTTGACCGACATGGGTAACGAACCCGATGACCAGATGTCATTCGTGCGCCTGTTGCTTTATGCCAACGAACTCGATCTGGAAGCCATCGTGGCGACGACATCGACATGGCTGAGGAATAAAACCAATCCCGAGACGATGCGCAAAATCATTGCGGCTTATGGCGAAGTGCGAGCCAGTTTGCTCAAGCACGCGGCGGGTTGGCCGGAAGCGGCAGCTTTGAATGCACTGGTTCTTTCGGGGCAACCCGCCTATGGAATGGCCGCTGTTGGCCCGGACAAAATGTCGCCCGGCGCAGAAGCGATTATCCGCGCCGCAGACAAAGACGATCCACGTCCGCTCTGGATTTCGATCTGGGGGGGCGCAAACACGCTCGCCCAGGCGTTGCAACATGTGCGCGCGACACGTTCGGCGGCGGAGGTAGACAATCTGGTTGCCAAACTCAGAGTCTACGCCATCTCTGATCAAGATGATGCCGGGCCATGGTTGCGGCGCGAATTTCCCAAATTGCATTACATTGGCAAACCAAGCAATCCGGACAGCGGCGAATACGCTATGGCAACCTGGACAGGCATCAGCGGCGATGTGTATTACATGAACGGGGCAGGCGCGGACGGCTCGACGGTCACGAACGAGTGGCTCGAAAACAACATTCGCGCGAAGGGGCCGCTGGGCAAACTCTATCCGCATTTTGAGTTCATTATGGAAGGCGACACGCCCTCGTTTCTCGGCTTGACGAACAATGGTCTGAACAGTTACCGCAATCCGAGCTGGGGCGGTTGGAGCGGGCGCTACATTTGGCGACAAGCATACGGTGAAACGCGTCCGATGTGGACACAGGGAGGCGATATGTTCCCGCGCGTCACGTCACGCGATACAGTAGTGGGGACGGATGGCAAAACCTATAACTCCGATCAAGCGACGATCTGGCGCTGGCGGACAGCGTTTCAGAATGAATTCGCCGCGCGAATGGATTGGACGATCAAGCCGTTTGCGCAGGCCAATCACAATCCGCAACTCGTGGTGAACGGCAAAGATGGCACAGCGCCGATTAATATTAACGTAGAAGTCGGCAGGCCCGTAACGCTCGACGCCAGTCAGAGTAAAGATCCGGACGGCGACAAACTTTCCTATCAATGGTTTCATTACGAAGAAGCAGGGTTTGCGCCGGGAACTAATCTGGCGGCAGTGACGATCACCCAGAGTAAGGAGGCGAAGGCTGCGGTCACGGCTACCGCCGCGTGCCGGCCCGTCTGGCGTCCGACAAACAGGCCATGTCCCGCGGGAAGCGCGCACATCATTCTCGCCGTCACTGACACCGGCTCGCCAGCGCTGACCTCCTACCGGCGCGTAATTTTAAATGTAACGGCTCCCTGAAAGGCCGGCTAATTCGGCAAGTTTCCCCTGGAATCAATTTTTCAATTGACAGCACATGGGGATTATGTTAGTGTTTTGCAGGATAAATACACATAGCTGAATAAATATCCAGCTTATCTGGAATTGAAGCACATCAATTCTGCCGCACCTCTCTGATGTTCTTGTTTGTTCATCTTGGAAGTAGTCGGCGTCGAGATGAAATGTGAGAGAGGCGCACGTCGGCCGATGAATAAATATCAGATAGCGGTTATTTATGTCCTCTCCAGTTGCAAAACAGCGGGGATTAGTTCCGGCAATAGTCCTGGCGGCATGCTGCGCTTATTTTTACGCACCTTCGAGCTATGGTCAGGCTGACAATGGTCAGGCTGACAATGGTCAGGCTGAAAGGATTTCTCCGAAGTCCGGCATTACAGCTGAGTCCAGAATCGAAAAGCTCATCGACCGGGGAAGGCTGCGGGAGGCGCGGGAGGCGCTCCGTGAGCGATCGGCTCAAGCAGGCGAACATCCTCGGATGCTCTTGTTCGAGGCCATGATCCTGTACAAAGAGAAGCACTATCTGGAGTCTATCCGGAAACTAGAGCGCAGCCTCAGCCTCAACTACGGTGATCCCGACGTTTTTAAGCTCATTGGGCTCAACCTTGTCTCTCTGGGAAAGGAAGACCTTGCCGGGCGTTACTTCGAGATTGCCATCGATCTAGCCCCGCGTGATTACATGGCCCGGTACTATCTGGGCCTCTACCAATTGAGCAATAAACACTATGACCAGGCTGAAGCTGGTTTTCGCAGGGTGATCCAGCTCAACCCCGGGTATGTCGATGCCTATATTCTTCTTGGCGTGACTCTGGAGCAGCGAGGAAACGAAACAGAGGCCATCCGCACGTACCATCAGGCCATCGACCTCAGCGAGCAACAAAACCCCAACCAGGAGACTCCGTTCCTTTACCTCGCCCGGCTTTTGATCTCGTTGCAGAGTTACGAGCTGAGTCTTCCGCCTCTGGAAAGGGCGGTGGAGATAAATCCGAAATCATCTGAGGCGCGCACGCTTCTTGGCCGGGCGCTGAACCAACTCGGGCGCTATGAGAAGGCGCTTCCGTTTCTCCAGGACGCGGTCAAATTAGCGCCGCAGGATAAGACCTCGCACTACTTGTTGATGAGTGTTTACCAGAAGCTGGGCAAAAGGGAGGAAGCGCAACGGGAAATGCGGTTATTTCTCGAGCTGGAAGAGAAGGAAAAGAAGAAGTAGCTCTCGGTCCCGGGCCGCAGGCTCGATGACCGTCAGCGCGAGACAATCCGAACAAAACATAAAGGAGGCAAGACAATGTACTTCAGAATCTGGCGCTATGCGCTAGTCGTATTGGCTTCCGCGGCGTTGATCTGCGGCCCGGCTCAGGCGCAAGTTTCGGGTCGCATTACCGGGACAGTGAACGACCCGTCGGGCAACGTCGTTGTCAAGGCTTCGATCACCCTGGTGAACGAACGAACCGGTGAGGTCACAATCGCTGACTCGAACGATGCGGGAATCTTCGTGTTCCCGGGTGTCCCGCCGAGCAGCTACACTATCCGAGTTAAAGCCCAGGGGTACAGCATACTCGAGAAGACCAACCTCGTATTGAGTGCGAACCAGAGCCTGGCCCTTGGCAATCTCCAGTTAGCAGTGGGAAATGTTTCCGATACAGTTACGATTACCGCGGCAGGAGCTACTGTCGAACTTGATACCTCAGGACAGAATGCGCTGCTCACGGACAACCAGCTTAGCGGGCTGATGTCGCGGGGGCGTGATATTGTGTCGCTCATGACCGTGCTCCCCGGCGTTTCCCAGAATGCCAGTAGCGATGCGCTGGGCGGCAATTGGGGCACTGGAACTCCCAATATGCAGGGGCTCCGCAGCCATTGGAACACGTTTCAACTGGACGGACAGCCCGGCAACGATATTGACGTGCTCAACTTCTTCACGACATCTGTTAGTATGGACGCCGTCCAGGAGGTAAGTGTCAAATCCAATTCCTACCTCGCCGAGGATGGACGCCTTCCGGGCGTTAACGTGAACATCATTTCCAAATCCGGAACCAAGGAGTTTCACGGAAACGCTTACTATTTCAAGCGCCACGAGCAGTTCAATGCGAACAATTTCTTTAACAACCGGCTGGGTATTGCCAAGCCGTTGACGCGATACAACACCTTTGGTGGCACTTTCGGTGGCCCGATCTACATACCGGGCAAATTCAATAAGAAGAAGGATAAATTGTTCTTCTTCATGAGCCGCGAAGACTGGAGAATCAAACTCCCGGCTCCGATTTTACAATCCACTGTGCCCACCGAGCTTGAGCGGAAGGGCGACTTCTCACAGAGCTTTGATCAAAACGGACAGTTGATCCCGGTCTTTGATCCGACTGGCCTACCATTCCCCGGCAACATTATTCCTGCCGGGAGTATTAACCCTCTGGGGCAAAAACTGCTCTCCTTCATTCCGCTACCAAACCTGCTTGACCGAAGTATTACGAGTGGCGCGTTCAACTATCGGTTTCAGGAGACGACCGTCCAGCCGAAAGTACAAACGCAGCTCAAGATTGACTGGCTACCCACCGAGCGGGATCGCTTCTCATTCCGTCCCAGGTGGTGGGATTCCGACCGACAGGCCCAATTTCAAACGACCGCTTTCAACTCCAACTTCTTCGTGCAGCCGCACCATTATAAGTATGTCACCAACGCATACGCGGGGAATTACAGCCGGACTTTTTCGCCGACTCTCGTCAACGAGATCGACGTCGGCTATAGTCAAGCCAGAGAGCTCGGGACGCTGAGCGACAAGTTCAATCTGGACAACTTCCGGCGTGAGAAGTACGGACTTCAAGGTCTCGGGCAGCTCTTCCCGGATGCGAACCCGCTGAATCTCGTTCCACAGATGTCCTTCGGCGGGCTTCCCAATTCGGCGAACGTTGCCTTCGACCCGCGCACACCGATCAGTGCCGCGGATGAAAGGTTGTGGATCACGGACAACCTGAGCTGGGTGAGGAAGAACCATACACTGAAGTTTGGTATGTTCTATGAAATGAACTACGCCAGCGAAGGCCCACGCGCGAGTGCTGTTGGCGAACACATGGGGGCCTTTAATTTCACGCGCGACCGGAACAACCTGCTCGATAGCAACCATCCTTTCGCCAACGCGCTGCTCGGAAACTTCCTCAGTTACGCTGAATCGAGCGGCCTGTCACTTGGGCGGGCGAAAATCTACACCCTGGAATGGTTCGCTCAGGATTCCTGGAAGGCGACCCCGCGGTTGAACATGGATTTCGGCGTGCGTTTCTACTCCTTCATTCCCTGGCGGTTGCGGGACGGTGAGGGGTCGGCATTGGCGCTTGGTCGTTACAACCGCAGCAAAGCTCCGCTGTTATATATTCCGGCGATCGATCCTTCCGGAAGACGCGTGGCCCAAAATCCTCTCAATGGTCAATTTGCTCCTGCACCGCTAATCGGAGCCTTTGTGGCCAACTCCGGCGACCGCTTGAATGGGGTGGTGGAGGGAAACGATCCCAGCTATCCCGAAGGGTACCGGGAGCGCCCACCCCTTCAGTTCGCGCCTCGTTTCGGGTTCGCTTACGATGTTTTGGGGACCGGCAAGATGGCCGTCCGCGGCGGCTTCGCGGTCACCAAGCAGACAGTCTTCTCATCGCAGAATTCGATGTGGACGACCACTACCTCTCCGCCGATTCTGGAGAGTCCGAACATCTTCTATGGCTCCATAGATACTTTTCTGAATGCGGGACAGGTGCTCTTCCCCACAGATGCACAGGCTTTCGACGTGAATTTCGATAAGGTCCCGACAGTCTACCGCTGGTCGTTAGGCGTCCAGAAGGATATCGGTTTCGGAACGGTGGTGGAAGCAAACTATGTGGGGAGTACGAGTCGTTACCTCCGTCAGAATCGTAACCTCAACACGTTACCTCCGGGCTCTCGTTTCCTGCCAGGCAGTCTGGATCCGACGACGGGGCGTCCGCTTCCTGATGTCTTCTTAAGACCCTACCTCGGATTCCAGAACATTCCTTACATCGAGGACTCGGGGTATGCAAACTACAACGCGTTACAAGTGGCGGCCAATCGCCGCTACACGGCAGGTCTGCAATTTGGAGTCGCTTATACATGGTCGAAAGCAATGGGCATTACGGATAACGACGGTGGAGCTTTGCCGATCTATCTAGACTACCGCAGCTATCTCTACGGAAAGTTGGGTTATGACCAGACTCATGTATTTGTGTTCAACTATCTCTGGACACTGCCGAAGGCGCCGGTATTTGCCCGAAATCGTTTAACCAGAGCGATCTTTCATAACTGGGAGTTGGCAGGGATCACCACCTTTGCCAGCGGTACTCCTCTGGGTATCAATTTCAGTTATACAGATGGAGTTGACCGCCAGGGTGGTGGAGATGCGCCGCGCGTCTTCATCGTCGGCAATCCAATCCTTGATCGTGGCGAGCGCAGCTTCGGACGGTGGTTCAACACGGATGCTTTTGCCCCTCCCGGAGTCGGACAGTTCGGCAACGCCCCCAGAGATGTCTTCCGTGGCCCTGGCATCAACAACTGGGACCTCACCTTGTTCAAGAACTTCCCGATCCGCGAGAAAGCTCGCCTCCAGTTTCGCTGGGAACTCTACAACCTTTTCAACCACACACAGTGGTCAGGAGTAGATAACAATGCCCGCTACGACGCGGCCGGCAGACAAGTCAACGGCCAATTCGGCCAGATTACCAGTGCTCGCCTGGAGCGACAGATGCAGTTCGCCCTCAGGTTCGAGTTCTGATACCAGGCTTACCAGCCGCAAAACCAGTTTTCAGTTTTCAGTTTTCAGTTGGAACTGGTTAACACTAAAAACTAAAAACTGAAAACTGGTATGTTGAGTAGGATGAA
>Ga0081455_10006528_pt1 | contig 12487 bp, 12 predicted proteins | sample TabmetS3T2R1_FD_70207 | JGI IMG/M metagenome (GOLD analysis project Ga0081455, IMG submission 70207) | Tabebuia heterophylla rhizosphere microbial communities from the University of Puerto Rico - S3T2R1 | ecosystem: Host-associated > Plants > Roots > Rhizosphere ... | reverse complement strand
CTGGTTCCAGAGCCGGATCACGCCGTGGTGGTCGATGACGAACACGCCGTCCCCGAGGTGCGCGAGCACACGCTCCGCCTCGTCGCGCTGCTGGCGCGAGAGCCGGCTGCGGGCGATCGCCGGAGCGACCGCGTACGCAATTGCGAGTAGGGCGGCCATCAGGGCGAGCCCGATGCCGATCACCAGCAAGCGGACCCTGTTCGCGGAAGCGGTGATATCCGAGCGGTTGCGCAGCGTGATCAGTGCGGCTTCACGTGACTGCCCGGGAAGCTGAACGGCGACGGCGCGCGTGTCCCTAGTGCCGACGGCCAAATCCACCGACTCTCGGCGAGGCGGCGTCGAGCGGAGAGGAACGTTCTCGTCTCCCAGCACGAGTCGCTGCCCGCGGAGCAAGCCAAGCCGGCCCTCCTTGAGGTCGGTGTCAGACGCGAGATCGCGCACCAGGTCCCGCTCCGGAACCACATAGCGAACGCGGCCGACGTTCTTCCTCCGCACTGAGACGAGGATGTTCGCCAGGGTCACGGCCCCCGGCGCCATCCGTTTTCGGCCTGTGCTGAGGACGATCCCCGGGTGGTTCTGCTCGACCTGTCGAAGAACATCGCCGTTGCGGTCCGAGAGAGCTCCCGCCACCCGCGGCAGATTTGCGAGCTTGAGGGCACTTGCTTGCGCCTGTTCGACGCGCTCGGTGTACGCGGAGACAGCCGCATTGAGATCACGGACGAGCTGCTGATCCGTGTTGCTCCGCGCGCGATTCTCCGCGAGTCCACCGAACACCCACACGGCGACGGTAAGCGGGAGAGCCAGGAGCAATAGGCCCGTGGCGAGCCGCAGCCGACCGTTGGCTATTTCTTCTCCCCCTTGTGGCCGTTGCCACCGTTGTTGCCGTTCCCACCGCCGTGGTCAGCCGGCGGGCCGCCGCCCTTGGTCTTGGGGGGAGCTGCGGGCGCCTTCTTGGCCTGCCCCGGAGGGAATCCCTGGTGGTGCTCGGGCGAGTGTCCGCGCGCGTGGCCGTTCCCATGCGGAGGGGCGTTCCCACGGACGGGGGCGCTCGCATGCGCAGGGGCGCCTGTGACGGGGGCCTTTGCAGCGTGACCGTGCTGGTGGCCGAGCGCCTTCGCCTTCCCCTTTGGCGCGCTGACCGGCTGCGGCGCGGAGACCGGTGTTGCCGGGGCCGGGGTCGGGGCCGCCGCGGGAACGGCGACCGGCGCCGGAGGAGTCGGGGCGGGGCGTACGGGGCGGACGGCCCGAGCTCGCGCATGAGCGGGCGCGTGATGAGCCCGGTGGACCCGGTGCACCGTCGACTGTGGAGTGGGCGCCGACAGGGGCGGAGCGAGCGCCGGCGGTGGGGTGAAGACCGGGCTCGGGGCCGGCGTCCGCGCGCTCCGCTCGGTCCGAGTCGAAGGCGTCAGGTCAACGCTCCTAGCCGCACTGCCGAGCGCGGGCAACAGCGGTACCGCCTCGCCTTGCAACCCGGCGCCGGACAGCAAGAACAGCGATAGAGAAACGCCGATCGCCGTCCCAAGAGCGAGAGCGGTCGGCGAGAGGTGGGCGAGCGGCGACTTCATGTTCCAGAGGTGGTGCGAGTACCGGTCGTTCGCTCGGCGGGCGAACGCCTCTTCACGAAAGATAGCGCGGAATCCGCCGAGGAATCCACTCCTTCTGGATCATTCTTGCTGAATCCTGCGCGTCGCCTCGCGCGCGCGAGAACAATTACCGGCGACGAACGAGCGTCACGCCGTCCCGAACGGTGAGCTGCACCGCGATCACGCGGTCGTCCGCCGAGATTCGGTTGTTGAGCTCCCGGATCGCCTGCGTCGGCGCCGAGTCGTCCTCGTCGTCGATCACGCGCCCGCTCCAGAGCGTGTTGTCGATCGCCATCAGCCCGGTCGGCTTCAGCCTCGGCACCAGCGCCTCGTAGTAGTTGGCGTAGTTCTCCTTGTCGGCGTCGACGAAGACGAAGTCCCACTCCCCGCCCAGCCGCTCGATCGTCTCGAGCGCGGGCCCCATGTGGATGGTGATCCGATCGCCGTACGGGCTCTGCGCGTGGTAGCGCCTCGCCACCTCCGCGTGCTCCTCGGAGACCTCGCACGTGTCGATGTGCCCGCCGTCCGGTAGGCCCGCGGCCATCGAGAGCGACGAATAACCGGTGAAGGTGCCGAGCTCGAGCACGCGCTTCGCCTGGAGCGCGAAGACCAGCTGCTCGAGGAAGCGGCCCTCGACGGCGCCGGTCAGCATCTGCGGCGAGCTCATAGTCGCCCGGGTCTCTGCGGCGAGCTCGGCCATCAAGGGCTCGGGCGCCGTCGTGTGCGACTCCGCGTATCCGTCGATCTCGTCCGGGACGATCACCGCTGTAGCCGGGGCGCTTCTTCGAGCTTGCCGTCGCGGATCTGCTGCGCCATTGCCTTCGACTCCTCGCGGTAGATCGAGCCGTCTTCGAACTCGATCCACGGGTAGGCCTTCTGCCCGGTGCGACGGATGGTCTCGTCGCGATTGCCGGGCCAGGGCAGCCGATCGACCTCGTACTCGACACCCGCTTCGTCGAGCGCCTTCTGCACCCGCCAGCACGGGTGGCCCCCGACCTTGATCCACATGTTCTTGCAGCGGTGAAGGACGATCGCGATGGCGCGAGCTTACCGGCGGTAGCGTCCCGCCATCGTGGAGCGCGTGCTCACGCAGGCCGAGCTGAACCGAGCGCTGCTAGCACGGCAGCTGCTGCTCGAGCGGCGGCGCCTCTCGCTCCCTCGCGCCGTCGAGCAGGTCGGCTGTCTGCAGAACCAGTACGCCCCGTCCGGCTACGTCGGCCTCTGGACTCGGCTCGCCGGCTTCGAGCGCGACGCCCTGACCCGCGCACTCGAGCGGCGTGCGCTCGTGCAGGCGACGCTGATGCGCAACACCATCCACGTTGTCTCGCGCGCCGACTACTGGCCGCTCGTCATCGCAGTGCGAGGCGAGCGGATGGCGTGGTCGCGGAGCGTGCAGCGCACCGACCCACGCGCGGTCAGGCGGGCGGCCGAGCGCCTGCGGCGTTTCCTGGCCGACGGGCCGAGGCGCCAAAAGGAGATCGCCGACGCGGGCCTCTGGGTTCCGGGCGTCGGCATCTGGCTCGACCTCGTGCGCGTGCCGCCGTCCGGCACCTGGGAGCGGCGACGGGCGGATCTCTTCGGGCTCGCCGAGGACTGGGTCGGGCCGGAGCCGGAGCTCGACGAGGAGGAAGCACGCGAGCACCTCGTCCGCCGCTACCTGGGTGCGTTCGGGCCGGCGCCGCAACGCGACATCGCGAACTGGGCCGGGATGAGCGTGGGCGCGCTTGCGGGAGCTCTCGAGCGGCTGCCCCTGCGCCGGTTCCGCGACGAGGCCGGGCGCGAGCTCGTCGACGTTCCGCGCGCACCGCTCCCGCCGGCCGCGGCGCCGGCGCCAGCGCGCTTCCTGCCGACCTGGGACGCAACGGTGCTCGTCCACGCACGCCGCACCGGGATCCTGGCCGAGGAGCACCGCAAACGGATCTTCAACGTCCGTAACCCGCAGTCGGAGCGCACCTTCCTGGTCGACGGGAGAGTCGCGGGCGCGTGGCGCTACGACGGCGGACGCATCACGCTCGAGCCGTTCGACCGCCTCCCGCGCGGCGCGCGTGCCGAGCTCGAGGACGAGGCGGAGCGCCTAGCCGCGTTCCACGCGTGAGCCGCCGACGATCGCGTCGCGGCCGTCCGAGAGGCGAACCCAGGCCTTGCCGTTGCCGTCGTAGTCGGGCGACCAGACGACGAGCGTCGCCTCCTCCCCGCCTACCCGAACCGGCTCGGCCCCTTCTGGCTCCGCGCCTCGCCAGACGCGGACGAACGGGTTCTCCTCCCACTCGCGGCCGATCGTCGTCTCGTCGGTGTGCCCCGGAAGAACACGCGTCTCCGGCGGGAGCTTCATCAGCACGTCCATCACGGAGCGGCGGATCTGCTCGAGGTCACCGCCGCCCACGGCGTCCTTGAACAGGACGTCGCCGCTGCAGCAGAGCTCGTCGTTGACGACGAACGCGAGGTGGTCGTCCTTGTGCCCGGGCGTCGGCAGGGCGCGGATCGAGAGCCCACCCGTCTCGAGGTCGCCCTTCACGACGGGGCAGTCGTAGCGCCCCCGGATCGCGTCGTCGCCGGCGATATGGTCGGCGTCGGCGTGCGTGGTCAGCAGATGCGTGACCCGCAGGCCGTTGTTCGAGACGGCGTCGAACAGCGGCCGCAGCGGCGCACCCGAATCCACGAAGACCGCGACGCCGCCGGGCTTGTCGGCGATCAGGTAGGCGTTCGAGAGCCAATCCGGATGCAGGCTGCGCTCGACGATCACAGGGCGCGCATTATTGCGCCTCGACGCACGGCGAAGCGATCCGTTATCGTCGGCGCAACGCACAGCGAGGGTGCATGCAGCGGAGACCGCAATCGCTGCGGCAGACAGTAATCGAGGCGTACAGCGAGGCAGGCGCTGCGGCCCAACTCGCTGGCAAGCGGGCGGATCTCGTCCGGGTCTTCCTGGTTGCAGACGTCCGCATTCACCGCGACCTGCTCGCGGCTGCGCTGGCCGACCAGGATGGAATCGCGGTCGCCGGCAGCGCACACGGCGACGTCGCCGGCATGGCGGTTGGCTGGAGCCATGCCGACGTCATCCTCATCGACGGCAAGTCGCTCGCCGGGCCGGGGACGGTTCGTGCACTCGCAGCTGCCGCTCCGGACGCGAAGATCGTCGTGACGGGTGTCCCCGAGGACGAGTCAGACGTCGTCGACCTGGTCGAGGCGGGCATCGCCGGCTACGCGACGGTCGAGCAGCCGCTCGGCGAACTGGCCGCAGTCGTCGCGGCAGCCGCGGACGGAGTGCTGCAGTGCTCGCCGCGTGTCTCGGCCGCCCTGGCCAAGCGGGTCGCGGCGCTCGCGGCCGTGCGGCAGCAGTCGAGCGGGCATGCGCTGACGCCCCGTGAGCGCGAGATCGCCTCGCTCATCGTGGACGGGCTCTCGAACAAGCAGATCGCGCGCCGGCTCTCGATCGAGCCCGCCACCGTCAAGAACCACGTGCACAACATCCTCAGGAAGCTCGAGGTCAGCCGTCGCGACCAGATCCGCGAGATCTAGACCCGCGATCTAGATCCAACGCGTTCCTGTTTAGACCGTTTTTGGACGCTCCGGTCCATTGTTTTCGCGCCTAGCCGCCTCCGAGAATCGCCCCTAGAGGACATGGGGGGAGAGCCCCTGTCCCGACAGGAAGGGGGATTCCGCAGATGCGGAAACGCACTATGACGTTAGGCGGGGCGCTGCTCGCCCTGCTCCTCGCGTCGGTACTCCTTGGCACGGCCGTCTCAGGCGGAACGGCGGCGCAGGGGCCTACCGGCGGCGGGGTCAACGTGACACCGCCGGGCAAGACGAAGCCGGCGGAGCAAGGCATCACCGTTGGCCGGTCGTATAACAACGACGTCTCGCGGCCGGCGAGCGAGCTGGCGAAGCTGCCCACGAAGCAGCAGCCGCAACGCGAAGCGGCCGAGAACGCGACGATCCACAAGGTCCAACGGAGCGTCACGGATCCGGTCGTCCAGGACACGCCGGCGAGCCCGAACATGCCGGCGACGGACCTGAACTTCGACGGGATCCCGTTCCCGGGAGTGGTGTGCAACTGCGCGCCTCCGGACACGAACGGCGAGGTCGGCCTGGACCAGTACGTCCAGATCGTCAACGAGGGCTTCCAGGTGTTCAACAAGACCACCGGCGCCTCGGAGCTCGGCCCCGTCGCGATCGCGTCGCTGTGGAACGGCTTCGGCGGTCTCTGCGAGACCAACGGTTTCGGCGACCCGGTCGTGCTCTTCGACCAGCTCGCCAACCGCTGGGTGATCACGCAGTTCGCGGGGAACTTCCCGGCGACGCCCATCACGGATCAATGCATCGCCGTGTCGACGTCGTCGGATGCCACCGGGGCCTTCGCCCGGTACGCGTTCCACATGACGGACAACTTCTACGACTACCCGAAGTTCGGCGTCTGGCCGGACGCGTACTACGCGAGCGCGAACATCTTCAACTCGGCGGGGACCGCGTTCCTCGGCCCGCAGGCGTTCGCCTTCGACCGTGACGCGATGCTGGCGGGAACACCGGCGACGTTCATCTCCGGCCCGCTCGGCAGCCCGACGGACGACGCGTTCATGCCCGCCGACCTGGACGGGATGACCCCGCCCCCGGCAGGCTCGCCGAACCCGTACGTGAGCGTCGGCACGCTGTCGCAGTGGCCGGTGCACAAGTTCCACGTCGACTTCGACAACCCGGGAGCCTCGACCTTCACGCAGACGGCGACGTTGACGCCGGCTCCGTTCACACCGCTCGTCGGAGGCATCCCGCAGGCCGACACGGCCGACCAGCTCGACACGCTGGCCGACCGCGGCATGTTCCGGAACGCCTACCGGAACTTCGGCGATCACGAGTCGTTAGTAGGCAACATCACGGTCGCCTCGGGAGGGGTGGCCGGCATCCGCTGGTTCGAGGTGAACAACCTCACCTCGGGCACGCCGTCATTCGTCCAGCAGAGCACCTACCAGCCGGACAGCACGTACCGCTGGATGGGCAGCGCTGCGATGGACGGCAACGGAAACCTGGCCCTCGGCTTCAGCGCGTCGGACGCGACGCTCCACCCGCAGATCCGCTACGCGGGCCGGCTCGCGACCGATCCGCCGAGCACCCTGAACCAGGGCGAGGCGCACCTGTTCGACGGCACAGGCAGTCAGCTGGATACGGTCAGCCGCTGGGGCGACTACAGCGACATGACGGTCGACCCCATCGACGACTGCACCTTCTGGTACACGCAGGAGTACTACCAGACCACTTCGAGCTTCAACTGGCGCACGCGGGTCGGGAGCTTCAAGTTCCCGTCGTGCACCGCGGCGCCGCACGGGACGCTCGAGGGGACGGTGACCGACGCAGGGACGAGCTCCCCGATCTCCGGGGCGCATGTCTCCGTCTCGCCGGTAGGTGCGTCGACGACCACCGGGCCTGACGGCCACTACTCGCTGACGCTCCCGGTCAACTCGTACACCGTGACCGCGAGCGCCTTCGGGTACAACACGGCGTCACAGCCCGCGAACGTGACGGACGGAGGCACCACCACGGTGAACTTCGCACTCACCGCAGCCCCGTCCGGCTCGCTCAGCGGAACCGTCCACGACAACAACGGCAACCCGCTGGCGAACGGCACCGTGACCATCCTGGGCACGCCGATCCCGCCGACCACGACGGACGCGACCGGGCACTACAGCTTCGCTTCGGTGCCAAACGGGACGTACGACGTCAGGGCCGAGGCGGGCCGGTGCAACACCCCACAGACGGACTCGGTAACCGTCACCGGAACCACGACGCACGACTTCACCCTCCCGCAGCGGTCGGACTCGTTCGGCTACTTCTGCAGGGTCGAAGCCGCGGACTACATCGAGGGCGACACCGCGCTGGCTCTCTCCGGCGACGACTCGTTCACCTCGGTGAGCCTGCCGTTCTCGTTCAGCCTGTACGGGACGAGTTACAGCAGCGCGAACGTCTGCACGAACGGGTACCTCAGCTTCACCGGCGCGGACTGCGTCTTCACCAACTCGGGCATCCCGAGCACGGCGCTCCCGAACGGGGCGATCTACCCCTACTGGGACGACCTGATCATCGACGGCTCGTCGACGATGTGGACGAAGACGCTCACCGGTCCGAACCGGTTCGTGATCGAGTGGCGAAACGCCAGGTACTTCGACGACGCAACGCGACGCGTCGACTTCGAGGTCGTTCTCTACGAGAACGGGCAGATCCTGACCCAGTACCGCAACATCGCCGACGACGCGCGCGAGCGCGGCAACTCGGCGACGCTGGGGCTGGAGAACGCAGACGGCTCGGTCGCGTTCCAGTACTCCTCGAACGAGGCCGTGCTGGGGTCGCCGACGTACGCGATCAGGTACCTGCTGCCGCCTTCGGGCTTCGTGCAGGGAACGGTGACCGACGCCAACGACCACAACGCGCTCGCCGGTGTGACGGTGAAGGCGCTGCAGGGCGCGAACACGGTGCGCTCGGCAACGACCGACGCCGCGGGCTTCTACCGGATGCAGGTTCCGGTCGGGAGCTACACCATCGAAGCGAGCAAGACGAACTACGAGACCGGCACGGCCTCGGTGAACGTGGCCGAGGACGCGACCGTGACGCAGAACTTCTCGCTCCGCACCCCGCGAGGCGAGGTCAGTCCGATGTCACTCGAGATCGTCACGACCGCCGGCCAGACCCGGAGCAGGACGCTGACGCTCCGCAACACCGGCGGCATCCCGATGCACTGGGAACTGAAGGAGTCCGGCGGCGGAGCGGCTGCTCCGACCCACGGCCAGCTCCAGAAGAACCCGAGCTACAACCCGCGTTCGCTCACCACGAACGGGCTCTACGTGAACCAGAGCCACGCGCGTGGGACGCCTTCCGCGCCGGGTGACGTGATCCGGTCGTGGTCGCCGGGACTGACCCTGGGCTGGGGCGTCGGGTTCGACGGCCACGTCTGGCTCTCGGACATCGACGGTGGCGCCTGTGGACCGACGTGTACCGACAACAAGTACGACGTTGCCGGGCCGCCGATCCTGCAGACCGTCACTACGCCGTTCGCGGGTGCGTGGCCAGGTGACATGGCGTCGACGGGACCGAGCGAGATGTGCCAGGTCAACGTCGGCGGCGACAACGGCATCTACTGCTGGGATACGAACACCGGAGCGCAGACGCGGCACATCGCCGGCGCCTTCCAGTGGACGGGAATCTCCCAGCGCGGCCTCGCGTACCGGCCCGACGATGACTCGTTCTACATCGGCGGCTGGAACGAAGGCATCCTGTACCACGTCGCGGGCTTCACGCACCCGACGCCGGGACAGGTGCTCGGGACGTGCTTCCCCGCGGACCCGAACATCTCCGGCCTCGCGTGGAACCCGGCCGTGGGCCAGGTGTGGGAGGCCACGAACAGCCCGACCGACACCATCTTCAGGATCGACCCGAACACGTGCGCGACGGTCAGCTCGATCAACCATCCGAACCCGTTCTTCAACGGCGCGGGCCTCGAGATGGACGACTCGGGCAACCTGTGGATGATCGGTCAGTCGCCGAACACGGCCTACCTGGTCGACAGCGGCGTGCCCGCCTTCACGGACGTCCCGTGGATCTCGGAGAACCCGAGCAGCGGAACGCTCGCCGCAGGCGGCTCGCAGAACATCCAGGTCACCGTCAACACGGCCGGCATGGCGCCGGGCGTGTACCAGGCGACGCTGACGTTCGTTACGGACAGCGGCCGGCAGCCGAGCTTCTCGGTGCCGGTGCGGCTGATCGTGTCCGCCTACCGGCAGGGCTTCAATGATGGCGGTAGCGCGTACACCGACGGACTCGGCGATCCGTGGGCGACCGACCGGGCGTACACGCCGGCGAACGGGTCCGGCTACGTCCAGTCGCCTCCCAAGACCGCCACCACCAACAAGCCGATCGGCGGTACGACGGACGACCCGCTGTACCAGAAGGCCAGGATCACCCCGATGAACTACCGGTTCACCGGGCTTCCCGCGGGCACCTACCAGGTCGAGCTCCGCTTCGCGGAGATCGAGGGCAAGAAACCTGGGAAGCGCCAGTTCGACGTGATCGTGAACGGCGCACCGTTCCTGATCGCGTTCGACATCGCGGCCCTCGTCGGGGAGAACACCGCGCTCGACAGGACGCTCTTCGTCCCGGTCACGGCCGGCGGTGAGATCAACGTCCAGCTCGCGGCGCGGCGGAGCTTCGGCGATCCGATTCTGAACGCGGTTCGCGTGACGCATCGGCCCGACCACTAGCTCCGGCACCATCGGTAACGCGAAAAGGCCCCGCTCGGCGGGGCCTTTTCGTCTCGCGGTTCCTTGACAAAAGGCGGGACGACCTGGAATTCTCGCCGCGCCCGCTACGAAGGGACGCAGGAAAGGGACGGAGAGACCTCACTGCGGCGGAATCCAGGCGGCGGCCGACGAGAGGAACGCGCGACGGTGAAGAACCACGTGCACACGATCCTGTTCAAGCTGGGCATGACCCGCCGCGATCAGGTCGCCGCGAGGCTTCACACGTAGGCCCCGGGTCTAGATCCCGCCTGGACTGGCCGTGTCGGTGCCTGGATCCAGTTTGTGGTCCTCGCCTCGCAGGGCCTCGTCGTTTGCTGCGCCGCTACGCTTGACCCCCCGCTCCCAAGGAGGACGAATGGCCGGCCTGATGTCACGCGCGTCGCTCGTCGTGAAGTCGAAGTTCTCGAAGCTGCTCGACCGCGCCGAGGATCCCGCTGAGACCCTCGACTACTCGTACGAGAAGCAGCTCGAGTTGCTGCAGAACGTGAAGCGCGGCATCGCCGACGTGGTCACGGCGAAGAAGCGGCTGGAGCTCCAGGAGCAGCAGCTGCAGCAGAGCCTCGTGAAGCTCGACTCACAGGCCCGCGAGGCGCTCGCGGCGGGCCGTGAGGATCTCGCGCGGCAGGCGCTCGAGCGGAAGTCCGGCCTTCAGCAGCAGCTGCAGTCGCTCGACCAGCAGACACAACAGCTCCAGCAGCAGCAGGAGAAGCTCGTCGCGAGCGAGAAGGCGCTCTCGGCGAAGGTCGAGGCCTTCCGCACGCAGAAGGAGACGATCAAGGCGCAGTACTCGGCGGCCGAGGCGCAGGTCCGGATCGGCGAGGCGGCGACCGGGATCGGCGAGCAGATGGCCGACACGGGCCTCGCGATCCAGCGCGCGAAGGACAAGACCGAGCAGATGACGGCGCGCGCATCGGCGATCGACGAGCTGACGACGTCCGGCGCGCTCGAGGACTTCACCTCCGACCAGACGGAGCTCGACCGCGAGCTGAGCGCGATCGCGTCGAAGTCGCAGGTCGACAACGAGCTCGAGCAGATGAAGGCTGAGCTCGGCAAGGGCGACGAGAAGAAGGAGCTGCAGCCGTGATCGTGCGAGTCATGGGCGAGGGCCAGTACGAGGTCGACGACGAGGTCGCCAAGGGCCTGAACGAGCTCGACGAGCAGGCCGCCGAGGCGCTGGATGCCGGCGACGAGGAGCGGCTCGCCGAGCTCCTGCACCGGATGGCCGACGCGGTGCGGCTGAACGGCGCCCGCTTGCCCGACGAGGACCTCTCGCCGTCGGAGGCAATCGTGCCGCCGGACGACCTGTCGCTCGAGGAGGCGCGCGAGCTGTTCGAAGGCGAGGGCCTGATCCCAGACCTCCCGGGCGTGTAGCGGGCCGCCGCGCCGCGCGGGCGCCGCTAGGTGTTCACGCGCGCGCGACCCCACCCTTGGGTGGGGATGTGAGTGTCCACCCGCCACCCGCCACCCGCTGCGAGCGTATCGCCGCACGGCGCGCGTGTCTGTCGCGAGAGAGTGACGAGTGTGTGACGATCTCTCCCGCCGCGTCGAGCCTACGCCGGGCTCGACGAGGCCCTAGACCGCGCCGGCGGTACCGACGTAGGCCACCGCGTGCTTAGAACGCAACGGTGACCTGCGTGACCGCGCTCTGGATCGCCGTGCCCAGCCCGGTCATGGTGACGGCCAGCAGTGCGCCCACGACCAGCGCCCCCAGGATCAGGGCGTACTCGACGAAGGTCTGACCCTTGTCGCTCTGGAAGCGAGCCATGAGCATCGTCGCCTGAGCATGACGCGGGGGCACTCGGCCCGGATCGGCCGTGAGGCTAGTTGGAGCCAGCCATTCGGTCGGCCCTCGATCTCACCGCGGGGGCTAGAGCGGCGCGTCGAAGATCGCGAACCAACGCGAAAGGTCCTGCTCGATCGGAAGCTCCTGTTCGAGCTTCGCCTTCAACTCCAGCTCCTCCGCGTTGTCGCGCTCCTTGCCCTCGCCCTTCGGCACGAACGGCCAGAACGCCCCGCGCTTGAACCCGTAGATCCAGTAGACACGCTTCTCCTCGAAGCCGCGGTTCTCGAAGGGGAAGACCGCAGCGAGCAGCTGCCCGCCGAACCCGCGCGCCTCCAGCTCCGAGGCGACCAGGTGCACGCTGGTCACGAGATCCTCGAAGTCCCCGTCGCGCACGATCAGCCACTCGAACCCGAGCTCGTCCGTGCGCCGCTCGACCTTCGACCCCGACTCGGCGGCGACGGAGTCGAGCAGCTCCTGCAGCTCGTTCTCTGTCCGCACGAAGTCGCCCGCTGAGAGCGCCTTGAAGCAGACGCCCGCCGATCCCGCCGACTTCAGGCTGAGCTCGGTCTCGAGTGTGATCCGCGCGGTCGAGATCGCGAACAGCCGCTCGCCGGCGGCGTCCTTGAGCTTCTTGCGCCCGAAGAGGACGTCGCGCAGTCCCAAGCGCTACGAGACCGGGCGGCCCATCTGGCGAGCGATCTCCGCGAGCGCCTCCAGCCGCTTCTCGAGCGGCGGATGTGTCATGAAGAGCGCGCCTGCCCGCGACTTCCAGTTGGTCGGGACGATGAAGAAGGCGTTCATCCCCTCGACCTGGCGCAGGTCCTGCTGCGGAATCTGCGTGA
>Ga0081455_10006527_pt1 | contig 12487 bp, 11 predicted proteins | sample TabmetS3T2R1_FD_70207 | JGI IMG/M metagenome (GOLD analysis project Ga0081455, IMG submission 70207) | Tabebuia heterophylla rhizosphere microbial communities from the University of Puerto Rico - S3T2R1 | ecosystem: Host-associated > Plants > Roots > Rhizosphere ... | reverse complement strand
ACCCGGTGCTCTTTGCACCTTTCCTTCTGCAAATGCGGGAGCTTGGATATGTCGAAGGAGACAACATCGTTTTTGAAAAGCGTTTCGCCGCTGGAAACGAGGAACTTATCAACGACTTCGTCGCCGATTTAGTCCGACAGCAAGTCGACATCATCGTGGTGACTGGACAACGGGAAAGTATAGCCGCAACGAGAGCAACCTCGGCTATCCCCATCGTTACAATTGTAACTCCAGATCCGATCGCAATGGGGATAGTGCAAAGTCTTTCCAAGCCAGGCGGCAATGTGACCGGCCTTACCACAATGGACCTTGGCATGTACGGGAAGCGTATCGAACTGCTGAAGCAAGCGGTTCCCAGCCTGAACAAGGCTGGATTGATCGTTAGTCAGGGCAATCCCACGTTCAAGGCAAACTCGGATTGGGCTCGTGATGTGCAGGCCGCGGCGCGTTCACTTGGCGTCTCGCTTGACATCATCACATTCCCTGGCGATGCGGTCGCGGGTGCAGTCGCAGCTGTGGTAGCCGGTGGATCGCAGGGACTTATTGGTGCCTCTGATGGTGTGATCGTGGGCCGCCGGAAGGAAATTGCGGAGATCGCAATCAGACAAAAGTTACCGACGATCTTTGCGCTGCGGCAAAATGTGGAAGCTGGCGGATTGATGTCGTATGCCGCGAAGGTGAGTGATCTCTCGCGTCGCGCTGCATTCTTTGTCGATCGCATTCTTAAAGGTGCAAGGGCGGCCGAATTGCCGATCGAGCAGCCGACCACCTTTGAGCTGTTTATCAACCTCAAGACGGCCAAAGCCCTTGGGCTCAACCTGTCGCCAACTTTGCTAGCGCTTGCCGACGAGGTGATGGAGTGAGCAGACAGCCAATGTCCGCTTTTGGTCCAAAGCGGACATCCCAAGCTGGGTCGCTGAGCATTTGCCATTGGCTGACTATTATTTTTTTCATTCGGCATAATTTTGCCGGTCTGCCAATGTGAGCGCGACTGGAAGTGCGCCCCAAGTGGTCTTGAATTCTGAACCAGAACGTGTATCCGGCGTTGTATTTGGCACGCAACCGGTCGCAATAGGGAAGAGGGGGGCACCTGATTTTGCGGGTATGCATACCTGTTCTGGGCGAGTGCGCCGATGTTTGCACCAAGTTTGTTCCTCCATCGAAAATGAGCACTGATTTTGATCTCCCTGGAATGGCAGACTGTTGTTGGGCAGCAACCGCTTCGCACCAGTCCTATCCGCATCTTACGAAATCAACCCGCACCGACGTTGCAATCGTTGGGGCAGGAATAGTAGGGCTGACTGCGGCATATGCGCTGTCGCGCGCCGGTGCGAGAGTGACGGTGTTGGAAGGCCTGCGTGTCGGGGGACAGGTAACGGGCCGATCGAGTGCCAAAATTACAAGCCAGCATTCATTGATCTATCGGCATCTCCGGGACACATTCAGCATTGAGATCGCGCGGCTTTATGCCGAAGCCAATCGAGCCGGCGTTGACCAGATCCGCACATGGGTTCGTGAACTCGGAATCAACTGCGACTTAGAAGAGAAAGACGCCTATGCTTACACTTGCGAAAGATCCTTGGTCGCCGATGTCGAGAAAGAAGCTGAAGTTGCACGCTTGCTGGGCTTTAAGGCTGATGTCGTTGCGCGGGCGCCATTGCCCTTTGAAACGGCCGGCGCCTTGCGTTTTCCAAGCGAGGCTCAGTTCAATCCGATGCGATATCTTCAAGGCCTCGCGGCCGCTGTTATGCAGGCGGGGGGAATAATTTTTGAAAAAACGCGTGTCAAAAACATAAAATCGGAACGACGCTGGCGGATTACTACCGAGCACGGGAATCTCGATGCCGAACATGTTGTCTTAGCCACAAACCTACCGATTGCGGGTCCTGGTCACTATGACATCAGGACTCGGCCGCGCGGGCATATCGCTATGGCGTTTCGCGTCGCTTCGAAAACAGTCCTGGAAGGAATGTTTATTGGAATTGATCACCCTACCCACTCGATCAGAACCGGACGGGATAACGAAGGTCCTTTGCTTGTCGTTCTCGGGCCAGCGTTTGTGACCGGACAAGAAGGGAATGTAGTCGCCCGCTTTCGCGAGCTGGATGAGTGGGCGCGCGAAAATCTGCCAGTGCAACGGGCCGTCTGGCGCTGGTTCAACGAGGACTACGATACCCCTGATCGGGTGCCATATGTCGGACGCCCCGATAAAAAAGCGAAAGGGCTTTACGTGGCCACGGGGTTTAATGGCTGGGGAATTAGCAACGGCACGGCGAGCGGGCTCCTGATTTGCGATCAGATTGAGGGACGTCCGAACCCTTGGGCCAAACTCTATGATCCTCGACGGGACGGTCCCAAAAAGTACAACAAGGGTGATGACACACGTTCTCTTGTACGCAGCATTGATGATATCCCGCGCGGTCACGGCGGTGTTATCAAACGGGGCAAAGCCGTGCTTGCTGTGTGGAAATCTGAAAACGGTCGACCCCGCGCAGTCTCCGCGTCGTGTACTCATGCGGGATGCATAGTGACCTGGAACAACGCTGATCTGACATGGGATTGTCCCTGTCACGGCTCCATGTTTTCGGCCGACGGACAGGTCATTCACGGGCCGGCTACGAAGCCTCTAGCCGCCAAACAATTGCCGAAAAAAACCAAACGAGGTCAGCGGTCACGCCGGCAAAAGCGTGCGTGATCAATACCGCACGATAGACTACGAAGCCTTGCATAGCGAACTGCGGGAATGCTTCGATTGCATCTCGACATTAAGCTCTCGAGGATTTGGATTATTTAACGGGACGAGAGCGGCGCTGATTGCTCAACAGTTCTCTAAGAACACTTCCAGCCATTTCGACGACATGCTCCACAATACAGTGGCCCAGCTCCGCCGATGCTCCCTGCGGATTACCGATTACGCCCATATCTGCGATCCGTTTATCGTTGGTCGTCCAGGGCCAAATCACACGGTCTTGCAGAACCGTCTTGTGGACGGCCTCACTTGCGGGCGGATTCTTCAATTGAGCCGCAAGATCTTCGCGCACTAACTGGGGAGCGATCGCCAACATCATTGAAGTTTCCGTTTTCCCCGCATGTATATCCGGATTCGCGGGATGCTCATCCGTCTGCGCTAACATGCCCAGGTTCAAGACGCATACGTTCAGACCAAAATCAGCCTGCAGATCGCGCGCCAGTGCTTCCAATATACCCCTGTTGCCGCCGTGGCCATTGATTATAGCCAAATTGCGCGCGGGTAGCGCGCGAGCGATCCCACGTCCCACGTCGTGCAGCAAAGTGGTTATTCCTTGGACTGATAAGGAAAGGGTGCCGGGCGCCCATTCGTGCTCGCGCGCTAGGCTTATCGAAACCGTTGGAAGCTGCCATAAATCGAGGATCTCGCCCCAGCGAGAAATTATGGATCTTGTAAGCGACTCGGCGAGGACGATGTCAGTGTTGAGGGGAAGGTGCGGACCGTGTTGCTCAAACGATCCGATGGGTAGACAGAGTATCGAAGTCTCTCTCAATAAGTTCGGAATTAGTAAAAAAGTAAGCTCACCAATCAGTCTGGAAGAGTTGACATGTGGCATGGCCGCTATCATTCCTCATCCGAAGTACAACATCCACAATAGCGTTTGTCATGACTATATCCGCAAGTTGATACACTCCCGGCTTAAGGAAGCAATGGTTCGGTCAAGTTAAGGACGTGGTTTAGTTGATGCCCGGCGCGAGCAGCTTTTGCAGTTAAATAGCGCCGGTTGTCCGAATTAACCGGTGCCTCGAGCGATATCCGTCCTGCGATCTCGATTCCAGACTCCGCCAAGCCATCCAGCTTGGCAGGGTTATTTGTCAGCAGTACAACGCGGCGGCAGCCGAGCATCTCCAGCATCCGTGCAGCGATACCGTAGTCGCGCTCGTCGTCGTCAAAGCCGAGCGTCAGGTTGGCATCAACCGTATCAAGCCCATCGTCCTGCATTTGATAAGTCCGCAGCTTGTTTGCCAGACCAAGCCCACGGCCCTCCTGCGCAAGATAAAGAACAACGCCACCACCCATCTCTTCAAGGCGTTTGATAGAGAGTTTTAGCTGGTCGCCACAATCGCACCGTCGCGAACCGAATGCGTCACCAGTAAGACAGGCCGAATGCAGACGCACCAGAGTAGGTTGTGAGAAATCTGGCTCTCCAACAATTACGGCGACTGAGCTGCCGCCCATCGCATCGCGGAACACGATAAAATTTGCACGCGAACCGGAGCTTAGCGGCACAAAGGCTTTGCTAGCGATCGCAAGAGATCGGATCAATTCGTCTTTGAATCTCATAACCGCTTTGTGTTCAACGGCAATAATCTGGTGCTCCGACATAAATGAGTCTGCTGCAGATAGATTTGCCACGAGCACCGCAGGGAGGCCTTGCGATAATTTCACAAGATGGATCGCGGCCAAGGCCGCCGGACAAGCCGCGGTATGATCAAGCCTGCAGTTAATGTCAATGTCGGTTACCAGCGAGAGAATAAGATTGAGGTCAAAGCCAACAGGCAATCGCAATGCAGTTGGCGTCGCTGCGTCAAGACCGAGCGCAAGCGCACGCCGCGTTGTGACGATCAAATGCGGGCCGACCGGAGAACAGAGCCCGGCAAACTCAGCTAGGCGTTGCGCGTCGAGTCCCTCGATCGGCAGAGCTAGTAGTGTTTCATCCTCGCCGGCGATCAGTACAGGCCTTCTGGCATGAAATTCAGCAACGGCCCTACTGACGGCAACCTGTCCTTTGGTCCCGAACAGACCGGAGATTCCACCTTTCCGACCAGTCCCCATTTAATCTTCCATCGTATTCATACGGCCATTTGGCCGCTGCTTTGGTTCCATGTCGCAATATCAACGGTTTTGTGCCAGCCTTGGTTCGAAAAAAAGAAGATTCATAGAGGCATCGTTGTGTCCTTGAAGCCCCCAGGAACAGTAACCAAGGCCAAAAGCAAAAGAGCTACACCAACAAAACGACAGGCTGCCCAATCTTGGGCAGAATTCGCGCAATCTTTTCGTGTTTCTGCGCTACCGCTGCCGTCGCCGTGGGGCGAGGTGTTCGAGCCGCTCCGAACCGGACGCGTCGATAATCTGGTCGTCGTCGGACAGATGGGTCAATCGCTAGATGGGCGCATCGCAACTGTTTCCGGGCATTCGAAGTACGTTAATGGTCCGGCTGGTCTGGTGCACCTGCATAAGCTCCGCTCGCTCGTTGATGCAGTCGTTGTTGGAGTCAGTACAGCGATCGCAGACGATCCAAAACTCACGGTACGGCGGGTAGAGGGACCAAACCCGGCGCGGGTTGTGATCGACCCAAACGGGCGTCTTGCTGCGCAGGCGAAACTATTCGTTCGCGACGGTGTTCGCCGTTTGGTTATTATTGCGAAGGGAACGGACTATCTTCCAATCTCCGAGGCCGAGGTTATTGCCCTGCCCGAGACCGACGGGCGCATCGCTCCCTCTGCTATACTCAAAGCACTGGCCGCCGAGGGGTTTCACCGTATCCTAATCGAGGGCGGCGCCAACACAGTTTCAACCTTCCTTGCGGCCGGCTGCCTCGATCGTCTGCATTTGATTGTAGCGCCGATCATCATCGGCAGCGGACGCGCGAGCTTCATTCTGCCGCCAATCCAACAGGCGGATGAGGCAATCCGCATCCAAACGCGCGCCTACCAACTCGAGGATGAGACGCTGTTCGACTGCGATCTTTCCAATCAGCGCATTCCGGTCGGGCCGGCGAAAATATCAACATGACAACGCGATTGAAGAGATCGCCACGGTAAATCCACTCGTCCAGACTTCGTCAAGATCAACCGGGACCGCGACAGCGATGCCGCTTACCACAACAACACCTCATACCATGCGCGTGCGATATGCGATTCAGAAAGCGTGACGCGGATCGCGTTTAATTCGCGGCCGTCGCGCCCCAGTTTGCCGGCACGAGCAGCTTCCGCCAGCTGGTCACAAATGTGCTTGGCGAGGAATTCGGTCGTGGTGTTGGCATTCTTGAACGTTGGCAAGATGTCCAAATTGCTGTAGTTGAGCGGCGATAGTGCGCCTTTCAGAACTTCGTGCGCACGCCCTATGTCGACGACGATACCGTTCGGATCGAGCGTCTCGGCTATGAATGCCGCGTCGACCACAAAAGTGGCCCCATGCAGGGCTTGCGCCGGACCGAATACCGAGCCTCGGAATGAATGAGCGACCATGATGTGATCGCGTACTTCGACAGCAAACACTGCGTCCCCCTCTAAGTCCTCGCGCCGGCCGCGGGATAATCGACGACCTGGCAGAGCACGCCGCTGTGCGGCTTGAGAATATCAGGCAGCCGGGACGGAAGGGCTTGAAACTTAATGGCCGGCTCAAGCAAGGCGTCGAGACGCGCATCCGCCAGCAATTCAAGCGCCGCGCCGAGGCGGCGCTTGAAGGTCCAGCGGGCGCGGTGCGAGGACGCGACCTGGCCGACTTGACTCGAGATCAATTTAAGGCGGCGGCTATGGAACGCGCCACCGAGCGGGGCGGCAACCTCTTCTGTACCATACCAGCTCAACTCCAGTACCGTTGCCTCCATGCCCGCAAGGTTGAGCGCGGTGGCAAGACCAGCGGCCGTGCCGCTCGCATGAACTACGACGTCGCAATCGGCGGGTGCGGCCTCCGGCGCCGCGAAGCCGACGCCAAGACGGCGCGCAACGTCCTCCCGCGAGGGCTCGACGTCGACCAAAGTCACCTCAGCGGCGGGCAGCTGCGCGCATAGCCAGCCGACAAGAGCGCCGACCACTCCTGCGCCGACGACAGCGATACGGTCGGCGGGAGCGGGCTGCGCATCCCAAATCGCATTCAACGCTGTCTCCATATTGGCTGCGAGAACCGCGCGCACGGCGGGCACCGAATTCGGGATCGGCGTGACGGCGTCGGCGGGCAGGTTGAAAAGGCTTTGGTGTGGATGAAGCGCAAAGGCGATACAGCCCCTCAGTTGCGCAGGTCCGCGCTCAACCAGCCCGACCGCCGAATAGCCGTATTTTACCGGAAATGGGAATGCGCCGGCCATGAACGGGGTACGCATGCGTTCGAATTCGGACGGCGGAACGTGCCCGGCCAGAACCAGCCTTTCGGTGCCCCGGCTAACGCCACTATGCAGGGCACGAACCTGCACCTCGCCGGGGCCCGGCTCTGCAACCGACTCGGGCCGGATTTCGGCACGCCCGGGACCGGCATACCACAACGCTTCAGCGCTTCGATCGGGCACTTGCGATCCCTTGGACTTTCCGTCGCCCTGACGGGCATCTCCTGAACAGATGAACAACGCAGAGGGTACCTCAGTCGTGCTCGATCGCGTAACCGGTTTTTCTCGTAGACAGTCCCTGATCAACGACGAGTGGCAACGTGGATCACAACATGCGAGTGGAAAAATCTCCCGGTCTGGAACAAAGACAACGCTGGCCCGGGAAATCCCTGGGCTAGCTAGGCGCTGCTTATGACGATCGATGAAGCAGAGTGACTCCAGCCATGATTAGAATCAGCCCTCCGAGCTGAAAGAGACCTATGGGCTCTTTGAAAAAGAAATAGTCGATCGCCGCGATGAGCAGATATCCCAGGGAGACGGTCGGAAAGGCGACGGAAATCGACATCTGCCGAAGTGCAATCACGTACAAAACAGCAGAGGCAAGATACAGCACCAAGCCTACGATCGTCGAAAAGCGCAGAAGCTGCGCCATCGTGCTCTCTGCTCCCGTTGCGCCTATCTTAAATAAAGTCTGTGCACCGACGCCCACGCAAATCGCACCTGCCAGGGCCAAATAGTAGATCACTGTTTCCTCATCAGTTTGCTGGTCCGTAGCGCGTTGCCGCTCTAAAAAACATTGATGCGGGGGCGTCGCCTCGCAACTCGTTAGCGAACTCAACCTAACGATCGCCTTGCTTGGGTATTTGGTAGTATGGACTTTTCGCTATTTAAGCCATCCTACATTCTTCAGCCGACCTCTCAAGCCTAGCGCCTGCAGCCTTGCAGACGATGCGGTACTCCGCGCATTCACCCGGTGCTGGGTTCCGCACGAGCGATAAAAATGCAGTGCAAACCTTTACTAAGTGACGATTGCCCTAGCCATTCTCAGGAACTTACAGGGAGCAATTGATTTATTTGGTTGTGCAGCCTTTTGCGGAGGCGACGCTTGGCGGCCAGCGCGTCGCTATTTGTGCCGAACCCGACGCGGAGCCAACCTCGTGAGGAGCTACACTCGTGTTTAAGTCCGCGCGTTGTTTAGTGACGTCAGATGACAGAACTTGAAAACAGACCGCGGGTGCCTGGCGCGGAACGACGACGGTTTTGGTCAAGCTTTCGCGGTGTTGTGACCACTCCCTCATTCAACACCGCGGACATCAGGTCTTTCTTTAATCAATGTGCATCAACCGGATTTCCTGAGGAGCACGGTCATCCGCAACGGCTGCTCGAATACCGACTTGCGCTTGTGCGAAGCATAGCCCGGCCGCGGCCCGGGGATGTCGTCCTCGATCTCGGTTGCGGCAACGGTCATCATCTCCTCGCCCTTGGACCTGAAGTAACTCGTGGCATCGGGATTGATGTCTCGCCAGGCATGATCGAATTGGCGCGCGCTCGTCTTCGGAGTTCACCTTGGAGATCAAATCTTACGTTCGAGGTGGATAATGCCGAGGAGCTAAAAGGAATCGCGGACAAGTCCGTAGACTTGGCAATTTGCATCGGTGCTTTCGAGCACATGCTGGACAAGCGAGCAGTATTGGCCAGCATTTACAGGGTGCTAAAGTTTGGTGGCCGTTTTTTCTGCCTTGCACCGCATGCTGATTACATTTGGTATCGGAAAATAGCGCCCCTGTTGGGGCTTGCAACCAAGCATCTTTCCAGCGATCGAATGCTGACTCACGACGAATTTTACGCGCTGCTTGGTCAAGCTGGGTTTCGCCACATTCGATCTGCTCCCTGGACTTTCATTCCCAAGGGAGACGTGCCCGCCCTCGTTACGTTGCTGCTCACTGCACTTGATGCAATCGGGCGTCAGGCTCGATTGGGGTATCTTCGGGGCGGCCTCTCACTGTACGCCTGGAAGGAGGCGAACCCCACTTAGCAACGAGGGGAGTCCGTGACAAAGATGTATATATTTGGCTTGCGGCTCGTGCGAAATCCATAGGAACTAGCGCAATATCCGGTGCGATGAAACAGGACCACTCGCTTGCCCCTAAGCCCGTCGGTCAGCGTAGCCAGTCCAAAGGGCGAGAGGATTGGCGTCATCGCCACGCGTGTGCCTGGTCTGAGGCGCTGCTGTGGTAGGGCGTGTTGCGTTTGCTGTGCCCGGTGATCTCGCCACGCCGACCGGAGGTTATCGCTATGACCGGCGTATCATCCTGGAGCTTCGGCGGCTGGGTTGGCACGTCGATGTCCTCGACTTAGGAGACGGCTTTCCGTTCCCGGGAATCGCGCAGCGCGCGGCCGCGCTGGCCACACTGTCCGCGGTGCCGGGCCCCTGTCCGATTGTCCTTGATGGGCTTGCATTTGGGGCGCTGCCCGAGGCCTGCGCGCTCCGATCCCGCACGCCGCTCATCGCGCTGGTGCACCAACCGCTTGCTCTGGAACCCGGTCTCGACAGCGCCCAGGCGGACGTCTTCCGCGAGAGCGAGCGCGCCGCGCTGGCCGCTGCCGCGCGCGTCGTGGTCACGAGCGAGGCAACCGCCCGGATCGTGATCGCCGATTACAGCGTTCAGTCTCAGCGCATCAGTGTTGTGCGACCAGGTAGTGATCCCGTTCCGCCGGCGCTTGGCAGCAATGACGCCGTTGTTCGGCTTCTCTCGATCGGATCGGTGGTGCCAGGCAAAGGATACGATCTGCTGATCGGGGCACTTGCTACGATTGTCGACCTGCCTTGGCAGCTGACCATCGCTGGCGACCGGAGTCGCAATGTGGCCGCCGCTGCGCGGCTCGACGCCGATATCTCGGCGTACGGTCTCAGTGACAGGATCGCGGTGCTCGGCGCTGTCCCGCCTGAGCGCATCATCGAACTGTATTTGGCATCCGACTTATTTGTGCTCGCGTCGCGTTTCGAGGGGTATGGTATGGCGCTTGGGGAAGCGATCGCTCACGGGCTGCCGGTCGTGTCTACCAGGGCGGGTGCGATTCCCGACACGGTGCCTGCGGGCACCGGCTTGCTGGTGCCAACGGACGACTTGCCCGCGTTGGCGCAGGCGCTATCCCATCTGATCAGCGATCGTGCAGAACGACAGCGCCTCGCCATGAACGCTCGTGCGGCCGCCGCGCAGCTCCCCACGTGGCAAGATTCCGCCCGACTGTTTGCCGGCGCAATCGAGACTGTCGGATAACGGGGAAACGCCACGCAACTTTGGACCGTGCGGCACCGTCTTGGACCCGCAGGAGAAGGAGATGTTGTCGCGGACGCAAACCATCATCTGTTGAGACGGAGTTCACCTACTTAACGGCGGCCACCCGAGTCTCATGGATTCCATCCGCCGCTGCCGTATGGGCGGGTGATGATTTCAAGCAGGTGGCCGTTCGGGTCTTCGAAGTAGACACCGCGTCCGCCGTCGTGGTGATTGATCTCACCTAGCTGTCTCCGCCCGGGATCGGCCCAGTAGGAAAGCTTTCGATCCCGAATCCGGCCGAAAATCTCATCGAATTCGGCTTCGCTAATCAGGAACGCGTAATGCTGCGCCGTGATTTCGCCGTCGGTGTCCATGTAATCGAGATTGGCCCCGTTTTCGGTGACGACCATCTGAAATGGTCCCCAGCGCCTGGGGGCTGGAAGATTCAACATCTCGGCCAGGAATGTTGCCGAGGCCTTGCTGTCATGAGCCGACAAGATCGTGTGGTTGAAATGAATGGCCATGTCGCTTCTCCCGAAAGCAATCGGAGCTTTTCCCGCTCCGTTGTTTATCTTTTCGGCACGGTGGGCTACAGCGCCCCAATTAAAATTTGACATGCGTCACACGAAACAAGCTGCTTGAAGCGCAACGGTTCCCTTTTGCTTGCTGGAGGGCAATTTAATCAAAACAGGTTCCGAAAAATAAAATTTCCGATCGCGAATGTAAAAGCATATCGCCGCCATATTGAAGTGAGGCATCGAATGCCTAAGTTCGCCTTATCGAATTTCGAGGGCAACTCTCGTTGTCCGCCGATTTAATAAAGACGAGCGTCCCAAACAAACTTCCGTACACGAAAGGTCAAAAAGGAAAGCGTCATGAATACCTCCACTAGAACCGTGACAAAATCGGCTAGCTCCCCCGGGAACGGTGCACAAATACTGCGTGAAGCGGCTGAAACAAGCTCCGCGCAGACTAAACAAGCATTTGAAAAAATGACCGCAGCAACGGCCGAGGCTACCAACTTAATGAAAGACAGCTATGCAACGGCCGTTCGGTGCTCGCAAGACTACAATGCCAAATTCATTGAGTTCGCGAAAACCAACACTGAAGCGGCGTTTGCGTTTGCTCAGCAACTGACAACTGTGAAGTCTCCGACGGAATTTTTCGAGTTGTCGACCAACCATTCGCGCAAACAGTTCGAAACTCTGACCGAGCAGGCCCGGGAACTTGCAACGCTCGCTCAAAAAGCCCTGTCCGAGACCGCTGAGCGCGTTCAGGCGGACATGACAAAGGCATCATCCAGTCAGCGCGCGTGAATGGTCTCAAAGTTCCACGGTATTTTTAGCCCAAGGTAACCCTTGGGCTTTTTTTCTTCGCGCCTCACCGAGGATAGGCGGCTCGTATCGCCGATTGCTGTCTGCTTCGCTAGCAAAGCGCATGTTTGCGCCCGGCACGTGAGCGACCCAAATTTATTTCGCAAATTCTCGCAGACCCCCTGGCATTGTGCAATGCAGCAATTAATTGTCGGCGGAAACAGGGTGATGAACCGTAATGATAAATCTGCGACATGCACTCAGTCTCGGCCGCAGCCGGGATGGGTGGCGGAAGTTCCTGCGACCGTTGGGTCCCGATGCCGGACGTGCGGGTAACGGTCCCTCACGTATGCGGGAGGTTTTTGGTTTCGGATCAAATCCCGGCAATCTGCGCATGTTCGCCTATCGTCCGCCAACACTGGACGAAAATCCCGCGCTTGTTGTGGTGCTGCACGGGTGCACCCAAACGGCAGCGGGATACGATCTTGGGGCTGGATGGTCGACCCTCGCAGACCGTTACGGGTTTGCGTTACTTCTGCCCGAACAGCAGCGATCCAACAATCCCAACGGTTGTTTCAACTGGTTTCAGCCCGCCCACAGCCGACGCAATTACGGGGAGCCTCTTTCGATTCGGCAGATGATCGAAAGATCTATCGTCGATTGGGGTATCGATCGGCGTCGGGTCTTTGTCACCGGGCTATCGGCAGGAGGCGCGATGACGTCCGTTATGCTTGCCTGCTATCCCGAAGTGTTTGCTGGAGGCGCGATCATCGCGGGCCTTCCCTATGGCGCGGCGACGACTGTGCAACAAGCATTCGAA